>Ga0208491_10059_pt1 | contig 40671 bp, 41 predicted proteins | sample SubbioCSW11_NovA_FD_184819 | JGI IMG/M metagenome (GOLD analysis project Ga0208491, IMG submission 184819) | Serpentinite rock and fluid subsurface biosphere microbial communities from McLaughlin Reserve, California, USA - CR11_CSW11_NovA (SPAdes) | ecosystem: Environmental > Terrestrial > Deep...
CGCCCATGGTGGTGGGAAACCTCAAAACCCTGCGCCCCGAGCTGGCGCAGCGCTGGGGCATCGATCTGGAGCAAGGGCTGCGCCACGCCGAGCGCGCCGCGCTGCTGCCCGATTTGAGCGCGCTCTGGAGCGCGGTCTATGAGCGCAACGGCGGCACCCAGGCTGCGCAGACGGCCGCGCAAGCCAGCGCCACCCAGTCCGACCCTGAGCAGGATTTGTACGGCGGCTTCGTGGGCGACGCCGACCGCCTGCGCCTGCTGGAGTTGCGCCAGCGATCAGCCGACGACCCGGCGTGGACGCACACCCAGTTCGAGGACCCGCGCTTGAGCGAGCTGGTGTGGCGCTACCGGGCGCGCAGTTTCCCCGATCTGCTCAGTGCCGACGAGCAAGCGCGCTGGCGCGCCCACTGCCAGGCGCGGCTGCTGCATGGCCTAGGCGGGGCGCTGACGCTGGAGCGGCAGATGGCGCGCATCGACGAGCTGGCCGAGCAGGCCGGCGAGCGCGGCGACGAACGCGCCGAAGCCATTTTGGGCGAGCTGCACGACTACGCGCTTGGCCTAGCCGAAGGCGTGGCGTAGTTGGCATGAAAATGGATCAGTGATGCACAGAGCTTGACGCGAGGCGGTGTTCTATATAAACTATAGCAGTTCATTATATGGAACTGCACCATGGCAAGCAACACGGACAACACGGACAACTCGGATTTGGCACGCAACTTGCGCGCAGCCAGGGAGCGCCGGGGCTTGACCTTGACCGGTTTGGCGGAGCGCTCAGGCGTTGCCAAGTCCACTCTTTCTGGCCTTGAGTCAGCAGCAGGCAATCCTACAGTGGCCACGCTGTGGGCTATCGCCAATGCCCTTGAGGTTTCATTTGGGGAGTTGCTTGGAACGGTGGGTGCGACAGGTTTTGCGTCCACAACCGAGTTCGAAGCTGATGGGGTTGCTGTTCGATTTATTGAACAAAGTGAGTCGGCCCCAAGGTTGGAGTTGTACTGCGTAGAACTAAAGTTGGGCAGTTTACAAGAGTCGGCACCGCATCCCAAGGGAGTAAGGGAGCGTGTGACGGTGCTTGGCGGTGCCTTGCTGGTGGGCCCCGTGCAAAGCCCGGCCCTTGTTCGGGCCGGTCAAACCCACGAGTTTGCAGCCGACGTGCCGCATGTGTACAGAGCGGTTGAGGCGCAGACCAAAGCCATGGTGTTGATCGAGTACCCCAGCGGGCATGGCCTGGGCGATCAAGCCGAAATACACGTCCCATGGCCGACAACAGACAAGGGATGGGATGGATTGCGTTCGCTCGTGGACCGCCTCCTGATCGAAGTGTCAAACGGAGTGGGCGCGCGTGCGATCCGGTTTTTCGCCTGCGGGCAGGCAGCGCAGGCAGCGGTCAGCGAACTTTGCACGCGTTTGCCGGTGCTGCGCGACCCCACTTTTTGTTGGCCGTTATTCTGTTTTGCTGATGCCGATCAGCAAGGCCCGTTTCTGGTGTTGTTGCCGTTGCGCTTCACGGCTGCAGATTGGGCTGCCGAACCAGTGTCTTCTTGCTCGGTGACGGCGACCCTGAGGTCAGCACGTACCCTGTCCTGTCAGGCTCAGTGGCCCGGTTTGAAGTTGACGATGGCTCAGTTGACGGATGCCAGAGCTGCAGCAGCAGGCCGTTCATGGATACTGGGGCCGTTGGCTGCTGAAGTGCTGTTGCAGCGCGGTGCGCTGGTGCTTCCAGGACGGCTCGAGCGGGTGGCGAAAATAGTTGACCAGGTTCATGCTGGCAATGAATCCACATCTTTTTCCGAAAGAATAGACGTGGCTGGCTATGATGCATTCGAATTAATCCATCCGGCTTATGCTAGGCAAGCCGTTGCAGTCGCAGAAGATATTCAACGGTACGCACCAGATTTGGGCTTGAATGAGGTGATCGATGTCGGATCGGGCCCCGGAGCGCCCATTCTGATGCTGCATGAATTGTTGCCCGACCTGCACTTTGTCGCGTTAGAGCCCGATCCCATGGCTTTTATTTGTCTGCAGCGCAATATCTGTGGGCTAGAGGCCGTGCGGGCGCAGCAGACCGGATTCCTCGAGTTTGACAGCAAAGACAACGCAACGCCGTTGATTACGTCAACCGGTGCCTCGCACCATTTTAACACTGCCTTTATGTTGCAACAGGCTGTGCGGCTGCTGCAGCCAGGTGGGCTATTGATCGTGGCCGACGAATTCATCCCTGAGTTTGACTCGGCGCAAGCGCGCAGTCTGGCTTTACTCCAGCACCACGCTGCCTACATCCTGTGGGCCATGGCTTGGATCGAAAAATGTCAGGAATTCACAGACCTGGGTCGAACCGGGGGGGCGTATTTTGCCTTGCGCCAGGCACTTGCTTTGGCGCTCGTTGATATCGAGTCGGGTCACGCAGTGGCAGCCATTAACCGCTGCCGGGAGGTTTTTGCGCAAATCAAGCATGCCGGATTGGGTCAGTTTGATGGGAGTCAGATAGACGCTTATATCAATTTTTTCTGGTTGGAATTGCAAGCTATGGTGGCTGGTTTTGATTACGAAGTCGAGCGCAAAACACACCCGCGACGCTTCGTCGAATTGGCTGCTCTGGCCGGCCTAGAACTGGTTCGCAAGCGCAGAATATTTGCGACCAGTGGATCGGATGAATGGGGTGGTGGGACCTATGTGTTTACCCTTCGAAAACCGATGTTTCGCTAGCGGGGGGGTGGCATGCAGCAGATAGTCAAAGGTTTGACGGACAGTCTTTCGATTGGTGCCGCTTATCTCCCGATTGCTTTTTCATTTGGCCTGGCTGCGCTCGAGGCTGGGTTTTCTCCCGCTGCTGCGGTGTTGCTGTCGGCGCTGGTGTTTGCCGGTGCCAGCCAGTTTGTGATGCTTGCTTTGATGGCCACTGGCACCGGTATGATGGCTGTGGTGGTTACCGTGTTGCTGATGAATGTGCGTCATCTTTTCTACGGCCCCGCCCTGTTGGCCAAACTCGGGTCTGGCCGACCCAGTTGGCCTACACCGTTGCTGGCCTTTGGGCTCACCGATGAAGTGTTTGCCACCGCCTCTGGCAAGCTGGGGCAAATCCCGCTGGCCGATCGCGAAGGCTGGTATGTTGGATTGCAGGTGGGGGCTTACTCGATTTGGGTCTTGGGTACGGCATTGGGCGCCATGTTCGGTCGGCAACTGAGCGCGCAATCAGCTTTTTGGAGCGATGCCATGTCATTTGTATTGCCGGCGCTGTTTTTGGCCTTGTTGCTTGAAATTGCTGCGCAGACCCGGTGGCTGGTGCTTTTGGGGGCGGCCCTCACGACGACGGCGGCACTGCCATTTATGCCGGCTTATCTGGCGCTGCTACTGGGCATGGTCGCGGGCGCTGCGCTGGGTTACCGACGGGGGGTGTCATGACTTTGATCGAAGCGTTCACGGTGCTGGCGGCTGCACTGGTGACTTTTTTATTGCGCTGGCTGCCGATGCTGGTCTGGCGCAACGCAGCGTCGGCGCCGACCACGGGAGTAAAGTCGATACTCAATGGCATCGGTCCGGCAGCCATTTGCGCTATGCTGGTGCTTGCTTTGGGATCGTTGCTGGAGTTGGAATGGCAACTTAACGCGTGGTTGCCAGCGCTGATCGGTGTATTGGCCGTGTTTGCTGCCAAGTGGCGGCTGGGCGGGATCGCTTGGCCGACTCTGTTCGGTGCCTTGGCTTACGGTCTTTCGATGCATCTGTTCTGAGTTGCTCTGCTCAGGCATGGCCATGCTGCCAAGCCTCATGGCGTCGGTGCAGCGCGCCAGCTGGGCCCAGGGAAGTACAATCGAGGGTTTTTCCCTTGCGCCTGAGCGACGTGCGTGGGCACGCGTGGCGAACCGATCAACCAACTGCGAGGCATCTGACACCCATGGCAGGGCATTCCAAATGGGCCAACATCCAGCACCGCAAGGGGCGTCAGGATGAAAAACGCGGCCGGGTCTGGACCCGCGTGATCCGCGAAATCATGGTGGCGGCGCGTCAAGGCGGCGGCGGCGACGCGGCGGCCAACCCGCGCCTGCGGCTGGCGATCGACAAGGCCAAGGCGGCCAATATGCCGGCCGACACCATCAAGCGCAACATAGACAAGGCCACGGGCAACCTCGAAGGCGTGCAGTACGAGGAGATCCGTTACGAGGGCTACGGCATCGCCGGTGCGGCCGTGATCGTCGAAACCATGACCGACAACCGCGTGCGCACGGTGGCCGAAGTGCGCCACGCCTTCAGCAAGCACGGCGGCAACCTGGGCACCGAGGGCTCGGTGGCGTTCCAGTTCAAGCACTGCGGTCAGTTCATCTTCGCCCCCGGCGTGCCCGAAGAGCGGCTGTTCGAGGTGGCGCTGGAAGCCGGGGCCGAAGACGTGCTCGGCAGCGACGACGGCGCCTTCGAGGTGCTCACGGCGGTGGCCGATTTCGAGGCCGTGCAGCAGGCGCTGCAAGGCGCGGGCCTGCGCCCCGAGCTGGCCGAAGTGACGCTGCGCGCCGACAACCCGGTGGCCTTGAGCGGCGACGAGGCGCTGCGCATGCAAAAACTGCTCGACGCCCTAGAAGACCTCGACGACGTGCAAAACGTCTATCACAACGCAGAACTCAACCCATGAACGCAGAACTCAAGGTGCTGGTGGTCGGCGGTGGCGGGCGCGAACACGCGCTGGCCTGGAAGCTCAAGCAGTCGCCGCGCGTGGCGCAGGTTTATGTGGCGCCGGGCAACGGCGGCACCGCGCTCGACCCAGCGCTGCAAAACGTGCCGATCAGCGACCCGACCGAGCTCGCGCGCTGGGCGCAGCAGCAGGGCATCGCCCTGACCGTGGTCGGCCCCGAGGGGCCGCTGGCGGCGGGCATCGTCGATGTCTTTCGCGCCCAGGGCTTGCGCATCTTTGGCCCCACGCAGGCGGCGGCGCAGCTCGAGAGCTCCAAGGCCTTTTCCAAGGCCTTCATGCAGCGCCACAGCATCCCGACGGCGGCCTACCAGGTCTTTGCCGACGCGCCCGCCGCCCACGCCTACGTGGAGCAAATGGGCGCGCCGATCGTGGTCAAGGCCGATGGCTTGGCCGCTGGCAAGGGCGTGGTGGTGGCGCAAACGCTGGCCGAGGCGCACGCCGCCATCGATTTCATGCTGCAAGGTCAAGCGCCGGGGCTGGCCCACAACGCCGGCGGGGCGCGGGTGGTGATCGAAGCCTTTTTGCAGGGCGAAGAAGCCAGCTTCATCGTGCTCTGCGACGGCGTGCAAGCGCTGGCGCTGGCCAGCAGCCAAGACCACAAGCGCCTGCTCGACGCCGACCAAGGCCCCAACACCGGCGGCATGGGGGCCTATTCGCCGGCCCCGGTGGTCACGTCCGAGGTGCACCAGCGCGCGCTCGACGAGGTGATTTTGCCGACGCTGCGCGGCATGGCCGCCGACGGCATCCCCTACACCGGCTTCCTCTACGCCGGGCTGATGATCGGCCCCGACGGCAGCGTGCGCACGCTCGAGTTCAACTGCCGCTTGGGCGACCCCGAAACGCAACCGATCCTGCTGCGCCTGCAAAGCGATCTGGCCGCGGTGTTGCTGGCGGCCACCGAGCAGCGCCTGCACGAGATCGAGCTGCAATGGGATGAGCGCGTGGCGCTCGGCGTGGTGCTGGCCGCGCACGGCTACCCCCAGCAGCCGCGCACGGGCGACGCCATCGCACTCACCGCCCCTGATAGCCCAGATGCCGTGCTGTTTCACGCCGGTACCGTGCAGCGCGACGGCCAGCTCTATACCACCGGCGGGCGCGTGCTGTGCGCCACCGCCCTTGGCGCCGACGTGGCGCAAGCGCAACGCCGCGCCTACCAACTGGTGCAGGGCGTACACTACTCCGGCATGCAATACCGACACGACATCGGCTTTAGGGCCTTGCCCGCATGAGTGGCGCGCCCACGGCCGCCATGCGCGACTACCTGCTGGGCTTGCAGCAGCGCATCACCTCGGCCATCACCGAGATTGACGGCCAGAGCTTTGTCTCCGACGCTTGGGAAAAGGCCCCCGGTGAGCCCTTGCAAGGCAATGGCGTGACGCAGATTCTGGAGGGCGGCGCGGTGTTCGAGCGCGCCGGTTGCGGTTTTTCGCACGTGCAGGGCCCACGCCTGCCGCCTTCGGCCACCCAGCACCGGCCCGAACTGGCCGGGGCGCCGTTCGAGGCGCTCGGGGTCTCGCTGGTGTTTCATCCGCGCAACCCCTACGTGCCCACGGTGCACATGAACGTGCGCCAGATCACCGCGCTCACCCCGGGTGGCGGCGCGCCGGTGAGCTGGTTTGGCGGCGGCATGGACCTCACGCCTTATTACGGTTTCGAGGAAGACGCGCAGCACTTTCACCGCACCTGCTCCGCCGCCTTGGCCCCCTTTGGCGCCGACAAATACCCGCGCTTCAAAGCCTGGTGCGACGATTATTTTTTTCTCAAGCACCGCAACGAAGCGCGCGGCATCGGCGGCATCTTCTACGACGACCTGTCCGAACTCGGCTTCGAGGGCGGGCAGGCGCTCACCCAAGCGGTGGGCGACGCCTTTTTGCACGCCTACCTGCCGCTGGTGCAGCGGCGCCGCGACACGCCCTACGGCGAGCGCGAGCGCCAGTTTCAGCTCTACCGGCGCGGCCGCTACGTCGAATTCAACCTGGTGTGGGACCGGGGCACCCACTTTGGCCTGCAATCGGGCGGGCGCAGCGAATCCATTTTGCTCTCGATGCCGCCGCTGGTGCGCTGGGCTTACCAGGAACAACCGGCGGAGGGCACGCCCGAACACCGGCTGACGAGCGAGTTTTTGCCGCGGCGAGACTGGCTGTGAGCGCCACCCCCGCGGCCGCGCAGCGCATCGGCGTGTTTGGCGGCGCCTTCGATCCGCCGCACTGGGCGCACCGGGCGCTGGCCGAGACGGCGCTGGCGCAACTGGCGCTCGACGCGCTGCTGATTTTGCCCACTGGCCACGCCTGGCACAAAAGCCGCGCACTCACGCCCGCGCCGCACCGGCTGGCGATGTGCAGGCTGGCCTTTGATGGGCTAGAGCGCGTGCACATCGACGCGCGCGAAACCCGCCGCCCCGGCCCCAGCTACACCGCCGACACCTTGCAGGAGCTGGCCGCCGAACACCCGGGGGCGCAGCTGTTTCTGGTGCTGGGGGCCGACCAGCTGCTCGCTTTCCAGAGCTGGCAGCGCTGGCAGGAGGTGCTGCGCCACGCCACGCTGGCGGTGGCCAATCGGCCCCTGCACGCCGACGGCAGGGTGGCCGACGGGCCGGTGGCCGAGCCCGACCTGAGCGGCGTCGATCTGCCGTTCGAGCGCCTGCACATGCCGTTGCACCCGATCAGCGCCACGGCGGTGCGCGCGCGCGTGCAGCGCTCGGGGGGCACGGGTGGCTTGAGTGGCGCTGGCGCTTCCCCAAGTGGCCAAGGCGGCAAGGGCGGCCAAGGCGACCAGGGCAACCAGGGCGAATCCACCTGCACCACAGACCAGGCCCACCCCGGCCCCTTGCACCCGCCCCACCAGGCGGCACCCGCGCTCGAGCTGCTGGTGCCGGCCGCCGTGGCGCGGTATATTTCTGATCATCACCTTTACCTACAGCCATAAATGAGCAGCCCAACCCGCAGCGCACCCAGCCCCCAGCCCACTGGCCCCAAAAGCCTCGGCCCCTTGGCGGCTGCAGCCGCTTCCCCCAACCCGGCCGCCTTGGGCGCCCCGGCCGCCAGCCCGCAAAGCGAGACCGCGGCCAAGCGCACCACCCAAAAGCTGCAGCGCGCCGCCGTCGATGGCCTAGAGGACGTGAAGGCGCAAGACATCCGGGTGTTCAACACCGAGGCGTTGTCGGCGCTGTTCGAGCGCGTGATCGTGGCCAGCGGCACCTCCAACCGGCAGACCAAGGCGCTGGCGGCCAGCGTCTGCGACGCCGTGCGTGAGGCCGGCTTTGACAAGCCGCGCGTGGAAGGCGAAGAAAACGGCGAGTGGATCGTCGTGGACTGCGGCGCGGTGGTGGTGCACGTGATGCAGCCCAGCATCCGCCAGTACTACCGGCTGGAAGAAATCTGGGGCAGCAAGCCAGTGCGCTTGAAGTTTGGCGCCCCGGCGCCGGCGGCACGCCCCGCTGCCATGGCGGATTCCAAGGCCTCAAAGGCCCCGAAGGCCAAGCCCGCCAAGCCCAAAGCCACCGATAAGTCCAAAGCCAAGCCCAGCGCGAGCGATGCGGCTGCCGCCAAGCCTGCCAAAGCGGCCAAGCCGCGCAAGCCCGCCCAGCCCAAGGCATGAAGCTGGTGCTCGTCGCCGTCGGGCAGCGCCTGCCCGATTGGGCGCAAGCCGCCTGCGACGATTTTGCCAAGCGGCTGCCGCCCGAGGCGCGCTTCGAGCTGCGCACGGTCAAGGCCGAGCCACGCGGCCACAAGGCGGTCGAGCAGCTGCTGGCGGCCGAGCGCGCACGCATCGAAGCGGCGCTGCCCAAAGGGGTGCGGCTGGTGCTGCTCGACGAGCGCGGCAGCGCCTTCACCACCGTCGCGCTGGCGCGCCAGTGGCAGCAGTGGCAGCAGCAGGGCACCGACGTGGCGCTGCTCATGGGTGGGCCAGACGGGCTAGACCCGGCTTTGAAGGCCGCCGCGCAGCAGAGCCTGCGCCTGTCCGACTTCACCCTGCCGCACGCGCTGGCGCGGGTGCTGCTGATCGAACAACTGTACCGGGCTTGGTCGCTCAACGCCGGGCACCCCTACCACCGCGAGTAAACGCCGATGCCCGACCGCGCTGCCGCCCCCTGGCTGTATCTGGCTTCGCAAAGCCCGCGTCGGCGCGAGCTCCTGGCGCAATGGGGCTGGCGCGCCGAGCTGCTGCTGCCCGACACCGAAGCAGAACTGCACGCCCTCGAGGCCCTAGAGGCCGTGCAACCGCACGAGGCACCGGCGCGCTACGTGCAGCGCGTGACCCGGCTCAAGCTGCAAGCGGCGCTGCAGCGGCTGCAGCACCGGTGCTGGCCGCCGGGGCCGGTGTTGTGCGCCGACACCACGGTCGCCCTTGGGCGCGAGATCTTGGGCAAACCCGCCGACGCTGCCGAGGCCGCGCAGATGCTGCAGCGCCTAGCCGGGCAGCGCCACCGGGTGCTCACCGCCGTGGCGCTGGCGCACCAAGGCCAAGTCTGGCAGGGACTGAGCCGCTCCACGGTCGAGTTCGCGCCTTGGAGCGCAGCCGAGATCGGGCGCTACGTCGCCAGCGGCGAGCCGCTGGGCAAGGCCGGGGCCTACGCCATCCAAGGCCGCGCCAGCCAGTGGATTCGGCGCATCAGCGGCAGCCACAGCGGCATCGTCGGCCTGCCAGCCTTTGAGACGGCGCAACTGCTGCGCGCCGCCGGTCTGGCGCTGCCCTAGGCCGCCGCCAGCCTCTGCAGCGGCACTAAACTGTTGCCAGCCCTGCCAATCCCCAGCCATCCAACCCCCTCCCACCATTTCCCCCAAGGCCCCATGACCCAAGACATCCTCATCAACTGGTCGCCGCAAGAGACGCGGGCGGCGGTGGTCGAGCACGGCGCGGTGCAAGAGGTGCACATCGAGCGCGCCCTCGAACGCGGCCTGGTGGGCAACGTCTATCTGGGCAAGGTGGCGCGCGTGCTGCCGGGCATGCAGTCGGCCTTCATCGACATCGGGCTTGAGCGCGCCGCTTTTTTGCACGTGGCCGACCTGCTGCCCAACATCAGCGCCCGCCATCTGGGCAAAGAGCGCCCGGCCGCGCCAGCTGCTGCTGCCGCGCCAGCGGTGCCAACCGCGGAGGCCACACCAGCCACGCTAGGCACACCAGAGGCCGCAGAGCAAGCCGCAGCGCCCACCGAGGCCAGCGGCGCCTTGCCCATCGAGCGCCAGCTGTTCGAGGGCCAGGCGCTGCTGGTGCAGGTGCTCAAAGACCCGATCGGCTCCAAGGGCGCGCGCCTGACGGCGCAGATCAGCATCGCCGGCCGCCAGCTGGTGTTTTTGCCGCAGGATCAGCATCTGGGTGTGTCGCAAAAAATCCCGCCCGCGCAGCGCGAGGCTCTGCGCCAGCGCCTGCAAGCGCTCACGGCGGGCGAGGGCGGCGGCTTCATTCTGCGCACCAACGCCGAAGACGCCAGCGACGAGGAGCTGGCCGAAGACGTGGCCTACCTGCGCAAAATCTGGGCCCACATCAAGGCGGCGGCGGCGCGCTTGCCCGCCCCCAGCCTGTTGCAGCAGGATTTGAGCCTGTTGCAGCGCGTGCTGCGCGACTTGGTCAGCGCCCAGACGCAAAGCATCCAGGTCGATTCTTTGGAGCAGTTTGGCCTGTTGCAGCAGTTTGCGCTCGAGTACATGCCCGCCATGCTCGAGCGCATGAGCCACTACCGCGGCGAGCGCCCGATCTTTGATCTGTACCAGATCGACGAAGAAATCGCGCGCGCGCTCGGGCGCCGGGTCGAGCTCAAATCGGGCGGCTACTTGGTGATCGACCAGACCGAGGCGCTGACCACGATCGACGTCAACACCGGCGGTTTTGTCGGGGCGCGCAACTTCGACGACACCGTGTTTCGCACCAACCTCGAGGCCACACAGGTGATCGCGCGCCAGTTGCGGCTGCGCAACTTGGGCGGCATCGTGATCGTTGATTTCATCGACATGCTGCGTGAGGCGCACCGCGAGGCGGTGTTGACCGAACTGCGCAAGCAACTGGCGCGCGACCGCGTGAAAACCACCACCGGCGCGTTTTCGCAGCTCGGCCTGCTGGAGATGACGCGCAAGCGCAACCGCGAGTCGCTGGCGCAATTGTTGAGCGAAAGCTGCCCAAGCTGCGGCGGCAGCGGCCGGGTGAAAACCGCGCGCAGCGTCTGCTACGACATCTTGCGCGAGATTTTGCGCGAGGCGCGCGCCTTCAGCCCACGCGAGTTTCGCATCGTGGCGGCAGCACCGGTGATCGAGCTGCTGCTCGACGAAGAAAGCGCGCACCTGGCCGGTTTGAGCGAGTTCATCGGCAAGCCGATCTCGCTCCGAAGCGAGGCCGCGCTGCGCCCGGACCAGTACGACATCGTGCTGCTATGAGATTTTGCCGCCCTGGCTGAGCGCGTGCAGCCGCGCATAGACGCCGTTGACGGCCAGCAGCGCGCCGTGGCGGCCTTGCTCGACGATCTGGCCTTGCGCCAGCACCAGCACGCGGTCGGCGTGTTCGATGGTCGAGAGCCGGTGCGCGATCACCAGCGTCGTGCGCCCGCGCATCAGCCGCTGCAGCGCCTCTTGCACCAGCCGCTCGGATTCGTTGTCGAGCGCTGAAGTGGCTTCGTCCAAGATCAGGATCGGTGCGTCTTTGTAGATCGCGCGCGCAATCGCCAGCCGCTGGCGCTGGCCGCCCGAGAGCTCGGTGGCGTTGTGCCCCACCGCGGTGTGCATGCCCTGCGGCAGGGTCTGCAGCAGCTCGCCCAAGTTGGCCGACTCCAGCGCCAGGCGCACCCGTTCCTCGTCAAACTCGGCGCCTAGGGCCACATTGGCCGCCAGGGTGTCGTTGAACATCACCACGTCTTGGCTGACCATGGCGTACTGGCGCCGCAGGCTGGCCAGATCCCAGTCGGGCAGGGCCACGGCATCGAGCCGCAGCGTGCCGGCGCTGGCCTCGACAAAACGCGGCAGCAAGTTGGCCAAGGTGGTTTTGCCCGAGCCCGAGGGGCCCACCAGCGCCACCACCTCACCGGCCGCCACCTCGAGGTTGATGCCGCGCAGCGCTGCGTCGTCTTTGCTGCCGTACTGCACCCAGACCTGCTCCAGGCTCAAGCGCCCGACGGCGCGATCGGTGCGGTGCGTGCCGCCGCGCTGCACCGGGGTGTGCTCGATCAGCTCCAGCGCGCGCTCGAGCGCCGCCAGCCCGCGCGTGATCGGGGTCACGAGGTCGGCCAGTTGGCGGATCGGGCTGATGAGCATCAGCATGGCGGTGACAAAGCCGACGAAGCTGCCCACCGTCACGCCGCTGGTCGCACTTTGCCAGAGCGCAATCATGATCACCGTAGAGAGCGCGGCGGCGGCCAGCATCTGCGTCAGCGGGGCCACGGCGGCCCCGGCCACGGTGGCCTTGAGCGCCAGCCGGCGCAGCACCAAGTTGAGTCGGTCAAAGCGCTGCGTCTGCTGCGCCTGGGCCCCGTGCAGCCGCACCACGCGGTGCGCCAGCGCGTTTTCTTCCACCACGTAGGCCAGCTCGTCGGTGGCCAGTTGGCTGCTGCGCGTCAGGCGGTACAGGCGCTTGGAGAGCACCCGCATCACCCAAGCCAGCGGCGGAAACAGCGCCAGCACGATCAGGGTCAGCTGCCAGTTCAAAAACAGCAGATAGGCCAGCAGCGCGATCACGGTGAGCACATCGCGCACCAGCGTCAGCACGCTGTTGACCAGCATGTGGGCCCCGGTCTGCACCTCATAGACCAGGGTGTTGGAGAGCTTGCTTGCGCTTTGCTCACCAAACAGCGTCAGTTCGGCGTCGTTGAGGCGCTCGAACATGGCGCGGCGCAGCTGAACCATGGCCCCCGCCGCCACGTAGCTGAGCGCGTACTTGGCGGCAAAGGTGGCCAAGCCGCGCACCGCAAACAGCCCCATCAGCGCCACCGGCACCAGCCAGAGCGGAAAGCTGCCGGCCACAAAGCCTTCGTCGAGCAGGATTTGCAGCAGCGCCGGGATCGCGGGCTCGGTGAGCGCGGCGATGAGCGCACCCAGAAAAGCCAGCCCCAGCGCACCCTTGTGCGAGCGGAAATAGGGCCAGACCCGCAGCAGGCGTTGGCCCAGAGAGCGGGCATCGGTCGGGGCGGCGCTGGCGGCCTCGTGGGCGGGGTCAGGGCGGTCGTGCAAGATCGGTGCGTGTAAAAACGGCGGGCAGCAAGCGCTGCCGTGGCGTGACCCGCAGCACGCCGGTTTTGGCAGCAGGCGGGGAACTTTTGGGGCTTGCGGCTCCCCCCAAGAGGTACGAAGCGCAGCACTTCCGCTATTATCGGTCTGATGCGCCGGTGGTTGGGGCGCTGGCAGCTTGCCAGCCAAGCCCGGCCGCTTTCCACTGTTTTTGCTTCTTGTTTCATGCACCAGACACCCTTGCAAACGCCTTTTCCCCCACCCGCCAGCCTGAGTCGGCGCCGCTTCCATGCCTTGGCGGCGCTGGGCGGGGCGGGCTTGGCCTTGGGTGCGGTGGGGCCGGCGCAGGCGCAGTTCCGGGTCGAGGTCACCGGGGTCGGCTTGCAGCAGATCCCTTTTGCCATCGCCCCGTTTCGGCTGGCCACCGGGCTGCCGCAAGATGTGCCGGCGATCGTGCGCGCCAACCTCGAGCGCAGCGGCCAGTTGCGTGCCCTGCCCGGGGGCAGCGCCATCCTCGACGAAAGCGCCCGGCCCGACCTGGCCCCTTGGCGCGCCGCCGGTGTCGATGCGCTCATCACCGGCAGTGTGAACCGCTTGGCCGATGGGCGCTTCGATGTGCGCTTCAGGCTCTGGGACGTGGTGCGGGCGCAAGACCTCGGTGGCCTGAGCTTTCCGGTGCCCGCCAGCGATTTGCGCTTGGCCGCGCACCGGCTGTCGGACTTTGTGTTCGAGCGCCTGACCGGCACTCCGGGCGTGTTCGCCACCCGCATCGTCTACGTCTCGCGCCACAACGAGCGCCACAACCTGTGGGTGGCCGACGCCGACGGCGAAAACGCCCAAACCGCCCTAGCCAGCGCCGAGCCCATCATCTCGCCCGCTTGGTCGCCCAACGGGCAACAGTTGGCCTACGTGTCGTTCGAGGCGCGTCGCCCCGTCATTTACACCCACGAAGTGGCCACCGGGCGGCGCCGTTTGCTGGCCGGCTTTCGCGGCTCCAACAGCGCCCCGGCGTGGTCGCCAGACGGGCGGCGGCTGCTGGCCACGCTCACTTTTGGCGGCTCGTCGCAAATCTTTGCCCTCGACACCACCGGCACCGGCCAACCGCAGCGCATCACCCAGTCCAGCGGCATCGACACCGAGCCGGCCTTCAGTCCCGACGGACGCTGGGTGTACTTCGTCAGCGACCGCGGCGGCTCGCCGCAGATCTACCGCATGACGCCGGCGGGGGCCGACGTGGCCCGCGTCACGTTTGAAGGCAACTACAACATCTCGCCGGCCGTCAGCCCCGACGGCCGTTGGTTGGCTTACATCTCGCGCATCGGGGGCGCGTTTCGGGTCTGCGTGATGGAACTGGCCAATGGCCGCATCACCCCCTTGACCGACACCAGCGCCGACGAAAGCCCCAGCTTTGCCCCCAACAGCCGCCTGATCATGTACGCCACCCAGGCCCAAGGCCGGGAGATTTTGATGACCACCTCGCTCGACGGCCGCATCAAAACCCGGCTAGCCAGTGTGCCGGGCGGCATTCGCGAGCCCGATTGGGGGCCGTTTCAGCGCTAAAGGCATCGATTTTTCATTTTTTTAAAGGCCACCATGCAATCCCTTCTCGGCACCTTTTGCAAGCGCGCTGGCTTGCGCAGCAAATCGGTAGCGCGCGCGCTGCAAGCCGCCACCGTTCTGTGTGCAGCCTTGCTCTTAGCCGCCTGCGGCTCCAACGTCAATCTGGCCGAAGACGTGCCAGTGCTGGACCGCACTGCGGTGCCGGTGCAGCAAATCGGGGTCGATCCCGCTGCGCCGGGGGGTGCGGCTGCGGGAGTGGTTGACCAGCGCGCCGTGGCCCCGGTGCAGGCCGGCACCACTGCCATTGGCCAGCCGCCCGCGCACTTGGCGCGCTTGGTGTTTTTTGATTTCGATCAATACACCGTGCGCCCCGAATTTATCCCTTTGCTGGAAGGACATGCGCGCTTTTTGGCTGCCGACCGCCAGCGCCGCATAGCGCTCGAGGGCCACACCGACGAACGCGGCGGCCGCGAATACAACCTCGCGCTGGGGCAAAAGCGCGCCGAAGCGGTGCGCCGCGCGCTGGCCCTGATGGGGGTGCAAGACGCGCAAATGGAGGCGGTCAGCTTTGGCGAAGAAAAACCCGCCGTCGCGGGTAACGACGAAGCGGCGCACAGCCAGAACCGGCGCGTCGAACTGGTTCACCGTTGATGCCTACACGCTCCTTTTTTGATGCGGTCCGCCTCGGCCTGCTGGCCCTGATGCTGCTGGCGCTGGCGGCGTGGGCGCTGCCGGTTCAGGCCCAGTTGTTCGGCGGCGACGACCAGGCGCGGCGCGCCATCATCGAGCTGCGCGAACGCGTGGAGGCCAACCGCTTGGCGGCCCAACAAGAGCAAACTGAGCTCACCCAGCGTTTCGACGAAGAGCTGCTGGGTCTGCGCCGCAACTTGGTCGAACTCGCGGCGCACAACGATGCTTTGCGCCGCGATCTGGCCGAACTGCGCGGCCAAAACGAAAGGCTGGCGCATCTGGTGGCCGAGTTGCAGCGCCAGCAGCGCGACTTACAGCGCGACTGGCAGGCACAACTCGACCAGCGCCTGCGCCCGCTGGAGCCGATCACGGTCACGGTCGAGGGGGTGGAGTTTCAGGCCCGAGCCGAAGAGGTGCAGGCCTTTGATGCCGCCATGGCGGCTTTGCGCGCCTCCGATTTCGAGCGCGCAGCGCGCCTTTTTGGCGAGCACATCGCGCAGTTTCCCCGCAGCGGCTACGTGGCACCCGCCCTCTATTGGCAAGGCAACGCGCAGTACGCGGCGCGCCAGCACGCTGCAGCCGTCGAAACCTTCAGGCGCATGATCGCCGCTTCGCCACGCCACCCCAGAGTACCCGACGCCTTGCTCGGCATCGCCAATGCGCACATCGCGCAGCGCGACAACCGCGCCGCACGCGCCACCTTGCAAGAGCTCATCCAGGCGCACCCCAACACCGAAGCCGCTGTCGTGGCGCGCGAGCGCCTAACGCGGCTGCGCTGATCCGCCCCCTGCTCGTCATGGAAATGTCTGATATCCAAGCGCAGACCACGCTGGTCTTGTGGGCCGCTTTTGCTGTGGCTTTTTTGTTTGGCGCGGTGGCGCAGCGCACCCATTTTTGCACCATGGGCGCTATCAGCGACGCGGTCAACATGGGCGACTGGACGCGGCTGCGCATGTGGGGCATGGCCGCCGGCATTGCCATGCTGGGTTTCTATGGCATGGCGGCGCTAGGCTGGATCGATCCGCTGCAAACCATCCACAGCGGCAGCCGGGTGCGTTGGCTCTCGGCCCTGCTGGGCGGGGCGCTGTTTGGTTTTGGCATGGTGCTGGCATCCGGTTGCGGCAGCAAAACCTTGGTGCGAATCGGCGCTGGCAACCTCAAATCGCTGGTGGTGTTCTTCGTCATGGGCTTGGCGGCCTACGCCACCCTCAGCGGCGTGACGGCGGTGCTGCGCCACCGCAGCGTCGATCAGGTGGCGCTGCACCTAGACGGCAGCAGCGCCTTGCCCTTGTGGCTGGCGGGGCAGTGGGGGGCGCCGGGTGCCGCGCTGGTTTTGGCGGGTGTGGTCGGCTTGGCCCTGATCGTCTGGGCGCTGGCCAGCCGCGACTTTCGTTCCTCGCTCGATAACTGGCTGGCCGGCATCGGCATCGGGGCCACGGTGGTGGCGCTGTGGTGGGTCACGGGCGTTTTGGCCTTCGTCCCCGAACACCCGGAAACGCTGGAAACGGTGTTTCTCACCACCAACACCGGTGTGATGGAGTCGCTCACCTTCACCGCGCCCATGGCCTACGCCCTCGATTGGCTGATTTTTTATAGCGATGCCTCCCAGGTGCTTACCCTCGGGGTGGTGACGGTGGTGGGCGTGGTGCTGGGCTCGCTGGCTTATGCGCTGCTGAGCCGCGGCTTTCATTGGGAAGGCTTTCGCGGCTCCCAAGACACCGCCTTGCACCTGGTCGGCGCCGTGTGCATGGGTGTGGGCGGCGTCACGGCCATGGGCTGCACCATCGGGCAGGGCCTCTCGGGCCTCTCAACCCTGAGCTTGGGCAGCCTGATCGCTGTGGCGGGCATCGGCTTGGGGGCGGTGGGCGCGTTGCGCTTCCAAATGTGGCTGCTTGAGCGTGGCTGAGCCTTTCGAGGGCTTCGAGCGCCGTTTTGGTGCCATGCGCCGCCTCTACGGGGCCGCTGGGGCGCAGCGCGTTTTTGATTCTCACGTGGTGGTGGTGGGCATTGGCGGCGTGGGCTCGTGGGCGGCCGAGGCGCTGGCGCGCAGCGGCGTTGGGCGCCTCACACTCATTGACCTCGATCACGTGGCCGAATCCAACGTCAACCGCCAGCTGCATGCCTTGAGCAGCACCTTGGGGCAGTCCAAAGTGCAGGCCATGCAGCAGCGCATCGCCCAGATCAACCCGGCCGCGCAGGTGCATGCGCTCGACGATTTCGTCACGCCCGCCAACTGGGGCGCGCTGCTGCAGCAGACCGCCGCCCGCAACGGCCAGCCGCAAGCCCTGATCGACGCCTGCGACCAACGCAGCGCCAAGGAAACGCTGGCGGCGTGGGCCTTGCAAACCCCGCTGCACTTCATCACCTGCGGCGCCGCCGGTGGCAAACGGCAGGCGCAGCGCATCGAAGTGGCCGATCTGTCCGCCGTCACCCACGACCCGCTGCTGGCTCGCCTGCGCTCCCAGCTGCGCCGCACACACGCGGCCGCTGCCAAAGGGTCCATGGGGCTGGCCTGCGTGTTCAGCCGGGAACCCGTGGCCCCGCCCGACCCGTCCTGCAGCACAGAGAGCGCCGTCGATGGCAGCCTCAACTGCCACGGTTACGGCTCCAGCGTGGCAGTAACCGCAGGCTTTGGCATGGTGGCGGCCTCATGGGTGCTGGAGCGCTTGGCGGTTGAGGTGCGGTCGGCTGGGGCGAAGGGCGCCAGAAGCACTCAGCCCCTACCCCGATAAACGCAGCCCGCGACAACAATCAGGCCGAAAAAGTGTCAGGCCGAAAAGCGTAGAAAAACAGGATATAATTTGAGGCTTGGCGATGTCGAATATCGGCGCCGTCAAGCAGAGTGGGTCGTTAGCTCAGTTGGTAGAGCAGCGGACTTTTAATCCGTTGGTCGCAGGTTCGAATCCTGCACGACCTACCAGAATATCTAATAAAATTAGATGGTTACGAAAACGGCAAGTTAAAGCCCTTAAGATTAAGCCAAGCCTCTCAAGGACACGCCCCGCAGACGCAGCGGCAGAGCGGCACAAAATCGCACCGCATACATGGCGCACAGACGGCCTAACGGGCCTAAATTGACCAGCACCCGGCGCTGCCCCCGGTGCCAGCGAGTGCCAGCAGTTCAAACAGTACCAAATGGCGCAGGCGCAGCGCCGACACCCAGCCCCGCGTGCTACTCCGTCACTGGTGGCCACCGGCGGGCGGTATGCACCAAGGCCAGTACCCAAACCGTGCTGCCGTCGATCTCGTACACCAGCCTATAGCTTTCATGCGCTACCAGTTCGCGGGTGCCTGCAACCTTGCCCGCCTTGCCCAGCTTCGGATGTGCGGCCAACCCTAGCAGCCGCAGCGCTGAAAAGCGCATCCATGCGCACGGCTGCGCTTGGGTTGTCGTCCGCGATGTAGTCCCAAATGTCGGCGCGGTCTTGCTCTGCCTCTGGCGTCCAGACGACAATCACACTTGGCCTGCCGTTGCTTGGTGGCGTCTGGTAGCGAATGCGGCTTCAACTTCGTCGTTGGAGCGGCCAAGACCGGCACGCATCGAGGCGCGGCCAGCCTCGACCTTGCGCTGAAGGTAGTCGTCGTAGGCGCGGGCTTGGCGGCGTTGTTCGATGTAGCCGCGCATCAACTCGCGCACAACTTGGGACGCGGGCCGGTCTTCGCCGGCCACCTCGGCCATAAAGTCGGCACGCAGCTGCGGCTCCAGTTTCATCGTAAAAATGGCTTCTTTGGACATGGCGCTCTCCTTGTCAGGGTACTTTCGCAGTATAAACGTTATCAGTACTTAGCGCTCGCTGAAATGCAGACGCCGCCGCAGGCATCAAGCCTTCAACCCTTCAACCCTTCAACCCACAAGCGTATCTGCGCGCCTAGGCATGGGCCGGCGCAAGCGCCGGGGGCTTGGGAGCAGGTCACCGGCACGGCAGCGCTCATACGCCTGAAACGGCGACGGCTGTTCCGGAGCGAGAAGTCAGCAGAGGCCGTGGTAGCTTGAACCAGGGCCGAGTACCACGACGGTCTGATTCCGATTTCATTCACCTGTTCACGCCTACTTTGCTGATGGTGCGTTTGACCAATACTTTCTGATGCGGATTTTCAAGCGCCCAGCGCCCATTCCTCTACCGCCAAGCCCGGTACGCGCAAAAACTCTCTGGCGTTGTTGGTGACGAGCACCGAATCCTCGGCCAAGGCATGCGCGGCAATCATCAAATCCATGCCACCTATAGGCTGCCCGGCTCGCTCCAGCATGGCCCGAATGTGGGCGTAATGGTGGGTGGCCTCCAAGGGCCAAGGCCGCACGTCAAAACCCGCCAGCCACGCTTCCACCGCTGCCTTGAATTTGGGTGACTCCAACTTGGCCGCCCCAAAGCGCAGTTCGGCCGCCACAATGCCCGACAACCACACTTGGCTGCGTTCAAGCCCGGCAAAGCGCGTCACCATCTCAGCAGGGTGCCGCCGCAGGGTGTAGCTGCAAATGTTGGTGTCCAGCGTGCGTCCCATGGCGCGCGATCAACTCCAGTCGCGCTCTTGCGGCGGATGGTCTAGTCTGTCGGCCAAAAAGTGGTCTGGCAGAGGGGCTGCGTGGGCGTAAAACCCTTGCAGCCAAAGGCCCATGTCTTGCTCCGGCGGCGTTTGTGGGTGCAGCCACCAATCGGCCCCGACCTGCTCGATGCGCACCTCTTTGGCCGTCAGGCGCAGGCGTGCAGGCAGACGCAAGGCTTGGCTGCGGCCACTCATGAAGACTTTTGCGACGATGGTCATGACTTGCCCTTTGTCATACAACACCGCCATATTACAACACAATAGCAAGAACCGAAACCGTGTCTTGTGCCAAAAAATCTTTGCCGCGCCGCGGTGAACCGCCTTGGGGTAGAGGCTGGGGCGCTGGGGGCAGCAGGCCTCATACCGTCCGCTGCGCGGCCAAAAATCGGCCAACTGCCCCCAGCGCCCCAGTCCCACGTAAATCGCTGCTTGACCACGATTCCCATGTTTTGAGCTTATCCGAGTGTCATGATGGTCTGACCCCGATATCAGACCCCGATTTCTGGCCGAAAATCAGGTGGCTCTGACCTCTGAGAGCAGATCGGGGTGGCGGTCCAGCAGTTTGAGCAGCTTGACTAAGGACAGCGGCGGCTTGGTCCTGCCGTTCTCGTAGCGCGAAAAGGCGTTGACTCCACCACCAAAGAGTTCAGCCGCCTGCCGTTGGTCAAGATCGAGCTTCTTTCGCACCTTGGCGATGTAGCTCGGATCGACATAGGCGGCATTGACCTGGCGTTGAAACAGGCCGACCATTTCGCTGTAGCGGTCGCCATGCTCACGGTTCAAGACCACTTCACCGCAAGCAGGGCAAAAATCGCCCGTCACCGCTGGGATGATGGTGTGTTCGCCCTTGTAGGTGTAGGACATATCGCGCGTGTCATGGATCAGTTCCGCCGCGCCGCAGCAGGGGCATTTCATGGTCATAGCTCCTTGAAGGAAACGATCAACACACCATCGATGACGGTCAGCTTCAGATACACCTCATCGCCGCATGGCGTCTTGCCTCGGTACACGTCTTGCCAAACACGATGATCGGCATGGGTGGTCATGCTCTTGTAGAAGTCGGCGCCAGTGAGCGCCAAGACTACAGCGCACATCCCGTCTAGGTCATCAATGCTTGGGCATTTGGTGAAAAATTCACCAGGAAGCAAGGCGTCACTTTTTGGTGCAGTAGTTTTTGACCAGCCACAAGATGGGCATCTGTACGTCATTGGACTTGGGCGAACAGGCATAGCTATCCTCGACTGAGAACTACTTTGTTATCGCTTTGGCTGACAATCTTATATTTTCGAAGGGAATTCAGCGCACCTACGCCGCCAGCTGCAACTGCGATTGCCACAGCGGACGTTGCTGCTGAAACGCCTAGGACAGAAACGGCTCCAAAACCAACCAACCCGGCGGCTGGCGCAGCAGTGCCACCTGAACCAACGGTAAGAACTACCGCGATGCCGATTGCACCAATTGCAACGGCCCATGCAACCGTCCCGGTTGCTTTAATTCTGATAACTTTTTTTGATAGGTCGCCCTCAATCTCAATGCTGTCCTGATTGTTTTTGAGTGCATCGCCAAGCTCTTTTTCGGTAGAAATAGACATGAGTACCTCCTGTGATGAGCGCTAACGTCAAGGTTAACCGGCGTGCCGAAGGCACGTCCGAGTTGAACCGCCGGTTAGGCTGCGCCGCGCGAGACCAGAGGAAAACGCTCTGGACTGCGGATGGACTCAACGGATAGATCGACGTCAAGCTGCGGCCAGTACAAGTGATCTTCGGTGGGGCGCTGAACTTCAGCGAGCTGCTCAATCGTGGCTTTCTTGAACCACGGGAACTCGCTGAACGGAACGGCAAGCTCTTCGTCTCCGAGCAGCAGCCAGAAGCAGTGCGTGGAGACGTTGGTGACTTCAGCCCCCGAAGTGACGGTTCCATGCATCTTGGATCTCCTGTATGTGAGATTGAACCACAGCTTGCGCCTGCCGAAGCTGGACGTCTGACAGACCTACGTTCTTGGCTAAGTGTACCGAGGGCGTGAGCCAGAACTTCGCTTCGCCCTCCGGGTGCGCGACGTGGACGTGAATCCGCGTTTCCTCGCGGGAGAAAAAGAACAGTCGGAATTGGCCGTCGCGGACGATGGTGGGTACCATGACTGTGACTGTACCAGAGCGGTGTGTTCGCGCGGCCTAACGTAGAGCTAACCGGCGCTGCGCGGCTTTATCGCGCAGCGTCCAGCGACCGAAGGGAGCGAGGTTGAGCGCCATGTTAGGTTTTTAATCGGTGACAAAGACCATGTACATACCGCCCGCGCCTTTCTTGTTGTAGATGAGCTGAGTGCCAACATTGCTTTCATGCATGTACTTGAGGACGCAAGCCACCGTTGACCCGCTGTAGCCGTAATTTGTTACAGCAACATCAATGGCAATGCCTCGCTGTTCGATTAGTTTTGCCTTTGTTGCGCCTCGCATGAAGTCGCACATTTTCTGCACTTCAATATGTTTTGGGAGTTTTGCTATTTCAGATTCAAGTGCAGCGATACGCGGCGATGTTGCTCGCTCAGTGAAGGAGTAAAAGCGGGTTTTTCCATCATCGCCCATTTTCACGGAGTGATATCCATTCTTCAGGACATGCTTTTCTGGATCGATGACTTCCGCGACTGCATGAGTGGATACAAAACCAAGTAAAAGACCTGATGCGACATACCTGATGTACTTACGCATGGCGGTTACTCAGTTTTTCCCGCAGTTTTTGAGGCGGGTCGCACGACCAAATATTCGTATCCCCCGGCGAAACCAAATGTGAGAAGTAGTACCGGAATGCCCTCAAGGTTGTAGTGCCCAATGAGCCAGAGGTTAAACAGCAGAACGCCCCCGCCAATCAAACGCAGCTTCGTAGTTTTCTTCATTTTGATCTCCCTTGCGCAAAAAAACCTAACGTTGAGGTTAACCGGCGTGCCGAAGGCACGTCCGAGTTGAACCGCAGGTTAGGCGCTGGTGCGAAGGGTGCTGTGGCCTTGGAACGCTGCGGCGTTGCCGGAGATTATGGCTGGAGCTGAGCAGGAAAGCAAGCGCGGTGTGCCTGAACGTTCCACGAAGGTCAAGCAGCCGGGCAGCGTCGCCGGAGCGCGCGGAGGAGGAACGGCAGAAGCCAGAGCGAGGCCTAACGTAAAGTTGAGGGGCGCCGCGCTTTTGCGGCGTCCCGCTCGAACGCCGGGTTAGAACTCTCTTGGGCACACATTTGAGAGCGACTATTTTTCAGCCAACGCAAAACCCGCGTTGCCGGACGCAACCACTGAGACAAACACAAACGGCACTGAACCAGAATTTAAAGCGCCATGAACTTGACCAGGTTTTGCTATGGCAATATCTCCAGCCTTTAGATGAGCGACTATGCCGCCTCCTTGGTAATATTCTGCTTCTCCAGAGATAACTGTCCAAGTATCTTGGCCGTGCGGGTGAATATGAGCAGCTATTTCTTGTCCAGGATGGGTATGCCAAACAACAACTGCTGAGTCTTCGGTTTCCAGAACCACTGAGCGAATTGGTTCACCGTCAGATGGACGAATATGTTTTGCTACCGAAAATATTCTTGATTCCATTTCCATATCCTTTCCAAAAATCTAATTGGTTTGAAAGTTATCACAGAACAACTGAATCCGAGAGTTCTAACGTAAAGTATACGCCGCCAACGGCGTATACTCAAGCCGTCCAGCAGGTGTATATCTCATCTTCCAGCCCCTTGTGATGTCTGATCCCACACCTTTTTCGGTCTCTGGCAAGGCTACCGCAGGCCCCGCGGCACCGAAGCTGCTGGACCTGCTGCGCGAGCGCATCCGCTTGCGCCACTACAGTATAAGAACCGAAACCCAGTATGTCCACTGGGCCAAGCGGTTTATTTTGTTTCATGGCAAGCGCCATCCGTCTGGGATGGGGGCGCCGGAGGTGGAGGCGTTCTTGACGCATCTGGCGGTGGAGGGCCAGGTGGCGGCTTCGACGCAGAACCAGGCGCTGTCGGCCCTGTTGTTTTTGTACCGCGAGGTGCTCGGCCAGGATTTGCCCTGGATGCAAGACGTGGTGCGTGCCAAACGACCAGACCGCTTGCCGGTGGTGCTCACGCCCGGCGAAGTGACGGCGGTGCTGGAGCGGATGCAGGGCACGCACGCGCTGATGGCGCGACTGCTGTATGGCAGTGGCATGCGCTTGATGGAGGTGGTGCGCTTGCGTATCAAGGACGTGGACTTTGAGCGCGCCGAGTTGCTGGTGCGCGACGGGAAGGGCGGCAAGGATCGGGTGACCATGCTGCCGCGCAAGCTGGCCGAGCCGCTGCGTGCGCATTGGGTCTGGCGGCGGCATTTGTACGAAGACGATCGATCCAAGGGCATGGCAGCCGTCTATCTGCCCGATGCACTGGAGCGCAAATACCCGCTCGCCGCGCAAGAGTGGGGCTGGCAGTACGTCTTTCCTTCTGGCAGCTATTCGGTGGATCCGCGCAGCGGCGTGCAGCGGCGTCACCACATGGACGAAAAACTGTTGCAGCGCGCCATGAAACGGGCGGTGCAGGCGGCCGGGCTGGCCAAACCGGCGACTCCGCACACCCTGCGCCACAGTTTTGCCACCCATTTGCTGCAAAACGGCTACGACATCCGCACCATCCAGGAACTGCTCGGCCATGCCCATGTGGCCACCACCATGATCTACACCCACGTGCTCAACCAAGGTGGAAAGGGCGTGCGCAGCCCGCTCGATGCGCTTTAAAGCCGCGAGCCTGAGCCGCGACCCCAATCCTGCCCCCGCGTGCGCGAAAATCGGCGCATGAACCCCATTCCGCCCATCCCCGATACCGTCCCCCCCCAACCCGACTCTCCCCCCGGTACCAACAGCACCGACGGCACCGACACCCTCGCCGACTACGCCGAGCGCGCCTACCTCGAGTACGCGCTCAGCGTGGTCAAGGGGCGGGCTTTGCCCGATGTCTGCGATGGGCAAAAGCCGGTGCAGCGGCGCATTTTGTACGCCATGCAGCGCATGGGGCTGGCGCACAGTGGGGCGGCGGGGGCCAGCGCGGCGGTGGGTGCGGCCAAGCCGGTCAAGTGCGCGCGCGTGGTGGGCGATGTGCTGGGGCGCTTTCATCCGCATGGCGACCAGGCCGCTTACGATGCGCTGGTGCGCATGGCGCAAGACTTCGCGCAGCGCTACCCGCTCATCGACGGGCAGGGCAACTTTGGCAGCCGCGATGGCGATGGCGCTGCGGCCATGCGCTACACCGAGGCGCGGCTGGCGCGCATCAGCACGCTGCTGCTCGACGAGATCGACGCCGGCACGGTGGACTTTGTGCCCAATTACGACGGCTCGACGCAGGAGCCGCGCCAGCTGCCGGCCCGGCTGCCCTTTGTGCTGCTCAACGGCGCCAGCGGCATTGCGGTGGGCATGGCGACCGAAATCCCCAGCCACAACCTGCGCGAGGTGGCCAGCGCCTGCGTGGCCTTGATCAAAAACCCGGAGCTGAGCGAAGACGAGCTGCTGGCCCTGCTGCCCGGGCCCGACTTTCCGGGTGGGGCGCAGATCATCAGCCCGGCGCCAGACATTGCACAAGCCTACCGCACGGGGCGCGGCAGCCTGAAGGTGCGCGCGCGCTGGCGCATCGAAGACTTGGCGCGCAACCAGTGGCAACTGGTGGTGACCGAGCTGCCGCCGGGCGTGAGCACGCAGCGGGTGCTGGAGGAGATCGAGGAGATCACCAACCCCAAGGTCAAGGCCGGCAAAAAGGCGCTCAGCCCCGAGCAGACGCAGCTCAAGGCCAGCCTGCTGGCGCTGCTCGACACCGTGCGCGACGAATCGAGCAAAGACGCGGCGGTGCGCATCGTGTTCGAGCCCAAGAGCAGCCGCTCCAGCCCAGACGAGCTGATCGCGGCCCTGCTGGCGCACACCAGCCTCGAGTGCTCGGTGCCGATCAACCTGACGCTGGTGGGCCAGGATGGCAAGCCGCTGCCCAAGAGCCTGCGCCAGATGCTGAGCGAGTGGCTGTCGTTTCGGCAGCAGACCGTGACGCGGCGCACCCAGCACCGGCTGGAGCGCGTGCTCGAGCGCATCCACATTCTGGAGGGGCGGGCGCTGGTGCTGCTGAATATCGACGAGGTGATCGCCCTGATTCGCAGCAGCGACGAGCCCAAGGCGGCGCTGATGGCGCGTTTTGCCCTGAGCGAGCGCCAAGCCGACGACATTTTGGACATCCGCTTGCGCCAACTGGCGCGGCTCGAGGCGATTCGGATCGAGCAAGAGCTGAGCGAGCTGCGCACCGAGCAGGGCCGGCTCGAAGAGGTGCTGGCGCAACCGGCCAGCCTGCGCCGCTTGCTGGTGCGCGAGATCGAGGCCGACGCCAAGGCCTTTGGCGACGCGCGCCGCACCCTGATCCAGCCCGAGCGCAAGGCCAGCGCCGAAGTCAAGCTGATCGACGAGCCGGTGACGGTGGTGGTGTCGGCCAAGGGCTGGGTGCGCGCCCGCAGCGGCCACGGCCACGAGGCCGGCGGTTTCGCTTTCAAGGCCGGCGACGCGCTCTATGGCGCCTTCGAGTGCCGCACGGTCGATAGCCTGATCGTGCTGGGCAGCAACGGCCGCGCCTACAGCGTGCCGGTGGCCAGCCTGCCCGGGGCCCGTGGCGACGGCCAGCCGATCACCAGCCTGATCGAGCTCGAGAGCGGCACCCAGCCGCAGCACTATTTGGCGGCCGCGGCGTCTGTGCAGTGGCTGCTGTGCGGCTCGGGCGGCTACGGGCTGCTGGCCGCGACCGAAGATTTGCTCTCGCGCCAGCGCGCCGGCAAGGCTTTTTTGGCGCTGGCCGAGGGCGAAACCCTGTGTCCGCCGGCGCCGGTGGCCGGGGCGCAGCAGGTGTGCGCGGTGTCGGCGGCGGGGCGCATTTTGTGCTTCGAGCTGGCCCAGCTGCGGCATCAGCCCAAAGGCGGGCGCGGCCTGCAACTGATCAGCCTCGAGGCGAGCGATCGGCTGGTGGGCGCGCAGCCCTACACGCGCAGCGTGCGCATCGAGGGCACGGGCCGGGGCGCCAAGCCGCGCGAAGAGACGCTGGAGCTGCGCAGCCTGAACAACGCCCGCGGACCCAGGGGCGGCAAGGGCAAGCCGGGCAACTTTGGCTTCAAGCCCGAGCGCATCGTGCGCGTGCTTTAGGGCTTGGGCGCCAGCTCGGCGATCATTTCGATTTCGACGCAGGCCCCAAGCGGCAATTGGGCCACGCCAAAGGCGCTGCGGGCGTGCGCGCCCACGACTGGGCCAAAGACTTCGGCCAGCAGCTGCGAGCAGCCGTTGGTGACCAGGTGCTGCTCGGTGTAGCTGTCGGTCGAGTTCACCAACCCCATCACTTTGACGATGCGGCGCACGCCGTTGAGGTCGGTGCCGGCGGCCACGCAAGCGGCGTGCAGCGTGCCCAGCAGGTCGATGGCCACGGCGCGTGCGGCCGCTTGGCCTTCGGCGGTGTTCAGGTTCAGGCCCAGCTGCCCGACCCACGGCTGGCCGCCGCGTTTGGCGATGTGGCCGCTGAGCATGACCAAGTTGCCGGTTTGCACAAAGGGCAGGTAGGCCGCCGCCGGGGTGCCCACGGGCGGCAGTTCGATGTTCAAGGCTTGCAGGGTGTGATAGACGCTCATGGGGGGCTTGGGTAAAGGTGGAATGGGTGGACGGCGGTGGGGGAATCGTGCGCTGGAAATGGGCGGCTGCGTTTGAAGGCAGCGGCTGCGCTTGAGTTTGAGGTTGCAGCGCACAGCAATTCTAGGGCGATATGATGCGTGCAGATGTACGCGTGGATGCGTGCGGAAAAGTGGCCGCCGCGTCAGCAACCTAGAGCAGGGGGGCAGCAGGGATGGACAAATCCGTGGCAACGCACGCCGCGCTGGCGCTGGGCTTGCCGCTGATGCTGGGTGGCATCGGTGGTGCGTGGTTGCAGTTGCAGCAGCCGCTGCTGTGGTCGGCCGGGGCCTATGGCGCGCTGGCGGCGGCGGCGCTGCTGCTGGGTGCGCTGCTCTGGGGCCGCCAGCCGGGCCTTGGGGGCGCTAGGCAAAAGCTGTGGAGCCTGGGCTGGCTGCTGGTCGGGGCGGGGCTGTTGTTTGCCAGCACGGGCGGTCGGGCGCTGTGGTTTCAGGCCGGGGCGCTGGATGCGCAGCTCGAAGGGCGCGATCTGGTTCTTGAGGGCTACGTGGCCGGTTTGCCGCGCCAAGGCGAGCTGGGCTGGCAGTTTGAGTTTGTGGTGCTGCAGGCCTCGCTGGCTGAGGCCGGTGGCCGCAGCAGGCAAGCCGGGCCAGTGGGCCAAACCGCTCTCGTGGGCGGAGCAGCCCTTCCCGGCGAAGCAGCCCCACCCGGCCAATCCGGCCAAGCGGTGCAGGTGCCGCAGCGGCTGCGGCTGGCGTGGTTTGCGCCGCGCCCGGGGCGTGGGCAGCAGGCACAGGCGGGCGCGCAAGGTGCAAACCCCGGCCAGCTGGCGCAAGCCGGCGCGCAAGTGGGCGTCGCGGGCCTGCCCGAGCTGCGCGCCGGCCAGCGCTGGCGCCTGACGGCGCGCTTGCAGCGCCCGCACGGCTTGGCCAATCCGGGTGTCTTCGATTTTGAGCTGCGGCTGTGGGAGCAGGGCATCCACGCCACCGGCAGCGTGCGCGCCGGGCCGGCCACGCCGGCGCCGCAGTTGCTTGGCCACGGCTGGCAATTTCCGTTGCAGCAGGCGCGCCAGTGGGTGCGCGACCGCATGCTCGAGCGCGTGCAGCCCGCGGCCACGGCCGGCGTGCTGGCGGCGCTGGTGGTGGGTGATCAGGGTGCCATCCCGCAAGCGCATTGGGAGACTTTTCGCGTGACCGGCGTCACGCACCTGATGGTGGTCTCGGGCACCCATATCACGCTCTTTGCTTGGATGGCGATGGCGCTCATCGGTCTGCTCTGGCGCTTGGCCGGGCGGCGCCTGCCGGCGCTGCTGCTGGCCGTGCCCACGCCGGTGGCGGCGGCCTTGGGCGGGCTGGCGCTGGGGTTTTTGTACGCGCTGTTTTCGGGCTGGGGCGTGCCGGCGCAGCGCGCCGTGCTGATGCTGGCCACCTTGGTGCTGCTGCAGCTCAGCGGCCGCCAGTGGCCGTGGCCCTTTATGTGGCTGGCGGTGATGCAGATGGTGGTGCTGCTGGACCCGTGGGCCTTGCTCAGCCCCGGTTTTTGGCTCAGCTTCGTGGCGGTGGCGATTTTGTTTGCCACCGGCCAGCCGCTGCCCACCGACGGGCGCAGCGGGCGCCACTACGTGCTGGGTCTGGTGCGCACGCAGGCGCTCATGACGCTGGCCTTGGCCCCGCTGCTGCTGCTGTGGTTTGGCGAGTTTTCGCTGGTGGGCCTGCTGGCCAATCTGCCCGCCATACCTTGGGTCACGCTGCTGGTCACGCCGTTGGCGCTGGCCGGGGTGCTGATCTGGCCGCTGTGGCTGCTGGCGGGCTGGATGGTCGATGCGCTGATGCTGTGGCTGCAAGCCTTACAGCAGTGGCCTTGGGCCACCGTCAGCCGTCCGGCGCTGCCGCTGCTTCTGGCTGTGCTGGCCGCCATGGGCGGGCTGTTGCTGGTGCTGCGCTGGCCGTGGTCGCTGCGCGCGTGGGGGTTGCTGCTGATCTGGCCGGCGCTAGCCTACAGCCCGGCGCGCCCGCCACCGGGGCATTTTGAATGGCTGGCGGCCGACATCGGGCAGGGCACGGCGGTGATCGTGCGCACCCAGAACCACACCCTGGTTTACGATACCGGGCCGCCCATGGGGCCGCACAGCGACGCCGCCGAGCGCGTGCTGCTGCCGCTGTTGCAGCGCCACGGCGAAGCGCCCACCAAGGTGCTGATCAGCCACATCGATTCCGACCACGCCAGCGGCATTGCCACGCTGGCGCGCGCGCACCCGCAGGCGCAGTGGCTCACCTCGTTCGATACCCAGCCTTGGGGCTTGAGCAGCCAGCGCTGCCTGGCGGGCCAGAGCTGGGTCTGGGACGGGGTGCCGTTTCGCATTTTGCACCCGGGCCCCGACGATTACGCCGCGCGCCGCCCCGACAACGCCATGTCGTGCGTGCTGCAAGTGGGGCAGGGTGCGGCTTCGTTGCTGCTGCCGGGCGATATCTACATCGAGGAGGAAACCCGCTTGGCGCTGGCGCAGCCCGATCTGCGCGCCGGGGTGCTGCTGGCCGCGCACCACGGCAGCCGCACCTCGAGCGGGCCGGTCTGGCTCAACACGCTGCAGCCGCAGTGGGTGGTGATCCAAGCCGCGCACCGCAGCCGCTACGGCCACCCGCACCCGCAGGTGCTGGCGCGGCTGCAAGAGCGCGGCATCCCGTGGGTGGCGACACCGCTGTGCGGGGCCGCTTGGGGCAGCAGCCAGCGCCCGGACGAACTGCACTGCCAGCGCCAGCAGCGCCAGCGCTATTGGCAGCACCCGGATGGGCGCGGCGCACTGCCCGCGCCGCCCTAGGAGTGTGTTTTAGAGCGGTGGCAGCACGTCCAGCCGCCGCGCCGGCCAGTCGAGCACGGCGCAGCGCCGGTGCATCAGGGGAGCCAGATCGGGGTGTGCCTCGGTGATCACTTGGGTGGCGAAGTGGGCCAGAAAACGCGCCCGCAACTCGGCCCCAGCGCGCTCGACGCCTTGGTTTTCGTAGGGCATGGAGGTCAGCAGCAAAAACCCGTCGGGTGGGATGCGCCCGGCGCGCATGTTGCTGTGGATGATGTCGGCGGCGGTGCGGATGGGTTGCGCTAGGTCTGGGCTGTAGGGCCCAATCATCAGGGCCAGATTGGGGGTGTGCAAAAAGTCAAAGCCGCGCCCGAGGCAGATCACCCATTCGCGGTGCTCGATCGCCAGCGCCCGCCCGTGCTGCTGGCGCACGCCGGCCACGTGGGCCAGGTTGCCCAGCAGCAGCGGCAGCAAGTCGGCGCGCACCGGGCGTGGCAGGCCGGGCAGGGTGCGCACCAGCTGCGCTTCCAGCGCCAAGGCGTCGGGTTCGGTGCTGGCTGGCGGCTGGGTGCGGGCATCGGGCTGGGTGGCTGTGGCACCAAAGGCGGCCAGATCGAGCAACTCCCCATTGGGGCCGTGCGGCAACAGGGCTTCTTCGTCGGTCTCGAAGCCACACACGATCGGATAGACGCTCTGGTGCGCGGCGCCAAACAATTCAGACACTTGGGCGTGGATGGCCCAGGCGTGCGCCATGCTGTCGTCGCGCCGGTAGCGAAAACCGGCGCAACCGCGCTTGCGCTCGCCGCGCGACCAGTGGTAGGTGATGAGCAGCAGCACCCGGCGCCCGCTCTGCGTTTGGTTGTTGACGAAGTCGATCAGCAACTGGCTCAAGTAGGGCCAGCCGAGGTTGAACATGCCGCCCAGATTGCGAAAGGGCGTGATGATGCCTGCGGGCAGCTGGGTGGCCAGCGCGAGGTTGACGCGCCCGTCCATGCACATCAGGGCGGCGATGGCGCTGGGGTGCTGCGCCCGGTAGCGCTGGCGCTCCAGCCAGGCCTCGGGGCCGCGAAAGGCCTCGCCGTGGCGCTGCGCCAAGTCAAACAGCCAGTCGATGCGCTGGAGGATCGGGCTTTGGTGGATCGATTGCGGTGGGGGCGCGCTTAAGGTGGCCGGAGTGGGTGCGGGCATAGATTCAACTCCTCCGCCGCGCCCGCACCGCCTGCCCCAGGTCGATCACCGCCATGACGTAGTAGCTGCTGGGGTTGTAGCGCGAGATGGCAAAAAAGTTTTGCGTGCCCAGCCAGTGGCTGGCAGGTTGGCCGCCGCGCGCCGGGTCGCCTTGCTCGAGCTCGACCAGCGCCAGCAGGCCGTTGTGCTGCGCCGCGGCGCCACCGGGTTGCACGCCCAAGGCCTGCAACTGCTCGAGCGTGAAGCTGGGGCGGATGCTGGGGGCGAGCAGGGTGGGCAAATCGAGCCGCGCCGGGTCGAAGCTGAGCGGGAAGTGGGTGGGCATGCCGGGCTGCCAGCCGTGTTCGCGCAAAAAACGCGCCACCGAACCGATGGCGTCGGGCACGCTGTCGATCAGGTCGATGCGGCCGTCGGCGTCGAAATCGACGCCAAAGCGCGGCCAGTTGCTGGGCATGAACTGTGGCAGCCCAATGGCGCCGGCGAAGCTGCCGCGCCACGCGTCGGGGGGGCGCGGGTGCTTGTGGCTCAATTGCAAAAAGGCGGCCAGCTCGGAGCGGAAAAACTCGCTGCGCTGGGCCGCGCGCGGGTGCTCGGGCGGGAAGTCAAAGCCCAGCGTGGCCAGCGCGTCGAGCACGCGGTGCGTGCCCATGTGGCGGCCGTAGAGCGTCTCGACGCCGATGATGCCCACGATGAGCCAGTCGGGCACGCCAAACTCGCGCTCGGCGCGCGCTAGGCTGGCCTCGTGCTGCTGCCAAAAGCGCAGCCCGGCCTGGATGCGCACCGGCTCGACGAAGCGCGCCCGGTAGGCCGGCCAGTCGCGCAGGGTGCCGCGCGGCATGGGCGTCATGAGGCGCACGATCTGCGGCCGGTGCCGGGCTTGATGCCCGATCCAGCGCTCGGCCCAGCCGTCGCTCCAGCCCTGCTCGGCGTCGAGCTGGCGCGCAAAGGCCAGCGCGGCGGGGTGCTGGGCGAAGCCGCCGGGGGTGGCTGGAGCCGAAACGGCGGGCGCTGGCAAGGCGGCCGCAGGCAGGGTGCCAGGGCCGGGGTGGGCCAGAGCACGCGCAGGCAGCAGGGCGCTGGGCAGCGCGGCAGCGCCCAGCGCCGCCAGCGTGAAGCGGCGGCGCTGGGTTTGGGTGGGCGCGGGTTCCAAGATGGCAAGGGCTGGCTTGAGGGGCATGTTCAAGGGGGTCGGGGCAGTGGGGGCAACTGGCGCCATTGTCGGCGCAAATCGTTCAGGTCGAGCCGCTGGGTCGGGTCGTAGCGTTGGGCTTCAAGCCGCAGCAGCCACTGGCTCCACGCGGCGGCGGTGGCGGTGGGGCAGGCTGTGGGCAGGGCGGCAGCGAGCTGGCGCGGGGTGGCCGGGGCTGGCACCACGCCACCGGCTTCGGCCACAGCCTTGCGGGCGCGTTGCAGCAGGCGCAGCCAGGGGTCGGGGCGCGGCCGCAGCCATTGCAGCCAAGCCACGGCGGCCAAGGTGGCCAGGCACAGCAGGCCCACCAGCAGGTACAGCAGCTGCTGCCAGTGCGGGGTGCTAAAGCCGAGCTGGCGCAGCAGCTCGAGCTGGCGGTTCTGGCCGTAGTCGAGCACCCATTGGTTCCAGCGGTTGTTGCTGGCCTCCCAGATGGCGCGCATTTGGGCCAGCATATCGGGGTCGATCTGGATCAGGGCTGCGGCGATGGGCCCCGGTGGCGGCAGCAGTCGCTGCAGGTCGGTGGTGCGCGCCGGGGCCACGTGCGCGGTGGGGTCGATGCGCGTCCAGCCTTGGGCATCGAGCCAGACTTCGGCCCAGGCGTGGGCGTCGCTTTGGCGCACGGTCCAGAAGCCGTCGATGGGGTTGAGCTCGCCGCCGTGGTAGCCGGTGACGATGCGCGCCGGGATGTCCAGCTCGCGCATCAGCACCACAAAAGCCGAGGCGATGTGCTCACAAAAGCCCTCGCGGCGATCGAACCAAAATTCGTCGGCGCTGTGGCGGCCAAACACGCCCGGCTCTAGGGTGTACTGGTAGCCGCCGGTGCGCAGGCGCAGCAGCACGGCGTCGATCAGCTGCGGCGCGCTGGCGTTGGGCCCCAACTGCTGGCGCAGCTCGGCCGCCAGCTGGCGCGTGCGCGGGTTGAAGCCGGCGGGCAGCTGCAAGTTGGCCGCCAGCGTGGCGGCGGGCCGCAGCGGGCGGTGCTGCAGCTCGGGCCAGGCCACGGCCTCGAAGCGGGTGACTTCGGTCAGGGGCCGCGGCAGAATCCATTGCAGATCGGGCGTGAGCTGCGCGCTCTGGATGCCGATGGGCGGCAGCTCCGGCGTGGTTTGCAGCGTCAGCACCCAGGGCTGGTGGCTGGGCTCCATGGTCAGTCGGTAGCGCAGCGGCGTGCCGGCGCTTTGCAGCTCGGTCTGCAAGGCGGCGCTGGCGTGCTCGGGCAGGCTGTGCTCACCGTACTGGGGCAGCCACTGCTGGCCGTCGAAGCGGCTCAAGACCGGGCCACGAAAATACAGCTGATTTTGCGGTGGGCGGCGGCCGTCGAGGAATTCGACGCGCAGGGCCACGCTGGGGTCGAGCGCCAAGCGCGCGATCTGCCCCACCTGCATCTGCCCCGAAAGGCCGCTGCGGCCCATCTGGGCGTCGGTGGGGATGTGCCACAGCGGGCCAAAGCGCGGAAACAGCACAAACAGCAGCAGCATCAGCGGCGCCCCAAACAGCACTAGGGTGCTGGCTTGGCGCAGCGCTTGGGTGAGCGGCGGGCGCCCCAGCGGCAGATGCGCCAGCACGAGGCCAGTGAGCAAGCCCAGCAGCGCCGGCACGATGCCCAGCGCGGTGAGCAAAGACTGCGAGTGCAGCAGCAGCGTCAGCAGGGTAAAAAAGCCCAAGAAAAACACCACCAGCGCGTCGCGGCGGGCGCGCAGCTCCAGCGTTTTGAGCGCCAGCAGCAGCACGATCAGGTTGCTTCCGGCCAGGGCGCCCCAAAACTGGCCGTGGTGCAGCCAGGTGCCGGCCAGCGCCAGCAGCAGCAGTGCCAACATCACTGCGCGGCCGGGCAGGGGCTGGCCGCGCAGCGCCAGCACGGCGCGCCCGAGCAACAGCAGCAGCGCCAGCGCGCTGGCCCACAGCGGCTGGTGCGCGCTTTGCAGCAGCACGATCCAGCCCACCACGCCGAGCAAAAACAGCGTGTCGCGCAGCTCGCGCGGCCAGGTGCGCGGGGCCAGCGCCGCGGGCAGCGCCAGCTTCGTCAGCGCCATGCCAGTGCCTCCAGGCAGCGCTGGCGCTGCGCCGCGCCCTGCTCGGGGGCGATTTCGAAGCCCGGCAGGCGCAAGCCGTAGCGCAGCCCCAAGGCATCGGCTTGCAGCACCCAGGCGCACAGGCGCGAGCGGCGCGCTTCTTCGTCGTGCAGCTGGCAGCGCGTGTGTTCCAACCACAACTCGGCTGCGGCCGGGTGGCTGAAGTCGCGGCTGACCCACTGTGCGCGCTCATTGCCGGCCAGGCGCGCGGCTTTTTTCCAGAGCACCCACTTGAGCGGGTCGCCGCGCCGGTAGGGGCGGGCGCCGTCGGTTTCGCCGCTGCGTTGGGCGGCGTGGGGGCCGCTGGCGGGGCCGTCCTCGTGTGTGGCGGCCAGCGGCAGCGCCGGGGCCGGGGTCTCGGGGGCCGGATAGACCCACAGCTGCGCCGCCGGCCGCCACCAATGCCAGACCTTGAAGGTGCCCAGCGGATACAAGGTCTGCACCCGCAGCGCGGGCAACGGCAGGCGGCCGCGCTGCTGCGTGGGGTAGGCCAGCTGCACGCTGTGCTGGTCTTGGGGGCCGACATCGGCCCAGACGTCGCTGGCCGCAGGGCCGCTGCCCAGCCACTGCAGCCCCACGGCGTAGCGCGCACGCCGCGAGGGGTTGTGCAAGTGGATTTCGACCGCGGCGCTCTGGCCAGCAAACACCGGCGCAGCGGGGTGCAGGCTCAGCTCCAGCCCGGCCAGGTTGCGGTGCCCCACCCAGACCCCAGCCGCCGCACTGCCGGCGAGCATGAAAGTGAGCAGGTAGCCTAGGTTGAGCTGGTAATTGATGCTGCCCAGCAGCAACAGCAGCAGCGTAAAGCCCAGCATCCAGCCCGCACGGGTGGGCAGCAGGTAGAGGTTGTGGTGGTGCAGCGCGGTTTGGTCTTGCTGTGGCAAGCGGCGCAGCCACCAAGCGCGCAGGCGCGGCACAAAGGTGGTTTGGATCATGGCTGGCATGAGCGATTGCCTCTCAGTGGCGCCCGGCCGCCCGAAGCCACTGAAGCGCCCCCTTGGGGGGCAGCGAGCGCAGCGAGCGTGGGGGCCAGTTTCACTTCAGCGCAGCGCCGTGGCCTCGATCATGGCCTGCACCTGCTCAAAGGCGCCGCGCCCAGCGCTGCCCAGCGGCTGCAGCCGGTGCGCTGCGGTTTGCGGCAGGATCGCGGCGACGTCGTCAGCGGCGGCGTAGCTGCGCCCCTCCAGCAGCGCATGCGCCTGGGCGGCACGCAAAATCGCCAGCCCGGCGCGCGGGCTCAGGCCCTGCGCAAACCAGCGCCCGTTGCGGCTGGCCTCCAGCAGGTCTTGCAGGTAGTCGAGCACCGCATCGCTCAGGGCCACCGCCTGCACCTGCGCTTGCAGCCGGGCCAGGCCGGCGCTGTCGAGCAAGGCGGGCAGGGTGTCGAGCAGCTCGCGCCGATCCAGTCCGCGCAGCAACAGGCGCTCAGCGGGGCGGCTGGGGTAGCCCAGCCGCAGGCGCATCAGGAAGCGATCGAGCTGCGATTCGGGCAGCGCGTGCGTGCCCAGCTGGTCGTGCGGGTTTTGGGTGGCGATGACAAAAAAAGGCTGCGGCAGCGGCCGCGTCGCGCCCTCGACCGAGACCTGCTTTTCTTCCATGGCCTCGAGCAGCGCGCTTTGGGTCTTGGGGCTGGCGCGGTTGATCTCGTCGGCCAACAGCACTTGAGCAAACAGCGGGCCCGGGTGAAACACAAACTCGGCGCGTTGGCGTTCAAACACCGAAACGCCCATCAAATCGCTCGGCATCAAGTCCGAAGTAAACTGCACCCGTGAGAACTGCAGCCCAAAGCTGTGCGCCAGCGCATGGGCCAGCGTGGTTTTGCCGACGCCGGGCAAGTCTTCGATCAGCAGGTGCCCGCCAGCGAGCAAGCAGGTGACGGCATCGCGGATGACGCCGTCTTTGCCCACGATGATCGATTCGAGTTGGCGCAGCAGCGGCGCGATGAGGGATTGGGGTTCGAGCATGGCTGCAACGATAACGGAAAAAGGAGACAACGATGAAACCCACCGGCTACTACACCCACCCCGCCTGCCGCAAGCACGACATGGGCCCGGGCCACCCCGAATGCCCGGAGCGCTTGGGTGCCATCGAAGACCGGTTGCTCATCACTGGCCTAGCCGACGCGCTCGAGCGCCGCGACCCCAACCCGGCCTCGCAGTCTGAGCTCGAACTGGCGCATTCGCGCATGTACGTGGCCTCGCTGCGCGGCATGACCGACGAACTGCGCGAAGAAGTGCGCGCCGGCGGCCCCGAGCGGCTGCAGCTCGACCCCGACACCTCCATCAACCTGTACACCTACGAGGCGGCGCTGATGTCGGCCGGGGCAGCGCTCAACGCCACCGACGCCGTGCTGGCCGGCGAGCTGCAAAACGCCTTTTGCGCCGTGCGCCCGCCCGGCCACCACGCCTGCCGCGAGCGCGCCATGGGCTTTTGCATCTTCAACCACGTGGCGCTGGCGGCCAAGTACGCGCTCGAGCGCCACGGCCTGCAGCGCGTGGCGGTGATCGACTTCGACGTGCACCACGGCAACGGCACCGAAGAGATCGTGGCCGGCGACCCGCGCATCCTCATGTGCAGCTACTACCAGCACCCCTTTTACCCCGAATGGCCGCACGCCGAGGCCGACAACCTCGTCAACTTGCCGGTGCCGGCCTACAGCCGCGGGTCGGATGTGCGCGAGCTCATCGACAGCGTCTGGATGCCGCGCCTCGAGGCGCACCGGCCCGAGATGATCTTTATCAGCGCCGGCTTTGACGCCCACCGCGAAGACGACATGGGCCAGCTCGGGCTGGTGGAGCAAGACTACACCTGGATCACGCAGCGCCTCAAGGCCGTGGCCGACCGGCACGCGCAGGGCCGCATCGTGAGCGTGCTCGAGGGCGGCTACAACCTGAGCGCGCTGGCGCGCAGCGTGGAAGCGCACATCCGCGTGCTGGCTGATTTGTGAGTTCATGATTTGTGAGTTTGGGAGCAGCCATCAAAGCGGGCACCGATCTCAATCCGTCACCCCCAGAATCACACTCGAGGCCTTGAACAAGGCGCTGGCGCGCTGGCCGACGGCAAGCTGCATGTCGATGCAGCTCTGCTGCGTGATGATGGCCGCGAGGCTGGCGCTGCCCGACAGTTGCAGCACCACTTCGGCGTTCACGGCGCCGGGTGTGATGCGCATGATCGTGCCGCTCAGGCAGTTGCGGGCCGAATAGCGCGCCCGGCTGGGTTTGGCGGCGACAGCCTCGTTGTCGGCGGCGTCGTCATCATCGGCGCACAGCAAGATGATGGATGAGGCCTTGACCAGCGCAAAGGCCTCGGTCCCGATCTGCAGCCCTAGGTTTTGCGTGCTCTCGCGCGTGAGCAGCGCCACCAGCGGCTGCGGTGCGCCGATGTCGAGTTCGATCAGGTCATTCACGGCGCCGGGCTCGATGCGCACCACACGCCCCAGAAACTGATTGCGGGCGCTGGTTTTCATGGTCATGCTCCTCAAAAGCAGGTAGTCGTCGGCCATGCCGCTGGCTTGGCGGCTCAGGTGCTCGACAAAGCGCCGGTGCTCGGCCTCGAGGCGGCGGTAGTTGACCACCAGTTGCCGGCCCCGGGGCGTCAAGCGGGTGCCGCCGCCGCCCTTGCCGCCGGTCAGGCGCTGCACCAGTGGCTCACCGGCCAAAGTGTTCATGGTGTCGATGGCGTCCCAGGCCGCTTTGTAGCTCAGCTGGGCCGCCTTGGCCGCGCGCGTGATCGAGCCCCAGGTGCCGATGTATTCGAGCAAAGCAATGCGGCCGGGGCCGCCGAAGTTGCGCTCGCCCGCCGTCATCCACACCAGCCCTTGCAGCTGCAGGGGGGCGGTGGGGGAGGCTTGGGTGGATTGGGGTGCGGGTGGGGCTGTGGGTTTTTGGGGGGGTGGTGGCGCGGGCGGAGCTTCGGTGTCAGGCGGCGCCGGTGCAGCGTGCGGGGTGCCTTGGCTGGGCTCGGTGCGCGGGGCGCGTGGTTTGCGCGGGCTCATGGAGCGCGGCCCGACCGGCCCTCGTGCAGGTGCAGCACCTCGTCGCCAAACAAGGCCACGTCTTGCGGGTCGTGGGTGATGAGCACCATCGGCACTTGCAGGCGCCGCTGCAGCGCGTCGAGTTCGGCGCGCATGGTCTGGCGCAGGTCGGCGTCGAGCGCGGCAAAGGGCTCGTCGAGCAACAAGGCGCGCGGCTCGGCCACCAGCGCGCGCGCCAAGGCGGTGCGCTGGCGCTGCCCGCCCGAGAGCTCGTGCGGGTACTGGTGCGCCAGGGCCCCGAGCTCAAAGGCCTCGATCCAATACTCCACCGCCGGGTGGCGCGCACGGCGGCGCGGGTTCAACCAGCCGCGGGCGAGCGCAAAAGCGATGTTCTGGCGCACCGTCAGGTGCGCAAACAAGGCGTAATCCTGAAACACATAAGCCAGCCGGCGCGCCTGCGGCGGCAGAAAAACGCCGCTGGCCGCGTCGTACAGGGTCTGGCCGTCGATGCGCACGTGGCCCGACTGCGGGCGCACCAAACCGGCTATCGCCTTCAGGGTCTGGCTCTTGCCAGAGCCCGAGGGCCCGGCAATCACCACGCGCTGCGCCTGCGACTTGAGCTGCACGTCGAGCGTGAACACGCGCGTGCCCGATTGCAGCCGGTTGCGCAGATGAAAGTCGAGCAGCATGGCGGGCTCTAGTTCTGGTGGTGCGCCACGCGCCCCGGCATCAGGCGCGTGGCCGAGAGCAGCACCGCAATGCAGACGATGGAAGTGATCGCGGCCAGCACGTTGGCCATGTCGTCTTGCCCGGCCTGCACGGCCTCATAGACCGCGATCGACAGCGTCTGGGTCTGGCCCGGAATGTTGCCGGCGATCATCAGCGTGGCGCCAAACTCCCCCAGCGCGCGCGCAAAAGCCAGCAGCAGCCCGGCCATGATACCGCGCCAAGCCAGCGGCAGCGTGACGCGCAAAAACAGCGCCCATTCCGACACACCCAGCACACGCGCGGCCTGCTCGTACTGGCCCTCAACCGCCTCAAACGCGGCCCGGGCCGGCTTGAATACCAGCGGAAAGGTCACGATCGCCGCCGCCAGCACCGCGCCCTGCCAAGTAAAAATCAGGTTGATGCCAAAGTGTTGATACAGCCACGCACCTATCGGGCCGCGGCTGCCCACCAGCACCAGCAGGTAGTAGCCCAGCACCGTCGGTGGCAGCACCATCGGCAGCGTGCACAGGGTGTCGAGCAGCTCGCGCCCGACAAAGCGCTTGCGCGCCAGCAGCCAGCCCAGCGCCACGCCCAGCACCAGCGTGATCGCCGTGGCCCACAGCGCCACCTTGAGCGACAGGCGCAACACGATCCAGACGTCGGCTAGCGCATCCATGAGCTTGGTGTGGGCGCTGCAGAGCGCTCAGGGTTGCAGAAAGCCGTGGCGCTGCAAAATCGCTTGGCCTGCGCTCGAGAGCACAAAGGCGATGAAGCGCTGCGCCGCCGCCGCGTTGGCCGAGCCGGCGCTGCGCACCGTGGGCGCAATCGGGTAGGTGATGGGCGTGGTGGTGGGCACCTGGAACGCCACCCGCACCCGATCCGGCATGAGCGCGGCGTCGGTGGCATAGACGAAGGCGGCCTCGACCTCGCCGCGCGACACGTAGTTGAGCGACTGGCGCACATTCAGGGTAAAAATTGCCTTGCCCGACAGCGCCGGCCACAGCCCAGCGGCCTCGAGCGCGCGCTGGGTGTAGCGCCCCACCGGTACGCTGTCCGGGTTGCCGATGGCCACCCGGCGCACGGCGGCTTGGGTCAAGTCGGGCAGGGTGCTCAGGTTCAGGCCGCTGTCGGCCGGCACCGCCAGCACCAGCAGGTTGCGTGTGAAATCGCGCCGCTGCTCGGCCACGATCAGGCCGCGCTGCTGTGCCAGATCCATGGTGAACTCGTCGGCACTGGCAAACACATCCACCGGCGCGCCGCGGTCGATCTGCTGCAACAGCGCCCCCGAAGCGCCAAAGTTGAACACCACCCGCACATCCGGCTGCTGCGCCATGAAGGCGCGGCCGATGTCGTTGAAAGCGTTGGTCAGGCTGGCAGCCGCCGAGACCGTGATCTGCCCGGCGTGCGCGCCGGCGCTGGCGGCCAAAATGCTCACAATACAAAACAGACGACAGAGGAGGGCGCGCATGGGGACTCGCTTTCGTCGGGGTGGGGC
>Ga0208491_10060_pt1 | contig 40433 bp, 42 predicted proteins | sample SubbioCSW11_NovA_FD_184819 | JGI IMG/M metagenome (GOLD analysis project Ga0208491, IMG submission 184819) | Serpentinite rock and fluid subsurface biosphere microbial communities from McLaughlin Reserve, California, USA - CR11_CSW11_NovA (SPAdes) | ecosystem: Environmental > Terrestrial > Deep...
TGAGGCCTTACGCTTCCTGGTATAACGGGTGGATGTGGTTCTTCCCGGTAACGCTGGTGTTTTATCTGGTGTACAAGATATACCAAGCAGTACGAGTTCTCCCAGACCGTTAACAATCAGGGTTGGTGGGATTCTCCAGAGTTGGAGTAGTCACAGAGTGAAATTATTCCCCTCCTGCGGAGGGGTGGCACGAAGTGCCGGGGTGGTTTTCGCTTCATTACCACTCCGTCCGCCTTTGGCGTCCACCCTCCACCGGAGGGGAATTGTTGCAGGATCTTTTCCTCAGCGCGATCGCTACTGTCGACGTATAAACCTTTTTTGGCAGAAAAGTTCTGTTGCAGGGTGTCCTTGATTACTCAGGGCGTAGCGCTGCAAAGAGAAAGACCACACCAAAAACAATAAATAACAGTGCACTCGTTACTTTTATGGTGTTAGCAGGCAGGCGAGCCAGAAAACGTGAGCCAAGATATACAGCGGCAGCGTGATTCACCAGTTGTCCGGCCATAGCGCCAAAAAAAACGGCGACCGGCGCATGATAAGCGGCAGTGAGGGCAATGCTGGCAAGCTGTGTTTTGTCACCCAACTCCGCCAGGAACACAAAGGCGAAAGTTTGCACAGCAGCGCCATGCTTGGGAGGCATAATTTTACTTTCCTGAGATTCCTGTTTAAAGAAAAGATAGAGTCCTGCTAAGAGAAAAAAGATGCCACTGCCGAGTAAGGTGGCCTGCACAGGCAAGTAGGTGGCTAAAAAGTCGCCGAGGATTACTGCTATACCCGTAATAACAGCGAGTGCTCCCAATGCTCCGATTAAAACCTGGCGAGGGGGGAAACGTGTGGCCATGGCCAGTGTCACAAGCTGGGTTTTGTCGCCCATTTCAGCTAAAAGAACGGTTAGAAAGGCAATTAAAAATACAGCCATAAAGATCACACTCCGTTTTCAGATAAGATTTAGGTGCAGCCGTTACCGTTAAGCAGGGGATAATTACTTTGTCAATTACCCTCACGTCAAAATCCAATTGGCAGAAAAGGTTCCCCAGCTTGCATTTTCCTCATATCCCGAGTATACTGTTGTTAATCATACTTAAAAATCCGAAGAAGGACAACAGTAACCTGCTCGTCTTCTCAGAGAGCCGGTGGATGGTGTGAACCGGTGAGGCGGCAGATGAATTCCAGTTCGGAGGAGGGCGGGGGAAATTCCGTTTCGGCTGGCGCACGTTACGTGCCGGAGGGGGCCAGTTTGGTCAACCAGGGTGGTACCGCGATTAAATTCGTCCCTGTTCGGGGCGGGTTTTTTATTTTGAAAGGAGGCATACTTAGATGCTGGAATTGAAATTTGTCAGGGAAAACTTGGACGTGGTGCGCAAAGCGCTGCTCGATAAAGGTGAGGAAGCAGGTATTGAGCTGTTTGCCTCGATTGATGAAAAGCGTCGCAAACTGTTAAAGGAAGCGGAGCTATTAAAAATGCGCCGTAATACTGCTTCGGAGCAGGTGGCACAAATGAAGCGCACCAAGGAAGATGCCGGCTTGCTGATTGAAGAGATGCGCCTTGTTTCCCAGCAGATCAAAGAAATGGACCATGAGCTCCGGGAGGTGGAAGCGCAGCTGGAGGAAATTCTGCTGACGCTGCCTAATATTCCTGATGCGGCTGTACCTATCGGGCAAAGCGAAGCGGAAAATGTGCTCGTCAGGCAGGTGGGAGAGCCGAAAAATTTTTCTTTCACGCCTAAGGCTCATTGGGAGATTGCTGCCGATCTTGGGATAATTGACTTCGAACGAGCGGGGAAAGTAACCGGAGCGAGGTTTGCGTTTTATAAAGGGTTGGGAGCCCAGCTCGAACGAGCACTAATTAACTTTATGCTGGATTTGCATACTATAGAAAACGGTTACACAGAAATCTTTCCTCCTTTTCTTGCTCATAGAAATAGTATGGTGGGCACGGGTCAATTGCCTAAGTTTGAAGACGATGCTTTCCGGATTGCTAACACCGAGTATTTTCTGATTCCTACTGCGGAAGTGCCGGTGACCAATTTGCACAGAGATGAAATTCTGGCGGAAGATGAGCTGACAAAATGTTATGTTGCCTATAGTGCCTGTTTCCGTGCCGAAGCCGGCGCTCATGGACGAGATACCCGCGGCTTGATTCGTCAGCACCAGTTTAATAAAGTGGAGCTGGTGAAATTTGCCCGGCCGGAAGATTCCCTGCAGGAATTGGAAAGCCTGACAAACCATGCTGAGGAAGTGTTGAAACGGTTAGGGCTGCCTTACAGAGTGATGCTGATGTGCACAGCAGAACTAGGCTTTGCGGCAGCTAAAAAGTATGATATTGAAGTTTGGTTGCCTGCTTACGATACTTATCGGGAAATATCTTCCTGCAGCAATTTTGCCGATTTTCAGGCACGCCGCGCGGCGATTCGCTTCCGGCGCAAACAAAACGGAAAAACGGAATTTGTCCATACGCTAAACGGTTCCGGCCTGGCGGTCGGCCGTACAGTCGCGGCCATTCTGGAGAACTATCAGCAGGAAGACGGCTCGGTGCTCGTCCCTGCAGCGCTTCATCCATATCTGCCTGGATTAAAAAACGGCAGAATAAGTAAAGAAGACTGAAAACAGTGCTGAGATAGCCCTAAAGGCAGTCAGAGACAATACAGAGAAAGAGGCGGAATGCGTGACGGAAGGCGGCTTGAAAACAGAACTGTTCAATTATCATCTTCCTTTGGAGCTGATAGCCCAGCAGCCGGTGGAGCCGCGAGACAGCTCTCGTTTGCTGGTAGTTGATCGCCGTCAGCGGCAGGTATTTGAGACCGGCTTTGCGGCAGTGTTAAACTGGCTGGAGGAGGGTGATATCTTAGTTATAAATGATACCAAAGTAATGAAGGCCAGACTTTTTGGCAGAAAACCGACAGGCGGCAAAGTAGAAATTTTTCTCTTACATTCTTTAGGCGGTGGCGATTGGGAGGCTTTGTTAAAACCTTATCCGCAGGGCGGAGTTGTGCTGTTGGGTGAGGAGATGAAGATTTATTTGCAGGAAAAAACGGAACGCGGCACTTTTATTATGCGCTTTCCCAGCCCTGAGGCGGCGATAACTGCGATGGAAAAATGGGGCGAGACACCATTGCCGCCGTATATTAAAGAGCCGCTCGCCAATCCGGAGCGATACCAGACTATTTTGGCCAAAGAACACGGTTCGACTGCAGCTCCGACTGCGGCGCTTCACTTTACGCCAAATTTGCTGCAAGCGGTTAAAGAAAAAGGAGTGCAGATTGTTAACTTTACTTTGCATATGGGCATAGGAAGTTTTCGGCCGATTAAAGCCGAGTATGTGGCGGAGCACAATTTGTCCGCAGAGTTTTATCATTTGCCGGCGGAAACGGTCGCTGCGGTCCAGGCAGCTAAAGCGCGGGGTAGCAGGGTGGTGGCATGTGGCACAGACGCTGTGCGCGCCTTGGAGAGCGCAGCTTTGACAGGTGAGATTAAGCCAAGCTCAGGCTGGACAAACCTGTTTATTGTGCCAGGCTATCGCTTTAAAGTAATAGACCGAATTATAACTAATCTGCATCTTCCCCGTTCTTCCCATATGGTTCTAATCTCAGCCTTTGCTTCTCAGGAGCTGGTTATGCAGGCTTATGCTTATGCCGTCAGGGAAAAATTCCGCTTTCTTAGCTTTGGCGATGCCACGCTGCTAATTTAAGGAGGGATTGCTTTGCCCAATAAAATTCTGCAGGCTAAAGGGATGAACCGCTGTATCGCGTGTTATTCGTGTATGCTGGCTTGTGCCCGTGTGGTTTACAAAAGCTTCAGCCCGCGCTACAGCGCCATTCAGATACGTACCAGGGGCGGACTGCAGTCTAAACTGGCCGCCGATATCTGCCGTGGCTGTCTGGATGCGCCTTGTGCCACTGTTTGTCCAAGCGAAGCGATTCTTCCCCGCGCAGGCGGCGGCGTAAAGTTTAACCGCAAGAAATGTGTCGGTTGCGCTGCCTGTGCGCAAAAATGTGTTGTGCAGGTTATTTATTTTGACGAACAGGATTGCCGGCCTGTTATCTGTATCCAGTGCGGAATCTGCGTTGGCTTTTGTCCCCATGAAGTACTTTCTATGGAGGTGCGCTAAAATGCTTAGCAACCGGCCGGCACGCGTTTTACTCATTGATTTGGAGCGGAAAGAAATCATTATAGAGCAAAGAGAAGATTTAAACGACTGGCTGGGTGGGGTGGGATTTGCTACCTGTCTGTTTAAGGAATATCTTTTGCCAGAGGAAGACGCTTTCCATCCCAGCCAGCCGGTAGTGCTGGCAATTGGCCCCATGGCCACCATTTATCCGCTGGTTACTAAGGCAGTTGCCATGTTTAAATCACCGTTGACCGGCGAATTGGGCGAAAGCTATGCCGGGTTGCGACTTGCCATGAGCATGCGTTTTGCCGGTTACGATGCCATAGTCATAAGAGGCCGGGCGGCAGCGCCGGTGTACCTGACTGTTACGCCGCGGCAGGTACATTTTAATGACGCTCGTGGTCTGTGGGGACTTTCAACTGAAGAGAGCGGACATATCTTGCGACAGTTGTCGCCCGGTAGCGGCCACCGTTCAACTTTACGTATTGGATCGGCTGGGGAAAAGCAGGTAGCCTTTGCCGGCGTGGTAGTCGATACATACCGCCACTTTGGCCGCTTAGGATTGGGCGCAGTATTCGGGAGTAAAAATTTAAAGGCGCTCGTTATTCATGGCGACTTAAACATCCCCATCGAAAATTCCGCAAAGTATAGCCGAATTTATGAAAAGATCTACAGGCAAGCGGTAGAAACAGATATCATGGAAAAGTACCACGGACTGGGCACCACCGGCAACGTAGAGCCGCTTAATGCCCTGGGCGCTTTGCCGGTGCGTAATTTTCAAGCCAGTTCCTACCCGGAAGCAGTTAACTTGAGCGGGGAAACGTTTGCGAGGGAAACGTTGATTAGAAAACTATCCTGCTCCGGCTGCCCCATCGGCTGTATCCATATCGGCCTTCTTCGTCGCCAGTTCGCGCTGGGGCATGAGCATGAATATGAATCGGTAGCCGTTGCTTACGACCATGAGTTGGTTTATGCGCTCGGGACAATGCTCGGACTGACAGACCATCGTCACGTTTACGCTCTGATTGAAAAGGTGGAGCAGCTTGGACTGGATGCCATTTCTGCCGGTGTAGCGCTGGCTTGGGCAACAGAAGCGCAGGAACAAGCGCTGATTGGCAGGCAAGAGCTTCAAGTTGAACTTTCTTTTGGACAGATGGCCCCGTATCTGACGGCACTTGATAATATCATCTCTCAGCCGACAGCATTTTATCAGGCACTCGCTCGCGGCACTTGGTTTGCTGCGAAGCAGTACGGAGGCAGCCAATTTGCCTGCACGCTCGGCAAAAACGAGGTGGCTGGATACCACACTGGCTACGCTAATATTATTGGGCAAGCTTTTGGCGCCCGCCATTCTCATCTGGACAATGCAGGTTATGCTATTGACCAGGAGGTGCAAAATAATACTGCTGCCGCAGCCCCTGAGGAAATTGTGGAGAGGATTGTCAGGGAAGAAGAGATGCGCAATGCTTTGAATTGCCTGATTATCTGCCTTTTTGCCCGCAAGATTTATCAACTTCCCGTTGTCGCGGAGGCGCTTTCAGCTTTAGGTTTATCCTGGACTGAGGAAGAGTTGCTTAGTCTGGGGCAAAAGATTTACCGGGAAAAAATGGCGCTTAAAAAAGCCATGGGTTTCCGGCCGGAAGAAATAACTATTCCTGAGCGTTTTCTTGAAACAAGCGCCATGCAGCAGCGTTTATCGCCTGAGGTTTTGGAGAGTCTGCGCAGGCGGATGGTGGAAAAGCTCGCCGCATTATAATTGCCTGTTGCTGGAGGCGATTGACTCTTATGACAGAATATTGTTATAATCAGAGCAGAGCAACTAAGTTTTCGCCACAATCAGATCCGGTTAGTAAAACAACGAAAGGGTGGTAAAAATGGACAAGGCTGAGAAGTTGCAAGAGTTAAAAGCAAAGCTTGAAGAGCTGACGAAGCGTAATCCTGCTCATTGCTCCGGTACCGAATCATTTATTGGCCATACAGGACACTCCATGTCTCCCGAACTTTTTCAGGAGATCGAAGCTCTTGAAGAAGAAATTAAGAAGCTTGAGCAAGAGATCAAATCGTCTTAGTGATTTGCATTAAAGCATTGCTTTAAAATTAACTGAACGCGGGGTTCAGCCTCCATGCGAGGTTGAACCTTCGTTTTTTACGCGTCGTTGCAATTGACAAGCTATGTGGCGTGTGCTATACTTAGATTTGCGTTCGGAGGGGTGTCCGAGCGGTTTAAGGAGCTGGTCTTGAAAACCAGTGACTCGTAAGAGCCGTGGGTTCGAATCCCACCCCCTCCGCCATCTTTGCTTGGCGGAGTTAAGAAGGTAAATACGGAGAGATGGCCGAGTCGGTCGAAGGCGGTCGCCTGCTAAGCGATTAAGCGGGATTAAAACCTGCTTCGAGGGTTCGAATCCCTCTCTCTCCGCCATATATTTAGAACTCGGGGCACGCAGCCCTGTTTTTGTTTTTTGAGCCGATTTCTTTAAGTGAAAGCTGAGCTTAATGCTCTTCACGAGTGTCAACTTGTTAAGAATTTGTTAATAAATTTTGTCAATTTTGTTAAGAAAAATCCTTGACAGTCGGCTTGCTCTGTGCGATAATGAGTTTACCAGATTCCGAGAGGCAGTAGTTTCCTGGCAAAGCCCGGTGGCGGCGCATAGTGAAGTATCACAGTGTGAGAAAAGCAATGCCCGTATCGCAAGGGTGTCATGTGAAGTGTGTGAGTGTTACGGAGGAGAAGTCCAAGGTGCGCTGGTCACACCGAGCAGGAACGATTTAACTGGTTGCAAAATATGGAGAGAAATCGCCATATCAGCGATTGGGAGTTCCACCAGGTAACAATGCGGTCTGTTGGAGTCTGGTTCTTTTTTGTTTCGAGAGTAATTTTTTTGTTTGAATAGTCAAAATTTTTTGTATATTTACTTGACAAGGCGACTGTTTTTTGCGATAATAGAATCAACCAGATTCCGAGAGACAAGATGGTTCCTGAACGATAGGTTGCTGTGTGCGTGGAGTAGCCACTGTGTGGTGAGAACCGGTAGCGTCACAGCCCGATCGGCGTCCTGCCGCAGCACGCTAAGGCGTTGCGCTGGAAGGATGACGGTAACGGATGAGCCGTTTTCTGCCGGAAATCCCGCCCGGGGGCGGTGAAGCATGGCATGGTAAACGTTGCCGGTCCGTAGCCGCAGGTAGCCGGAAGGCCTGTTGGGATCTGGTTTTATGTTTCTTCTTTTACCAGTGAGAAGATGTCCCGTAAATTTCTGTAGTTTTCATGGTAGTCTAGTCCATAGCCTACCGCATAAATATTGGGCAGTTCAAAACCTTGGTAATCAAGCGGCACATTGGCAATGCGCCGTGCCGGAATGTTTAAGAGTGTGCAAACCCGCAATCCCGCAGGAGAGCGGGTTTTTAGATTGCGAATGAGATAATGTAGGCTTAGGCCGGTATCAACTATATCTTCCACAATCAATACTTCGCGTCCCACGATAGGCGTGTCCAGATCTTTTGTAATTCGTACAATCCCTATGGGGTCAGTCTCTTGGCTATAGCTTGAAATGGAAATAAAATCAAGGAGATGCGGTACGGTAATGGCGCGAGTCAAATCTACGCCAAAATAGACGCTGCCTCGCAAAACGCAGACGAGGACAGGCTGTTTTCCCTGGTAATCGCGGGAGATTTCCCTGCCTAAATCGGCAATTCGCTCCTCAATGGTTGTACGGTGCAATACAGGCTCTAGTCGGTATGACATCTTGACGCTCCATTTCTTAGTCAATGCCCAAGGATTCTAAAATATGTTGATAATCCTTGTTATAGATTATTTTAACATTAACCTCCGGATACAATTCCTTGAGGCGACGCGCCTTTTTATTTTTTTTCCAGACTAGTTTTTGCCGCTGAGTGGTGAGCTCTACATACAGGTTCTGCTCGGGCAGATAAAAATCGGGCGAAAAAGCTTCTGTTACTCTTCCTTCACTGTCCCATTGCAGAGGGAATGTTTTCGGTTCATACTGCCAGGGGATATGATAAAAATTAAGCATGCGGGCAAATTCTTCCTCGCTAGGGTGCATAAAGGCAGGAGTCTGCTTGTCGGCAATATTCTGCTCCCGTCTGGGCGGCCGCGCACTGACAGGAGTGCTTTCCCGCAAATTCCGCTCCAGAAAGAAATTTGCGGCTTGTCGCACCAAGGCGGCGGCTCCTTGCGGTGTCAGTGTCTTTGTGTTAACTACCAGATCATATACTTCAGGATCCAGCCAAGCGCGGTCAAAAACTTGTCGCAGATATCTTTTTTTTCGGCGGTCATGCTCTCTTACCAGCAGGCTCGCCGGACTTTTTTCAAGATTATAGATTTCATGAACCCATTGCACCCGCTGATTAAAGGGAGCGCAAACCAACACATGAAAAGCGTCTGGGCGGTTGCGGAATAAAAATTGCCCGCCTCTTCCCACCAGTACATACGACTCCTTATCGGCCAGTGTGAGCAAATGCTCATGCAGAGCCGTCAGATAAAAGCGTTGACGCTTTTCCGCATCTTCCCCCTTGGTCGCTTGCTCGTCAAACTTTAATAATTGCGGTGACAAGCCCATCTCAGTTAAGGCTTCCACGATGGCTTTTCTGTCAATTAAGCGGAAATTCAGCTCATTTGCCAGCTTCTTTGCCAGTAGTTCTCCTCCGGCACCAAATTGCCGCGAAACTGTTATAACGGCCATAAAACGCCTCCGACTTTTTCTATCAAGTTCTCTTTCAAGTTCTCTTTAAATCAAAAAAATCCTTTCAATGGAACGAAGAAGACTAAAGTGTTGTCGGTAACAACTTGACAAAGGAGGGCAACTTTATCTACAATGTAAGTAATTGAAGAAACCTAGGGGTACTCGCAAGCGCGAGTTGAGAGGCAAGGGCGATAAACTTGGCCAACTCTTTGAACCTGAGATGGGTAATACCAGCGGAGGGAAGGATCGGGCAGACGGTAAAAATGCCGGCATTTACCGTGGACAGCAGGGTCCACGGTTTTTATGTCTTTATTTCAAACCGGAGGGTGAGTTATGAAAAATTTAGATTTGTCTCTATATGTAATCAGCGGGCAATGTTTTACTCCCGATCGGGAATTGCTGAAGGTGATGGAGGATGCTCTCGCAGGTGGCGCCACAGTCATTCAGTTGCGCGAAAAAAATATGACTGTCAGGGAAATGGTGGAAGTTGGCAGCAAACTTCAGGAGCTGGCTCGACGGTATTGCGCCACTTTTATTATTAATGACCATGTAGATGTTGCTTTAGCGATTGATGCTGACGGAGTACATCTTGGTCAGGATGATCTGCCTGTTGGCGAAGCTCGGGCAAAGCTCGGGGCTAAAAAAATCATCGGTCTTTCCACTCATTCTTTGGAACAGGCACTGGCGGCTGCCGCTTTGCCGCTTGACTACCTGGGAGTCGGTCCCGTTTTCACGACGCCCACCAAACCTGAAGCGCTGCCGGTAGGCTTGGAGTTGGTTGCGAATGTGTCACGCCGGTTAACAGTCCCTTTTGTGGCTATCGGGGGGATTGATGAAACCAATCTTGAACAGGTTCTTGACGCCGGTGCCAGCAATGTGGCTGTTATTAGGGCGGTTGTAGCCGCCGAAGATGTTGTGGGAGCAGCAAGAAGGTTTAAGGCTCGTATTGCGGCAAAAAAAGCGTAAGCTAAGCGGGTGTTTTTCCGGACTGGCTGGACATACGGCAGTTAAGGGTCTTTCAGCGCAAAAAGCAAGGAGGAAACAGAGATGGTTTGCGTAAAAGTTAACGGCCGGCAGGAAACATTGCCGGAAAATTATACTATAACACAGTTATTAAGCCAAAAGGAGCTTGACGCATCCTATGTGGTAGTGCAGTTAAACTTTGAGATTATCGAGCGTTCTTTATTGTCGGAAACCATCTTAAACGAAGGAGACCAACTTGAAATTTTGAAATTTTTGGGAGGTGGTTGAGCTTGTCTAAAGATTTGCTAACAATCGGTAATTCCTCAATCTCAAGCAGATTATTCCTTGGCACAGGCAAAATTCCGCTGCCAAAAATGAAGCAGGTAATTGAGGCTGCCGGGACGCAGGTTGTGACTGTCGCTTTGCGTCGTGTTGACTTTGATCAGCGCGAGGAAAATATTTTAGATTTTATTCCAGACGGAACTATTATCATGCCTAATACTTCAGGCGCACGTACAGCCGCAGAGGCTATACGGCTGGCTCACATTGCCAGAGCTGGCGGCTGCGGCGACTGGGTGAAAATCGAAGTGATCTCCGATCAAAAATATCTGTTGCCCGATAATTACGAAACTTTAAAAGCCACCGAAAAATTGGTGAAGGATGGGTTTACCGTGCTTCCGTATATGTCGCCTGATTTGATGGTGGCAAAATCGCTGGAAGCGGTTGGGGCAGCGGCTGTGATGCCACTAGGGGCACCAATCGGCACCAACCGAGGCTTAAAATTGAAGGAGCTTATCAATATTATCATTGAAGAGTGTTATGTGCCGGTAATAGTGGATGCCGGAATTGGCAGACCGAGCCATGCGGCGGAGGCAATGGAAATGGGGGCATCGGCAGTATTGTTAAACACTGCTATTGCCACAGCCGATGATGCGGTAGCGATGGCACGGGCGTTTCGCTTAGCGGTAGAGTCGGGGAGAATAGCTTATTTGGCGGGAATGGGTGGGGAAACGAGCTATGCACGTGCCAGTTCACCTTTGACCGGTTTCCTCGATTAAGGGGGTGTTCTGATGAGTTTTGCACAGTACATGGAGCGTTATGACCGGCAGGAACTTTGGCAGGGACTTGAATCAACAGATAGCAGTAAGGCAAGGATGCTCCTGGCTAAGGAAAGCATCTCTCCCGCAGATTTCCTATTGCTCCTTTCTCCTGCGGCGGAAACAGTGCTTGAGCCCATGGCTCAAAAAGCCAGGCTGTTGACTATTAAGCATTTTGGTCTAAATATCTTGCTCTATACACCGCTTTATCTGAGTAATTACTGTGTTAATCATTGTCTTTATTGTCAATTTCACGCCGGGAAGAAGATTGTCCGGGAGCAGTTGAGTCTGGCTGAAGTGGAAGCTGAAGGCAAAAGTATTGCTGCCACAGGCATTAGACATTTACTCCTTTTAACCGGGGAGTCTTGTGCCCATGCTACTGCTGCTTATCTGTCAGACTGTCTTCGCATACTGCGTCCTAACTTCGCTTCCCTTGGTCTTGAGATTTATACGTTAAGCGTGGAAGAGTATGCGCAGATGGTTCAGTCAGGGGCTGAGAGTCTTACTCTTTACCAAGAAACTTATCAGCAGGAGAGCTATGCCAAGCTTCATCTTTCCGGCCCGAAGCGTGACTATTTCAATCGCTTAGACGCAGCGGAAAGAGCCTGCCAAGCCGGGATGCGTCGGATTAACATCGGAGCCTTATTTGGGCTTGCCCCTTGGCGGCAGGAAGCTTTTTGGGCAGGTTTACATGCGTATTATTTGCAAAAGCAATACCCTGCGACTGAAATTGCCATTTCTTTGCCTCGCGTTCATTCGAGCCATGAGGGTTTTATTGTGCCCTGCCCGGTAAGCGATAAAGAATTGGTGCAGATTCTCCTGGCCTTTCGTCTCTTCTTGCCCCAAGCCGGCATTACCATCTCCACCCGTGAACGGGCACAGTTGCGCGATCATCTTTTGCCCTTAGGCGTTACCACCATGTCAGTAGGTTCAAAAACTACGGTAGGCGGTTATTTCGCCGCAGAAAAAAAGGGCAGCCAACAGTTTCCCGTTGCTGATGAGCGGTTAATAGGAGAAATAAAAGAAATGATTAGGCGGCAGGGCTATCAGCCGGTGATGAAAGACTGGCCACATGGAGCCAATGTGTTGCCTGCGGGCGGTGCTTAAAAAATAGAGGCTAAAAACTTGATTTTATAAGGAGAATGTGTTACTATCTCTTTACGCGCCCGTAGCTCAGTCGGATAGAGTAACTGACTACGAATCAGGAGGTCGGAGGTTCGAATCCCCCCGGGCGCGCCATTTAGAAAAGCTTGAACCACGAGAGCTTTTTGCCCTTGTGGTTTTTTCGTGCGCTTGACTTGGCGTAAAAATTATTGCTACATGTTCATCCTGCTGATAGAATGTTTTAAGAGTGAAGGGAGGTTGCCCAATGTTAAAAAAGTTTCAATTGCATGATGGTTTACTGCTGCAGGCGGAATCAGAGGAAAGTCCGATTTATGTGTATATTAATCCCGATGCGACTGAGCGAGATGCGCTGCAGGCAGCGTTTAAGATTGATAACCATACGCTTTCGTCGGCGCTTGACCCGGACGAGATTTCACGGATTGAGTTTAATCAAGATCATTTGCTGCTGATCTGGAAACGACCGGCAAGTGCTAATGGAAAAGAAGTATTTTCTTTAGATGTGGCTTCGGTGGGTCTCTTGCTCTATGCAGATCGTCTGCTTGTCATTTCAACCGAGGCAATTCAAATTGGCGGAAGTGAAGGTTTGGCAGGCCCGGAGTTGCGTTCTCTCTTTGACGTGATGTTGTCGCTTTTGTCTAAAACGATTCATGACTATACTATGCAACTTAAATCTATTAAGTTGACGGCGAAAGAAGTGCAGCAGAAAATTAACACTTCTTTTGAGAATAAGCATCTTATTAAGATGTTTGATCTGAGCGAAGGGCTAGTTTATTTTATTAATGGGATCGGCGGCAATGGGGCAGTTTTGACAAGACTGCGCAACTATCTTGAAAAAGAAAAGCACTCTCCTCATGCCATGGCTTTTATTGATGACCTGATAATTGAGAATACTCAGTGTTACAGACAGGCAGGCACCTATTCAACCGTTTTTGCTGGTCTAATGGATGCTCGCGGTAATATCATCAACAACAATATGAATATACTCATCAGAAATCTCACATTGATCAACATTGTGTTTTTGCCGCTTAATCTGATCGCCGGTATCGGTGGAATGTCAGAATTTACCATGATGACAGAGGGGATTGATTGGCGGATTTCATATTCTCTTTTTAGTGTTGCGCTGCTATTAATCGGGGGGCTGACGGCTTTTGTGCTTAAAAAAACTGGTTTTGGGGGAAGTACCGTTATAGTATCGAAAAGAAAATTTCTTCGTTAGTTAAAGGCTCCCTTTGCCGGCCTTTGCCGCTGCTTAAAATAACATGTTAAGCAGAGATTTGCCAGCTTGGGGATTAAGCCAAATGCTTGACTTAATCTGTTAGCCTAGGGTATACTGGTTACGGTTGATTTTGTTGTTATTGTCTTCTTTTCTGTGTAAGCTCCGTTCGCGGGGTGTGTCGTTTGTTTTATTAGCTAAAAATGCCAATGCATAACGCATTGGCATTTTATCAATGATGTGGTTGAGAGTGATAAGCTTGACAGATCAGGAATTTATGCATGAGGCACTCTCCGAGGCCCGTAAAGCTTTTGATAAAGGAGAGGTGCCAATCGGCGCGGTACTTGTTCTTGACAGACAAATCATAGCCCGGGGTCATAATTTGCGTGAGGAACAGGCCGATCCCACAGCTCATGCTGAGGTTGTAGCTTTGCGGGAAGCCGCAAGAAGGCTGGGAGGCTGGCGGCTGCCAAATACTACGCTTTATGTCACTATCGAGCCTTGCCCTATGTGTGCCGGCGCTTTGGTTCAGGCACGGGTATCCCGACTTGTTTACGGTGCCTTGGATTTAAAAGCGGGTGCTGCTCATTCTCTTTATACTATTACTGAAGATGATCGTTTAAATCATCGGCTTGAAGTTACAGGCGGTGTTTTGGCCGAAGAGGCTGCCAAGCTGATGCAGCAATTTTTCCGGAGCCGTCGTAAGTAGCAGAAAGTTTATAATTTCAGTTTTTTGGAAAGCGTTTTTCTGCTTCGGCAGTCAAACTATATACGGAGGGGTATCGAAGTGGTCATAACGGGGCTGACTCGAAATCAGTTTGCGAGCAATCGCACGCGGGTTCGAATCCCGCCCCCTCCGCCATTTTTTGGGGCGTTAAGCCCCACCAGCAATCCAAGGCCTGTTAAATATACGACAGGCTTTTTTTGTGCGCGCGCGGTATGCGCGACCTTGTGGAGAACACTAATTTACCGACAAATATAATTTTTTGTCGGTAAATTAGTGTTGACATCACCCCATGCTCTTTGTTATAATAACGCCAAAATACCGACGTTTGTATGTTTTTGTCGGTGATTTAGTGGTGATTCAAATGGATAAAAATGAACTTAAAAAAGTATTTGAAAGCAACAACGGGGTGCTTAAAACCTCGCAGCTTTCTTCGCTTAAAATCGACTCCACGGATATAAAGCGTCTGATCAAAAACGGAGTTATTGAAAAAATCAAGACAGGGTATTATCGTTTTCCATCGGACGATCTAGACGAAGCGGCCATTGTTGCCCGCCTCTTTCCTGATGGTGTGCTCTGGCTTAATACCGCTCTTTTCTATTATGGATACAGCGACAGGACGCCAATGCAATGGGATATCATCATAAGTAAAAATGCTTCCCGCTCCCGGTTCAAAATTGATTATCCCCATGTAAACCCGTTCTTTGTAACACCGGAGCGCCTCTCTTACGGTGTAACCACTATAGAGATTGATGGTTGTATTATGAAAATCTTTGACCGTGACAGGCTTATTTGCGAGTGCCTCAAATACGAATCTGACATGGATAAGGAAACTTTTAATAAAGCGGTTCAGGCATACCTCGCTGATCCAAAAAAAAATATTAAGAACCTTCTGGCTTATGCCAAGCGCAGAAAAGCGACAAAGCGGATGCATGATGTTATAGGAGTGTGGCTGTGATAGATATAGGTGCTTCAGTAATTGCAAGGCTTAAAAATAAAGCTAAAGCCTCTGGGATGTCCTTTCAGGTTCATCTGCGTTTGTTCTGCCAGGAAGAGTTCTTACGGAGACTCTCCCTTTCAAAATACGCTGACAATCTGGTACTAAAAGGCGGTTTTTTTCTTTTTGTTTTGAGTGGATTTGAAAGCCGAGCCACCATTGATGTTGACTTTCTTCTTCGGCAAATACCCGGTAGCGTTGAGGATGCCCAGCGGATTGTTTCGGAGATTATTAACACTCCAAGCGGCAATGATTTCATTACTTTTGAAATGAGCAGCATCGAGGAGATTACACCGCAAAGGAAATACAAAGGAGTCAGCTTTCAACTTATAGGCAAAATCAAGAATACAAAAACGCCTTTTAATGTTGACTTTGGCATTGGTGACGTCATAGTGCCCAAAGCGGAAAAAAGGACGATCCCAACTCAGCTTGATGCATTTGCTCCGCCTGAGATCAGCACGTATTCTCTTGAAAGCATTGTCGCTGAAAAGTTTGACGCCATGCTCCAGCGTATGGAGCTGACCAGCCGGATGAAGGATTATTATGACATTTACTTCATCGCTCACGCCTTTGATTTTGACGGACGCAAACTGCAGGAAGCCATCATGCTGACACTGCAAAACCGGGGGACTGATTATGACCGCAGTAGTTTTGATGAGATTATAAGCTTCTCGGGAAATGACGCCATGCTGGTCAAATGGCGGCAATTTATAAGGCGCACCAAGCTGCCGAATATTGAGTTTAACGAGGTTACATCCTTATTAAATATTTTCCTCGGAGGCATATGGACTGCGATTATCAATGAGGAAGAATGGTTTAAAAACTGGAGCTGCCAGGCCACATCATGGTAAAGGCTTGATTATTAGCCGTTCGGCTTCGGCAAACCGCGAGACATATGTGCCAGAGATGGCGTTCAATTTTTCATTGCGGGGAGAGCCGTCAGGGGATATAATACCATTGGAGAATATATGGGTCTTGTAAAGTGTATATAATTATCTTGCATTGATGTACATAAAAAGAGGCGTCAACCGTGTCGCAGATAAGACCGATGAGGGAAGGGGTTGGGGATTTTGGCTAAAGATGAGTCTTTTGATGTAGTGTCCAAAGTGAATATGCAAGAAGTAGACAACGCGATTAACCAAACAAATAAGGAAATACAGCAGCGCTATGATTTTAAGAACAGTAAAGCTGCCGTAAGCCTAGAAGAAGATGCCTTAAAAATTGTGGCTGAAGACGATTTTAGATTAAAAAGTGTAATTGATATTTTGCAGACAAAATTGCTGCGCAGACAAGTGCCAATCCAAAACTTGGATTACGGTAAGCTGGAAAATGCCGGAGGCGGCACGGTGCGGCAGATGATTAAGTTAAAACAGGGGCTTGAAGCAGAGACCGCCAAGCAGATAATAAAGGATGTCAAAGGGTTAAAGCTGAAGGTGCAATCGCAAATTATGGAAGACCAAATTCGGATTTCCGGGAAAAATCGGGACGACCTGCAGCAAGTCATCGCTTTTCTAAGAGAGCAAGATTACGGCCAGGAGTTGCAGTTTACTAATTATAGGTAACAGCCCACGCTCAGTCCGGCTGATAAAAGAAGATGTTCTAGCCGCCGCCCCCTGAAACGTGGGGCTTTTTTATTGTTTCTGAGAAAGATTTTACTTGCCAGAATTAATTGTATTCTATAATATTTATTTAGGGAAACAAACTTGGAGGTGGAAGTAGTGATTTTATTAAACCCAAACCGACTGCAGAATAGTTGCGGCGATGAGGCTACGCGCGAAATAGTCAGGAAAGTAGTTGCTTTCTTTGAGGATAAAGGGAAAAGGCAGCTGAAGCAGGATGACCGCGAACGGGTTTGGTATGATGACCTGATCCAATTTTTTAAGGAAAACGAGCTTTTATACACATTGCTGACGCCACCGCAATATGGTGAGGGCCAATGTCGCTGGGATACTTGGCGAAATTGCGCATTTAACGAAGTGCTGGCATTCTATGGCCTTCATTATTGGTATACCTGGCAGGTTTCCATTCTAGGTTTGGGACCGATTTGGATGAGTCGTAACGAGGAGGCAAAACGGAAGGCGGCTCAGCTTTTGAAAAATGGGGAACTGTTTGCTTTTGGCTTGTCGGAGCGACAGCATGGCGCTGATATCTACGCAACTGAGATGAGGCTCTCGCCACAGCCGGATGGAAGTTTTCTGGCCAATGGAGAAAAGTATTATATCGGCAATGGTAATGCGGCAGAGATGGTCTCCACCTTTGGGAAGATGGGTGAGAGCGGAGAGTATGTGTTTTTTGTGGCCAATTATCGAAACCGAAATTATGAACTTGTCAAAAATGTAGTGAATTCCCAGTCCTATGTGGCAGATTTTAGGTTGCACGATTACCCTGTGTCGGAGAGCGACCTTTTATCACAGGGTGAAGAAGCATGGGACACAGCCTTAAATACTGTAAATGTGGGCAAATACAATTTAGGTTGGGCATCTATTGGCATCTGTACCCACGCTTTTTATGAGGCAATAAATCATGCGGCTAATCGTCGGCTTTACGGCATGTATGTTACAGACTTTCCGCATGTAAAGCAAATGTTCACAGAGGCCTATAGCCGCTTAGTGGCGATGAAGCTTTTTGCGTTGCGGGCAGCAGATTATATGCGGGCGGCTTCTCCGCAAGACAGGCGGTATCTTTTATATAATCCTACGGTGAAAATGAAAGTTACAACCCAGGGCGAGGAAGTAATTAATTTGCTCTGGGATGTGATTGCGGCAAAAGGTTTTGAGGCAGATACATATTTTGAAATGGCTGCCAGGGATATCCGCGCGCTGCCAAAGCTGGAAGGGACTGTTCATGTTAATATTGCGCTGATTGTTAAATTTATGGCTAACTATTTTTTCAACAGCGCCGTCTATCCGGAGTTGCCAAAGCAGGATCAGCCAGCTAATGACGATTTTTTGTTTGCGCAGGGACCTGCGCGAGGTTTAAACAAAATATGTTTCCACGATTATAATCTTGCTTACGAGAGCAGGGAGTTGCCCAATATCGTAGTGTTTCGGGAGCAGATAGCATTGTTTAGAACTATGTTGGTTAAGGCTACGCCTGATGAAGCACAGCGTCAGGACACAGATTTTCTTCTGGGGCTTGGTGAAATTTTCACGCTGATAGTTTATGGGCAGCTGATTTTAGAAAACGCTGACATTTATCAATTAGATGACGATTTGGTTGATCAGATTTTTGATTTTATGGTCAGAGATTTTTCCAAATTTGCTCTACAGCTTTATAGTAGGCAGGGCAGCACCGAGGCTCAGATGGAGTTATTGCAGAAAATGTTCCGTAAGCCTGTTGTAAATGGGGAGCGCTACCGGAGAGTTTGGGAAAGTCAGGTTTATGCTTTAAATGGTGTATATGAAATGAGCGAGTAGCCAGGCTTTGATCTGCCTTTTATAAATTTGGCAGCATTAGCTACTTGAAAAAGAACTAAAAGAGTAGTAGAATATATTAATGTCGAGGTGGATTCCTTGCTTTTGAAAAAGTGAGGTTTCGATTTTGTACTCCGGAGAGATGGCTGAGCTGGACGAAGGCGCTCGCCTGGAAAGCGAGTAGATGGGGCAAAACCTTGTCTCGAGGGTTCGAATCCCTCTCTCTCCGCCATATTATGTAAAAAGTTTGGTCGTGCTAGATGGGGAGGTAGCGGTGCCCTGAACCTGCAACCCGCTGTAGCAGGGTCGAATTCCTGTCCCCGGCCCCGGATTTTAGGGTCTGACCTGGGCAAGTGGTGTTGACGGCCGGGTCCCGTGCGGCGTAAGTTTGTAAACCCCGTCAGGTCCGGAAGGAAGCAGCGGTAAGCAAGTTCTTGCGGGTGTTACGGGGCAGCCTGGCCTGAGTTAACTGCTAGGGTAACGCTTAGGAAAACGGGTCAAAGGCAGGTGCACGATCATCTATTTTAAAAAGTCCCCCTTTTGTCAGGGGATTTTTTTATTGTCTAGAGGCTCATGCCCTCATAAATTCGGGGGCAACATGAGAAGGATGATAGTAGTCCTTTCCCTCGCCCTACTATGCCCTCACCCTACCCTCTCCCAGAGGGAGAGGGGATTTGCAGCATGATGAATATTTGCCAAAAGTCAGGACAGTCTAAAGGATTTTCGGAGGCAAGCGCTGAATTAGGAGTTAGAAGGAATACGGCGGGTGGTTACGTATGTATCAAGCACTTTATCGGCAATGGCGGCCACAGGCTTTTGCTGAGCTGGTCGGACAGGAACATGTGGCCAGGACTTTGCAAAATGCCTTGGAACAGGAGCGATTGGCTCATGCTTATTTGTTTTGCGGCCCGCGTGGCACAGGCAAAACGAGTGTGGCCAAAATTCTTGCTAGAGCAATAAATTGCGAGGCAGGCCCGGCGCGGGAGCCGTGCAATCTTTGTGCCGCCTGTCTCGGTATTCAGGCGGGGCGTGTTATTGATGTGCTGGAAATTGACGCGGCCTCAAACCGCGGGATTGATGATATTCGGGAATTGCGCGAGAAAGTGCGCTATGCACCGGTAGAAGTGCGTTACAAAGTTGCTATTATAGACGAAGTGCATATGTTGTCACAGGAAGCCTTTAACGCGTTGCTTAAAACGCTGGAGGATCCCCCTAGCCGGGTGCTATTTGTTTTGGCAACTACGGAGCCGCATAAGCTTCCAGCCACAATAGTGTCGCGCTGTCAGCGATTGGATTTTCATTTGATTGGCATTGCGGTGATTGCGGAGAGGCTGCGTTCCGTGGTCCAGTCGGCAGGCCGTACCATTAGTGAAGATGCGGTTTATTTGATTGCGGAAGAGGCAAACGGCGGGCTGCGAGATGCGCTCTCCTTATTGGAACAGGTTCTGGCCTATTGTCCCGGTGAGGTGACGCAGGAAGATGTTTTAGCAGTTTTAGGCGCTGTGGGTAGAGATGTCTTCCATGTGTTGACGGAGGCTTTGCTGCGGCGGGATTTGTCGGCTGCGCTGTTTTTACTTGATGATGTGACTGCCGGCGGCAAGGACCTGCACCATTTCACACAGCAGGCAGTCCGTTATTATCGCGATTTGATGGTAGTTTTGGCTTGCGGCAAAGAGGCTGAGCGACTGGGTATTGGACCTGACTGGTTGCAGCCGCTGATAAAACAGGCAGAATCATTGGGTATGGGGACAATCGGTGGCATATTGGCGGAGCTGCATGGTTTGCTGGCGGAAGTTCGCTGGGCAACTCGTCCCCGCCTTCTCTGGGAGTTGACTATTTTCCGTCTTTTTATGTCCGGAGGAGGAATTACACAACTTGTGCCTGAGCCGGCTGCTATGACGACACAATCTTCTTCACTGGGAAAAAGCCGGCCGGAGCAGCTTGCCGCAGCGCCTGAGGAAGTTCAGACCCTGCCTGCTTTGACAAGGATGTGGCCGCGGGTTATGGAGCTTCTTAAAAAAGAAAGCATAAAGACTCATGCCTTACTATTATCAGGTGATGTGGGTTTTCGCGATAGCAATACTTTGGAGGTGCGTTATGAAGCGCAAATCCATTGTGAAATGATGGACAGTCCGGAAAACAAGAAGCCGTTACAAGCTGTGCTTAAAGAAGTGCTTGGTATGGAGCTTGCTATCTGCTGCGTAAAGGTGGCAAACGGCACCGGATCTCTTACTGTTGAAAACGATCTTGCAGAAATGTTTAGTTCGGCAGTGGAAATATTTGATGGACAGGTGATAGACTAATTGGGCAGATAAATTAAGGAGGTTTTCAGATGAACGGCAATATGGGCAATATGATGAAGCAGATTCAGAAGATGCAAAAAGAAATGCTGAAAATGCAGGAAGAACTACAGCAGAGAACTGTGGTGGCCTCGAGCGGTGGCGGTATGATTCGGGTAGAAGTGAGCGGCAAAAAAGAGTTGGTTAGCCTCACTATTGATCCTGAGGCCATAGATCCGGCTGATCTTGAAATGTTGCAGGATATGATTACGGCTGCAGTAAATGAGGGCTTGCGCAAGGTGGAAGAGATGATGACAGCCGAGATGCAAAAGCTCACCGGCGGGCTGAATCTGCCCCCTGGGTTGTTCTAAAACGGACGGAGGTTAATGCGTGTTTTATCCCGAACCGATTGCTCGTGTGATTGAAGCTTTTCAAAAACTACCTGGCGTGGGGCCCAAGACAGCGCAACGTTTAGCATTTTTTGTTCTTTCTCTGCCACGGGAAGAAGTGGTGGCCATGGCAAGGGCGATGGTGAATGCACGGGATAAAACGCGCTATTGTCAAAGTTGCGGTAATTTTAGTGATGCCGAAACCTGTTTCGTCTGTCGTGATTCCCGCCGTGATCAGTCCTTGCTTTGTGTTGTGCAAGATCCTCGCGATGTGCTGGCTTTAGAGCGGACGCGGGAGTTTAAAGGTCTTTATCATGTTTTAGGCGGCGCAATTTCCCCCATCGATGGAGTAGGTCCTGACCAGCTTCGCATTCGCGAATTGCTGGCAAGAACAGGCGGCGGGTCTTTCCGGGAAGTTGTTTTAGCCACCAATCCTAATGTGGAAGGAGAGGCTACAGCGCTTTACATCGCCCGGATACTGAAACCGCTTGGCTTGCGTGTCACACGTATTGCCCACGGCTTGCCGGTGGGCGGCGACTTGGAGTATGCAGATGAGGTCACTCTTTCCCGCGCCATGGAAGGGCGGCGTGAGTTTTAGTGTTTATATAGGCTGATTTGCTAATAACTGTGGATAATAAGGTGTTAAAAAGATAATTTCGCCGGATGCTCCGGCGAAATTTTTTTTGCAAAAAACCGGCTCGATTATAACAAATATTGGAGCAACTGAATAGGAATAGGAAAGAATTGGACAACATATAGATTATTAACACGATGGCAATTTGTCTGGAGGAGGAATCAATCTGATGAGAGTAGCCTTGCAAAAGCAATTGGTCACTTTCTGGGCAGCTCTGTTGGTCAAGCTTTCGCCGGCAGAGGAGTCCATGGTTACAAAGGAGAAAGATTTTTTTGAACTTGTGGAAGAAGCTCGGCTCGAGTGGTGGGCAGCCGCAACACACTTTAATCATGTAACAGATCATGATTTAGTTGATTATGCCATTTATGCGATGGAAGCGGCGGAGCGAAAGTATACATTCTTATTGAAAAAGGCTGATAAGGAGGGCTACAGGCTGCCGGCCAGCATTGATGCTTTGCGTGAAAGGAGGGTTGTCCGTGCCAACAATTGACCTAAATGTGATATTGGCCGTTGTTTTTGGGCTTTTTGTGCTGTATTTTGTGGGAAAAATGCTGGTAACGCCAGTTAGATTTGCAGTCCGCGTTATGCTGAGCGGCGTGATGGGCGCTGTTTTGATTTTAATTTTCAATCTGGCAGGATCTTTATTTGGTGCGGTAATCGGCGTAAATGCTTTTACCGTTCTGGTCGTCGGTTACTTAGGGCTGCCCGGTTTGGCTATGCTCGTCTTGTTGCAACAGATGCTAGCATAGAAAATAGCAAAAAAAATTGCTTAAAGCAATGTTCGGCATAGCTTGACGTTACATCGAAAACAATGCTACAATTTGGATTGTAGGGGGTTTTTTGCGATTCGTGATGCAAGCTGAAGTTCTATTGCTTCCTGCTTGGATTATTTGATGTACGGCCCGGATTTAGCTAACTGGCGTATCTTGGGTCGTTTTTCTTATTGTGTTGCCTGGGAACTTTCTCATTCGCGAAGCGTCTTTTTGTAATGAAGCAATTAATTTAGGACAAGCTAAAGCTGCTAGCCGCAAAAGGAGATATTCAGGTGCGCATTATAGAAGCATATGTAGGAGAATATGCCAGTGGAAAAAGTGAAATCGCCATTAACCGAGCCTTGTCATTGCTTGGCGGAGAGTTGCCTGTGACACTGGTCGATCTGGATTTGGTAGAACCTTTTTATACGCTTAGACCTCTGAAGCGGGAGCTGGAAGGCATGGGGCTGGCAGTTATTACTTGGGATACTAAAGATGTTCTGGGTTTTGGCGAAACAGGCTCTTTGCTGATGCCGCAGATGCGCTGGGCGCTGCAAAGGGAGGGCCATGTGATTTTTGATGTGGGTTATGGCGTCTCGGGTAGTCGGATATTTAACTTGCTGGAAGGGATTGCAGACTCGGAGCTAAAAATCTTTGCAGTGCTTAATGCTTCCCGGCCGATGACGGCTAACTTGAAAGATATTGTTGAATATTTGCAGGAATTCGAACAACTTGATGGCTTGATAAACAATACTCATCTCGGCGCTGAAACAGAGCTTGCAACAATCTATCATGGTGTAGAGCTTTGCGCGGCAGTGGCAGAAGTTATGGGTATACCCGTCATCGCAACTGCCGCGGATGAGCGTTTCCGGGCACAACTAGGCGCTGCGGATCAGCGCGGAAATGCCATTCTTTACTTAAAACGGTATATGGAAAAAGCCTTTTGGTAGCAAGATGAGAAAGTTAGCCTTTTGTGTCAATGATGAGAAAGATTAATCTATTTAGCCAGCGGGAGGCGTTTGATAATGGACAAGCTGAGCCATGAAGAAAAAAGAGCATTCATGACGGGGAACGAAGCTGTGGCTTGGGCGGCGGTAGCCGCCGGAGCCGAGATTATGAACGGATACCCGATTACCCCACAGAATGAGATTATGCACTACTGGACAAGACTGGCTCCCAAGTTTAACAAAAAGTTTTTGCAGACGGAGGACGAGCTTTCTGCTGGTTTTACTACTATCGGGGGCGTACTCGGGGGCAAAAAGGCCTTTTCTGCCACAGCCGGTCCGGGAACCACGCTCTTCCAAGAGCCTTTGTCTATGGCTGAGATGATGCGTATTCCCATGGTTTTAGTTGTACAGCAGCGAGGCGGTCCGTCTACGGCTACTGTGATTTACTCCCAGCAGGAGGTAAACTTGGTGACATTCGGCGGGAACGGCGAAGGATGGCGGATTGTTTATTCCACTTCTTCCCATCAAGAGTTGTATGACTATACGATTAAAGCGTTTGACGCCGCTTGGAAATATCGCTTTCCCGCCATTATCTTGGGGGACGGATATCAGGCGAAAATGCGCGAGTCACTGCTGATGTATAATCCGGAAGAACGCGGCATTCTGCTCGTACAACCTGAGGTTTTTGTGGGCAAACCAGGTCTGCCGGGCAGAGACCGCCCGGCAGACCACCTGCGTAACGCCTTTAGCGTTGAGGAGGAACTGTTTGAGGCAGCCATGAATATTCAGCAGGAGTATGATAAAATGGCCGCAGAAATTGTTGAAGCCGACGAACAGCAGATTGACGATGCAAAAGTGGTAATCATTGCCCACGGGGTAGTAAGCCGCGCAGCAGTCGCAGCTATGAACCGCCTGCGGGCTAAAGGCCATAAGGTTGGCTACTTTCGCCCGATTACTCTTCGCCCTTTCCCGGAAAAACAGTTACAGGCTGTGGCTGAAAAATGCAGCAATTTTTTGCTTGTTGAATCAGCCCTTGGACAATTGGCGCGACTTTTTAAGGAGGCGCTGTTTAATGTGCCTATTAAATCTTTCCAGACAATCTATAAGCCGGGCGTTGGCATTACTGCAGAAGAAATCGTGGAGCATATCGAGAGCCATGGCTAGAAAGGTGGGAGAAAAATGGTTGAACGTTTAGCGATGCCTAAATCGTGGCGCCTGGACTCTAAGCCGCATAAGTTTTGCCCTGGTTGCGGCCACGGGATGGTGCTCAAAGTGCTGGGTGAAGTTATTGATGAGCTGGCTATTCAGGAAAAACTTATTTTCGGGGTTGACATCGGCTGCTCCTTGCTGGCCTGGGATTTTTTTGATGTCGATACGGTGCAGACACATCATGGTCGTACTAATCCGGTGATGGTAGGTATTAAGCGAGCCAGACCGGAGCTGCTCTGCATTGCTTATATGGGAGATGGCGGTGCATATGCCATTGGTTCACAGCATCTGGTAAACGTTGCTTTTCGTAATGAAAAGATTATGGCCATTGTGGTAAATAATTGCAACTATGGCATGACGGGGGGGCAGATGTCGCCCACCACGCTTCCCGGTCAGAAAACGGAAACCTCTCCTTACGGACGTGACGCGAAGGAAACCGGCAGTCCCACACTTGGTCCGGAAATGGTGGCGGCCATTGCCTCGCCAGGCGCATATGTGGCACGTGGCAGTGTCACCAATCTCAAGCAATTAAAGAAGTTTATGAAAAAAGCAGTGGAAAATCAATTGGCGGGCAATGGTTTTTCTTTTCTCGAAGTAATATCTTGCTGTCCCACTAACTGGCGGACAAATGCAAAGCAGACGTGGGCCTTTATGGAAGAAGAGATGGGCCGCTATTTCAAGACGGGCGAACTCCTGACGGCAGAAAAAGACGAGGGGCATAGCTGATGGCCAAACTGATAAAGATTGCCATTGCAGGAGAAGGTGGCCAAGGAGTTCAGTCAATCGGTGATATCCTGGCGGAAGCGGGCAACGAGGAAGGGAAAGAGGCTTTGTATATTCCTAATTTTGGCATTGAGCAGCGTGGTGGCGTTTCGCTGGCCTTCGTCCAGATTTCTGAGGAACAGATTGGTTCTCCGAAATTTGAGAGCGCAGATATTGTAATTGCTCTTAGCGAACGGGCAGTAGCAAGGACGCTACAGTATGTGACTAAAGATACTCTTTATGTGTATGATAACTCTTTGATTGCGCCGCCAGAAGTGGCAGACGAAGTCATCGGGCTTCAGGCCTACGATACTGTGGCGCCGGAGGCGCAAGCCGGCAAAATAAGCAGGCAAGTAAAATCCGCACAGGAAGAACTGCCGAAAAATGCCAAGCGCTTAATTGGCATTCCGGCAACGGCCATTGCTCAGAAGGAACTGCACCCCCGAGTCTTTAACATGATTATCCTCGGGGCGACTGTGAGGGCGGCAGGTATTGTCGAGATGCAGACTATTGAGAAGGCGCTGGAGTCGAAGTTGGGCAAAAAATTCACAGACAACCCCAAGTTGCGGGTATTAAACTTTAGCGCACTGCAAAAAGGCGTTGAACTGATGGATACGGCATTGCGGGAGGAAGGAAAAGTATGAGCAAGAAAACTTTTCGCAAACTGCAATATGAAGGGACAAAAGGCTGCTTTAACATTTCTCCCGACCTTTGCAAAGGTTGCGGCTTATGTAAAGAAAAGTGTCCTACTGATGTTTTGGACTGGGGCAAAGAGTTAGGCGTTTACGGGACGCCAATCATCGTCCCAGCGCGCTTAGAACAGTGTATAGTTTGCGGTATTTGTGAATTGGTTTGCCCGGATGCCGCAATTTTGATTGAAAAAAAGGAGAAAGAGAAAAAGAAAGCTAAGGAATCGTAAACGGTAGTGACGGCGGCCGGCCTGCTGCTTCTAAAAAACATATTTTAGCGACTCCTGCCCTTTTGTCCAAACAGGCAATGTGGTACAATGAAGATGAAAAACAATGAAAGAAGTGGAGCCTGTGAAGTGGAAAAAGGGAGACTTGCTGGTTGTCTTTGGCGTTTTGCTTGTGGCACTTGGGCTGATGGCCATCAGGGCTTTGCCGGCAAGCTCTGGCAATAGTTTTTTACGTGTGGAGCTGGATGGCGTTTTGCTGGAGGAAATTCCCTTTAATGAGGCGGATGTTGAGACGTTTCCCATTGAGTTTCCGGCTGGAATGGCTACAGTTGAAATTGCCGGCGGCCGTGTTCGAGTGTTGCCCATGTCTAAAGAAGTTTGTCCTTTGGGGATTTGTTCTTCTATCGGCTGGGTTGAACAAGCGGGAGATGCTATTGTCTGCCTGCCAAACCGCTTGGTTTTGACGGTTGTGGGCGGGGAGGTCAATGAGGTTTGGGACTCGGTGGACGGGGTGACTCGTTAAGTGGGTAAGAAAAAAAGAACAATTTTGGTAAGCGCCTGCCTGCTGGGCGCTCACGTTAATTATTGCGGTGGCCATAATAATCATTTGGCTGTCCGCATGTTAAGGGAAAAGGCCATCTTGATTCCGATTTGTCCTGAACAACTGGGAGGCTTGGCGACGCCAAGGCCGGCTGCGGAAATTAAGGGTGGCACCGGAAAAGATGTTTGGAGCGGAACAGCCCGTGTTTTGACGGCGACTGGAGAAGATCGGACGGAGGCGTTTAAACGTGGCGCAAGGGAAGTCTGGCTGCTAGCCGAGGTTTTAGGTGCTCAAGCAGCGCTTTTAAAAGCTCGGAGTCCTTCGTGCGGTCATGGTGAGGTTTATGATGGGACTTTTAGTGGCGTTAAAATTGACGGAGATGGAATAACCGCAGCTTTTTTGCGTGGGCAGAACCTGCCCGTTTTTAGCGAGGATGAGCTGGCGCGTTGTGAAAAGTGGCTGTCAACTGGAGAAAGTTGACAGCCGTCCGTGTTTTTGTTACGATGAAGCAAATTTTACAAGTTCGGGCAAGGGGGCGGTCAATAATATGAATTGGGATAAATTTTTACTGAAAGAAGGGATTACTTTTGACGATGTGCTTCTTATCCCGTCAAAGTCCTCTGTCCTTCCGTCTGAAGTGGATGTGAGCACGCAACTGACTAAAAGCATCAGGCTGAATATTCCGTTGATTAGTGCCGGGATGGATACGGTTACAGAAAGCCGAATGGCCATTGCCATGGCCCGGGAAGGCGGAGTCGGCGTTATTCATAAAAACATGTCTGTGGAGACGCAGGCTGCAGAAGTAGACAAAGTGAAACGTTCAGAGCATGGTGTCATTACCAATCCGTTTCACCTTTCCCCGGAACATAAAATTTATGACGCTGCAGAGCTGATGAAACGCTACCGTATTTCCGGTGTCCCTATCACCGTCAACGGGAAACTGGTGGGCATTATTACTAACCGTGACTTGCGCTTTGAGCAGGATTACAACAGATATATTAAAGATGTGATGACAAAAGATAGGCTGGTTACAGCTTCCGTAGGCACTACACTGCAGGAGGCGCAGGAGATTTTACAGCAGTACAAGGTGGAAAAGCTGCCTATTGTGGACGAGCATTTTATGCTTAAAGGGTTAATTACCATTAAAGATATTGAAAAGGCAATTCAGTATCCCCGTTCGGCAAAAGATGCAAACGGACGGCTGCTGGCAGCGGCTGCCGTCGGCGTGTCCTCTGATACTATGGAGCGGGCACAGGCTTTGGCGGATGCCGGTGTAGATATTTTAGTAGTGGATACTGCCCATGGACATTCGCTTAGTGTCCTGCGCACTGTGGAGCAGATTAAAAGTAAATATCCCGCGGTTAATATCGTTGCCGGCAATGTGGCCACCGGCGCGGGAACCAAGGATTTAATCGAAGCTGGCGCCGATGCGGTGAAAGTGGGTGTTGGCCCCGGCTCGATTTGCACAACCAGAGTGGTTGCCGGCATTGGCGTGCCGCAAATCACAGCTATTTATGACGCAGCCGAAGCAGCGGCGCCGTATAATATTCCCATTGTAGCCGATGGTGGGGTAAAATATTCGGGAGATATTACTAAAGCTATCGGTGCCGGTGCAGATGTGATTATGATAGGCAGTCTGTTTGCGGGAGCTGAAGAAAGCCCGGGAGATATCGAGATTTTTCAGGGCAGAAGTTATAAAGTCTACAGAGGGATGGGTTCCTTGTCGGCGATGAAAGAAGGTAGTAAGGACCGCTACTTCCAGGAAAATGAACAGAAACTTGTTCCGGAAGGAATCGAAGGAAGAGTGCCTTACCGCGGTACGGCCGGGGACACTGTTTACCAGTTGATTGGCGGATTGCGTGCCGGCATGGGCTATTGTGGGGTAAAAGATATCCATGAACTTAAGACTAAGACGACCTTCATGCGGATCAGCAGCGCATCTTTGCGCGAAAGTCATCCCCATGATGTGCATATCACTAAAGAAGCGCCAAACTATAGTCTATCTTAAGTTGTTTTGGAATTTAACCGATTTTTGAAAAAATACCCTGCCCTTTGCAGGGTTTTTTATTATCTCAAGAAGGAAAGAGTATTTTGCAGGTAAAAACTAAGTTATGTGGAAAATGATAATGATATGGATCAATCACGCTTGCCAATCTGGGAACAAGTAAAAAAATATCAGCCGAAAGGCCGTGTCTGGCTGCACTTTCCCGGGCACGGAGGCGGATTTGGGCTGCCTGCAGGGGAAGCGGCTGCTGCTTTTGCGCAAGTGGCTCGGCTCGATTTGACGGAGTTGCCGGAACTGGATGATTTGCACAGTCCCACCGGCGCTATAGCCGAAGCCGAGGAGTTGGCAGCAGACGTTTGGCATGCTGATAAAACTTATTTTCTCGTTAATGGGAGCAGTGCCGGTGTGTTAGCGATGGTGCTTGCTGCCTGCGGTCCGGGTGAGTTAATTCTTGCACCGAGAAATGCCCACGGCTCTTTTTATCACGCTCTTATTCTCTCCGGCGCAGTGCCGCGCTATCTTCCTGTGGCGGAGCAAAACGGTCTCACGCTTAATGTGACGCCGAAAGCCGTCCAGGAGGCTTTTGCTCGCTATCCTCAAGCCAGGGCTCTTTTTCTGACAAGTCCGGGTTATAATGGCATCTGTGCTCAGGTGGCTGAGATTGCGGACATTGTGCGTAGCTATGGAGCCTTGCTGCTCTTAGATGAGGCACATGGCGCCCACTTGGGTTTCTCTCGCAGCCTGCCGGCCTCGGCAGGCCACCTGGCAGATTTGCGGGTTCAGAGCTGGCATAAAACATTAGCTGCGTTAACTCCCGGTGCGGTGCTCCATCAACACGGTGCGCGTATAAATCAGCACCGGCTGCGTTCTGCACTGCAGCTGGTTCAGACGAGCAGCCCCTCATATCCGCTGCTCCTCTCTCTGGATGCTGTGCGGAGAGAAATGGCATTGAAGGGGGAGGCTGTCGCAGACGAGATGGCGAGAAAAGCCGCTCAACTACGTTTTGCCATTGCTAAGTTGCTGCCGCTGCTGACAGAAACTGAGCTGGCGCCTGCAGGTTTTCGTCTGGATACCACCCGAGTAACAGTTTTGACAAGCGAGGCTGGAATTTGCAGTTTTACAGCCGCCCGCCAATTAGTTAAGTTTGGGATTGATCTGGAACTGGTTCAAGCGGGAGCGCTCCTTGCCGTAGTAGGGCCCGGTTTCCAGGGCAAAGATGTCAAGCGGGTGGTCACCGCTTTGAGCTCTCTAACGCAGCAGAAGCCTGAGAAGAACAAAGCTCTTCCCCCCTTACCGCAAGCCGATGTGGTTCTGTCTCCGCGGGAAGCGTTTTATTGCCTTTCTCGCTATGTCTCTCTTCAGGATGCCAGAGGTCAAATAGCGGCTGCAACAGTAGCATCATATCCGCCGGGAATGCCGCTTGTGGCTCCCGGTGAGCGAATCACTAACGACGTCATCACTTATATTCAAGAGGCAAGCCGTGCCGGCGTCTGTTTTCGCGGCCTTGACGGTGAAGGTCGGATCAAGATTTGCGGAGCAGAGAAATAAGAGGTGGGTTTATGAAGAAAGGATATTTTGTCAGTCTGGAAGGTCCCGATGGTGCAGGCAAGACCACCCAAGGGCTCCGTTTGGCTGCTGCTGCCAGAGCGCTGGGGGTTGAAACAATTCTTACCCGAGAGCCGGGGGGGACTTCCCTGGGTGATGCGGTACGAGAAATTCTGCTGGAACCGGCGTTTCGAGAAATGGTGCCGCTAACTGAGGTTTTCTTATATGCGGCAGCCAGGGCCCAGCTGTATCATGAGGTGATTGCGCCGGGATTGGCAGCCGGCAATTTTCTGCTTTGTGATAGGTTTATTGATTCCACACTTGCCTACCAAGCCTATGGAGGAAAGATGGATTATAGCTTTGTTCTGCAGGCTAACCTGCGGGCGATTCATGGCAGGTTGCCTGATAAAACTTTTGTGTTGGATCTTGATCCCGCCAGCGGATTGGCAAGGCGCGGAGTTGGTGCCGCAGATCGTGTGGAACAGAAGCCACTCTCTTATCACAGTCGGGTACGGGAAGGCTTTTTGCTTTTGGCACGCAAATTTCCTGAAAGGATTGTAGTGCTAGACGGAAGTGTGCCGCCAGATGAAATGGCTGCCGTTATTTGGAACATTGTGGGCCCTGAACTTGAAAAGCTGCGTTAGACAGTCATTTTGTGGTATAATACAATTTATGAGGTTAGCCATGAACTGGAAAGATATTCACGGACGTCAAGAAGTTTTCCGTGTGCTGCGGGTAGCATTGGCCAGTGGCAATGTGGCTCACGCTTATCTGTTTTGCGGACCGGAGGGAATTGGTAAAAAAACATTGGCAAAGGCTCTGTCGGCGGCACTCGTCTGTCAAAAGTCTTTGGAGGAGTCGTGCGGGAGCTGTTCGGACTGCAAGCAAAGCAAGACCTCCTCTCATCCGGACATTCACTGGATTATGCCCGATGGGAATAAGTCACTGAAAATCAGTCAGACTCGAGAGATTAAAAGAGCTGCTTATTTCAAGCCGCACGAAGCGCGCTATCAAGTCTTTATTGTGGAGCGGGCAGAAACACTAACGTTAGAGGCAGCCAATAGTTTGCTTGTGCTGCTCGAAGATCCGCCGCCGCGCGCTGTTTTCATTTTGCTGGCCAGCAGTCCGGCGGCTCTTTTGCCCACAGTAGTATCGCGCTGCCAGCTTTTTCAACTACCTAGACTTGATGCCGCTAGCCTGATTAGTATTCTGAATGCGGCAGAGCGGCAGCTTTCTTTGGCGGATTTGAAGCGGATTCTCCATGGTGCCGAAGGGCTCCCCGGTCGTGCGTTGCTCTTGGCGCGGGAGGGCCGGCAGGAGCTGTATGCGGAAGCTGTGGGGTTGTTTGGGCAACTGCAGTCAAATGAACCTATTACTGCTTTGGCAGATAAATTGGCGGCAGATGAAAATCTACTTCTGCTGCTGGAAGCGTTGCTGACAGTGCTTCGCGACACGATGGTGCTCGGGTCTGCCGGAAATAGTCGCCTGATTATGCCGGTAGGTGAGGGCGTCAGCTTGGACTGTTTGTTAGCTAAGCTTTCCTTAGCTAATTGCATGGCAGCAATAGAGGTAATCTTGAAATTAGAAAAAGATTTGCAAAGCTCGGTGAATGTGCGGCTGGCTGTTGAGAGAGCCCTACGCAGGCTTAAGGAGGTATTCGAAAATGTTGACAGTAGCGGGGGTACGCTTTAAAAAAGCAGGCAAGATATATTACTTTGATCCAGATGGGAATGAGCTGGCAAGAGGCGCATTTGCTATTGTGGAAACATCTCGCGGATTGGAGTTTGGAGAAGTGGTAGTTGCCCCGAAGGAAGTGGCGGAGGAGGAAGTTATTCAGCCTCTAAAAAAAGTTGTTCGTACCGCCAGCGAAGAAGATTGCCAGAAGATTTTGGAGAACCGGCAGAAAGAAGAAGAAGCCTTTGATCTGGTGCTCCAGAAAATTCACGAACATAACCTTGAGATGAAGTTGGTCGATGTGGAGTATACCTTCGACCGTTCCAAAATCATTTTTTATTTCACAGCTGACGGGCGGGTCGACTTTCGTGAACTTGTTAAAGATTTAGCGACTGTATTCCGCACAAGAATTGAGTTGCGTCAGATTGGTGTGCGCGATGAAGCGAAAATGGTGGGTGGCCTCGGCCCATGTGGCAGAATCTTGTGCTGCCATACTTTTCTAGGAGAGTTTGAGCCGGTTTCTATCCGCATGGCAAAGGACCAGAACTTGTCGTTAAACCCTACAAAGATCTCCGGAGTTTGTGGTCGCTTGATGTGTTGCCTGCGTTATGAGTCAGACGCCTATGAATTGGCCCGGGCGGAAAATAGAGCTTCAAAGCAAGCAAAAGGAGAAATGCCTGTTATTGCTGAAAAGAAAAGCGAATAATTCCGCTTAGGCTTATCAGAAGCTTTGCTTTAGCCCAATATGTGTTTTGTTTGATGCCATTATCTTTATGGGGGGAGTGCCATGAATCCCGGCACCTTATATCTGTGCCCAACGCCCCTTGGCAACATGGAGGATATTACATTGCGCGCGCTGCGTATCCTGGGAGAAGCAGATAAGATTGCGGCAGAAGACACGCGGCGCACCCGGAAACTTTTAAGCCATTATAAGATTCATACACCGCTTACCAGTTACCATGAGCATAATAGACATAAAAAAGGAGCAGCGATTATTGCTTGGCTCCAAGCAGGTTTGCAGGTAGCTCTTGTTAGTGACGCAGGAACCCCCTGTATAGCAGATCCCGGAGAGGATTTAGTGAAAGAAGCGCTAAGTAATGGCATTCAGGTTGTCTCCTTGCCTGGTCCGGTGGCGGCAGTTACCGCCTTAGTTGCCTCAGGTTTGCCCAGCGCCCCCTTTGCGTTTTATGGTTTCTTGCCGGCGCGTGGGTCCGAGAGGAAGGCGACTGTCAGCAGAATTTTGGACGAAGATAAAACGGTGGTCTTTTACGAGGCTCCACACCGGTTAGTCAAAGCACTGACGGAGCTTCAGGCTGACGAACAGAACCGCCAGGTGGTTGTGGCGCGCGAACTGACCAAGATTTATGAACAATTTATCAGGGGCACACTGACGGAAGTGCAAGCACATTTTTCCGTAAACGAGCCGCGGGGTGAATGTACTGTGCTTCTAGCAGGCAAAGGCAATAAGCCTTGCTTGACGGAGCCGGTATTGCTTGTGGAAGAGTTGCTGAAGGAAGGGCTAACAAAAAAAGAAGCCATTCGCGAAGCGGCTGGTCGTCTAAAGCTGCCCCGCAATGACGTGTATAAAAGAGTGTTGGAAAAAAATAAGGACAGTTAAACTGTCCTTATTCAGCCGCCATTTTATTGATACATTCTTGGCAAACAATACGACCGTTGTGACGCTTTACATTGTCGCTACTCCCACAAAAGAGGCAACCCGGCTCATATTTTTTCAGGATGATTCTTTCGTTGTCAACGAAAATTTCAAGTGAATCCTTTACCGCAATTCCTAAGGTTTTCCGCAGTTCAATAGGAATAACAACACGACCAAGCGTGTCTGCTCTGCGCACAATCCCAGTAGATTTCAACAATAACTCCCCCTGCTCAGCATAATTCGACAAACATAGTATACAAGTAATTTCCAAAATAAGCAAGTAGCTTTTTTTGATCTATATCTAAATCTGCGAATTAAGGGTATATGTCCTTTTCTTAAGTGTCAATATATATAGTCACCAGATTGCTTGCCTCCGGAGATTATTATTTGGTATAATGAGCTATCTTGCCAAAGTGAGTTTTCTATCTAAAAAGGAGTGTCTGGTTTGCATAAGAAGACATTTTATATCACTACACCTATCTATTACCCCAGCGACAAATTACATATCGGTCACTCGTATACTACGGTAGCCGCCGACGCTATGTCGCGTTTCAAAAGGCTTACAGGCCATCAGGTCCACTTTCTTACAGGCACAGATGAGCATGGTCAAAAAATAGAACGGCAGGCACAGCAGGCCGGCAAGGAACCGCAGGTTTTCGTAGATGAAATTGTAACTTGGATTAAAAAACTGTGGGATATTTTTGACATCTCTGCAGATGATTTTATCCGTACTACGGAAGAGCGCCATAAAAGCGCTGTACAGAAAATATTTCAGATATTTTATGAACAGGGCGACATCTATAAGTCAAAGTATGAAGGATGGTATTGTACTCCTTGTGAAGCATTTTGGACTGAGCGGCAGTTGGTTGAAAAAAATTGCCCTGACTGCAAGCGCTCGGTGGAACTGGTGGCGGAAGAAAGTTACTTTTTTAGAATGGGCAAATATGCCGACAGGCTAATGGAGCACATTGAAAAGAATCCAGATTTTATTCAACCGGTATCCCGTAAAAATGAAATGATTAATAATTTTCTTAAACCCGGCCTAGAGGATTTGTGTGTCTCCCGAACTTCTTTTAGCTGGGGGATTCCTGTGCCGTTTGATCCGGAACATGTGATTTACGTTTGGCTTGACGCGCTCAGCAATTATATCACCGCCTTAGGTTATCTGTCGGACGACCAAAGTAAAATGCAGATATTTTGGCCGGCCGATGTACAGTTAATCGGCAAGGAGATCGTTCGCTTTCACACAATTTACTGGCCTATCTTTCTGATGGCGTTGGGTCTGGATTTGCCTAAGCAAGTATTTGGCCATGGCTGGTTGCTTCTCGAAGAAGGAAAAATGTCTAAATCTAAAGGAAATGTAATTGATCCTGAGGTGCTAATCAAACGATACGGTTCTGATGCTATCCGCTATTTTCTTTTGCGAGAAATCTCCTTTGGCGCGGATGGTCATTTTAGCGAAACAGCGCTGATTCAGCGTTTGAACTTTGATTTGGCTAATGACTTGGGAAATTTATTAAACCGCACGCTAGCCATGCTTCATAAATATTTTGCGGGTAGAGTTCCTTCCCCCGGCAAATTGGATGCGTTGGATCAAGAGTTAAGCAGTATGGCGCTTGCCTTGCCTGACGTCATCGAGCAGTTAATGGACCAACTTCAGTTTTCCAATGCGCTTGCTGAGTTGTGGAAATTTATCGGCCGAGCAAATAAATACATTGATGAAACGGCTCCGTGGGCTTTAGCTAAAGCAGGACGCCAGGAACGCTTAGCTGCTGTGATGTATAATCTGCTAGAAAGTATTCGGATTATTTCTGTTTTACTTTTGCCGTTTATGCCGCGTACACCGGAAAGAATTTGGCAGCAGTTGGGGATTGCCGGCGAGGCAGATATTCAGAGTTGGGAGAGCGTCCGGCAATTTGGCGGGATTCGCAGCGGGACACAAACTGTGGCCGGCGGTGAAGTATTGTTTCCTCGCCTGGAACTGACGGAAGAGGGCGGCGCCCCGGTTCGTCAGGCAACAAAAAAAGATAAGCCACTAGCCGCAGTAAAGGAGGCACCAATGGTGGAAGAGGCAGCGGGCCTGATTTCTATTGAAGATTTTGCACGCGTTGATTTGCGTGTGGTGGAGATCACTACAGCACAGAAAATTGAGGGTGCCGACAAATTATTAAAACTGACAGTCAGCCTAGGCAAAGAAGAGCGTCAAGTTGTGGCTGGAATTGCCAAGCATTATGAGCCGGAGTCACTTCTTGGCAAGAGTGTGCTGTTTGTGGCAAACTTGAAACCGGTTAAACTGCGCGGGCTTTGCTCAGAGGGGATGCTTCTTGCGGCAGCAGATGAACAGGGGAATTTAGTATTGATTACTACAGAAAAGCCCATCGGCCCGGGCAGCAAGGTGAAATAAGCAATGGCCCTAATTGATACACATGCACATTTAACCGACAATCGTTTTGCCCGTGACTTAGACGAAGTATTACTGCGTGCTGAAGAGTCAGGGATCAGCGCTATGATTAATGTGGGTTACGATCTGCCTTCGTCCCGGCGCTGTGTCGCGCTCGCTGCCAAAAGAGAAATGCTTTTTGCAACAGTCGGTATTCATCCGCACGAGGCAGCCAAGGTGGGTGAGCAAGCTCTTGCTCAGCTGCGGCAATTAGCTCTAAGCGGAAAAGTGGTGGCGCTGGGAGAAATGGGGCTTGACTACTATTATAATCATTCCCCGCGCGATCTTCAGCAGGAATTGTTTCGCCGACAGATTCGTTTGGCTAAATCCTTGTCTTTGCCGATTATTGTCCATGACCGAGATGCACACGAAGACGTCCTGACTATTTTAAGGGAAGAAGGGGCGGAAACTGTGGGGGGAGTATTGCATTGCTTTTCCGGCAATAGAAATTTTGCGCTCCGTTGTCTCGCTTTAGGTTTCCATATTTCGCTGGCGGGGCCGGTTACCTTTAGCAATAGCAGGGATCTGGCGGCTGTGGCAGAAGCTGTCCCCGCAGACAAGCTGCTCTTGGAAACTGACGCTCCCTATCTTGCGCCCGTTCCCTATCGCGGCAAAAGGAATGAACCGGCCTACTTGCTGGCAGTGGCTGAAAAAGTTGCCGCTCTTCGCAGTACAACTGTCGAAGAGTTGTCTGACTGCACAACCGAGAATGCTAAGAAATTGTTTAAACTGGAGATTAAAGGAAATAGCGGTGCATAAATTTGGCAAGATGGGCCATAAATATTTACTAGGTAGTTAAGAATTAAGAATAGGGGGAATGGAGATGACCCTTCCCGACTGGTGCGGCAAGCTAAAAGGTATGCAGACGATGGGAAAAGGGATATTGATTGTTTTCCTGCTAATCATTTTTTTTCTGGTTGTTTACCCTCAAGTTACTACAAAACAGGTAGTCTTAGTTGTGGACGGCGAAGCAGGGCAGATTTTAACCCGTGTTGAAACGGTTGGTCAACTCCTGGCAGAGAGCGGCTTAACTCTCAGAGAGAGTGATTTGCTGACACCGACGGAGGAAACCAGCTTAAAACGCGGCATGGAAATTCGCTTGCAAAGAGCAGTACCGCTTTTTTTGCATGTTGACGGACGAACAAGCCTTGTCTATTCCACGGCGGCTACTACAGCAGAGTTATTGAGTGAATTAGGTGTTTCGGTGGGACAAAGCGACCGGGTGACGCCCGGTTTGAATCAACAGTTGGCAGAAGGCGCAAAAGTGCATGTCAGCCGTGTGCGCAAGGAAATATCTCGCAAAGAAGTAGCTATTCCCTTCAAGACGAAACAAAAAAACGACCCCGAGCTTGCCAGCGGACGCCGCAGGGTGGCTGTTGCCGGAAAGCCCGGAACGATGGTGCGGAGCTATGAAGTAGTTTATGTTGACGGCCAGGAGGAAGAGCGAAATTTTATTGAGGAAAAGCGTGTTTCTGAACCTGTTAACAGTGTCGTGTATCTAGGGACCAAGAGGGTTGCGCCCGTAGTTACTGCCAGTGCTCGCGATGGGCGGGTCAGCAAAGTGATAGAAGGGTTGGCTTCCTGGTACGGCGCTGGTTTTCAAGGGAATAGAACTGCTTATGGTGACATCTTTGATAAGAATAAGTTAACAGCAGCTTCTCCCTCACGGGAAATGGCCGGAAAAATGGTGCGCGTTACTTATTTAAGAAGCGGTCGCAGCGTGGATGTTTTAATTAATGATTATGGACCGCATATCCCGGGGAGAGTGATTGACTTATCTATGGCGGCGGCTCGCGCCATTGGCATGCTTTCTTCCGGTGTGGGCAAAGTGAGGATTGAAGTATTAGAGTAGGCAAAGTTGTGTCGCAGCCAATAATTTGGATCCGGGCTTCCCGGATTTTTTCTTCTGCCTAATAAAGGAGTATGAATAATGGTTAAGCTGTCAAATCCAGGATATGTTGCCAGCCTTTTGGCGCAGCAAGGCATACGCTTAAAGAAAAAGTGGGGGCAAAATTTTTTAGTTGACGAAAATATCTTGCAGAAAATTGTGCACACAGCCAAACTGGAGCCGACAGATTCAGTGCTGGAAATCGGACCGGGTATCGGGTCACTGACTCAGAAGCTGGCTGAAAAAGCAAAAGTAGTTACGGCAGTGGAGATTGATGCGCGCCTGTTGTTGGTATTACAGGCAACACTTGCGGATTATGATAATGTTTTTCTTATTCATCAGGATGCGATGGATTTTGACTGGAGAGCACACTGTTCGCAGAATTCAGTTAAGCTGGTGGCAAACTTGCCTTATAATGTGGCAACACCGCTTTTTTACCGCTGGCTTAAAGAGTATCGGGATTGTTTTTCACTGTTTGTTTGTATGGTGCAAAAGGAAGTGGCCCAGCGGATAGTAGCGCATCCCGGAGGGAAAGAATACGGAGCGCTTGCCGTGATTTGCCAGTATGCAGGTCGCTGTGAAATCGCTTTTAATGTGCCAAGAACAGTGTTTTTCCCTAGGCCGGACGTTTCTTCAGCAGTAGTTAAAATAACACCGGTAGTCAATCCTAGCTATGATGTCGGTGAAGAATCTTTCTTTTTTCGGCTGGTTGACGCCGTATTTTCTCAGAGGCGCAAAACTTTGTTCAACACTTTGCATGCCGCACTGCCATTTTCAAAAGAAGAATTGGCAGAAGTCGGAGATGTTGCAGGCATCGACATGTCGAGGCGCGGAGAGACGCTAAGTGTGGAGGAGTTTGCATTAATTTCGCGTTTGCTTTATACTAGAAGCGGTGGCGTCTGAGAAAACGTTTGGAGGTGCAAGATGAACATGTATTTTCACAGCCCTTCCCGCGGCAATTTATCTCTAGATGAGACATACGCTGAGATTATGACTTATATAGCTGAAAATCCAAAAGAGCAATATAAGCTGATTTTCGGAACCGATTCCCATCCGCATCATCGGCGTGAAGTTTGTTTTGTTACCGCAATAATTATCCACAAAGTAGGAAAAGGTGCTCGCTATTTTTATCGCCGTCAACGTCACAACTACATGTCAAGCCTGCGTCAGCGAATCTATTATGAGACGTACCTAAGCTTGGAAGTGGCTACGCTTGTTACAGCCAAACTTGCCAATGGTGTCTATCCGCGTTTGAATATCGAAATCCATCTTGATGTTGGTGAAAAAGGAGATACTAAGGAACTTATCCGTGAAGTGGTGGGGATGGTGATTGGCAGCGGTTTTCAGGCTTGCATCAAGCCTGATTCATACGGCGCCACAAAGGTAGCCGATAAATATACAAAGTAGTTTCTTCGTACAATTACGCCTTGAGGCGTTTTTTATTTTTCTAGTTCAGCAAACGGCCGGACAGAAACTGCTGCAGTAAATCAAGACGTCTTATTTTGTGATAGCCCAGATAAGCTTTCCCCTCATAATCTCGCCTGCGCGTTACTCTTTTGGCTAGAGCAAGTGCTTCTAGGCAGTCACCCACAATGGTATCCACAATTTGCCGGCTGTGGGTGCTGTTTTTTATTTGCGAACCAAGGCAGATATGTGGGATTTCTCCTACGATACGGATGTCAAAGTTGGCAAAGGAGGCATGGACTAGTAGTGTGGGAGGCACACAAAAGTCCTCCCAAGGAGCCAGCGACAGCAGGCGTCGCGAGACGAGATGGGGGCCATGTGATGGGGAAGCAATGCCAATATCGTTGTAAATACCAAGTTCTTTATTGAGAAGACGACGGAAAAAGAAAAGCGGTTCATTAAGCGTTTCAAAGGGAGGACTTTGCGGGTAGCAATTAATCAGAGCAAGGTCCGGCTTTTCCATTGCCGTTTTAGATAATATCTCGGAAAGTTGGCTGGTTATTTCTCCGACCAGGTCGCCATCAATAAACAAGGCATAGGCAGCTTCGCTTTCATAAACCAGCTTCGCGCCTATTGCTCTGGGGACATCAATGCCAAGTGCTTCTTCAAAATGGAGAACTTTGATTTTTGCTCTGTTTTCAGCATAGACTGACTCTACTTCTGCCTGTGTGCTTTGGTTGGAACCGTTTTGAATCACGAAGATTTTTGTTATGGAAGGGAGAGTCAGTAGCCGCCTGAGTAGGCGGCCCACCCTTAACTCTTCGTTATGAACAGGAACTACAGCTGCAAACAAATGGATCTCCTCCTGCCAACAGTATATTATTATTGCCGGCAAAAGAGCATAGCTGTTTTCAGCCGAGCAATTTGTCAGCAAAACCAGCCATTTACGTCACAGTTGGTGGCGGCAAAAAATCAGATATTCTCCGACATTAGCCTAATCCCGTCTGTACAATGGCGGTAGATTAGGCTATATTATTTGGTGAAGTAAATTATCATC
>Ga0208491_10061_pt1 | contig 39079 bp, 34 predicted proteins | sample SubbioCSW11_NovA_FD_184819 | JGI IMG/M metagenome (GOLD analysis project Ga0208491, IMG submission 184819) | Serpentinite rock and fluid subsurface biosphere microbial communities from McLaughlin Reserve, California, USA - CR11_CSW11_NovA (SPAdes) | ecosystem: Environmental > Terrestrial > Deep...
CGCTCCATACGCGCCGTCGCTCGGCGTCCTGCCTCGCTCCGCGTTCCGTCAGCCCCCACGCGCGCGGCGGGCTGGAGGTCGCCGTACTTCACCTATCCCGCCTTGCACCACCACTACGCACCTCCCCCCTTGGCCGAGAGACTGGCATCGAGCGCCGCGCCCGCGGGCCATGGGATCACAAAGAGGCGCACAGGACGTGCGCCGTCCGGCGACTGCGGAGCGGGACGCGTAGCCGTCGCCGGCTGTGACCCGTGGCCCAGCGTGGCAGGCGCGCAGCGAGGCCCAGCGTCGCAGGCGTGCAGGCGCATTGCCGGATCACGCGCGCCGAGCTGGCCCGTACGCCGGCGTCCGCCGCCGACGCGGCGGCTCGCTAGAATGCGGCTCCGCTTCCACCGACAGCCGCGATGTCCGACCACGATGCGTTCAAACAGGCCGCCCTCGACTACCACCGGCAGGCGCCGGCCGGGAAAATCAAGGTCATGCCGACCAAGGCGCTGGTCACCCAGCGCGATCTCTCGCTCGCCTATTCGCCGGGCGTGGCGGCCGCCTGCGAGGCCATCGTCGCCGATCCGGCGCAGGCCTTCGAGCTGACCGCACGCGGCAACCTGGTCGGGGTGATCTCCAACGGCACCGCCGTGCTCGGCCTTGGCGACATCGGCCCGCTGGCCGGCAAGCCGGTGATGGAGGGCAAGGGCGTGCTGTTCCAGAAATTCGCCGGCATCGACGTGTTCGACCTCGAGGTGGCCGAGAAGGACCCCGACCGCCTGGTCGAGATCATCGCCGCACTCGAACCCACCTTCGGCGGCATCAACCTCGAGGACATCAAGGCGCCGGAGTGTTTCATCGTCGAGCGCAAGCTCCGCGAGCGCATGAAGATCCCGGTCTTCCACGACGACCAGCACGGTACCGCCATCATCGTCGGTGCGGCCCTGACCAATGCCCTGCACGTGGTCGGCAAGCGTATCGAGGACGTGCGGCTTGCGGTCAGCGGTGCTGGTGCGGCCGGCATCGCCTGCCTCGACATGCTGGTGGCGCTCGGCCTGCGCCGCGAGCACATCCTGGTGGTCGACAAGGATGGCGTGCTGCACAGCGGCCGCAGCGACCTCAACGAAGGCACGGTGCGCTACGCCCGCGAGACGCCGTTCCGCACACTGGCCGAGATCGTGGCCGGTGCCGACGTGTTCCTCGGGCTCTCGGCCGGTGGCGTGCTCAAGCCCGAGATGGTGGCGACGATGGCCGCGCGGCCGATCATCTTCGCGCTGGCCAACCCCAGCCCGGAGATCCTGCCCGAGCAGGCCAAGGCGGTGCGGCCGGACGCGATCATCGCCACCGGTCGCAGCGACTACCCGAACCAGGTCAACAACGCGCTTTGCTTCCCTTACATCTTCCGTGGCGCGCTCGATGTCGGCGCGACCACCATCAACGAGGCGATGAAACGTGCCTGCGTGGTCGCCATCGCCGAATTGGCCCGGCGCGAGGCCACCGACCTCGGCAGCGCCTACGGCGGCGAGCCTTCGCAGTTCGGGGCTGAATCGCTGATTCCCAAACCCTTCGATCCCCGGCTGTTGATGGAGCTCGCCCCGGCGGTGGCCGAGGCGGCGATGCGCTCCGGCGTGGCCACCCGGCCGCTCGATATCGAGGCCTACCGCGACCGCCTGAGCCAGTGGGTGTTCCGCACCGGGCTGATGATGAAGCCGGTGTTCGACCGTGCCCGTGCCCAGCGCCAACGTGTGGTCTACGCCGAGGGCGAGGAGGAGAACGTGCTGCGCGCGGTGCAGACCGTCGTCGACGAAGGGCTGGCCCATCCGATCCTGGTCGGCCGTCCGGCGGTGATCGAGCGCCGCATCCAGCGCCTCGGCCTGCGCATCCGGCCGGGCCGCGATGTTTCCATCACCAACATCGACGATGATCCGCGTTTCAACGACTACTGGCAGCTCTACCACCAGATCATGGCGCGCAAGGGTGTTACGCCCTCGGCGGCCAAGGCCATCGTCCGTTCGCGCGATGTGGTGATCGCCGCACTGATGGTGCGCCGTGGCGAGGCCGACGCGCTGCTCTGCGGCTTTGTCGGTCGGTACGCCCGCAAACTGCGCTACGTGCGCGAGGTGCTCGGCTTCGATGCCGGCAGCAAGGGGCTTTCGGCGCTTTCGGCGGTGCTCAACGAGAAGGGCGTCACTTTCTTCGCCGACACCCATGTGCAGGTCGAGCCGAGTGTCGAGCAGATCGCCGACTGCGTGCAGCAGGCGGCATTCCGCCTGCGGCTGTTCGGCGTGATGCCGAAGGTGGCCTTGATCGGGCATTCCAATTTCGGCAGTTCCGAGGCAGCCTCCGCGCAGAAGCTGCGCGACGCTCTGGCCCTGCTGCATGAGCGCGATCCGAAGCTGGAGGTCGAAGGCGAAATGCACGCCGACCTCGCACTCGATGAGGAATTGCGCGAGCGGGTGTTCCCCGATTCGCGGCTCAAGGGCCGCGCCAACCTGCTGGTGTTCGCCAACATCGATGCGGCCAATGCCGCCTACAACCTGACCCGTGCCATGACCGACGGTGTCGGCCTCGGACCGATCCTGATGGGTATCGGCAAGGCCGCCCACGTATTGACGCCCTCGGCCACGATCCGCCGCATCGTCAACATGACGGCGGTCGCAGCGGTGGATGCCCAGGTCCGCGCAGAACGCGGCGCCTGAGCGTGGCGGCGTCAGCGACCGTGACCGCGCCCCGCGTCAGTGTCCTGATGCTGGCGTGGAAGGCCGAGGCCACCATCGTCGAGGCCCTGCAGGGCGCCCTGGCGCAGACCGTGCCTTGCGAGATCCTCTGCTCGGACGATGCCTCGCCGGACGCGGGGTTCGAGCGCGCCGCGGCTTTTCTTGCCGGATCGCCGCCGATGGCCGCCGCCCACACGGTGCGGTTGCTGCGCCAGCCGGTGAACCTCGGCCTCACCGCCCACCTCAACCGCCTGCTGGCCGAGGCCGGCGGCGAGCTGATCGTGGTGATGGCCGCCGATGACATCAGCCTGCCCGAGCGGGTAGCGACCCTGCTGACCGCCTTCGATGCCGACCCGGGTGCTTTCGTCGCTGGTTCCGCCTGGCGGGCTTTCGGTGACGGCCGCCCGGAACGGGTCGAACGCACCCGTCTGCCGGCGCGGTTCGGTCTTGCCGATTTTGTCGCCAGCGGTGGCATGAGCACCCTGCTCGGCGCCACCCTCGCGTTCCGCCGCGAGCTCGTCGAACGTTTCGGTCCGCTGGCCGGCCATGTCGAGGACAATGTGCTGAGCCTGCGTGGTGCCCTGCTGGGCGGCGGCCTCAACCTGCCGCAGCCGCTGGTGCGCTACCGGCGCAGCCCGGACAGCCTCGGCCAGTGGCTGTTCGCCCGCGGCGAGGTCGGTCCGGCGGCCCGCGAGCGCCGCTACCGGCGCACCATCGCCATGTACCGCGCGGTGGCGGCCGATCTGGCGGCCTGCCTCGATCGCGCCGGCCGGCCCGCCGATCCGCGGGTCGCTCGTGCCGCCACCGACATCATCGCCATGTACCGCATCGAGGCCGATGCCCGCGAGACCCTGCTCGAGCGGCCGCGCCGGGAATGGCTCGCGCCGATCCTCGCCGGCCTCAGGCAGCGCGGTCTGCGCCGCAAAAGCGCCGAGCGTGCCCTCAAGCTGCTGCTGCCCAGGCGCTGGCTGCGGCTGGGCTAAGGTGGCGCGGCTGTGGCCTGCTGTATGTGCCGGCCTTCTGGAACGCGCATTCAGGACCACCCCCTCGCGTCTGCCGACGCGTCTGCCGACGCGCGACCTGCGGACGCGACGGCTCAGGCTCCGCGTCCCGCTCCGCATTCGCCGCCGCTCGCCCTCCATGGCTCGCTTGGCTGTTCCTGAGGCCGCGCTGGCAAGGCTCAGGCTGAGGCTGGGCTGAGGCGGCACGGCCTCGGCCAGCGGTTGGAGCCTCCTGTTAGAATCCGAGCTCTAAACGGCGCATCAAGAGGCATGCATGAACTGGCTGCAGGAGATCCTGGCGAACGACCTCGACCCCACCGAGACCCGGGAGTGGCTGGAGTCGCTGAAAGCGGTCATCGATGCCGACGGTCCGGAGCGTGCCCACCACCTGCTCGAGCGGATGGTCGAACTCACCCGCCGCGCCGGCGCCCACCTGCCCTTCGCGCCGACCACCGGATACGTCAACACCATCCCGACGCACCTCGAAGCCAAGAGCCCGGGCGATGCGCAGATGGAGTGGCGGCTGCGTTCGCTGATCCGCTGGAACGCGCTGGCGATGGTGGTGCGCGCCAACCGCAAGCCCGGAGAGCTCGGCGGCCATATCGCCAGCTTCGCGTCGGCGGCCACGCTGTACGACGTCGGCTTCAACCACTTCTGGCGCGCGCCCAGCGACCAGCATCCGGGCGACCTGCTGTTCATCCAGGGGCACAGCTCGCCGGGCGTCTACGCCCGCGCCTTCCTGGAAGGCCGGTTGACCGAGCAGCAGCTCGACCACTTCCGCATGGAGGTCGACGGCAAAGGCATTTCCAGCTACCCCCACCCGTGGCTGATGCCGGACTTCTGGCAGACGCCCACGGTGTCGATGGGTCTGGGGCCCATCGCGGCGATCTACCAAGCGCGCTTCTGGAAGTACCTCGAAGCCCGTGGCCTGATGCCGGTCAGCGACCGCAAGGTCTGGTGCTTCCTCGGCGACGGCGAATGCGACGAGCCCGAGAGCCTCGGTGCCATCTCGCTGGCCGGCCGCGAGGGCCTCGACAACCTCATCTTCGTCATCAACTGCAACCTGCAGCGGTTGGATGGCCCGGTGCGCGGCAACGGCAAGATCATTCAGGAGCTGGAAGGCCAGTTCCGTGGCGCCGGCTGGAATGCGCTGAAAGTCGTGTGGGGCAGCTATTGGGATCCGCTGCTGGCCAAGGACAGCAACGGCGTGCTGAAGAAGCTGATGATGGAAACCGTCGACGGCGAGTACCAGAACTGCAAGGCCTTCGGCGGCGCGTACACGCGCGAGCATTTCTTCGGCAAGTACGAGGAGACCAAGCAGATGGTCGCCTCGCTGTCCGACGAGGACATCTGGCGCCTCAACCGCGGCGGCCACGACCCGCACAAGGTGTACGCCGCCTATGCCGCCGCCAGCGCGCACAAGGGCCAGCCCACCGTGATCCTCGCCAAGACGGTGAAAGGCTACGGCATGGGCAAGGCCGGCGAGTCGATCAACATCACCCACCAGCAGAAGAAGCTCGACGACGCGGCGGTGAAGGCGTTCCGCGACCGCTTCAACATCCCGGTGAGCGACGAGCAACTGCCCGACGTGCCGTTCTACCACCCCGGTCCCGACGCGCCGGAAGTGCAGTACCTGAAAGCCCGCCGCGAAGCACTCGGCGGCCCATTACCGCAGCGCCGCATCAAGGCCAGCGAATCGCTGCCGACGCCGGCGCTCGAGGTCTTCGACCGCCTGCTGAAGAGCAGCGGCGAGCGCGAGATCAGCACCACGATGGCCTTCGTGCAGGCACTGAACGTGATCCTGCGCGACAAGGCGATCGGCCCGCGCACGGTGCCGATCATCTGCGACGAGGCGCGCACCTTCGGCATGGAGGGTCTGTTCCGGCAGATCGGCATCTATTCGCCGCACGGCCAGAAATACAAGCCGGTCGATGCCGACCAGCTGATGTTCTACCGCGAGGACGCGGCCGGCCAGGTGTTGCAGGAAGGCATCAACGAAGCCGGCAGCTTCGCCAGCTGGATGGCCGCCGCCACCAGCTACAGCACGAACAACGTGCCGATGCTGCCGTTCTACATCTTCTATTCGATGTTCGGCTTCCAGCGCATCGGTGATTCGGCCTGGCAGGCCGCCGACATGCGCGCCCGCGGCTTCTTGCTGGGTGCCACCGCCGGCCGCACCACGCTCAACGGTGAAGGGCTCCAGCACGAGGACGGCCACTCGCACCTGCTGGCCGGCAACATCCCGAATTGCCGCCCCTTTGATCCGACCTTCGCCTTTGAGGTGGCCGTGGTGCTGCAGTACGGCATGCAGCGGATGATGACCGAGCAGGTGGACGAGTATTACTACCTGACCCTGATGAACGAGAACTACACCCACCCGGAGATGCCGGAAGGCGCCGCGGAGGGGATCATCAAGGGCATGTACCTGCTCAAGGACGCCGGCAAGCCGAAGAAAGGCGAACTGCGCGTGCAGCTGATGGGCTCCGGCACGATCCTGCGCGAGGCGATCTTCGCCGCCGAGCTGCTCGACAAGGAGTTCGGCGTGTCCTCCGATATCTGGAGCTGCCCGAGCTTCACCGAGCTGCGCCGCGACGGCTTCGACGCCGAGCGTTGGAACCGCCTGCACCCGGAAGCGAAGACGCCGCGCAAGGCCTATGTGACCGAGCTGCTGGAAGGCCGCCAAGGGCCGGCGATCGCCGCGACCGACTACGTGCGCCAGTTTGCCGACCAGATCCGCGCCTTCGTGCCGATGAAGTACACCGTGCTCGGCACCGATGGCTTCGGCCGCTCGGACACCCGTGCGAACCTGCGCCGCCACTTCGAGGTCGACCGCTACTACATCGCGCACGCCGCGGTCGCCGCGCTCGCGGCCGAGGGCAGGATGAACGCGAAGGATGTGGCCCGCGCCATCAAGGTGTTCAACATCGACGCCGAGAAGGCCAACCCGATCGGGGTGTGAGGACGCCGACGACGCCCCGGTGACGGCAAAGAGGGCATACTGCCCCGACAACTCCTCCCGAGCGCCATCTCGATGCCCAAGACCACGCTGATCTTCGCCGCCCTGCTGATCGCCCTCGGGCTCGGTGCTTTCGGCATCTCCTCGACCCGCACCGCGCTGCTGCCGGCGTACCTCGGCCTCGCGCTGGCCTTGCTGGCCGGCCTCGCGCTGGCGTTCGACGGTGCGCGCAAGCACCTGATGCATGTGGCGGCGGTGGTGACCCTGCTCGGTGCGCTCGCACCAGCGGCAGCGATGGCGATCCGTGCGGCACAGATGAGCCCGCTGGCCTTCTGGGTCAATGCCGGCATGCTGGCGCTGTCGGCGGGCCTGTTGGTGCTGATGGTCCGCTCCTTCATCGCTGCTCGGCGGGCCGGCACGACGGCAGGCTGAGGCGCGGTCGGCGGTCGGCGGTCGGCGCGGCAGCCTCAGCGCAGCGCCGCCGTTACACTGGCGGTATGCCCGAGTCCAACCCGCTTGCCGTGCTCCGCGCGGCCCTTCCGCGTCTGTGCGAGGCGCTGCCGCCCACACCACGCGTTGATGTGCTTCGTGCCCTGCCGGGCTTGAGTTACGGCACCCCGGCCGGCATCCGCTGGCGCGCCGAGCAGGGCTTCTTTCCGACCCATGCGGCCCTGTTGGCCGAAGGCCTCCAGGTTGTGGGTGCTCCGTCGGCTGCGGCTGCGCCCGATGCCGGCCCGCTGCTGGCCGACGTGCCCGACCGGCCCGAGGCGGTGATCGTGCTGCCGCCGCGCTCGCGCGAGGAGGGCCGTGGCCTGCTGGCGCGGGCGGTGCTCGATGTCGCACCGGGCGGCCGCGTGCTGGCGGCCGCGCTCAACGACGAAGGCGCCAAGTCCTTCGAGAAAGACCTCGCTGCGCTCTCGCCGCTGGCCGGCGTCATCAGCAAGGCGCACGGCCGCGCGTTCTGGACGGTGCCACGCCCTGCGCTGCTCGACCCCGAGCGGCAGGCATTGGCCGAGCGCTGGCTCGCCGCCGATGCGCCACGTCGCGATGCCGTGACCGGCCTGTGGACGCGCCCCGGTGTGTTCAACGAAGGCCGGCTCGATGGCGGTTCGGCCCTGTTGATCGCGCACCTGCCGAAGGACCTGCGCGGTCGTGTGGCCGATCTCGGCGCCGGCAGCGGCCTGTTGGCGCGGGCGGTGCTGGAGCGCTGCCCCGGCGTCACCGCGCTCGATCTGTTCGAAGCCGAGGCCCGTGCCATCGATCTCGCCCGGCGCAATCTCGCGGATGCGCGCCTGCCGGTGACTCTGCACTGGCACGACGTTGCCGCCGGCGTGGCGGGCGAGGGGCGTCCGCGCTTCGATGCCATCGTCTGCAACCCGCCCTTCCATGTCGGCGTGCGCAGCGTGCCGGCGCTGGGTCGTGCCTTCATCGCCGCCGCGGCGCAGGCGCTGGCGAAGGACGGGTCATTGCTGCTGGTCGCCAACCGCCACCTGCCCTACGAAGACGAGCTGCGCGCGCTGTTCGGGCGCGGCGAGGCGCTGGCCGAGCAGGGCGGCTTCAAGGTCTACCGCGCCTGGGCGCCGAAGGCGTCGGGATGATTCCACGATGAGCGCCAAGCCCGTCAAGCTCCGCCAGTACCTGCAAGCACTCGGCTACGGCACGCGCCGCGAGGTCGAGGCGCTGCTCGCCGAAGGCCGGGTCACCGACGCCGAGGGCGAGGCGCTCTACGTCGATGATGAAGTGGGCGAGGGCGCGCCCGTGCGCGGTGGGCATCGGCTGCCGCATGCGGCGATCCGTGTCGATGGCGCGCTGCTCGACCCGCCGCACGGCCTGCTGGTGGCCATGCACAAGCCCATCGGCGTGACCTGCTCGACCAAAGACCCCGGCCGCGTGGTCTACGACCTGCTGCCCGCGCGCTGGAAGGCCCGCGAGCCGATCGTTTCGCCGGTGGGGCGGCTCGACAAGGACAGCTCGGGCCTGCTGCTGTTCACCGATGACGGCCAACTGCTGCACCGGCTCACCAGCCCGAAACACCACCAGCCCAAGGTGTATCGCGCCACGCTGGCCGAAGACCTGCGCGGCAACGAAGCCGCGCTGTTCGCCGCCGGCAGCCTGCTGCTCGAAGGCGAGACCAAGCCCTTGCTCCCAGCGGCGTTCGAGGCGCTGGGCCCGCGCGAGGCGCGGCTCACCCTGCACGAAGGCCGCTACCACCAGGTGCGGCGGATGTTCGCCGCCACCGGCAACGCGGTGCTCACCCTGCATCGCGAGGCGATCGGTGGCCTGCGCCTTGATGCGCTCGGACTGGCGGCGGGCGCGTGGCGGCGGCTGGCGGCGGAGGAGCGCGCCTTGCTGGGCCACTGAGCCGCCGCGCCGGAGGGGCTCGACGCGCGCCGGGCTGGGGTTTCTGTCGCCCGGCTTAGAGCGCGTAACCGAACTGCTGGCGGAACTGCTCGGCGAAGTCGGCGTAATCGAAGCGCTGGTTCTGCGGCCCGAGGTGCTCGATTTTCAGCGCACCCATCAGGCTGGCGATGCGGCCGCTGGTGGCGAGGTCGAGATCATTCATGAAGCCGAAGATCAGGCCGGCGCGGTAGGCGTCGCCGCAGCCGGTCGGGTCGACCACCCGCATGGCGGTGGCCGAGGGGATGTGGATCATCCCGTCCGGGGTGTGCACCTCGGAGCCCTTCGGGCCGCGGGTGATGAAGTAGGCCTTGACCTTCTTCGCGATCGTTTCCGCCGACCAGCCGGTGCGCTCCTGCAGCAGGCTCGACTCGTAGTCGTTGACCGTGACGTAAGTGGCCTGGTCGATCATCCGGCGCAGTTCCTCACCGTTGTAGAGCGGCATGGCCTGGCCCGGGTCGAAGATGAAGGGGATGCCGCATTCGGCGAACTCGGCGCAGTTCTGCAGCATGGCCTCGTAGCCGTCCGGGCCGACGATGCCGAAGCTGACCCCCGGCACCTCGCGGACGTGGTTCTCGAAGCTGCGCATCATCGCGCCGGGGTGGAAGGCGGTGATCTGGTTGTCGTCGAGGTCGGTGGTGATGAAGGCCTGCGCGGTGTAGAGCCCGGCGATCTCCTTGACGTGGTCGAGCGGGATGCCGAGGGCCTCGAAATGCGCCCGGTAGGGGCCGAAATCCTCGCCGACGGTGGCCATCGGCAGCGGTTTGCCGCCCAAAAGGTGCAGGTTGTAGGCGATGTTGCCGGCGCAGCCACCGAACTCGCGACGCATCCGCGGCACCAGGAAGGACACGTTCAGGATGTGCACCTTGTCCGGCAGGATGTGGTTCTTGAACTGGTCGGGGAACACCATGATGGTGTCGTAGGCCAGCGAGCCGCAGATCAGGGCAGCACTCATTCGGGTCGGGTCCTCGGGCGGATTCGGGGGCGGAAAGGCCGCACAGAATACCGGAAGTGGCCGGTTTAACGGGCTTTTTCCTTGTGGGCAGGTACCCCCGGTTGCTACTCTTTGAGGCTTGCGCGCCAAGCCCCCAGACGGCCTTTCCTCGATGTTCAAGAAGCTCCGCGGCCTGTTTTCCAACGACCTGTCGATCGACCTCGGTACGGCCAACACGCTGATTTATGTGCGCGGGCAGGGCATCGTGCTGAACGAGCCCTCGGTGGTCGCGGTCCGCCAGGATCGCGGGACCGGCCTGAGCCGCTCGGTCGTGGCGGTCGGTACCGAGGCCAAGCGCATGCTGGGGCGCACGCCCGGCAACATCACCACGATCCGGCCGATGAAGGACGGCGTCATCGCTGACTTCACCTACACCGAGGAGATGCTCAAGCATTTCATCAAGAAGGTGCACACCAGCCGCCTGCTGCGGCCCAGCCCACGCGTGTTGATCTGCGTGCCCTGCGGCAGCACCCAGGTCGAGCGACGCGCCATCAAGGAATCGGCGCTTGAGGCCGGTGCCCGCGATGTCTACCTGATCGAGGAACCGATGGCGGCCGCGATCGGTGCCGGCATCCCGGTCGGCGAGGCATCCGGTTCGATGGTGATCGATGTCGGCGGCGGCACCACCGAGGTGGCGGTGATCTCGCTCAATGGTGTGGTCTATGCGCAGTCGGTGCGGATCGGCGGCGACCGTTTCGACGAGGCCATTATCAATTACGTGCGCCGCAACCACGGCACCCTGATCGGCGAAGCCACCGCCGAACGGATCAAGATGGAGGTGGGCTGCGCTTTCCCACAGCGCGAGGTGCGCAGCATGGAAATCTCCGGCCGCAACCTGGCCGAGGGTGTGCCGCGCAACATCACGATCACCTCGACCGAGGTGCTGGAGGCCCTGCACGAGCCGCTCTCCGGCATCGTCACCGCGGTCAAGCAGGCCCTCGAACAGACCCCGCCCGAACTGTGCGCCGACGTCGCCGAGCGTGGCATCGTGCTGACCGGTGGCGGTGCCCTGCTGAAGGACCTCGACAAGTTGCTGTCGGAAGAAACCGGCCTGTCGGTGCACGTTGCTGACGATCCGCTCACCTGCGTGGCCCGCGGTGGCGGGCGTGCGCTGGAGCTGGTCGACATGACCGGCAACGAGTTCTTCTCGCAGGACTGACCCGCCCCGTCGCGGTCCGTTCCCGCCCCGCCCGTGATCCAGTCCGGCGCGCCAGCACCGAAACTCTCGGAAGCGGCTGCCGGCTCGCTGCCCCTGCTGACCTGCATCGCGCTCTCGGCGGTGCTGATGGTGGCCGACCACCGCGGCGAGCTTTCACCCCGTGTCCGCGCCACGCTGACGAGCGCGGTCGAGCCGCTCTGGCAGCTCGCCGCCCTGCCGTTGAGTGTGTGGCGCTGGGGGGGCACCCACCTGTCGCGGCAGGAGCGGCTGGCCGGCGAGAACATCGCCCTGCGCCGCGAACTGCAATTGCGCGACGCCCAGATCGCCCGCTTGGAGGCGGTGGCCCAGGAGAACGCGCGGCTGCGCGAACTGCTCGGCGGCAAGGCTGGCTACCGCCTTGCTGTGCGGATGGCCGGCATCGTCGAGGTCGATCTCGATCCTTGGCGGCAGCGGGTGCGGCTCGATCTCGGCAGCGCCGAGGGTGTCGAGGTCGGTCAGGCGATGATCGATGCCGGCGGCATGCTGGGCCAGGTTGTCGACGTCTCCGCACGGGGCGCCACCGCCTTGCTGCTCACCGATGCCAATCATGCCGTGCCGGTTCAGGTGGTGCGCACCGGTCTGCGTCTGGTGGCGGTCGGCACCGGCCGCAGCGATGCCCTGCGGGTGCCCAACATCCCGCGCTCGGCCGATGTCCAGGTCGGCGATGTGCTGGTCACCTCGGGCATCGGCGGGCGCTTCCCGGCCGGATTCGCGGTGGGCCGGGTGGTGAGCGTCGCGCCTGACGAGAGCCGTTTGTTCCTCGAGGCCGAGGCGGTGCCGGCGGCCCGTATCGACCGCGGTCGCGAGGTGCTGCTGGTGATGCGAGGCGACCCGGAAGGCCCGGTCGGACCGCCCGAGGACGGCCCGTGAACCGCCCCGCACCGCTGTGGTTGCGGCTCGGCAGCGTGATCATGGGCCTGCTCGTGCTGGTGCTGCCCCTGCCTGCACCGATCGACGACATGCGGCCCTACCTGCTGGCCCTGGTGCTGGTTTACTGGGCGCTGGAAGCACCGGCGGCGGGTGGCATCGCTGCAGCTTGGCTGGTCGGCCTGTTGGCTGATGTGCTGACCGGCACCCTGCTGGGCGAGCAGGCCCTGCGGTTGGCGGTGCTGGTGTTTCTGGTGCAGCGCTTCCGTGCGCAGCTGCGCTTCTTCCCGGCTTGGCAGCAGGCCGCGGCGGTGGGCCTGATGCTGCTCAACGATCTGGTGTTGATGCTGGTTCTGCGCGGCATCGCCGGGGCGGGCCTGCCGCCGCTGGGCGTGCTGCTGGCGCCACTGCTCGGCACCCTGTTCTGGCCGTGGGTGTTCCTGCTGCTTGACGCCTTGCGCCTGCGCCATCGCGAACGCGCGGGGGGGCGATGAAACGCTGGCGATCTCGGCCGCTCGGCCACGTTGCCGACGAGGCGGCACAGTTCCGCCGACGCGCGCTGCTGGCCGGGATCGCGGTCAGCGGGCTGATCGTGGTCCTGGCTCTGGGCTACGGCCGCTTGCAGGTCCTGCTCCATGAGGAATACGCCACCCGCTCGGACGAGAACCGCATCCGGCTCGAACCGATCATTCCCGCCCGCGGGCTGGTGTTCGACCGCAACGGCGTACTGCTGGCCGACAACGCCCCAGCCTACCGCTTGGACATCGTGCCGGAGCGGGTGCCCGACCTGCCTGCCCTGCTCGACGAACTGGGCCGCATCGTCGCCCTCGATGCCGACGATCTGGCCCGTTTCGAGGCCGCCCGCCGCGCCAGCCGGCGCTTCCAGCCGGTGCCGCTGAAGGCCCGGCTCGAGGAGGCCGAGATTGCCCGGCTGGCGATCGACCGCCATCGCTTTCCCGGCGTCGAGGTGGTGCCCTACCTGACCCGGCGCTACCCCTTCGGCGCGCTGACCGCGCACGTGGTCGGCTACGTCGGCCGGCCCGATACCGAAGACCTCGCCGAGCTGGAGGCGCGCGGCGAGCGGCGTTTCGGCGTGTTGCCGCACCTTGGCCGGACCGGCATCGAGCGTTACCACGAGGCACGGTTGCGCGGTGAGGTCGGTCACCAGGCGGTCGAGACCAATGTCGAGAACCGGCCCCTGCGGGTCCTGCGCCGCCACGACGCCCGGCCGGGACAGGATCTGCAGCTTGGCCTCGATATCCGCCTGCAGCAGGCCATGGTCGAGGCTTTCGAAGGCCAGCACGGTGCGGCCGTGGCGATCGAGCCCTCGACCGGTGAAATCCTCGGCATGGTCAGCCTGCCGGCCTTCGACCCCAATCTTTTCGTCGGCGGCATCCCGGTGGCCGACTTCCGGCGCCTCAACGAGGACCCGGCCCGGCCGTTGTTCAACCGCAATGTGCTGGGGGGCTTTCCGCCAGGGTCCACGCTCAAGCCCTTTCTTGCCCTGGCCGGGCTGGAGGCCGGGCTCATCACGCCGGAGTGGACGGTGCTCTCGACCGGCGCTTTCCGCCTGCCCGGCCAGGCCCGTGAATACCGCGACTGGCGGCCCGGTGGGCATGGTCGGGTCGATCTCATCGAATCGCTGGCGCAGTCGGTCAACACCTATTACTTCGAACTGGCGATGAAGCTCGGCATCGATGCCATCAGCCGCGATCTCGCGGTCTACGGTTTCGGCCAGCCGACCGGCATCGACCTGCGCGGCGAGTCGAGCGGCGTGCTGCCCTCGCGAGCCTGGAAGCAGGCGCGTTTCCGCCAGCCCTGGTTTCCCGGCGAAACGGTGATCGCCGGCATCGGTCAGGGCTACTGGGTCACCACGCCACTGCAACTGGCCCGCGCCACCGCAGCTCTCGCCGATGGTGGGAGGCTGCGCCGACCGCATCTGGTGCGCGCCGTCCGGCTCGGCTTCGAGCAACCCCTGCAACCCTTGCCGCAGCCGGCACCGCTGATGGTGGTCCGCGATCCTGCGGCCCTGGCCGCCGTCGAAGCCGGGCTGGTGGCCGCCTTGCACGGCCCGACCGGCACCGCAAGGCTTTCCGGCGAGGGCGCCACCTACCGGATCGCCGGCAAGACCGGCACCGCGCAGCGGGTCGGGCGGCAGGGCGATGCACGCATCGATCCGGCCCGGTTGCCCCCGCATCTGCGCCACCAGGCCCTGTTCGTGGGCTATGCGCCGGTCGAACGGCCGAGCATCGCTGTGGCCGTGATCGTCGAGCAGGGCGGCTCGGGTGTGGTGGCGGCGGCGGTGGCCCGGCGCATCTTCGATGCCTGGATGGCCCTGCCAGCGGTCGCGGCAACGCCGGTCGCCGCTGTATCGACCGAGGCCGCACCATGAGCGGGCTGCTGCGCTGGCTCACCGCTTTGGCTGGGCGTCTGCTCGATCGCGTCGACGGACCGCTGCTCTCTGGTCTGCTGGCGATCATGGTGGTCAGCTTGCTGGTGCAGGCCAGCGCCGCCGAGGGCGAACTGCGCGCGGTGCTGGCCCAGGGTGTGCGCTTCGCCGTGGGTCTGGTCGCCCTGCTGATCTTGAGCCGTCTTTCGCCGACCTTGCTGCGTGAATGGACGCCGCTCGCCTACTTGGGCAGCCTCGGTCTGATCGGGCTTGTGTTCCTGTTTGGTCAGGGCCGCAGCGCCGATCTCTGGCTCGACCTCGGGGTGTTCTACCTGCAACCGGGCGAGCTGCTGAAACTGAGCGTGCCGATGATGGCGGCCTGGTTCCTGCACCAGGCCCGTCTGCCACCGGGCTGGGGCAGTCTGGCGCTGTGCGCGGTGATCATCGGCCTGCCGGTGGCGCTCACCATCCTGCAGCCCGATCTCGGCACCGGCCTGCTGGTCGGTGCTTCCGGGGTCTTCGTGGTGTTTCTGGCCGGCATCGCCTGGTGGCGGATCGCTCTGTTCGCCGGTATCGGTCTGGCCGCCCTGCCGCTCGCTTGGCAGTTCCTGATGCCCTACCAGAAGGACCGCGTGCTGACCTTTCTCGACCCCGAATCGGACCCGCTCGGTGCCGGCTGGAACATCATCCAGTCGAAGATCGCCATCGGTTCCGGCGGGATCGACGGCAAGGGCTGGGGGCAGGGCACCCAGGCCCAGCTCGATTTCCTGCCGGAGCACACCACCGATTTCGTCTTTTCGGTGTTCGCCGAGGAGTTCGGCTGGATCGGCGTGCTGGTGCTGCTTGGCCTTTACTTGTTCGTCACCCTGCGTGCCTTGTGGCTGGCCACGCAGGCCCGCGACACCTTCGGTCGGCTGCTGGCCGGTGCTCTGGCGCTCACGTTTTCGGTCTATGTCGTGGTCAATGCCGGCATGGTCGTGGGCTTTCTGCCGGTGGTCGGTGTGCCGATGCCCCTGCTCAGTTACGGCGGCACCTCGGCGGTGTCGCTGCTCGCCGGTTTCGGCATCATCATGGCCGCCGGCGCCCATCGCCGCCGCTGGGGTGGGTGAGACGCAGGCGCTTCAGCGACCACCAGTCGCTGCCTGCGGCGAACGCCCGCCACCCTGCGTGCTACATTTTCGACCGATGCGAGGTCCCTTTGCCGCGCGGAAATCCGGTCTGTCCCTGATGCGCTCTGTCCTGCTGCCCGCCGCCCTGTTCGCGGCCTTCGCCCTTCCGGTTGCTGCGGCTCCGGCCGATCCGGAAGCCCGAGCCGCCTTCATCGCCGAAGCCGCCACGCGGCATGGCCTTGCTCCTGAGGACATCAGCGCCTGGCTCGACAAGGCCGAGTACCGGCAGGGCATCGTCGATCTGATGTCGCGGCCGGCCGAGCGCGTGCTCACCTGGCGCGAGTACCGTCCGATCTTCATCACCGAGGTGCGCATCCGCGAGGGGCGGCAGTTCCTCCAGACGCACCGCGAGGCCTTGCAGCAGGTCGAGGACGCCACCGGCGTACCGAAGTCCTACATCGTCGCCATCCTCGGCGTCGAAACCAGCTACGGCCGCATCACCGGCCGCCACCGCGTGCTGGACGCGCTCTACACCCTGGGCTTCCATTACCCGAGCCTCGGCAACCCCGAGCGTGAAGCCCGGCGTGGCGCCTTCTTCCGCGATGAGTTGGCGCAGTCCCTGCTGCTGGCCCGCGAGGAGGGCATCGACATTCCGGCGCAGTTGGGTAGCCATGCCGGGGCGATGGGCTGGGGCCAGTTCATGCCCTCGAGCTACCGCGCCTACGCGAAGGACGGCGACGGCGATGGTCGACGCGATCTGTTCAATTCGCTGCCCGATGTGTTCGCTTCGGTCGCCAACTATTTTGTGGCCCACGGCTGGCAGCCCGGCATGCCGGTGGTGGTGCCGGCGGTGGCCGAGGCCGGTGCCGCTTATGCGCCGGTCGGCATGGAGCCGCGCCGCAGCCTCGCCGAGCTGGCCGCCAAAGGCTTCCGCCCGGCCTCGCCGCTGGCGCAGGAGGCGCCGGCCCTGCTGCTCACTCTCGAAGGCGCCGACGGCACCGAACACTGGCTGGGCTTCCGCAATTTCTACGTGATCACCCGCTACAACCGTTCGGTGATGTACGCGCTGGCTGTCCACCAGCTCGCCCAGGCGCTGGCTGCGCCGGAGGCCGCGGCGGCAGCGACACTGCCGTGAAGCGTTCCACGCTCCCGGCCGCTGCGGGTCTGCTCGCTCTGCTGCTGTTGAGCGGCTGCGCTACCGCGCCGCAGCGTCCGCAGCCGGCCGCCGCCGCGGCCAGCGATGCCACCCGCGCCCAGCCGGAGTCGCTGCCACCGCCGCACTGCGTACCGATGCGCGAGCACGACGAATCGCTCTACACCGCCGGTGGCTTGTACGCGCCCGGTGTGCCCGACCGCGGGCCACCGGTGCGGGTGAACGTGGACCACCTGCCCGAGCCGGTGCCGCGCCGTGAGCCGCGCGCCCGCCACGGCAACATGCCGAGCTACACCGTGTTGGGTCGCACGTTCCGGGTGATGGAATCGGCCGAAGGCTTTGTCGAGCGCGGCATCGCCAGCTGGTACGGCTACAAGTTCCATGGCCGCCACACCTCGAGCCGCGAGCTTTATGACATGTGCGCCTTCACCGCCGCGCATCGCCACCTGCCCCTGCCCAGCTACGTGCGTGTCACCCATCTGGAAAACGGCCGCAGCGTCATTGTCCGGGTCAATGACCGGGGCCCGTTCCATGCCGACCGTGTCATCGACCTGAGTTACGCCGCGGCACGCCGGATCGGCATGGTTGAGGCCGGCATCGCGCCGGTCGAGGTGCGGGTGTTGAAAGAGCCCTACCCGCGCTTCGCCGCGGCCCGCCCCGATCCGAGGCCGACGGCGCGTGACCCGGCACCTGCCGGGCCGCAGGTGGTGCAGGTGGGTGCCTTCGCCGACCGCCTGAATGCCGAACGTCTGGCCCAGCAGCTGGCTCAGGCGGGCCTGCCGGGAGCGGCCCTCGACCATGCCATCGTCGGTGAACGTAGCGTCTGGCGTGTGCGCTTCCCGGCGCAGGCCGCCGAGGCCGCCGCCGCACTGGCCGACCGCATCCTGGCCAGCGGCCTGGCCGCGCCACGGCTGCTCCGCGCCCAACCCTGAGCCGCCCGGCGTTAAGCCGCGCCCGCTTACCCTCGTTCCATCACGCCGTGTCCGGAGTCCGTTGCACCCCATGCGTCCTGCCGTCCTGATCGCCCTGCCGCTGCTGCTGGCCACTGCCTCGCTCTTCGCCCAGACCCCGGTGCCGGTGCCGCAGCCGGTGCCGCAGCCGGTGCCGCAGCCGGTGCCGCAGCCGGTGCCGGTCCCGCTGGCCATGCCACCGGCGCCGGCCTCCAGCGCCGCCGCCTGGATCCTGATGGACGCCGCCAGCGGGCGCATCCTCGCCAGCCACAACGACGATGTGCCGCGTTCGCCGGCCTCGCTCACCAAGGTGATGACGTCCTACGTGGTCGCCACCGAACTGGCCGCTGGCCGCATCCGCCTGGACGACGCGGTGCTGATCTCCGAGCGCGCCTGGCGCGAGGGCGGGGCGGGCACCGCCGGCAGTTTCTCCGGCTTCGAGGTCAACAGCCGCGCGCCACTGGAGGCGGTGATGACCGGCATGGTGGTGCAGAGCGGCAACGATGCCTCGATCGCCCTGGCCGAACACGTCGCCGGCAGCGAAGAGGCCTTCGTCCACCTCATGAACCAGCACGCCGAGCGCCTTGGTCTGCGGCAGACGCGTTTCGTCAACTCGCACGGCCTGGACGCCGAAGGGCAGGTGATGAGTGCCCGTGACATGGCGACCCTGGTGCGGGCGCTGGTCAATCATTTCCCCGCGGCCTATGCCCTGCATTCGCGCAAGGAATTCACCTGGAACGGCATCACCCAGCACAACCGCAACGGCCTGCTCTGGCGCGATGCCAGCGTCGATGGCGTCAAGACCGGCTTCACCCGGACCGCCGGCTTCAACCTCGCCGCCTCAGCCGAACGCAACGGCATGCGGCTCATCTCGGTGGTGATGGGCATCGATGCGCCGACCCGCGCCGAGTCCTTCCGCCTGCGCGAGACCGACAATCTCGCCCTGCTGAACTGGGGCTTCCGTTTCTTCGAGTCGCACGCCCTGTTCGACCCGGCCACGGCTCTGGCCACGCAGCGGGTGTTCAAGGGCGAGACCGATGCCCTGCCGCTCGGCGTGGCGCGGCCGCTGCTCGTGACCTTGCCGCGTGGCCGCTACGGCGATTTGAGGCCGCAGATCGACGTGCCGCGCCATCTGATCGCGCCCATCGCCCGCGGCCAGGCGATCGGCACCGTGCGGGTGATGCTCGATGGCGAACTGGTGGCCAGCGCCCCGCTGGTGGCGCTGGCGGCGGTGCCGGAGGCGGGTTTCGTCGGTCGCATGATCGACGAGTTCCGGCTCTGGTGGAACGCCGAATAAGTTGGGCGGCGCCATGTCGAATCCTGCTGATCCGGCGGCTCGCGGCCTGCAGTTCCCCGGTGTGTTCGAGATCAGCGCGATGGGCGCGGCCGCGGCCGACCTGGAGGCGCGGGTCCCGGCGGCACTCGCGGCGGCCGGTCTGGTCGTGTGCCCCGGCGAGCCGCGCCAACGTGCTTCGGCCAAGGGCAACTGGGTCTCGGTCACCTGCAGTTTCGAGGCGATGAGCCGCGCCGACTACGAACGCGCGCATGCCGTGCTGCGCGCCCTGCCCGAGGTCAAGTGGACGCTGTAAGCCGCAGCGCGGCCGGCCCCGACACCGATCCGCCACGCCTGCTGGTGCGCTGGCTCGGACGCCGGCCCTACCTGCCGGTCTGGCGGGCCATGCAGGCCTTCACCGACGGCCGCGATGCCGCGACCGTCGATGAGCTCTGGCTGCTCGAACACGATCCGGTCTTCACCCTCGGCCAGGCCGGCAAGCCCGAGCACGTGCTGGCCGCCGGCGACATCCCGGTGATCCCGGTCGATCGCGGCGGGCAGGTCACTTACCACGGCCCCGGCCAGCTGGTGGCCTACCCGCTCATCGACCTGCGGCGGCTCGGCCTCGGCGTGAAGGCGCTGGTCGACCGCATCGAACAGGCCATCATCGACACCTGCGCGGGCTTCGGCATCGCGGCCTTCCGCAAGGACGGCGCGCCCGGCGTCTACACTGCCGATGGCGCCAAGATCGCCGCGCTCGGGCTGCGGGTGCGTCGCGGCTGCGGTTTTCACGGCCTGGCCTTCAACGTGGCGATGGACCTCGAGCCCTATGCCCGCATCAACCCCTGTGGCTACGCCGGGCAGCCGGTCACCACGCTGCTAGACTGCGGAGGCCCAAGCGATCTGCGGCTTGTGGCCGAGCGCCTTGTGCCCCATCTCTCGCGGCAGCTCGGCCTCCAGACCGAGTGGCACGACGATCCACCCGAACCGCGCTAGCGCCGCCCATCCCAGGCCTGCCCGACGATGCCCACGCCGACCAAGACCATCCCGCTCACTGTGCTCACCGCCGATGCCCTTGAGGCCGGCAAAAAACAGCTGGGTGGCGACAAGATCGGTCGCAGCCCGGTGCGCTTCGATGAAGCACCCAGGCTGCGCAAACCCTCGTGGATCCGCGTACGGATTCCCGCGGGCAACGCGGTGCAGACGCTGAAGGCCAAGCTGCGCGAGAACGCGCTGGTCACCGTCTGCGAGGAGGCGAGCTGCCCGAACCTCCACGAATGCTTCAGCCACGGCACCGCCACCTTCATGATCCTGGGCGAGGTCTGCACGCGCCGCTGCAGCTTCTGCGATGTGGCCCACGGTCGGCCGAAGCCGCCGGATGCCGGTGAGCCGAAAAAGCTCGCGCAGACCATTGCCGACATGCGCCTCAAGTACGTGGTGATCACCTCGGTCGACCGCGACGACCTGAAGGACGGTGGTGCCCAGCATTTCGCCGACTGCATCCGCGAGGCGCGTGCGCTCTCGCCCGCGCTGAAGATCGAGATCCTGACCCCCGATTTCCGCGGCAAGGGCCGCATGGAGCGCGCGTTGGCGATTCTCGCCACCGCGCCGCCGGATGTGTTCAACCACAACCTCGAAACCGTGCAGCCGCTCTACTCGAACGTGCGGCCGGGCGCGGATTACGACTGGTCGCTGCTGCTGCTCAAACGCTTCAAGGCCCAGCACCCGGCGGTGCCGACCAAGAGCGGCATCATGCTGGGCCTGGGCGAGACGATGGAGCAAGTGAAGGAATGCCTCACGCACCTGCGTGAGCACGATGTCGACATGATCACCATCGGCCAGTATTTGCAGCCGACGCCGCACCACCACCCGGTGATGCGGTATTGGACGCCCGAAGAATTCAAGGAACTCGAGGCCTTCGGTGAGGGTCTGGGCTTCAGCCACGTCGCCTCCGGGCCGATGGTGCGCTCGTCCTACCACGCCGACCGCTCGGCTGCCGAAGCCGGCGTCGGTGCCTGATCGCCGGGGCGCGACCTCCGGCACATCCGCATCACCGCCCTGCAGCGCATGCTGGCAGGGCCAGCATCCAGGTCCACCCATGCCCAAGTCCCTGCCCTTCGTCCTCGCCCTGCTGCTGCCGCTCGCCATCGGTGCCGCCTTGCTGGTGCCGGTCGCCAGCGGTGCCAGTTCCGCCGCGCCGGCTGCCTCGGCCACACCCGCCGCCTCGGCTGCCCGGCCACCCACCGCGGCGGCACCGGTGCCGGCCGAGGCCTTCGTGCCGAGCGCCGACCAGCGCTCGGTCGCCCACCTGATGTACCGCCACCTCTCGGACGGCCGCTTCGCCTACGCACCGAGGCCGCTCGACGACGCGCTGGCGGTCGAGATCTTCGACAACTACCTGAACCAGCTCGATCCGCAGCGGCTGTTCTTCACCGCCGCCGATGTCGAGCGTTTCCGTTCCTGGAAGACCAGTATCGACGAGGCCATCCGCAGTGGCGATCTGCAACCCGCCTTCGACCTCTACGTGCTCTACCTGCAACGGGTCCGCGAACGCGTCGCCTTCGCCCGCCAACGCCTGCAGGGCGAGTTCGATTTCAGCGGCGAGGCCTACTGGCGCTTCGATCGCGAGGATGCCCCCTGGGCGACCGACGCCGATGAACTGGACGCGCTCTGGGAGAAGCACATCAAGAACGACTGGCTGCGGCTCAAGCTCGCCGGCCGCGACGCCGCGGGCATCCGCAGCACGCTCGATCGCCGCTACGCCCAGCTCGCCACCCGCATTGGCCAGCTCAAGCCCGAGGACGCCTTCGAGTCCTTCATGAACGCCTACGCCGGCGCGATCGACCCGCACACGGCCTACATGAGCCCGCGCAGCGCCGAGAACTTCAATCTCGCCATGCGCCTCTCGCTGGAGGGCATCGGCGCGGTGCTGCAGAACCAGGACGATTTCGTGGTGATCCGCACCCTGGTACCGGGCGGCCCGGCGGCGCGTTCCGGCCAGTTGGCGGTGGGCGACCGGATCGTCGCGGTCGGTCAGGACGAGGGTCCGATGGTCGAGGTCATCGGCTGGCGGATCGACGACGTGGTGCAACTGGTGCGCGGACCGAAAGGCAGCCGGGTGCGGCTCGATGTGGTGCCGGTGGCACACGGCAGCGACGGCCCGCAGCGCGCGGTCGAACTGATCCGTGACCGGGTCCGGCTGGAGGAGCAGGCCGCCCGGAGCCAGCAGATCGAGGCCGACGGCCGCCGCATCGGCATCATCCGCCTGCCCACCTTCTACGCCGATTTCGAGGCCAAGCGCCGCGGCGATGCCGATGCCCGTTCGGCCACCTCCGATGTCGCCCGTCTGCTCGGTGAATTGAAGGCCGCACAAGTTGACGGCGTGGTCATTGATCTGCGCGGCAACGGTGGCGGTTCGCTGGCCGAGGCAATCGAACTGACCGGCCTGTTCATCGACACCGGCCCGGTGGTGCAGGTGCGTGAGGCCGGTGGTCGCATCAGCGTCGAGGGCGACCGCCGTCCCGGCGTGGCCTGGGACGGTCCGCTGGCGGTGCTGATCGACCGCAGCTCGGCCTCGGCTTCGGAGATCTTCGCGGCGGCCATCCAGGACTACGGCCGCGGCCTGGTGCTGGGCGAGACCAGTTTCGGCAAGGGCACCGTGCAGAATCTCGAGAACCTCGACCGCTTCCGCAACGGTGGCGATCCGCGCTACGGCCACCTCAAGCTGACCGTGGCGCAGTTCTTCCGCATCGACGGCGGCACCACCCAGTTCAACGGCGTGGTGCCGGATCTCGCCTTCCCGGTGACGCTCAATGCCGCCGAGTTCGGCGAGAGCACCCACGACAACGCCCTGCCGGCCTCGCGCATCGCCGCCGTCCGTCACGAGGACTACGGCCACTTCGCGCCCCTGCTGCTGCCGCTGGCGCAGCGCCATCAGGCCCGGGTCGCCGACAACGTCGAAGTGCAGTGGTGGAAGGAGGACGTGGCCCGCTTCCGCGCCGAGCGAGAGCGCGGCACGATCTCGCTCAACGTGGCGGCGCGGCGCGCCGAGCGCGAGGAGGCCGAGGCCCGGCGCCTGACCCGTGCCGCGGAACGCCAGCGCCTCGGTCTGGCCGACGGTCTGCCCAACCGTGCCGACGACGGCTTGCAGGCCGATGAGCGTGATGTCGCCGAACAGGTCGCCGACGAGGAGGCGGCCGAGAAGCATATCGACCCGCTGCTGCGCGAATCGGCCTTCGTGCTCGCCGACGCCATCGGCCTGCTCAGCAAGGACGCGGCGCTGAGCGCGAAGGTGCTGCCGCACACCAGCCGGGCGGGGGTCTGGGTCGAGTGAGTGGTTCTGCCACCGCCGCGCCGCGGCCACTCGCGGTGGCCCTTGCCTTGGCGGCGGTCTACCTGGTCTGGGGCTCGACCTACCTCGCCATCGCCATCGGTCTGGAGGGCTTCCCGCCTTTTGCGATGGGGGCCATCCGTATGCTCGCCGCCGGCGCACTGTTCTATGCCGTGCTGCGCTGGCGCGGCATGGCCGCACCGACTTCGAGGCAGTGGCGCAATCTGTGGGTGATGGGCGCGTTGATGGTGCTGTTCGCCAACGGTCTGGTGAACCTCGCCCAGACCGAGGTCAGTTCCGGGCTGGCCGCCATCGCGGTGGCCTCGATGCCGCTGTTCGTCGCGGTGTTCTCCACCCTCAAGGGCCGCCGCCTTGGTCGCCTTGAGTGGTCCGGCATCGCGCTCGGCCTGCTCGGCGTCGGCCTGCTCAATGCGGGCAGCGAACTGGCCGGTTCGCTGCTCGGCATGCTCTGTCTGGTCGTCGCGCCGCTGGCCTGGGCTTGGGGTTCGGTCTGGAGCCGCGACCAGGACCTGCCCTCGCCCTTCATGAACGCCGCCGGCCAGATGCTCTGCGGCGGCGTGCTGATGGCGCTGGCCTCGCTGCTGCTGGGCGAGCGCTTCACTGGCCCGCCCTCGCTGGACGCGGTGCTGGCGGTGGTCTACCTCGGCGTGTTCGGCTCCATCATCGGCTACAGCGCCTACGTCTGGTTGCTGGGCAATGTCCGCCCGGCCCTGGCCACCTCCTACGCCTACGTCAACCCGGCGATCGCCGTGCTGCTGGGCACCCTCGTACTGCAGGAGCGGTTCGATGCCGACACCTGGATCGCGATGGCGGTGATCCTCGCCAGTGTCGCGCTGGTGACCCGGCCGCCACGTCGGGCTGAGTAGCGGCGCGAGCGGGGTGACTTCCGTCAGTGACGGTGCTCGGGCATTCCTGCCACAGTGCCTTCATCGCCGCTGCGCCAGCCTGTGCATCGCACTGGAGACCCCATGAGCCGTCCCGAAGACCTGCTGCGCGATCTCCGCATCGACCGCCGTCCCGGCCAAGCCCCACGCCGCCGCCGTTACTGGCCCTGGGGCCTGGCGGTTCTGGTGGGATTGGGTGGCCTCTGGGCCTTGGCCGGAGGCGGCCCGATCGCGGTCGAGACGGTGACCGCCCGTTCCGCTGCCGAAGCCGGCCCGCCGGTGCTGCTCGATGCCTCGGGTTTCGTCACCGCACGACGCATCGCCACGGTGTCCTCGCGGGTGACCGGCCGGGTCGACGAGGTGCTGATCGAGGAAGGCATGCGGGTCGAGGAAGGGCAGGTGCTGGCGCGACTGGATGCTGCCGATGCCCGCGCCCAGCTCGATCTGGCGACGGCGCAAGTGGCCGCCAGCGAATCGCAGCTCGCCGAGGCGCAGGCCCAACTCGCCCTCGCCGAGACCACGCTGCGCCGCCAGCAGGAACTGCTCGCCCGGCAACTGAGCGCACCGGCCGCGCTCGACCAGGCCCGGGCCGACCGCGATGCCCGCGCCGCACGCCTGAGCAGCCTGCGCAAGGCCGTCGAAGTGGCGCGCCGCCAGCTCGACCTCGCTCGCCTCGGGCTGGACCACACCGAGGTGCGCGCACCCTTTCCCGGCGTGATCGTGGCCAAGGCCGCACAGCCGGGTGAGATGGTCTCGCCGCTGTCGGCCGGCGGCGGTTTCACCCGCACCGGCATCGGCACCCTGGTCGACATGGACTCGCTGGAGGTCAATGTCGATGTCAACGAGGCCTTCATCGGCCGCGTGCAGCCGGGCATGGTGGTGCAGGCCATGCTCAATGCCTACCCGGACTGGCGCATTCCCGGCTCGGTCATCGCCATCGTGCCCACCGCCGACCGCACCAAGGCCACGGTGCGGGTGCGCATCGCCCTCGACAGCCGTGATTCGCGCATCGTCCCCGACATGGGCGTGCGGGTAGCTTTCCTGCAACCGGTCGCGGCCGATGCGCCGCCGCCCAGCGGTGCCTTCGTGCCGGAATCGGCGATCCTCGCCGGCGCAGCCGGGGAGGGCGGCGAAGCCGGCCCGGCGGCACTGTTCGTGGTCGAGGACGGCCGCGCCCGGCGCATTGAGGTGGGGCTGGGCGAACTGCTGCAGGCCGAGCGGCGGGTCAGTCAGGGTCTGTCCGGTGGCGAGCAGGTGATCGCCAACCCGCCGCCCGAGCTCGCCGACGGCGACCGGGTCGAAGCCAGCGCCGCGCGCTGAGCCGCCGCCATGGCCGAGGCCGCGCTCTTCCCCATCGTCGAGATCCGCGGTCTGTGCAAGGCCTACGTTCGCGGCAAACAGGTGATCGAGGTGCTGCACGGCATCGACCTCGACATCCCCGAGGGCGATTTCGTCGCCCTGATGGGCCCCTCCGGCTCCGGCAAAACCACTTTGCTCAACTTGATCGGCGGCATCGACTCGCCGACTTCGGGCCTGCTCAAGGTGGGCGGTCAACGCATCGACGACTATGACGCCGACGCCCTGGCCGACTGGCGCGCCCAGACCGTCGGTTTCATCTTCCAGAGCTACAACCTGATGCCGGTGCTCAGCGCGCAGAAGAACGTCGAACTGCCGCTGCTGCTCACCGATTTCGATGCCGCCGAACGCCGCCGCCGGGCGCGACTGGCGCTGGAACTGGTCGGTCTTGGCGACCGTGCCGGGCACAAGCCGAACGAGCTCTCCGGCGGCCAGCAGCAGCGCGTCGCCATCGCCCGCGCCCTGGTCAGCGACCCGAAGCTGCTGATCTGCGACGAGCCCACCGGCGATCTCGACCGCAAGACCGCCGACGAGGTGCTGCGCCTGCTGCAGCGGCTCAACCGCGAGTTCGGCAAGACCATCATCATGGTCACCCACGACCCCAAGGCCGCCGAGTACGCCCGGCGCACCGTGCATCTCGACAAGGGGCGGGTCGGGTGAGCGCGCTGAAATACGTCGGGCTGGTGGTTTCCGGCCTGACCCGCAAGAAGCTGCGCACCACGCTCACCTTCCTTTCGCTGGTGGCGGCCTTCACTCTGCTCGGCCTGCTGCAGGCGGTGAACTCGCTGTTCTCGGGCGCGGCCGATTTCCTCGGCGTCAACCGCCTGATCACCCAGGCCAGCACCAGCTTCACCCAGCCGCTGCCGATGCGGCTGATGCCGCAGATCGAGGCGGTGCCGGGCGTGCGCGCGGTGTCGCATTCGCAGTTCTTCGGTGGGCAGTACGGCGACGGCCGCAGTTTCTTCCCGCAGTTCGCGGTGAACCCACAACGGCTGCGTGACACCTACCCCGAATGGCTGATGCCGGAGGATGCCTGGCGGCAGTTCGTCTCGACCCGCGACGGCGCCATCGCCGGCCGCGTGCTGGCCGAGCAGAACGGTTGGGAGGTCGGCGACATCATCCCGCTCAACAGCTTCATCTGGACCCGGGCCGACGGTTCGCGGCTCTGGGAGTGGCGATTGGTCGGCATCTTCGATGGCGTCAACGAGGAATGGCAGAAGAGCACGGGCCTGATGTACCTCAACTTCGGGCAGTTCGACGAGGGCCGGCCCGCCGGCGCACGCGGCCTGGCCGGTGTGTTCGTGGTGCAGGTCGACAACCCGCGTGACAGCGAACGCATCGCCAGTGCCATCGACGCCCGCTTCGCCAACTCCTCCGACGAGACGCGCACCCAGAGCGAGCAGGAGTTCCAGCTCGGTTTCCTCAGGCAATTGGGCGACATCGGCCTGATCGTCAACCTCATCACCGGCGCGGTGTTCTTCTCGATCCTGTTCCTCACCGGCGTGGCGATGAGCCAGGCGGTGCGCGAACGCATACCCGAACTCGCTGTGCTCAAGTGCCTGGGCTTCCGCGACCGCCAGGTGATGGGCCTCGTGCTCGCCGAGAGTTTCGTGCTCTGCGCGCTGGGTGCCTTGGCCGGCATGGGGCTTGCCGTGCTCGTGATGCAGGGCCTGCCGCCGGAATTCCCGATCACCGCCGATGGTTTCGTCTGGGCCGTGGCCGGAGCCAGCGTGCTGCTGCTCACCGTGCTGGTCGGGTTGCCGCCGGCGCTCACCGCGCAGCGGCTCAAGATCGTCGATGCACTGGCCGGGCGGACGGGATCATGAGCCGCTGGACCCAGATCCGCGAAATCACCCTGATGAACCTGCGCTCGATCCCCGAGCGGCTCGGACCGAGCCTGGTGATCGTGGTCGGCATCGCCGGCGTGGTCGGCGTGCTGGTGGCCCTGCTCTCGATGTCGGCCGGCCTGCAGCAGACCCTCGGCAGCGGCGGACGCACCGATCAGGCGGTGGTGACCCGCGGCGGCAGCAACGGCGAGCTGTCGAGTTTCCTCTCGATCGGTTCGGCCACCCTGATCCAGCAGGACCCGGCGATCGCCCGCGATGCCGAGGGCATGCCGCTGGCCAGCGCCGAGTTGATCGTCATCACCGAAGTGCCGCGTCCGGGCCAGCGCACCGGTGCCAACGTGACCCTGCGTGGCCTGCCGCCGGTCGGCCTCGGCCTGCGCGAGGATTTCCGCATCACCCAAGGTCGCCTGTTCCGCCCCGGTGTGCAGGAGCTGATCGTTGGCGCCGGCGCGGCCCAGCAGTTCGCCGGCCTCGAGGTCGGGCGGACGCTGCGCTTCCGCGGCTCGACCTGGACCGTGGTCGGGCATTTCGCCGGCGGCGGCATCTACGATTCCGAGCTGTGGAGCGACGTCGGCACGGTGCAGAGCGCCTGGCGACGGGCGGCGGTATCCTCGGTGCTGGTGCAACTCGCCCGCCCGGCCGAACTGCCGGTGATGGCCGAACGCCTGAGGGAAAACCCGCAGCTCGACGTCGAAGCCAGCACGCAACTCGATTTCTACAAAGGCCAGAGCGGCAACCTCACCGCCACGATCGGCGTGCTGGCCGGCGTGGTGGCGGTGATCATGGCCTTCGGTGCCGCGTTCGGCGCGCTCAACACCATGTATTCGGCGGTCTCGGCGCGCACCCGCGAGATCGGCACCCTGCGAGCGCTCGGCTTCGGTGCGGCACCGGTGCTGGTCTCGGTGATGGCCGAGGCCCTGCTGCTGAGCCTGGCCGGTGGTCTGCTCGGCGCGCTGCTGGCCTATGCCGCCTTCAACGGCTACGCGGTCTCGACGCTCGGCGGCGGTTTCACCCAGATCGCTTTCGAGTTCGCGGTGACGCCGGCCCTGGTCGGCTTCGGTCTCGGCCTTGCCCTGCTCATCGGTTTCATCGGCGGGCTGGCGCCGGCGCTGCGGGCGGCGCGCATTCCGGTCACTTCCGCTTTGCGCGAGTGAATGGCGGTCGATCGGTCCGCTCCGAGCTGTCGGCGATCGGTTCCAGCACTCCCCAGCGTTCCGGCAGCGGCCGGTGGCCGAGCGGCGCCAGGCGCAGGCGTTTCTCCGGTGTCGCCTGGCACGGCAGCTGTTCCAGCCAATGGCGGATCAGGCTCAGCCGGCCACGGCGCTGATCGTTGAAATCGACGATGGTCCAGGGGGCCTGCGCGGTGTGCGTCACCGCCAGCATGGCCTCGCGGGCCTTGCCGTATTCGGCGTAGTGTTCGCGCGCCTTGAGATCGACCGGCGAGAGCTTCCAGCGTTTCAGGGGATCGATGGCGCGTTCGGCGAAGCGCTGCTCCTGCTGCGCCTGATCGACGCCCAGCCAGTACTTGGCGAGCAGGATGCCATCATCGACCAGCAGCGACTCGAACACCGGTGCCTGGGTGAGGAAATGCCGGTATTCGGATTCGTTGCAGTAGCCCATCACCTTCTCGACGCCGGCGCGGTTGTACCAGCTGCGGTCCATCAGCACGATCTCGCCGCGTGCCGGTAGATGCGCCACGTAGCGCTGGAAATACCACTGCCCGCGCTCACGGTCGCTCGGTTTGTCGAGTGCCACGACCCGGCAGTGGCGCGGGTTCAGGGTTTCGGCGAGGGCGCGGACCACGCCGCCTTTGCCGGCGGCATCACGGCCTTCGACCAGCAGCAGCAGGCGCTGACCGGTGGCCGCCACCCAGCGCTCGACATCGGCGAGGGCGAGTTGCAGAGGCGCCAGCCGTTCCAGGTAGTCCTTCTTCCGCAGCCGTTCCTGCATGCCCTCAGCCTCCGTCGGCAAGTGCTTTGAGTGCATCGGCGCGATCCTCCTCGGCCAGTCGGGTGAGCAGCGGGTCGAGCTCGCCATCGAGGATCTGTGGCAAGGCATACAGGGTCAAGCCTTCGACACGATGGTCGGTGACCCGACCCTGCGGCACGTTCCAGGTGCGGATCCGCTGGCTGCGATCGCCGCTGCCCACCTGCAACCGGCGCGAGGCGGCGGTGGCGGCCAGCTGGGCGGCGAGCTGCTGTTCGTGCAGCGCCGATTTCAGGCGCTGCATGGCCTTGTCGCGGTTGGCGTGCTGGCTGCGTTCGGTCTGGCATTCGACGACCAGACCGCTCGGCAGGTGGGTGATGCGGATCGCCGATTCGGTCTTGTTGACGTGCTGGCCGCCGGCACCCGAGCTGCGGAAGGTGTCCACCTTCAGATCGACCGGGTTGATGACGATCTCGGCCAGATCCTCCAGTTCGGGCAGGATCGCCACCGTCGCCGCCGAGGTGTGGATCCGGCCCTGGGCTTCGGTTTCCGGCACGCGCTGTACGCGATGCGTGCCGGATTCGTACTTCAGTCTGGAGTAGGCACCGCGGCCCTCGATCCGGGCAACGACCTCCTTGAAGCCGCCGTGCTCGCCGGGGCTGGCGCTCTGCACCTCGACCCGCCAGCCCTGGCGTTCGGCATAGCGCAGGTACATGCGGAACAGGTCGCCGGCGAAGATCGCCGCCTCGTCGCCGCCGGTGCCGGCGCGGATCTCGAGGAACAGATTGCCCTCGTCGCGCGGGTCCTTCGGCACCAGCAGCAGGGTGAGCTCGTCATCGAGCGCCGCCAGGGCGGCGCGGATGCCAGGCAGTTCCTCGGCGGCGATGGCGCGCAGTTCGGGGTCGGTGAGCAGGGCTTCGGCATTGTGCAATTCGGCCTGCAGCGCGGCTTCGCGGGCCAGCGCCTCGGCCACCGGCTGCAGTTGCGCGAACTCGCGGGAGAGTGCGCGGAAACGGCCGTTGTCGGCGATCACGTCGGGCTCGGCGAGCAGGCGCCCGACTTCCTCATGGCGCTCGGCGAGCAGCCGTAGCTTGTGCCGCAGCGAGGGGTTCATCCGCGCTCGGGGGGCGTGCCGGGCGGCGTTGCGTCCGGATCGGGAAACAGCCGTGCCGCCGCCGCCAGCAGGCTGCTGTCGCCTTCGATCGCCGCCTGGCGCAAAGCGGCCGAGGGCGAATGCAGGAGCTGGTTGGTGAGCTGGTGGGCCAGTCGCGCCATTACGGCTTCGGCCGGTTCACCGCTGGCGAGGCGCTCGCGGGCACGCTCCAGGGCCAGGGCCTTGGCGCGCTCGGCGCTGCGGCGCAGGGCGCGCAGGCTGTCCTGGCGATCCTGCGCCCGCCACCAGGCCATGTAGTGTTCGACCGCGAGTTCGATGATCACCTCGGCCTGTTCGGCCGCCATCTGGCGCGATGCCTTGTTCTCGCTGATGACCTGTTCGAGGTCGTCGACCGTGTAGAGGTAGGCGTCGGGCAGATCGGCCACCGCCGCTTCGATGTCACGCGGCACCGCGAGGTCGAGCAGGAACATCGGCCGCTGGCGGCGGGCCTTCAGCGCCTCGCGCACCGTCGCCGCCCGCAGCACCGGCTCGCGGGCGGCGGTGGCCGAGATCACCACATCGGCCTCGGGCAGGTGGCGTGCAGTCTCGCTCAGGGCCAGGGCATAGCCGCCGACCCGCGAGGCCAGGGCCTGGGCGTGCTCCAGCGTGCGGTTGGCGATCAGCAGGCGTTTGGCATCGGCATTGACCAGGTGCTTGGCCGCCAGCTCGATGGTGTCGCCGGCACCGATCAGCAGCACGGTGGCGCGGTCGAGTTCGGCGAACACCTGGCGCACCAGACGCACACCAGCGTAGGCCACCGAAACCGGATGGGCGCCGATGCGGGTGTCGGTGCGCACCCGCTTGGCGACCTGGAAGCCGTGCTGGAACAGGCGGTCGAGCGGTGTGCGCAGGCTGCCGGCCCCGCGTGCCGACTGCCAGGCGGCTTTGACCTGGCCCAGGATCTGCGGCTCGCCCAGCACCAGCGAATCGAGGCCGGTGGCGACCCGGAACAGATGCCGCGCCGCCTCGGCCTCGTGGTGCTGGTAGGTGTAGGTGGCGAGTGCATGGCGATCGATGCCGTGCTGCTGCGCCATCCAGCCGATGAGATCGGGCGCGGCACCGTTGTCGAGGTGGGCATACAACTCGGTGCGATTGCAGGTGGAGAGCAGGGCGGCTTCCTCGACGCCGGGCACGGCCAACAGGCTGCGCAGGGTGGCGGGCAGTTGCGCATCGCCCACGGCCACCCGTTCGCGCACATCGACGGGCGCGGTCTGGTGGTTCACTCCTAGGGCGATCAGGGGCATGGCGGGCGCGCTGCGGCGGTGCGGAAGCTATTCTAGCGGCCTGCCTTAGGAGTGCCGATGAATCGCCGTTCCCGGAGCCTGGCGCCCGTGCTGGCGGTCCTGCTCCTTGCCATCCCGCCCAGCGCCGGATCGACGCCTGCCGCCGCGGTCAGCGCGAGGCCGGACGCTCTGGCCGCGCTGCTGGCCGCCGAATTCGCCCGCCAGACCGGCGATCGCGAGGTGGCGGCGGCCTGGCAGTTGGCGGCGGCGCAGGCGGCCGATGATCGTGGCCTGGCCGCCCTGGCCCTGCTCGCGGCCATCGAGGCCGACGACCACCGGCGGGCCGAGACCGCGCTCGCGCGCTGGACCGCCTTGGAGCCGGAATCACCGGTCCGCGATGCGCTGGCCCTGCGCTTCCATCTGGTGCAGGGCGAGCTGGAGGCCGCCGTGCTCACCGCCCGACGCTTGCTGGCGCAGCCCGAGGGCGCGCGCCGGGTGGCTTCGGCCCTGACCCGGCCCTACCCCGACCGCGGGGTGATGGCCCGCGCCGCCCTGCGCGCCCTGCTGCTGCCCGAACCGGCGGTGGCGCGGATCGAAGACTGGCTGGCCCTTGCCGGCGCGGCGCAGGGCCTGGGCGATGCCCATCTGGCCGGGCAGTGGATCGATGCCCTGGTGCGGCGTTTCCCCGATGACCCGCGTGCCGGCCTGCTGCGCGCCGAGCGGCTGGCCGGGGCCGGCCAGCGCGCTGCCGCACGCGCCGAGATCCGGCGGGTGCTGGCCCGCGATGGTCTGGCCACCGGGCAGCGGCGGATCGCCGCCGAGGCGCTGGCCGTGCTGGGCGATCCGCAGGGCGCGGCACAGGCCTTGGCCGACGGGCCGCAGGACATCCAGAGCCTCAGCCTGCGCGCAGGCTGGTTGACGCGGGCCGGCCGGCTCGATGCGCTGGGCGAGCTGGGGCTGGAGGTCGAGGCCGCCGCACTGGCCGACCCGCAACAGCCGGCGCTTGCCCTGCTGGCCGGCGAGATCGCCGAGCGCCGGCAGGACTGGCCGGCGGCCGAACGCTGGTACCGGCGGGTCGATCGTGGCGAGGCCGGGCAACGGGCGCGGCTACGGCTCGGTACCGTGCTCGGCCGGCAGGGGCGCGGCGAGGAGGCCCGTGCGGTGTTGGTCGCCCTGCAGACCGACGAGCAGGCCGACGGCGCCCTGCGCCGTGATGCCTTTCTGGCCGAAGCCGACCAGGCCGAGGCCCGGAGCGACCGTGTCGCCGCCGCCGCCGTGCTCGGTCGCGGCCTCGCGGTGCTGGAGGACGACCCCGGCCTGCGTGTCGCCCGCGCCCGGCTGGCCCGTGCCGCCGGCCGCAGCGCCGAGGCCGAGGCCGAACTGCGCGGCATCCTCGCCCGTGACCCCCGCCACCCGCCGGCCCTGCGCGCCCTCGGCGCCCTGCTGCTGGCCGAGCGCCGACCGGGCGAAGCCGAGGCGGTGCTGGCCCGGGCCTGGATCGAGGAGCCGGGCGCGCCCACGGCGGCGATCTGGGGCGAGGCGCTCTGGCTGCTTGGCGACCGCGACGCCGCCCTGCGCGCCTGGCAGCGCGGTCGCGCGCTCGATCCCGGCGATCCGGTGCTGGCCGACACCGTGCGGCGCTACGGCCGATGAGCCGTCTGCTGCTCCTCCTGTTGCCGGTGCTGCTGCTGGCGGCCTGCGCCAGCCATCGGCCCTTGGCGCCGGCTGCCGGTGCCGGGCTGGATCCGGTGTTCTGGGCCACCCAGGCGGCGCGCGAGGCGGAACTCGCCGCCCAGCCCGACTGGCGGCTGCGCGGTCGCGCGGCCTTCGCTGACGGCCACGAATCCGCCACCGTGCAGATCGACTGGCGGCAGCGTGGCGAGGCCTTCGACATCCAACTGCAGGCGCCGGTCACCGGCCGCAGCCTGCGACTGGCCGGTCGGCCGGGCTGGGCCCGGCTCGATGGCCTGGAGGGCGGCCCGCGCGAGGCCGCCGATGCCGAGCAGTTGCTGCTCGAGGCCACCGGCTGGGCACTGCCGGTGGCGCAGTTCCCGGCCTGGGTGCGCGGCATGCGCGGTGCTGGGCCGGTCGCCGCCCTCGCCTTCGATGCCGTGGGCCGGCCGCTTGGCTGGCAACAGGCCGGCTGGCGTCTTGAATACCGCGACTGGTGGCCGGGTGAGCCGCCGCTGCCGCGCCGGCTGTTCGCCGAGCGCGATGCGCTCACGGTGCGGATCGTGGTGAGTGAGTGGACGCTCGGCCCTGAGGTCGGCGCGCCGTGAGCGGCATGCCGCAGCCTTTGCCGCGTCCCGCCGGCATCGAACCGGCGGCAGGCTGGTGCCCGGTCCCGGCACCGGCCAAGCTCAATCTGTTCCTCGCCATTACCGGCCGCCGCCCCGACGGCTACCACGCCCTGCAGACGGTCTTCCAACTGCTCGACTGGGGCGACACGGTGTGGCTGCGGCCACGCCGCGACGGCGCCATCGTCCGCCACGGCGAGCCGGCCTACGCCCCGGACATCAGTCGCGATCTGGTCGTGCGCGCTGCCAGGGCCCTGCAGGCATCGGCGAAGCTTGATCGCGGGGTCGAGCTCTTCGTCGAGAAACGCATCCCGGTGGGCGGAGGGCTGGGCGGGGGGTCCTCGGATGCCGCCAGCGTGCTGGTGGCGCTCGACGCCCTCTGGGGCACCGGCCTCGGCCTCGAGCGGCTGGCCGCGCTGGGCCTGAGCCTTGGCGCCGACGTGCCGGTGTTCGTCCATGGCCGGAGCGCCTGGGCGGAGGGCGTGGGCGAGGTACTGGTGCCCTTGACGCTTGGCGAACGGCATTATCTGGTGGCCGACCCCGGGGTTGCGGTGCCCACCGCCGAACTGTTCCAAGCCCCTGATTTGATTCGGGATGCCGCCCCGGCTACAATCGCCGACTTCCTTTCCGGGACGGTCCTCGGCAATGCCTTCGAGCCGGTGCTGCGCCAGCGCGCGCCGCTCGTGGCAAGGCTGCTGGACCGCCTGGGGGCATTCGGCGATGCAAGGCTCACCGGAACCGGGGGCGCTTGCTTTGTCGAATTGCCCTCGCGGGCCGGGGCCTTGGCGGCGCAGCAGGAGCTGGCGGCCGAGGGCTGGGCTTGTCGGGCCTGCGCCGGCATCGACCGCTCGCCCCTCGGGGCCGCGCTCGAAGGCCGGGTGCCGGCGGGCGCGGCGTCGTTGCCGTGGCAGCATTTTTCGTAGGGGCGTCGCCAAGCGGCCCAAGGCACCGGGTTTTGATCCCGGCATCCGTAGGTTCGAATCCTACCGCCCCTGCCACACCGTTCCGCCCGGCCGCACCCTCCCGGAGCCCAAGCGCATGCGCAAGCAGAACCTGCTGCTGTTCACCGGCAACGCCAACCGTCCCTTGGCGCTGTCGGTGTGCCGCGAATTGGGCGTGCCGCTCGGCAAGGCCTTGGTCGGCCGGTTTTCCGACGGCGAGGTGCAGGTCGAGATCGAGGAGACGGTGCGCGCCCAGGACGTCTACGTGCTGCAGCCGACCTGCGCGCCGACCGCCGAAAACCTGATGGAACTGCTGGTGCTGGTCGATGCGCTGAAGCGCGCCTCGGTCGCCAGCATCACCGCGGTGGTGCCGTATTTCGGCTACGCCCGGCAGGATCGCCGGCCGCGCTCGGCGCGGGTGCCGATCACCGCCAAGGTGGCCGCCAAAATGTTCACCGCGGTCGGTGTCGACCGCCTGCTCACCATCGATCTGCACGCCGACCAGATCCAGGGCTTCTTCGACATCCCGGTCGACAACGTCTACTCCTCGCCGCTGATGCTGGCCGACATCTGGCGCAGCCACGGCACCGAGAACCTGATCGTCGTCTCGCCCGACGTCGGCGGGGTGGTGCGGGCGCGCAGCATCGCCAAGCGCCTTGATGATGCCGATCTCGCCATCATCGACAAGCGCCGGCCGCGCGCCAACGTCTCGACCGTGATGAACATCATCGGCGACGTCGAGGGCAAGACCTGCGTGCTGGTCGATGACATCGTCGACACCGCCGGCACGCTCTGCGCCGCCGCTGGTGCGTTGAAGGCCAGTGGCGCCCGCAAGGTCGTCGCCTATTGTACCCACCCGGTGCTCTCGGGTGCGGCCATCAGCAACATCACCAACAGCCAGCTCGACGAGCTGGTGGTCACCGACACCATTCCGCTGGCCGAGACCGCACGCCTGTGCCCGCGCATCCGCCAGCTCAGCGTCGCCGAACTGCTCGCCGAGACCGTCCGCCGCATCGCCTACGGCGAGTCGGTTTCCGAGCTGTACGTCGATTGAGTTTCCACTGTCCTGGTCGCGGGACAGTGTCCAAGCCGCCGCAAGGCGGTCCATCCCCAGCAAGGCAACACCACCATGTCCAAACACACCATCAACGCCACCAGCCGCAAGGACGAAGGGAAGGGTGCGAGCCGCCGCCTGCGTCGTGCCGGCCAGGTTCCGGGCATCGTCTACGGTGCCCACGGCGCACCGCAGCCGATCCAGCTCAACCACGAGAAGCTCTGGCTGATCCAGCAGAACGAGTGGTTCTACGCCTCCATCCTCGGCCTCGACATCGACGGCAGCGTGCAGAAAGTGCTGCTGCGTGATCTGCAGCGGCATCCCTACAAGCAGCTCGTCATGCACGTCGATTTCCAGCGCATCGACGAGAACGCGCCGATCCGCTTCAAGGTGCCGCTGCACTTCATCAACCAGGACATCTCGCCGGCCGGCAAGCTGGCCGGTGTGGTCATCACCCACGAGCTGAATGACGTCGAGGTCTCGGCCTTGCCGAAGGACCTGCCGGAGTTCATCGAGGTCGACCTCTCGGCGCTCGCCGTCGGCGACATCGTCCACTTGTCGGCGCTCAAGCTGCCGGCCGGTGTCACCATCCCGGAGTTGAAGCTGGGCAAGGAGCACGATCTCGCCGTCGTGATCGCCAAGCACGCCCGTGCCGTCGAGGACGTCGCCGCTGTGCCGACCGCCGCCGAAGTGCCGAGCACCAAGGCCGCCAAGGCCGCTGCCGCGCCGGCCGCCGCCGCCCCGGCCAAGCCGAAGAAGAAGTGATCGTGCCGTCCGTGGCGTCGCATGAGCGGCGCCACGGCGGGTTGCGGTGACGGAATCAACGATGGCGGGCTTGCGCCTCATCATTGGCCTCGGGAATCCGGGTGCCGAGTACGACCGGACCCGGCACAACGCCGGGTTCTGGTTTGTCGACGCACTGGCAGAGCAGGCGAACGTCCGCTGGGGCACCGATGCCAAGCTGCACGGCGAGGTTGCTAAAGCCGATTTCGCCGGCCACACGCTGTGGCTGCTCAAGCCCAGCACCTACATGAATGCCTGCGGCCGCTCGGTGGTCGCGGCATTGCGCTACTGGAAGATCGAGCCCGAGCATTGCCTCGTCGCCCATGACGAGCTCGACCTTGCCCCCGGTGTGGCGCGCCTCAAGTTCGACGGCGGCCACGGCGGCCAGAACGGTCTGCGCGACATCGTGGCGCAGTTGGGCCACGGCAAATTCCACCGCCTGCGGATCGGCATCGGCCACCCCGGTGACAAGACCAAGGTCACCCCCTGGGTGCTCGGCCGCCCTGGCCGCGACGACGAGGCGGCCATCCGCACCGCCATCGCTGACGCGCTCGGCGTGCTGCCGCTGGCGCTCGCCGGCGATTTCAATGAGGCGATGAAGCGCCTCCACACCCCCGTCTCACGCTGAGCGCACCGCGCGAAGCGCCACCGAACCGGAGTCACCATGGGCATCAAGTGCGGCATCGTCGGCCTGCCGAACGTCGGCAAGTCCACTCTTTTCAACGCGCTGACGAAGGCCGGCATCGCCGCCGAGAACTACCCGTTCTGCACGATCGAGCCCAACGTCGGCATCGTCGAGGTGCCCGACCCGCGCTTGCAGCAGCTCGCCGCCATCGTCAAGCCGCAGAAGGTGCAGCCGGCCATCGTCGAGTTCGTCGATATCGCCGGCCTGGTGGCCGGTGCCAGCAAGGGCGAGGGCCTGGGCAACCAGTTCCTCGCCAACATCCGCGAGACCGACGCCATCGTCAACGTGGTGCGCTGCTTCGACGACGAGAACGTGGTGCACGTCTCGGGCCGGGTCGATCCGATCGCCGACATCGAGACCATCGTCACCGAGCTGGCGCTGGCCGATCTCGCTGCGGTCGAAAAGGCCATCCAGCGCGAGGGCAAGCGCGCCAAGGCCGGCGACAAGGACGCGCAGAAGCTGGTGACCCTGCTGGAACGCCTGCTGCCGGTGCTGAACGAGGGTCGCCCGGCGCGAGCCGCCAGTTTCAGCGAGGACGAGAAACTGCTGCTCAAGCCGCTCTGCCTGCTCACCATCAAGCCGGCCATGTACGTCGGCAACGTGCTGGAGGACGGTTTCGAGAACAACCCGCACCTCGACCGACTGCGTGAATTCGCCGCCCGCGAACACGCGCCGGTGGTGGCCGTCTGCGCCAAGATCGAGGCCGAACTGGCCGACCTCGAGGACGCCGACAAGCAGGCCTTCCTCGAGGACCTGGGCCTCGAGGAGCCCGGCCTGAACCGCCTGATCCGGGCCGGCTACGAGCTGCTCGGCCTGCAGACCTACTTCACCGCCGGACCGAAGGAGGTCCGCGCCTGGACCATCCACAAGGGCGACACCGCCCCGCAGGCGGCCGGCGTCATCCACACCGATTTCGAGAAGGGCTTCATCCGCGCCCAGACCATCGCCTTCGACGACTACATCGCGCTCAAGGGCGAGCAGGGCGCCAAGGAGGCCGGCAAGCAGCGTGCCGAGGGCAAGGATTACGTGGTCAAGGACGGCGATGTGCTGAACTTCCTGTTCAATGTCTGAGCAGCTTCCGCAGGCCCGGCCACCGACCGGGCCGCGTTGACAAGCCGCCGACGCATCGCCAGAATAGGCGGCTCGGTTGGAGGAATACCCAAGCGGCCAACGGGGGCAGACTGTAAATCTGCTGGCTCACGCCTTCGGTGGTTCGAATCCACCTTCCTCCACCATCTCCGGCGCCGGCTGGCGACAGGGGTGGCAGAACGGTCCAGTCTTCGGGCGGGAGTAGTTCAACGGTAGAACCTCAGCCTTCCAAGCTGATGGTGCGGGTTCGATTCCCGTCTCCCGCTCCACGGTTCTTCGCGGCAATCAAAACCTGCTCACATAGCTCAGTCGGTAGAGCACTTCCTTGGTAAGGAAGAGGTCGCTGGTTCGATTCCAGTTGTGAGCACCACTTTCGCAATCCTCATCACCGGGTAAACGGCAATGGCAAAGGGCAAGTTCGAGCGCACCAAGCCTCACGTGAACGTGGGCACGATCGGTCACGTTGACCACGGCAAGACGACGCTGACGGCGGCGCTGACG
>Ga0208491_10062_pt1 | contig 38986 bp, 32 predicted proteins | sample SubbioCSW11_NovA_FD_184819 | JGI IMG/M metagenome (GOLD analysis project Ga0208491, IMG submission 184819) | Serpentinite rock and fluid subsurface biosphere microbial communities from McLaughlin Reserve, California, USA - CR11_CSW11_NovA (SPAdes) | ecosystem: Environmental > Terrestrial > Deep...
AGACGCGCTTGAAGGCGCTCGCCTGCCTGCATGAGGGGCCCAAAACGGGCATAGACCCATTGAGTAAACAGGCCGCCATCGTACCCCACCTCGCTACTGGATTTTGTGACACATCGGTGCAAGCCACCCCGCAGCCCACCCTTTTGAGAGGAGACCAACCGATGGCCTTTATGCTGGCCCTAGACCAAGGCACCACCAGTTCGCGCAGCATCGTGTTCGACGCCCAAGGCCAAGTGCGGGCGCAGGCGCAGCAGGAAATCCGCCAACACTACCCGCAACCCGGCTGGGTCGAGCATTGCCCGCACGAGATCTGGGCCACGCAACTGGCCTGCGCCCGCCAGGCCTTGGCCAGCGCCGGGCTGCGCGCCCAGGACCTTGCCGCCATCGGCATCACCAATCAGCGCGAAACCACGCTGCTGTGGGAGCGGCGCAGCGGCGCACCGCTGGGGCGTGCCATCGTCTGGCAGGACCGGCGCACCAGCAGCGCCTGCGCCGCGCTGCGCGAGGCCGGGCACGAGCCGTGTGTGCAGGGCAAAACCGGGCTGCGCCTGGACCCCTATTTTTCTGCCAGCAAGATCGCTTGGTTGCTCGATCACACCCCCGGTGCACGCGCGCGTGCCGAGCGCGGCGAGCTGGCTTTTGGCACCATCGACTCGTGGCTGTTGTGGCAGCTCAGCGGCGGCACGCTGCACGCCACCGACTGCAGCAACGCCGCGCGCACGCTGCTGCTGAATCTGCAGACGCGCGACTGGGACGATGAGCTGCTGGCGCTGTTCCAAATTCCGCGCGCCCTGCTGCCCGAGGTGCGGCCGTCGAGCGCCGACTATGGCCACAGCCAAGCCGAATGGCTGGGGGCCCCGGTGCGCATCGGCGGCGTGGCGGGCGATCAGCAGAGCGCCCTGTTTGGCCAAGCCTGCCTGCGCCCCGGCATGGCCAAAAACACCTACGGCACCGGCTGCTTCCTGCTCATGCACACCGGCGAGCGGTTCCAGCACAGCCAGCACGGCCTGATCAGCACGGCGGCGGCGCAGGTGGCGCACGCGCCGCCGCAGTACGCGCTCGAAGGCAGCGTGTTCGTCGGCGGCGCGGTGGTGCAGTGGCTGCGCGACGGCCTGCGCGCCATCGACTCCAGCAGCGAGGTGCAGGCCCTGGCCCAGAGCGTGCCCGACGCCGGCGGCGTGCTGTTCGTCCCCGCCTTCACCGGCTTGGGGGCGCCCTACTGGCAGCCCGAGGCGCGCGGCTGCATCAGCGGCCTGACGCGCGGCAGCACGCTGGCGCACATCGCCCGCGCGGCGCTCGAGAGCATCGCGTTTCAGAGCGCCGCCTTGCTGCAAGCCATGAGCCGCGACGCGGTGGCGGCGGGCGGGGTGCCGGTAAGCGAGCTGCGCGTCGATGGCGGGGCCTGCGTCAACGATTTGCTGATGCAGATGCAGGCCGACCTGCTGGGCATCCCGGTGCTGCGCCCGGCGGTGACCGAGACCACCGCCCTCGGGGCCGCATGGCTGGCCGGCCTGCAAGCCGGCGTCTATGGCGGGTTGGAGGACCTGACGCGGCTGTGGCGCTGCGAGCGCACTTTTGTGCCCACCCTCGGGCGCGACGCGGCGGCCGAGAAAATGGCGCGCTGGGAGCACGCGGTGCGCCAGACCGTGGCGCCGTGATCCCATGCGCGACAATGGCGGCATGAACAGCCCCACCAGCCCTTACCACGCTTCAAACCTCTTGCAGCAGCCCCGCATCGCCTTCATCGGCGGCGGCAACATGGCCAGCGCCATCGTCGGCGGCCTGCTGCAGCAAGGCTACCCGGCGCAGGCGCTGCACATCGTCGAGCCCGTGGCCGAGCAACGCAGCCGGCTGGCGCAGCAGTTCCCCGGCGTGGCGCTGCACCCGGCAGCCGACAGCGCCCTGGTCGATGCCGCGCTGGTGCTGTGGGCAGTCAAGCCGCAGGTCTTCAAGCAGGCGGCGCTGGAATGCGCGCCGCACCTGAGCGCCAGCGCGCTGCACCTGAGCGTGGCCGCTGGCATCCGCAGCGACAGCATGGTGCGCTGGCTCGGCAGCGAGCGCATCGTGCGCGCCATGCCCAACACCCCGGCCCTGGTCGGCCTAGGGATGACCGGGCTGTACGCCCGCCCGGCCGTGAGCAGCGCCGAGCGCGAGCAGGTGCAGGCGCTGCTGGCGGGCACCGGGCGCACGCTTTGGCTGGCGCAAGAGTCGGACCTAGACGCCGTGACCGCGCTGTCCGGCTCTGGCCCGGCCTACGTGTTTTATTTTCTGGAAGCCATGCGCCGCGCCGGCACCGAACTGGGCCTGACGCCGCAAGCCGCCACCGAACTGGCCATCGGCACCTTTGCCGGGGCGGCGCAACTGGCTCAGCGCAGCAGCGAACCGCCCGAGGTGCTGCGCCAGCGCGTGACCTCCAAAGGCGGCACCACCCACGCCGCCCTCAGCGCCATGGAAGCGGCGCAGATTTCCGACGCCTTCGTGGCGGCGATCGCGGCCGCGCACCGGCGGGCGCGCGAAATGGGCGCCGAGTTCGGCGATTAACAGGCGGGGCTCCGCCCCCCTAGACCCTGTGCGCGGCCCTGTGGCCTGTGCACGGACCTCTGCGCGCTGCGTTGCACGCTGCGTTGCGGCCGGGCGCAGTGTCTGGGGCTTTAGCCGCGCAGCGCCAACTCCAGCGCCAGCCCTACAAACAGGGTGCAACCGAGCCAATGGTTGAGCCTGAAGGCGCGAAAGCATCCTTCGCGGCTGCGCGCGCGGATCAGCCACAGGTGCCAGCCCACCTGCGCCAGCGCCAGCGCCAGGCCTAAGCCAAACCAGAGCCCGCCCACCTGCGGCCACAGCAGCGCGCCCCACAGCAGCAGGTGCAGCAGGTAAAAGGCCGCCACCGCCGCCACGTCGAAGCGCCCGAGCGTGATGGCCGAGGTTTTGATGCCGATGCGCAAGTCGTCGTCGCGGTCCACCATCGCGTACTCGGTGTCGTAGGCCAGCACCCAGAACAGGTTGGCCAGCAGCAGCGCCCAGGCCAAAGCCGGCACGCTGCCTTGCGCCGCCGCGTAGGCGATCGGGATGCCGAAGCTGAACGCCACTCCAAGCACCGCCTGCGGCATGGCAAAAAAGCGCTTGGCGTAGGGGTAGGCGATGGCGATCAGCAACGCCGGCACCGACCACGCCACCGCCGCCGCCGTGGTCGTGAGCACCAACAAAAAGGCCGCAAAAGCCAAGCACGCCCCCAACAGCAGCGCCTCGCGCGGCTGCACGCGCCCGCTGGTCACGGGCCGCTGCGCGGTGCGCTGCACGTGGCGGTCGTATTGGCGGTCGGCCACGTCGTTTGCGCAACAGCCGGCGCTGCGCATCAAAATGGTGCCCAGCACGAACACCGCCAGCAGGTGCCAGCCCGGCCAGCCGTCGGCGGCCAGCCACAGCGCCGACAAGCTCGGCCACAGCAGCAGCAACCAGCCGGCCGGGCGGTCCCAGCGGATCAGGTCCAAGTACAGCGCCAGCCGCCCGGCTGGCTGCGAGGCGGAAGCACTCATGGCGTCAGGCGCTGCACCCCAGGCAACGCGCAGGCGTAAATGGCGTTGCGCAAGGCGGCGATGGCCTCGTAACGGGTGAAGCTGCGCCGCCAGGCCAGCACCACGCGGCGCTGCGGCGGATCGCCGGCAAAGGGCAGGTAGCGCACGTAGGGCGCGCCATCGGCCGGCAACGGCGCCCCGTTTTGCGCCTCCAGCACGGCGGCGGGCACGCTCAGGCGCGGCACCAGCGTGATGCCCATGCCCGCGGCCACCATGTGCTTGATGGTCTCGAGCGACGAGCCCTCGAAGCTGCGCCGGATGCCCTCGGCGTTGCTGGCGTAGCGCGCAAACTCGGGGCAGACCTCGAGCACGTGGTCACGAAAGCAGTGCCCGGCCCCGAGCAGCAGCATGGTCTCTTGCTTGAGCTGCTCGGCGCTCACGCTGCGCTGCTGCGCCAGCGGGTGCTGCACCGGCAACGCCACCCAAAAGGGTTCGTCGTACAGCGGCGCAATGGCCAGATTGGTGTCGGGGAAAGGCTCGGCCAAAATGGCGGCGTCGAGCTCGCCGATGCGCAACTGCTCCAGCAGCTTGGCGGTGAGGTTTTCTTGCAGCAGCAGCGGCATTTGCGGCGTGCGCTCGATCACGCGCCGCACCAGCTCGGGCAGCAGATAGGGCCCGATGGTGTAGATCACGCCCAGACGCAGCGGGCCGCTGAGCGGATCTTGGCCACGGCGGGCAATTTCTTTGATGCGTGCCGCTTGCTCAAGCACCACCTGCGCCTGGCGCACGACCTCGACCCCCAGCGGCGTGGTGCTCACTTCACTGGCGCTGCGCTCAAACAGCTTGAGGTCGAGCTCTTCTTCGAGCTTTTTGATGGCCACGCTCAGCGTCGGCTGCGAGACGAAGCAGGCCTCGGCGGCGCGGCCGAAGTGGCGCTCACGCGCCACCGCGACGATGTATTTGAGTTCGGTCAGGGTCATGGCAGGGGGGCCCGTTGTCCTTTCAGTGGCGCCCTGCCGCCCGAAGCCACTGAAGCGCCCCCTTGGGGGGCAGCGAGCGCAGCGAGCGTGGGGGCAGTTTCACTTCAGGCTTTGAGAAAGTCCGATTTTGCCCCCAACCAGCGCTCGATGTGGCGCTGCGCCGCTTGCGGCTGCTCGGCCAGCAGGCGCGGAGCCCACGCCCGCGCCCAGTCGAGCAGGTGCGCGTCGTGCTCGAGGTCGGCAAAGCGCAGCATCGGCGCCCCCGATTGGCGCGCGCCCAAAAACTCGCCCGGCCCACGGATTTCGAGGTCGCGCCGGGCGATCTCAAAGCCGTCGGCGGTCTCGAGCATGGCGCGCAAGCGCGCGCGCGCGGCCTCGCCCAAGCGGCCGTTTTCACCCGGCTCGTAGAGCAGCACGCAGACCGATGCCGCCTGCCCGCGCCCGACGCGGCCGCGCAACTGGTGCAACTGGCTCAGCCCAAAGCGCTCGGCGTGTTCGATCACCATCAGCGTGGCGTTGGGCACATCGACCCCGACCTCGACCACCGTGGTGCTCACCAGCACCCCGATCTGCCCGGCACAGAAGCGCGCCATCACCTCTTTTTTTTCGGCCAGCGGCAGGCGCGCGTGCAGCAGCCCGACTTGCACCGGCGCGCCGGTGGGGCCGTTGCAGCCCTCGAGCGCAGCGGCGAGTTCGAGCGCCGTGCTTTGGGCGTTGCGCAAATCGATCGCTTCGCTGTCTTCGATCAAGGGGCAGACCCAGTAGGCCTGGCGGCCCTGCGCCAGCTGCGCGCGCAGCCGCGACAGCAACTCGTCGCGCCGGCTGGCGCTGAGCAGCTTGGTCAGGATCGGGCTGCGGCCGGGGGGCAGCTCGTCGAGGCTGGAGATGTCGAGGTCGGCGTAGTGGCTCATGGCCAGCGTGCGCGGGATCGGGGTCGCGCTCATCATCAGCAGGTGCGGCTCCACGCCCTCGCGCGCGCTGCGCAGGGCCAGCCGCTGCGCCACGCCAAAGCGGTGCTGCTCATCGATCAGCGCCAAACCCAGCCGCGCAAACTGCACCTGCTCGCCGATCACCGCATGGGTGCCCACGACCAGCGCGGCGCGGCCGTCTTGGATGCCTGCCAGGGCCTGCGTGCGCTGGCCCTTGTTTTGGCTGCCGGTCAACCAGGCGATGTGCCGCCCTTGGACCTGCAGCAGCGGCTGCAACCAGTCGATCAGCTTGCCAAAGTGCTGCTCGGCCAAAATTTCGGTCGGCGCCATGAGGGCGCACTGCCAACCGGCGTCGATGGAGCGCGCCGCTGCCAGCGCCGCCACCACCGTTTTGCCGCTGCCCACATCGCCTTGCAGCAGCCGGTGCATGGGGGTGCGCCGCTGCAGGTCGGCGTCGATCTCGGCGCCCACCCGGCGCTGGGCCGCCGTGAGCGCAAAGGGCAGGCGCGCCAGCAGCTGTGCGTGCAAACCGCCCACCAAAGGGGCCATCTCGGGGGCGCAGCGCGCCGCCCGCAGCTGGCGCGCCTGCCACTGCGCCAGTTGCTGCGCCAGCAGCTCCTCGGCCTTCAGGCGCTGCCAGGCCGGGTGGCTGCGGTCTTCGAGGCTGGCCAGCGCCACCTCGGGCGGCGGCTGGTGCAGCCCGAGCAGGGCCGCACGCAGGCCGCCCCCTGCCAGCCCCGGGCAGTCGGCCCAAGCCTGCGGTGGCACGGTCTCGCTCAAGTCGGCGCGCTCCAGCGCGCTGGCGATGGCGCGGCGCAAATACGCTTGCGGCAAGCCAGCGCTGGCCGGATAGACCGGCGTCAGGCTGCGCGGCAACTCGCCCTCGGCGCGCTGCCACTGCGGGTGCAAGAGCGTGGGGCCAAACAGGCCGTGGCGCAGCTCGCCCCGGGCGCGGATGCGCGTACCCGGCGCGAGCGCCTTGTGCTGCGCGCCGCTGAAGTGGAAAAACAACAGGGTGCAGCAACCGCTGCCGTCGTCGAGCAGCACCTGCAACTGCCGCCGGCCGCCGCTGCGCACCTCGGCGCTGCGCACCGTGCCCTCGAGCTGCAGCGTCTGCCCCGGCTGCGCCTGGGCCAAGGGGGTGATGCGGGTCTGGTCTTCGTAGCGCAGCGGCAGGTGCAGCGCCAGGTCGATCGGGCGCAGCAGGCCGAGCTTGCGCAGCGCTTTTTGAGGGCCGCTCAGGGCAGCGGCGCGCGCGGTGGGCTCAGTCAATGCATGTGCACCCGCCGCCATCGAGCCCGCACGCCCTGGGCCTCAGTCCGCCTTGGCCGGCGCTTTGTGCCGCAGCAACACCACCACCAGCGTGACGATGGTCAGCGGCACCACAAAGCCCATCATCACCATGCTAAAGCCCTCCAGCGCGGCGTGCTGCTGCGCCGCCAAAATCAAGTACGCCACGTAGGCCACGTAGTAGCCCACGAACACCGCGCCCTCCCAGCGCGCGATTTCGCGCCCCGAGATGAACACCGGCAGGCAAGCCAGCGCCACCGCCAGCATGATCCAGACGTCGAAGGCCAGCACGGCTTCGGAAAAAACCAGCCCAGCCGAGCCAAACGACACCATGCCCCCCAGCCCGAGCACGCCCAGCAGGTTGAAGGTGTTGCTGCCGACCACGTTGCCCACCGCGATATCGCGCTCGCCCTTGATGGCGGCGGTGATCGAGGTGGCCACTTCCGGCATCGAGGTGCCGGCGGCGACGATGGTCAGGCCGATGATCAGTTCGCTGACCCCAAAGGCGCGCGCAAAGGCGATCGACGAATCGATCAGCCAGCCCGAGCCCAGCACCAGCAGCACCAAGCCGATGACGATCAGCACGATCTGCACCGGCAGTTTGGCGTCCCATTCGTTGGCCGCAGCGGGTTGCAGCTCGGCGTCAAAGTCGGCCGACTCGGCCTTGGTGGCGCGACGCGACTGGATCACCAGAAAGGCCGTATAAAACAGCAGCAGACCAAAGAGGATCGCGCCATCGATCCAGTTGATGGCCCCATCGAGCCCCAGCGCCAGCACCAGCAGCGAGGCCCCGATCATGATCGGCACCTCTTGGCGGATCAACTGGCTGTGCACCACCAGCGGCACGATCAGCGCGCTGAGCCCGAGGATGAAGAGCACGTTGAAGATGTTGCTGCCGATCACGTTGCCGACGGCAATGTCGTACTGCCCCTCCAGCGTTGCCCCGACCGTGATCGCCATCTCGGGCGAACTGGTGCCAAAGGCGACGATGGTTAGCCCCACCACCAGCGGCGAGATGCCCACCGACAGCGCCAGCTTGGAGGCCCCGCGCACCAGCGAGCTGGCCCCGGCGACCAGCGCCACCAGTCCGGCGACGAAAAAAACGATGTGCAGCAGCATATGTAAATACCCTCGAAGGAAAGGCGCGCATGTTAGCAAGCGCCCGCCCGCGCTTTCATCCGCCAAATAGGAACATGGTACAGGGAAAGCCAGAGGTTGCCGTGACGGCAAAGGTGGCGCAACGCGATCCAAGGGCTGTGAGGCGATCGTGCGCGCCCAAATGAGCGCACAAAAGCACAGCCTATCAGAGCAACCGCTGATGCAGGGCCAGCAAGGCCTGGGTGAGCGGGTGTTTGGGCTCGAGGTGGATCAGGGGCCGCGCCAACTGGTGTGACTCGCGCACCTTGACCGAAGCCTGCAAGTAGGGCTGCAACACCGGCAGGCCCTCGTCGATCAGCTCCTGCACCAGCTGCTGCGGCAGCCGGGCGCGCGGCTGAAACTGATTGACCACGATGCCCTTGACCTGCAAACCGGGGTTGTGGTCGGCGCGGATCTCTTGCACGTTGGCCAGCAGCGTGTAGAGCGCTTGGCGCGAGAAGTCGTCGCAATCGAAAGGGATCAGGCAGCCGCTGGCCCCCATGAGCGCGGACCGGGTGTAAAAGTTGAGCGCCGGTGGGGTGTCGAGATAAATCTGCTCGTATTCGTTGCCCAGCTGCGCAAGCGCCTCGCGCAGCTTGTAGATCTTGTGGCGCGCCTCCAGCTTGACTTGCAACTCGTCCAGCGCTGGGCTGGCGGCGAGCACATCCAGCCCCTCGAATGGGCTGCGCTGCACGAAGTGCGAAGGCGGCAGTGGGTTGAAGGTGTAGCTGAGCGTCTGCGCGAAAAAACCCGCTACGCCGACCGTGCCAGTGCCGCTCTGGGCAGCGCTCTGCGCACCAGCGGCACCGAGCAGGTAGCGGCTGGAATTGCCCTGCACATCGAGGTCGATCAGCAAGGTGCGCCGACCCTGTACCGCGCTGATCGCGGCCAAGTTGCAGGCGATGGTGGACTTGCCCACCCCGCCTTTTTGATTGAATACGACCAATGGCATGTCTGGGCTCCGGGGGCTGCGTGGCTTGCGCATCATAGCGCCGTAGGCGCCGGCCCATGGCCCTGCATCCGCTTCAGGCTTAGAGCTTTTGCGCCTACGAGGCCGATATAATCGACGAGGAACAAGAGTTCGTGCTGGTTGCTATGGCACCGATCCCGATTCGTATACGCTTGCAAAGGCTCCCATGAGTGACGCAAAAACCCCCTCTACCCAGACTCCTTCTGGTTTCAGTCTCAAACGCTGGATTCTGCTTTTGGGTGTCTTGGCCCCAGTCGTCTTGAGTATTGTGCTGGTCACCTTGGTGCTGCAAAAGCCCTTTGCCCCGGCGCCCGATCTGGCGGCGCAGGAGTTGGCTACCGCTGAGCGCATCCAGCGCGTCGGCACGGTGGCTCTGCGCGAGGCCACCCGCGAACTGCGCACGGGTCAGCAGGTTTATCAGGCGGCTTGCATGGCTTGCCACGCCGCCGGCGTGGTCGGCGCGCCCAAGTTTGGCGACGCGGCTGCTTGGGCTCCGCGCATCGGCGCCGGCCTCGAGCGCTTGGTCACCTCCACCCTGCAAGGCAAGGGCGCCATGGGTGCCCAAGGGGGCGGCGCCTTTAGCGACTTCGAGATCAAGCGCGCCGTGGTTTACCTGGCCAATGCCAGCGGCGGCAGCTTCCCCGAGCCGGTCGCTCCGGAAGCGGCCGCTGCGCCGGCACCTCAGCAATAAGCCTGCTACTTGGCTGCGCGCTGCACGCGGCCGAGGCTGTAAATGGGAGTAAGCGGGAATAAAAGCCTACTGACGCCAGGTCTGTTTCTATCCTCCTTGCACCATCAACCAGTTGCAGACCGCCTGCGGCAAACCCTGCAACTGCAATTCGGGCCGACCAGAGCGCCAACTGATCTGTCCCGGAAACCCCACGTGCCCACCGCTACCGGGTTGCCACAAGGTGACGGCGGCTCCCGCTTCATCCAGTTGGGGCAGGCAAGATGCCGGCACCAGCGGGTCGTTGCGGGCGTTGAGTATCAGCGCCGGCAGTTCAATGGCCGCCAGCTTCGGCTTGGCTGAAGCGCGCCGCCAGTAGTCCTCGACCCCGGCAAACCCGTGCAACGGCGCGGTAAAAGCGTTGTCAAATTCGCGCAGCGTCTGTGCGGCCAGGGCACGCGGCAAGTCGAACAATCCCGGAAACTGCTGCGCCTTGCTGCGCGCCTTGTGCTTCATGGTGCGCAGAAACAGCTGCGCGTACAGCCAGCGGTTGCGGCCGCTGTCGATCGCATCTCCAGCAGCGCGCAAGTCTAGCGGTGCCGATACGGCGGCCACCGCGCTCACGGTGCGCCGGGCCGCGCTGCCCGCCTCCTGCGCCCAGCGCAACAATGCATTGCCACCGAGCGATACGCCAACCGCGTACAGCGTGCAAGCAGGCCCCACTTGAGCGCGCACGCGCTGCAGCATCCAGCTGATTTCTTCGTAGTCGCCGCTGTGGTAAGCGCGTGGGGCGAGGTTGATCGGGCCAGAGCAGCCGCGAAAGTGCGGCAGCACGAAACCCCAGTGGCGCTGCTGCGCCTCGAGGGCAAAGGTCTGGGCATAGTGGCTGCTGGAACTGCCCTCGAGGCCGTGAAACAGCACCAGGGTGGACTGGCCACCAGCAAAAGTCGGCCCAACGCTGGCGCTAGGCGTGCCGCCCAGCCAATCGGCGTCGATGAAATCGGCATCGGTGGTGGCCCAGCGCTCGCGCCGCCACAGCACACGGGAGCGGGCCAAGTGCCGGCCCCACAGAGCGCTGATTATCGTTTGTGCGTCCCCACCGGGGAGCCAGAGTGGTGCGGTGTAGCGCCAATCGGAGCCCATCAGCGCCACCCTGCCTGAGAGGCCAGGAGGAAATCGCTCAAGCCCGCCCTAACGGTCAATTGCCTAGTGTCCTCTGAACGCCTGAGCACACAATCGCAGAGGAGCTTGTGCGTAGACGGTTGGTCGAACTGCTGTTTAGCGCTTCTGGCGGTACTTGCGCAACGCGGCGATCTGCGCCGCCATCACCGCCAGTTCGGAAGTGGCTTTGGCCAGATCGACGTCGCTCTTGGCGTTTTTCAGCGCTTCTTCGGCCTGCTTGCGGGCGTCGTTGGCCTTGGCCTCGTCGAGGTCGTGGCCACGGATCGCCGTGTCGCTCAGCACCGTGACCATGCGCGGCTGCACCTCGAGGATGCCGCCGGCAACGAACACGAATTCCTCGTCGCCATCGGCCTTTTCGATGCGCACCGCGCCCGGCTTGATGCGCGTGATCATGGGCGTGTGCCCCGGCAGAATGCCGAGCTCGCCCATTTCACCGGGCAGGGCCACAAACTTGGCCTTGCCGCTAAAGATCGACTCTTCGGCGCTCACCACCTCGACTTGCATCGTATTCATCTGTGTTCCTAGTCTAAAGCTCTGGCCATGGCGCTGTCAGCTGTCAGCTGTGCGCATCAGGCCATTTTCTTGGCTTTTTCGAAGGCTTCGTCGATGGTGCCGACCATGTAGAACGCTTGCTCGGGCAAGTGGTCGCACTCGCCGCTGGTGATCATCTTGAAGCCGCGGATGGTCTCGGACAGCGGCACGTATTTGCCGGGCGAGCCGGTAAACACCTCGGCCACGTGGAAGGGCTGCGACAGGAAGCGCTGGATTTTGCGCGCCCGCGACACCGCCAGCTTGTCTTCTGGGGCCAGTTCGTCCATGCCCAGAATGGCGATGATGTCGCGCAGCTCTTTGTAGCGCTGCAGCGTGCCCTGCACGGCACGGGCGGTTTCGTAGTGCTCTTGGCCCACCACCAGCGGGTCCAGCTGGCGGCTGGTGGAATCGAGCGGGTCCACAGCGGGGTAGATGCCCAGTGAAGCGATGTCGCGCGAGAGCACCACGGTCGAATCCAAGTGGGCGAAGGTGGTGGCGGGCGAGGGGTCGGTCAAGTCGTCGGCCGGCACATAGACGGCTTGGATCGAGGTGATGGAGCCAACTTTGGTCGAGGTGATGCGCTCTTGCAAGCGGCCCATCTCTTCGGCCAGCGTCGGTTGGTAACCCACCGCCGAGGGCATACGGCCCAGCAGCGCCGACACTTCGGTACCGGCCAGGGTGTAACGGTAGATGTTATCGACAAAGAACAACACGTCGCGGCCTTCGTCGCGGAACGATTCGGCGATGGTCAGGCCGGTGAGCGCCACACGCAGGCGGTTGCCCGGGGGCTCGTTCATCTGGCCATAGACCATGGCCACTTTGGATTCGGGCAGGTTCTCGAGGTTCACCACGCCGGAGTCGGCCATCTCGTGATAAAAGTCGTTGCCTTCGCGGGTGCGCTCGCCCACGCCAGCAAACACCGATAGGCCGCTGTGCGCCTTGGCGATGTTGTTGATGAGCTCCATCATGTTCACGGTCTTGCCCACACCGGCGCCACCGAACAGGCCCACTTTACCGCCTTTGGCGAAGGGGCAGACGAGGTCGATCACCTTGATGCCGGTTTCGAGCAGCTCTTGCGAGGGCGAGAGCTCGTCGTAGGCCGGGGCCTTGCGGTGGATGGAGGCGGTGAGCTCCTGGCTCACCGGACCGCGCTCGTCGATGGGCGCGCCCAGCACGTCCATGATGCGGCCCAGCGTGGCTTTGCCCACCGGCACGGTGATCGGGGCTTTGGTGTTGCTCACCAGCATGCCGCGGCGCAGGCCGTCGGACGAGCCCAGCGCGATCGTGCGCACCACGCCGTCGCCGAGCTGCTGCTGCACCTCGAGCGTGAGGGCGGAGCCTTCCATTTTGAGCGCGTCGTAGATACGCGGCATCTGGTTGCGCGGGAATTCCACGTCGACCACGGCGCCGATGCACTGGACGATCTTGCCCTGTACCGCGGTGTTCACTTCTGCGTTGGCTTGAGACATGATGGATACCTTTAAATGCTCTGAATCTTTGAAGGGCAAGCTCAAACGGCTGCCGCGCCGGCCACGATTTCCGACAGCTCTTTGGTGATGCCGGCTTGGCGCGTTTTGTTGTAAATCAGCTTGAGTTCGGAGATCACGCTGCCGGCGTTGTCGGTCGCGGCCTTCATGGCCACCATGCGCGCCGACTGCTCCGAAGCCATGTTCTCGGCCACGGCCTGATAGACCTGCGACTCGATGTAGCGCACCAGCAACTCGTCGATCACGGTTTGGGGGTCGGGCTCGTAGAGGTAGTCCCAGTCGTGCCCGGCCTCACCGCTGTCGAGCGATTCGGCGCTCAACGGGAGCAGCTGCTGCACCACCGCTTCTTGGCGCATGGTGTTGATGAAGCGCGTGTAGCACACATGCACCGAGGCCAGTTGGCCTTGGGCATAGGCGTCGAACAGCACCTTGACCGGGCCGATCAGCTTTTCGAGGTGCGGCGTGTCGCCCAAGCCGGTGGTGTGCGACACCACTTTGGCGCCGATGCGGTTCAAGAAACCCAGCCCCTTGTTGCCGATGGCCACCGCGTGGGTGCTGTGCCCGCGCCCTTGCGCCTCGCGCAGTTGCTGCGTGGCCAGACGCAGCACGTTGGTGTTGAGGCCGCCGCACAACCCTTTGTCGGTGCTGATGACGATCAGGCCACAGACCTTGGCCTGATCGTTGTGCAGCATGAAGGGGTGCTGGTACTCGGGGTTGGCGCGCCCGAGGTTGGCTGCGATCTGGCGCACCTTTTCGCTGTAGGGCCGGGCCATGCGCATGCGCTCTTGCGCCTTGCGCATTTTGGATGCGGCCACCATTTCCATGGCTTTGGTGATCTTCTTGGTGTTTTCCACCGATTTGATCTTGGTGCGTATTTCCTTGCCGGCTGCCATTGATGCTCCTTATCGGGTCGCGCTGCAGCGCCTCAGTAGGTGCCAGACTGTTTGAACGCGCCAATCGCTTGGCTCAGCTCGGCCTCGGACTCTTTGCTCATGGCGCGCTCGTTTTCGAGCGTGGTCAGCAAGGTGGCGTGCTTGTCTTTGAGGTAGCCGTGCAGGCCGGCCTCGAACGACAGCACCTTTTTCACGTCCACGCTATCGACAAAGCCCTTGTTGACCGCAAACAGCGTGGCCGCCATCAAAGCGATGGACTGCGGGCTGTACTGCTTTTGCTTGAGCAGTTCGGTCACGCGGGCACCGCGGTCGAGCTGCTTGCGCGTGGCTTCGTCCAGATCGCTGGCAAACTGCGCAAAGGCGGCGAGTTCGCGGTACTGCGCCAAGTCGGTGCGGATACCGCCCGACAGGCCCTTGATGAGCTTGGTCTGCGCTGCACCCCCCACACGCGAGACCGAGATACCGGCGTTGATCGCCGGCCGGATGCCGGCGTTGAACAGGCTGGTCTCGAGGAAGATCTGGCCGTCGGTGATCGAGATCACGTTGGTGGGCACGAAGGCCGAGACGTCACCGGCTTGGGTTTCGATGATCGGCAGCGCGGTGAGCGAACCGGTCTTGCCCTTGACTTCGCCCTTGGTGAAGGCTTCCACGTAGTCGGCGTTGACGCGCGCGGCGCGCTCGAGCAGGCGGCTGTGCAGGTAGAACACGTCGCCGGGGTAGGCTTCGCGGCCCGGTGGGCGGCGCAACAGCAGCGAGACTTGGCGATAGGCCACGGCTTGCTTGGACAGATCGTCGTAAATGATCAGCGCGTCTTGGCCGCGGTCGCGGAAGTACTCGCCCATGGTGCAGCCCGAGTAGGCAGCCAGGTACTGCATCGCGGCCGAATCGGAAGCCGAGGCCGCGACCACGATCGTGTACTGCATGGCGCCGGCTTGCTCGAGCGCGCGCACCACGTTTTTGATCGACGACGCCTTCTGCCCGATGGCCACATAGACGCAGGTCATATTCTGACCTTTTTGGTTGATGATGGCGTCGATCGCCACCGCCGTCTTGCCGGTCTGGCGGTCGCCGATGATCAGCTCGCGCTGGCCACGGCCCACCGGCACCATCGAGTCGATCGACTTCAGGCCGGTCTGCACCGGCTGATCGACCGATTTGCGTGCGATCACGCCGGGCGCCACCTTTTCGATCACGTCGGTCATCTTGGCGTTGATCGGGCCCTTGCCGTCGATCGGTGCACCGAGCGTGTTGACCACGCGGCCGATCAGCTCGGGGCCCACCGGCACTTCCAGAATGCGGCCGGTGCACTTGACCGTGTCGCCTTCGCTGATGTGCTCGTAGGCGCCCAGAATCACGGAGCCAACCGAGTCGCGCTCGAGGTTGAGCGCCAGCCCATAGGTGGGCTGCCCTTCGGCGTTGACGGGGAACTCGAGCATTTCGCCCTGCATCACGTCCGACAGGCCGTGGATGCGGCAGATGCCGTCGGTCACCGACACCACCGTGCCTTGGTTGCGCACGCTGGCGCTGACCGATAGGCCTTCGATGCGCGACTTGATCAGTTCTGAAATCTCTGCGGGATTGAGTTGCATGACTCTTTCCTTCCTTCGTATGTTGTGACGCTGTACTTCGACGCTCGAACCGGCTTTGTCAAGCCGTCAGCGCCACCTTCATTTGATCCAGCCGGGCCTTGACGGAGAGGTCGAGCACTTCGTCGCCGACCAGCACCCGCACACCGCCGATGAGCTCGGGTTGCACCTCGACCTGGAGCTTGAGCGGACGCTTGAAGTGCCGCTCCAGCACCTGCGCCAGCTCGCGCAGCGCCGCCTCGTCGATCGGGTAGGCGCTGCACACCAAGGCATCGGCGCTACCGCTTTGCTCGTTGATCAACACGTGCAGCTGGCGCGCCATCTCGGGCAGGGCATTCAGGCGGCCGTTGTCGATCACGGTGCGCAGGAAGTTGCAACCCAGCTCGGGCAGCGGCTGCCTGAGCAAGCCGGTGATGAGCTCATAAACCTGCTGCGCCGACACCTTGGGGTTGGCCGCCCAAAGCAGCAGTTGCGGGTGGGCCGCCACCAGCGCGAGCTCGTCGAGCCAATCGGCGGCGGCTTGGGCTTGGTTGCTTGCGGATTTGAACAACGCCTCGGCGTAAGGGCGGGCGATGGTTGCGAGTTCGGCCATGATGTGCTCGGTGTGAGGATCAAAGCTCGGCTTTGAGGCGCGCCAACAGATCGGCGTGCACACCGGCGTTGACTTCGCGGCGCAGAATCTGCTCTGCCCCCTGCACGGCCAGCAAACCCACCTGCTCACGCAGCTGCTCGCGCGCTTTGTAAACCTGCTGCTCGGCTTCGGCCTCGGCGGCGGCGCGGATTTTGGCCGATTCTTCGGTGGCGCGCTGCTTGGCCTCTTCGATGATCTGCTGCGCCCGGCGCTCGGCATCGGCCAGCCGCGAGGCCGACTCGTTGCGCGATTTGCTCAGCTCTTCTTCGACGCGCTTGTTGGCCAGCGCGAGTTCTACTTTGGCTTTTTCGGCAGCGGCGAGCCCGTCGGCGATCTTGAGCGCGCGCTCATCGAGCACCTTGGCCAACGGCGGCCACACGAACTTCATCGTGAACCACACAAAGATCGCAAAAACGATCGCTTGCGCAAACATGGTTGCATTGAGATTCATCGCAACACCTTTCTGAGTAAACGGTGATAGATTCGTGTGATCGTGCGAGCGAAGGCTGAGTTCGCATAAACCGTGTGCGCCCTCATTGATACGAATTTCGTAGCGCATGAAACAGGAACTGCTCGCTTGTTCCATGTTGATTTTTCTCAAGAAAACAGAACAGAGAAAAATTGCACACGGTTTAAACGAACTCAGCCTGCGAGCGAAGGCCCCGAGCCGAACTTAAAGCCCAGAAACAGGCGCCTCACAATCCAAATCAAGAAACCACGAAAGGGTTGGCAAAAGCAAACAAAAGGGCCACCGCAACGGCGATCAAGAAGGCAGCATCAATCAAACCTGCCAAAATAAACATACTGGTCTTGAGCTCGTTCATGAGCTCAGGCTGTCGCGCCGAAGATTCTAGGAACTTACCGCCCATGAGCGAAATTCCAATCGAAGCACCGATAGCGCCAACGGCGACGATGATGCCACAAGCGATAGCGACGAGACCCATTGTCAATTCCATGATGTTTCCTTTGGACTGAAGAACGAAGTTGAAGTTACGAGGAGAAAAAATACACGAAACCGCACAAGAACTGTGCGAACTCAGTGCGCATCATGCGCCTGACCCAGATAAATCAGGGCCAGCATCATGAAAATGTATGCCTGCAAGGTGATGACCAAGATGTGGAAGATGGCCCACAAAGTGCCGGCAATCAGGTGCCCGATGAACAGCATACCGCCGCCCAAAGTAAAAGCTGCGTACCCGCCCAACAAGGCAATCAGCATAAAGATCAGCTCGCCAGCAAACAGGTTCCCGAACAGACGCATGCCATGAGAAATGGTTTTAGCCAAATACTCAATAATCTGCATCGGGAAGTTTATCAGCGCCAAAATCACGGCCAAAAAAGGGTTCTTACTGGTGCCAAACGGCGCAGAAACCAACTCATGCCCCCAGCCACCCCATCCTTTGATTTTGATGTTGTAGTAAAAGCACATCAACAACACCGCCAAGGCCAATCCAAGCGTGGTAGACATATCGGCAGTAGCCACCACGCTGAAGTAATCTGGCATACCAAACAGCGCGTGCAAGCCATCGTCGTTGTGGTCGTGCACGAATGGGATACCGTAAGCCCAAATAAAGGGAAACAGGTCCACCGGGATCAGGTCCATGAAGTTCATCATGAACACCCAACAGAGAACAATCAATGCCATGGGCGCTATGACTTTACGACTCTGCGGGTTGCTGATGACTGATTTGGCCTGAGTTTCTACCATTTCGGCCAACAACTCAACGAAATTCTGCAAGCGACCCGGAACCCCAGCCGTCGAGCGCTTAGCCACCGACCACAAGAACCAACAGGTCAACGAACCAAGTAAAAAAGCTACCCCGATCAGATCGATATTGAACACCGTGAAATCCACGATCTCGGTCTGCTTAGAGCTTGTCAAGTGCCCCAAGTGGTGACGAATGTATTCACTGGGCGTTGGTCCAGGCAACTCAGTTTCCATGCAACTCTGCTTTCGTCAATTTCATCAGATGAATCAAGGCGCCGTTTTGACGGCCTGCCACTTCCAAAAAGCCAGCCAATATACCTTCAAAACCAACACCAACCCGACCAAAAGGCCGACCCAACTCAAACCCGGTATCAAGGCTGGGGCCAGCGCCAACAGGGCGATGGCCAGCAAGATCTTGACACCTTCCCAAAAAAACACGCCCCCAAGCACGCCCCGAACCGCACCCGCAGGCTGCGCTGCATGCCTGCGCGCCCAGCGGCTACCGGTTAGGCCATAAGCCATCACAGCCGACGGCAGCAGGGCACACAAGCCGCCATAAAACACCGACACCACCCACACCAATTCGCCCCAAACCAGAGCGAACGGCACCGTAGAGGTGGTCGCCAGAAGCAACATCACCAGCTGCCAACGCACCAAGGCCCACACCGACATTTGAGGCTGGCGGGCGCGCAATGCTTGGGCCTGCTCGGCCGTGAGAGGCGTGAAACTCTCGTCTTCTGTGGCTGTGTCGACCTGCAAACCGTTTGGACTTTCACGCTCCTCGGCGCTCGCTTGCGTACCACGGAGCATTGTCACCACCTCGGATTACAGATCGATTAACGCACCGGTAGACTTTGTTCAGGGCTGCGTAGGCACCCATCGGCACCGCCACCAACCCGATGCCGCAGCGTCAAAACTCGCGCATTATACGTAGAAACCCGCAGGCACCAAATCTTTGACACTCTTTTCATCCAAACGTCATGCTTTAGTCACGCGCCTATGGGCCTCACCAACCCCGATATCGCGATAATAACCGCATGTCTGCTCCACCTGCCTCAGACTCGCTGATCACCTACCCATCTCATTTCCCTATCAAAGTCATGGGCTTGCAGAGCCCCAGCTTGGTCGAGGAGATGCTCGCCATCGCGCGCCGCTTCGACCCCGACTTTGACCCGCTCACCGTCGAACAGCGCCCGAGTAAGGCCGGCAAATACCTCGGCCTGACCCTGACCGTGCAGGTGCACAACCGCGCGCAGCTCGATGACCTGTACCGCGCCTTGAGCTCGCACCCCCTCGTTAAGGTCGTGCTCTGATGGCCGATCTGATCTTGCGCAACCTAGGCCCAGTGGACTATGCGCCTACTCTGGAGGCCATGCGCGCCTACACCCAACAGCGCGGTTCTGAGAGCCCCGACGAAATCTGGTTTTGCCAGCACCCGCCAACCTACACCCAAGGCGTGGCTGGCAAAGCGGCGCATGTGCTGCAACCGGGCAGCATTGCGGTGCTGCAAACCGACCGCGGTGGCCAGGTCACATACCACGGGCCGGGGCAGTTGGTGGCTTATCCGCTGATTGATCTGCGCCGCGCCGGTCTGTACGTCAAGACCTATGTCTACCGGCTCGAAGAAGCGCTGCTGCGCACGCTGGCGCAGTTGGGCGTCACCGGGCACCGCATCGCCGGCTCGCCCGGCATTTACGTGCGGCTGGCCGACCCCTTCGATCACGCCGCCCTCACCGGGCCGCGCCCCGGCGACGATCCGTTTGCGGGCTTGGGCAAAATCGCCGCGCTGGGCATCAAGGTGCACCGCCACTGCAGCTACCATGGGTTGGCCCTGAACGTGGCCATGGATCTGGAGCCCTTTGGCCGCATCAACCCCTGCGGTTATGCTGGGCTGCAAACGGTGGATTTGCAGTCCATCGGCGTGGCAGTTTCGGTATCCGAGGTGGAGCCTCTGTTGTTGCGCCACCTGTCGGATTTGCTGGGGCATTGAGGCAAACCGTGCCCTACCGCCTGCCCTTTCCGCCCACGTAGCCCCCTTCTTACCGCACCTAAAAGCGCCCTCAAGCACCTACGCCCTCATGAACGCTGCCGCCCCCTCCCCTGGCCCCGCCCTTGAAACATGCGCGCCCATACCGGCCCCCTACGACCCCCGCGCCAAGCAAAAAAACGCCGCCAAAACGGCGCGTATCCCGATCAAAATCGTGCCCGCCGAAGCGCTCAAAAAGCCCGACTGGATCCGCGTCAAGGCGGCCGCACCGGGCAGCCGCTTTCACGAGATCAAAGCCGTGCTTCGCAGCCAAAAACTGGTCACGGTGTGCGAGGAAGCCTCGTGCCCCAACATCGGCGAGTGCTTCGGCAAAGGCACGGCCACCTTCATGATCATGGGCGACAAGTGCACCCGGCGCTGCCCCTTTTGCGACGTCGGGCACGGGCGCCCAGACCCGCTCGACCCCGAGGAGCCGCAAAAGCTGGCGCGCACCATCGCCGCGCTCGGGCTCAAGTACGTGGTCATCACCAGCGTCGATCGCGACGACTTGCGCGACGGCGGCGCGGCCCATTTCGTGGCCTGCATCGAGCACACGCGCGCCCTGTCGCCGCAGACCCAGATCGAGGTGCTGGTGCCCGACTTTCGTGGCCGCGACGAGCGCGCGCTGGATATTTTGTGCGCCGCCCCGCCCGACGTGATGAACCACAACCTAGAAACCGTGCCGCGCCTGTACAAAGAGGCGCGCCCCGGCAGCGACTACGCTTTCAGCCTGAACCTGCTCAAAAAATTTAAGGAGCGCCAGCCCCACATCCCGACCAAAAGCGGCCTGATGCTGGGCTTGGGCGAAACCGACGATGAAATTCTCGCCGTGATGCAGGATCTGCGCGCGCACGGCGTAAGCATGCTGACCATCGGCCAGTACCTCGCGCCCAGCAACCAGCACCTGCCGGTGCGCCGCTACGCGCACCCCGACACCTTCAAATGGTTCGAGCAGCAGGCGCACGCCATGGGCTTTGACCACGCCGCCGTCGGGCCGATGGTGCGCAGCTCCTACCACGCCGACGCACAGGCGCACGCGGCCGGGGTTTGAGCGGCGCAGCGCTTTGGCTCTCGCTGGCCGCCCACCCCACCGGTCTTTCGACCGGCCTTCCCACCGGCTTTAGCGGCGGGGTTGCTCCACCACGGTGATTTCGACCCGGCGGTTTTGCGCCCGCCCCTGTGCGGTGTCGTTGCTGGCCACCGGCTGCGCCTCGCCGCGCCCTTCGGTGCGGATGCGATCGGCCGACACACCTTGGTTCACCAGATAGGCCTTGACCGCCTCGGCGCGGCGCAGCGACAGGCGCTGGTTGTGGGCTTCGCTGCCCATGCTGTCGGTGTGGCCGACGGCGATCACCACATCGAGGTTGATGGCCCGGATGCGCGCCACCACTTCATCGAGGCGTTGGCGGCCATCGGGGCGCAGCACGGCGCGATCGAAATCGAACAGCGCGTCGGAAGCAAACGTGATCTGCTGCGGTGCAGGGGCCGCTGCGGCGGGTGCAGGGGCTGCTGCTGGGGCTGCCGCTGGTACAGCGGCGGCGGGGGCTGCGGCCGGCAGCGCCGGACGGGCGCGCACTGGCGCATCCGCCACCGCACGCGCTTTGTCCACCACCAACAGGGCCGGCGCCTCGAATGGGCACAGCTCTTCGGGTGGCAAGGCACCGCGGTCTTGGCCCAGCTGCTCCAGCGTCGGCTGGTCGGGCCGGCTCACGCCCAGCGCCGTCGTCAGCTGGCCCATCGCCGCCAGCGTGCGCGCCTGCGCTAGGAATTCGTTGTATTGGGCGTTGATGAAGGCGCGGCTGGCCTCGAAGTACTCGTTTTGCGAATCCAGCAAATCGAGCAGCGTGCGCTGGCCGATGTCGAACTGCTGCCGGTAGGCGTCGCGCGCCACCTCGGTCGAGAGGCGGTGCTGATTGAGGAAGCCGAGCTGCTCGTTCAGGCGCTGGACGTCGTTGAAGGCAATCGTCAGCGTCTGGCGCACGTTGCGGCAGGCCAGCTCCTGCAACTGGCGCGCCTGGGCGCTTTGCTCCACCGCTTGGCGCTCACGCGCCTGATCGGCGCCGCCCCGGTACAGGTTGTAGTTCAGCACCACCTCGGCCACGGTGTCGCGCGTGCGGCCGGGCACGTTGTTCAGGTCGCGGCCCCAGCTTTGGCGCAGACGAAAATCGACCCGCGGCCAGAACGCGGACTGGCGCGCCTCGATCAGGCTGCGGCTGGAGCGCACGTTCTCAAAAGCGGCGTTGATGGTCGGGCTGGCGGGCAAACCCTGACGCAGGGCGTCAGTCATGGTCGCGGGCATGCCCGGCAGATCTAGGCCTTCGCGCAACGGCGGCAGGGTGGCGGGCGCCAGCGTGCCCATGACGCGTTGGAAGCGCGCGCTCACGTCGTGCAGGTTGCTGATCTCGGTCAGCAAGTTGGATTCGGCCAGCGCCAAACGACCGGTCGCTTGGTCGGCATCGACCCGACGCCCGACGCCCGCGCCGACGCGCTCATCGATCTGGCGCGACAGGATGCGGTGTTCGACGTAGTTTTGCTTGGCCTCCTCGGTCAGCGCAGAATAACGGGCCACATCGACGTAGGCGCGTGCCGCCTCCAGGGCCACGTTCTCCACCACCTCCAGCAGCTCGTAGTAGCGCACCAGCTCGGCGTATTCGAGCCGCTGCACCTCGTTGCGGGTGAAGCCGCCGTCGAACAGCATCTGGTTGAGGGTGAGCGAGCCGCCGTGGCGGCTGTACCAGCCGGTGTTGTTGCCCGGCGCGCGGTTGCTTTCGCGCCCTATGCCATAGTTGAAATCAACTTGCGGCCGCCAACCGGCCATGCCTGCATCGCGCTCGGACTGCGAAGCGGTGAAATTGTGCCAACGCGCCTGCACCTCGGGGTTGTTGAGGATGGCTTGGCGCACGGCCGCGATCATCGGGGCGGGCAAGGCTGCCGCCGTGGCTGGCGCAGTTGGCGCAACGGGCGCCGCTGGTGCGGCGGCAGGGGCCGGCCGTGGCGGCGTCACCTGCGCCTGCAAATTTCCAACACAAAGCAAGGCGGCCAGCGCCACCGCTGTGAGCGAGTACGTTTTCATAATCTAACCTTTCATGGTTGCACCGTCCTTGCCGGCGCACGAGACTTACTTGACCAAAGGTAGCCAGCCCGACTTGAGCTATGCTAGGGGCGCTTCTTAAAGCAAATCTCGCCCGGCGTGCTCAGGCATTGCTTCGATCATTTTCCGACCTGCACAAAAAACCACACACTGCACTCAAATCCCTCACCCACCCCCACGGCTCCCGCCTCAACCCACCGTGCCCATTTGGCTCTTGCGCCCTGCGCGCACCCCAACATTGCCCAGCCGGCTTTTGCTCGCCTGCGGCAGTGCGTTGGCATTGGTCTGCTTGCTTTTCGGCCTGGTGGTGGGGTCGGGTTGGGGTTGGGCCAGCCCCAATCTGGACCTCAAGCAGCGGCTGGCTCTGGAGCGCTTTGGCCCGCAGGCGGCGCAAACCGTGGCCGCGTGGCGCAGCATGATGGAAGATGCGCGCACGCAACCCATCGAGCGCCAGCTGCAACTGGTCAACACCTTTTTCAACCGGCGCGTTTTGTACGCCCTCGACCCCACGGTCTGGAACCAAGCCGACTACTGGGCCACGCCGCTCGAATTCATGGGCCGCGGCGCGGGCGACTGCGAAGACTATTCGATCGCCAAATACGTCACCCTACTGCTGCTGGGCGTGCCCAACGAGCAGATGCGCCTGATTTACGTGCGCGCGCGCACCGCCGGCGCCCTGACCGAGGCGCACATGGTGCTGGGCTTCTACGAAACCCCCAACGCCGAGCCGCTGATACTGGACAATCTGATCACCAGCGTGCGACCTGCTTCGAGTCGGCCCGACCTCACGCCCCTGTTCAGCTTCAACAGCGAAGGGTTGTGGGTGGCGGGCCAAACGCAGCAAGTCGCCAGCTCCACCGCACGGCTGTCGCGCTGGCGCGACGTGCTCGAGCGCATGTCGAGGGAGGGGTTGTGAAGCACCGCCCGCTCCCGTTTTCATCCCAAGGGGAACCGCTATGTCATTGGTAAAGCAACTCTGGCTGGCCATCGTCGTCGTGATGGCGATCGCTTTTGGCGGTAGCCTGATCGTCAACGTGCTGTCGGCGCGCGCCTACCTGCAGCAGCAGCTGCAGATCAAAAACATCGACAACGCCACCTCGCTGGCGCTGGCCCTGACGCAGCTCGACAAAGAGCCGATGACCGTGGAGCTGCTGGTTTCGGCGCAGTTCGATGCCGGCCATTACCGCTTCATCCGCATCGTCGCCCCCACCGGCGAAACCTTGGTGGAGCGCGTGTTTGAGGGCGAAGTGGTGGGGGCGCCACGCTGGTTTACGCAACTGATTCCGCTCGAGGCCGAACCGGGCCGGGCCCAGGTGCAAGACGGCTGGCGCCAGTTTGGCACCGTGGTGCTGGCCAGCAACGAGCAGTTCGCCTACAAAAACCTGTGGCAAGGCACGCTCGACTTGTTGCTCTGGTTTGTGCTGGGCGCCTTCTTCACTGGCCTGCTGGGCAGCTACGCGCTGCGCGTCATCACGCGGCCGCTGGGCGCTGTGGTGCAGCAGGCACAAGCCATTTCGGAACGGCGCTTCCTCACCGTGCCCGAGCCACGCACGCCGGAGCTGCGCGCCGTCAGCCGCGCCATGAACGACATGGCGGGCCGCATACAACTCATGTTTGCCGACGAATCGAACCGCTTGGACGAACTGCACAAGCGCGTCAACTTCGACCCCGTCACCGGACTGGCCAACCGCGAGCATTTCATGGCCTACCTGCGCGAGGTGCTCGATGGCGAAGCGTTCGGTTCCAGCGGCTCCCTGGTGCTGGTGCGGTTGGCGCACCTCAACGAGCTCAACGCCAAGTTTGGGCACCAGCGCGCCGACCAGTTGCTGCGCGCACTGGGCGCCGTGCTGCTGGGCTGCGATCAAGAACACCCGGGGCAGCGCTCTGGGCGCGTCAAAGGCGGCGAATTCGCTGTGGTCTGCCCCACGCTGGCCTCACCGACCGAGGCCGCGCAACGGCTCTTCGAGCGCCTCTGGCGCGACTGGCTGCCCGACTGGGAGCCCGAGTTCCCGGATCTGTTTCACTTGGCCGCGGTGTCTTATGTGAGGCCGCAAAACCTGCCCGACTTGCTCACCCGGGCCGACCAGGCGCTGGCGCAGGCACGCACCAAAGGCCCCAACCGCTGGCATGCCGACGAACACGAAGGCGGCGGACAACTCGCCTTGCCGGCCGAGCGCTGGCGCACCCTGCTCACCGAGGCGGTGCAAGGCGGCCGCTTGAGCCTGGCCTTCTACCCGGTGGTGCAGCGCGACCCCAAGCTCGCCCTGCACCAAGAAGGCGTGATCCGTTTGCGCCTAGACAACAACGGGCAGTTGCTCAGCGCCGGCGATTTCATGCCCATGGCCGCCAGCCTCAACCTGACCGCCCCCATCGACCTAGGGGTGGTGCAACTGGCCATCGAGCACCTAGGCAAGGGCAGCGGCGACGTGGCGGTCAACCTATCGGCCGAAACGATCGCCGACTTTGGCTTTCGCAACCGCCTAGTGCAGCTGCTGCAAGGCTACCCGCAGCTGTGCCCGCGCCTGCTGTTCGAGGTGCCCGAGTACGGGGTGTACAAGCGGTTCGACGCCTTTTGCGACCTGGTGCGCAGCCTCAAGGCGCTGGGCTGCCGGGTGGGGATCGAGTACTTTGGCCAGCAGTTTGCCAGCAACGGCAAACTGCCCAGCTTGGGGCTGGACTACATCAAAGTGCACCCCAGCTTCGTGCGCGGCGTCAGCCTGAACCCGGGCAACCAAGAGTTTTTGCGCGGGCTGTGCACCATGGCGCATGCGCTGGGCATCACCGTGATTGCCCAAGGCGTGGAACAAGCCGAGGACTTGCCACTGCTGGCGCAGCTCGGCTTCGACGGCGCGACCGGGCCCGGGGTGGTGGGGTGAGGCGGTGCGGCGGTGCGGCGGCGAGCTTTGCACCCACCGAGCTGTTACGCCACCGCCCGAGCCCGGATGACTTCGAGCACCTGCACAATCTCTGTCACCTTCGCAGGCGCAAACACCCCTGCCGGCCCCTGTGCATTCACATCCGTGAATGGCGACTCAAACAACCGCCCAGACTCCATGATTCCGGTCTGGGTCAGCTCTTCGACGATGAGGTTGATGAATTCAATCTGGTTTGCCGTGGCGGTGCCGCCTTGCAGGAACTCACTGAAGGCCTGCATGGCCGCTTCCCGGTCTAGGCCGACCAAGGAGCGGACGAACAGGCCCAGCCCGTGGCTCTTCTCCTTGGCCTCGGCAATCAGCGCGGCGTTGCCGCCCGCCTGCAACAGCATCATCTCCAGCTCTTCTAGGTCCACACCCGTCAGCGGCTGGTTGCGGCGCAGGCGCTGCAGGGCAAGGTGGGATTCATGTTCTTTCAGGAATACGCGGGCCTTTTCCTTGAACTTGGCCATGTTCAGGCCGGCCGTTGCTTGCGGCAGGTCGATGTTCGTGAGTTCGCCGATGGCGTCTTCAAAGTCGGTGTAAACGACCTTCTTCTGGCCCTTGGGGATGAGCTTGACCAGTGCACGCAGGCGCTTGCGGGCCATCTCCAGCAGTGGCACGGTCACACCTTCCCACCACTCATCGCTGGCCACGGCCTGAATCAGCACCCACTCGGCCTTGATGGCAGGGATGGCCACCTGCTCCTCTAGGGCGCTGGCTATCTTCTGAATTTTGTCCTTCAGGCTGGCGAAGTCGGTGCCGGCTTGCAGCACCGTCAGCTGCGTGCGCAGCAGTAGCATGTCAAAGCGCTTGGCCTCTTCGTCTTCGTCCACCAGCGCAGTGGGCAAGCCAGCCACATGGGTTTCCAGCTCGTGCCGGGCTTCGGTGTCGAGCTTCTCCCAAGCATCGGCCTTGGCGTAGCGCTCCACGTGCTGCCGCTTGGGTCGCACCACGAAGTTGTCTGGGTTCATGGCAGCCACCTGCTCGTGCAGCAGGCTGGCAAGGGCTTGCCGCACGTCCTTGAGCGTCAGGTTGGTGGCCCATGGCTTGGGCGCTGCGTCATTGGCCGAAATGTCGCCATGGGTGCCGCCGGGGATGCGCGCATCCAGTTCGGCCACCAGTTCCAGCCGGGCCTTGAACAGGCGGGTGCCCAAGGGTTCGGATGCCGCGCCTTCCTTGAAATCTGGGTTCTGGCTGAAATATTCGAGGTTCTGGCAGTAGTCAAAGATGAAGAAGTTCTGCTTGTCTTGCCCGGGGCCGAACAGGTCAGGGCGCAAGCGCGTACCACGCCCCACCATCTGCCAGAACTTGGTCTTGCTGCGCACCACCTTGAAGAACACGAGGTTGACCACCTCCGGCACGTCGATGCCGGTGTCCAGCATGTCCACCGAAATGGCGATGTGCGGGGGCTTTTCGGGCTTGGCGAAATCGTCAATCAGGCTCTGGGCGTATTCGGTCTTGTGGGTTACCACCCGGGCAAAGGCGCCCTTGTGGTGCGGGTAGTTGGCGTCAAAGCGCTGGGCGATGTAGTTGGCGTGGTCGTTGTTTTTGGCGAAGATGATGGTCTTGCCCAAGCGGTCGCCACCGGCCACCTTCTGGCCGTGCACCATCAGGGTGGCCAGCACCTTGTCCACCGTGTCTTCGTTGAACAGCCATTTGTTCAGGGCCTCGGCGTTGACCTCGTCGGGCACATTGCCTTCTTCGTCCCACTCCAGTTCGTCCCACTGGGCTTTTTCTTCGGCCGACAGGTCGGCGTAACGGATGCCCTCGCGCTGGAACTTGAGGGGCACCGAGATGGCCACGGGCGGCACCAGGTGGCCGTCGGCCACGGCTTCGTCCAAGCCATAGGCATCGGTGGGCACGCCGTCTTCCAGCCCGAACAGGCCGTAGGTGTTGTGGTCGATTTCGTCCTTGGGCGTGGCGGTCAGCCCCACCAGCAACGAATCGAAGTAGTTGAAGATGGCGCCGTATTTCTGATAGACCGAGCGGTGCGCTTCGTCGATGACGATGAGGTCGAAGTGGCCCACCCCGAAGCGGCGCTGGCCGCTGGCCACGTCGTCAATCAAGCCCATCATGGTGGGGTAGGTCGAGACGAACACCCGGCCATCGGTGTGTTTTTCGGTTCCCAAGTTCACCGGGGAGGAATCGGGCAGGTGTTTTTTGAAAGCGTTGACCGCTTGGTTGACCAAGGCCACCCGGTCGGCTAGGAACAGCACCCGCTTGGCCCAGTTGCTCTCCATGAGCACCTTGACCAGCGCAATCACCGTGCGGGTCTTGCCGGAGCCGGTGGCCATGACCAGTAGGGCGCGGCGCTGGCGGTCCACCTCAAAGTGCTGCCCCACCTTGCGCACGGCACGGGTCTGGTAGTAGCGCTCCACGATGGCGGCATCAATCACCACCGCGGCCGGGCTCTTGCGGCTGCTGCGGCGCTGGATGGCCAGCTCCAGCTCGTCTTTCTTGTAGAAGCCCTGCACTGGGCGCGGCGGGTAGGCGGCGTCGTCCCACAGCCAGTGCTCGTAGCCGTTGGAATAGAAGATGACCGGGCGCTGGCCGTACCTCTGCTCCAGGCAGTCGGCATAGAGCTTGGCCTGCTGCTGGCCCACGGCAGCGCTTTTGGTGGTGCGCTTGGCTTCAATCAGGGCTAGGGGTTTACCGTCATCCCCCCACAGCACGTAGTCCACATAGCCCTTGCCCTCGTGGTTGGGCATGCCGCTCACTTCCACCTCGAAGTTCACCGCCGGGTTCAGGTTCCAGCCGGCTTCCTTCAGCAGCACGTCGATGAAGGCTTGGCGGGTTTCGGCTTCGGAATAGTCGTGGCTGTCGGGCTCGGCGGCGTTGGCCTTTTTGGCGGCAGCCACTTCGGCTTGCAGCTGCTTGAGCTCGCTGGACAGGGCGGCTTGTTCTTTGAGGGCAGCGGCCAGCTTGTCGTCGCGCTCCTTCAGGCTGGCTTCGAGCTTTTGCAACTGCTCGGCCGACTGGGGGGCGGCGCCAGATGCAGCGGGGAACAAGGCGGGTGAGAACCCCAGCCCGGGGGATGGCCGGGCGCTGCGCCCATAGGTGCGGGCCAACCAGTAGCAGAAGTGGAACAGCTCGCGCAGGGCGATGACGGCATCGGTATCGTGCACCTTGCGGGTGCTGTGCACGGCCAGACTGCCCAAGTCTTTGATGAGGCGCGCTTTGGTAAACAGCGCATCGCCCACGGTGGACTTGAAGCAGGGCTCGTGGATGAAGGCGCTCAGGTTGTCTTTGTAGGGGCGGTGCAGGCTGTGGTCGTGGGCATACATCCACGCCACGGCCAGTTCCAGCGTGCGGCGGGCATAGAAGCAGGAAGCGCGGGCGTCGGCATTCGCCAAGCCTTCAGCCTTGGTGGCGGCCTCAAAGAACAGCGGCCATTCGGGCTGGAGGAAGGCGAAGTTGCTCATTCGAAATCCGTCCCTGTTTGTGCGTTTGAAATGGCCGTGATCAGGGCCAGCTTCAGGCTTTCGGAGAAATCGTCCTCGTACAGCAAGGAGGCAATCACATCCCGAAGGAGCTCTTTGCTGACCACGTTGTCGGCCACATACACGGCGATGTTTTCCATCTCGTGAACGAAGCGCGCGACCACATAGTCGTAGCCGTTGAGCTCCAGAAAGTAGGCGCCCAACGCAATGGAAGACCGCTTGTTGCCGTCGTTGAACGAGTGGTTCTTGTTGATGGAAAACACCAGATGACAGAGTTTGTCGGTCATTTCGGGGTAGTAGGCACCGTTCCGAATGTGGCCCAGCACACTTTCCAAGTGCTCCACATTTTTGACGCCAGGCAAGCCACCAGAGTGGTCAATCACCCAGCGCTGAGTTTGCAAGGCATGGGCCACATCGAAATAAAGGTACCGCAGGCCTTCGTGCTCGTCCATCTCAGCGGTCCTTCAGGCGCTTGAACACCGCCAAGGTTGCTGGGTCGCTCAGCCGCTCTTCCAGCGATTTGCTGGTTTCGCCCAAGAAACGGTCAAAGTCGGCTTCAGGGATGGATTGGATGTAGGCCTCCAGCTTGTGATGCAGGGCGTCTCGGAAACCCAGATCGCGGCTGGCCATTTTGGTGCGGGCATCTAAAATCAGGGGCCTGAACATGGGGTGCCCTTGGAACTTCGTGAACAGTGCCTCACCCTCTTGCATAGTTAACTTCCGCCCCAGTCTGGCAGACTCGTCGGCCAGTTCATGGGCAAAGCCAGTTTCGTAGCTGGCAATCAGGGTGAGCACCTCCGAGTACATGGTGTCCCGTAGGTTGTCTTTGGCTGCCAAATCCAGCACCTTGCGGTATTCCGCTGCGCTCTCTTTGAAAATGCTTTGGTAAACCAAGTTGGTGAAGCGTACATACTTCCACTGGTTTGCGACAATGTGCTGGTCCAGCGCATCGGTAAACTGTTTGCGGTAGCTCTGCTCCTGGAATGACGCCATGAGGTATTGGTCGTCGCGCTGGTTGATGAACTTGGTGTGGCCTCCAGTGCGCTCGGCCAGCACGTCCATCACAATGTCCAGCAGGCGCGAACGCACCGCCTTGGCGCGCTCACTCTCCGTCAGCAGCATGGCCAGGTTCAAGACGGCGCGGAAGCTGAACACCCCGAGCACAGGGGCTTTGTTACCCTCATTGATGAGGGTAACATCAGATAAACCTTTAAACTCATTGAGCTTTTTCCCTCTCAGGAGGGTGTAGCCATTGGCCTTGAGCTCTGCCCCGTGGCTGGCGATGTAGCGCTCCACCGTGGCGTCGCTGATGTTGAACAAGGCTGTCACCTGCTGCTTGGTGAATACCGTTGCACCATCAAAGTGGGTGCCGCCCAAGGCCAGGTGTTGCTCAGCCGCTTGCAGGGCATAGCGGTTGTTGAGGATGTTTTGGCGCTGATGGGGCGAACTGGTCAGGTCGCTCATCTGATCTCTCCTCGGAAGGCGCGGTGTTGGAGGGAGGTCATGAAATTTCCACTCTCTGCAAATTGCTTTTCATGCGACCCACGCAATATGTTTATCTGTCGCAGCTTTTCAAGAAAGACCAGCTGCTGCTTCAGATGCGGCAAAGGAATCTGGAGGTCCCGAAGGATTGCAAGGTTGATGTTTTTCTGTGCTGACTCAGGCGCTGCATCTTCGAGCGTTTTTTGCAGAAATGACAGCCACACGCGAACGTACTCAACTGTCGCTTCGTTATCGGCAGTGAAGCCGACAATACTGTCAGGAAAACAAGCGTCAAAACAAAGAACCCCTGTTTTGGCAATATTGGCTGCAATCGTGATACACAACGTGCCTGAAGGCCACAACTTGCTTTGACTGAGACCCAGTTCTGAATAGGTGGTTGAGTATCGTGTGATGTATCCACCCGAGTTGGCTACGTCACCAGTTTGCACAAGAGGGTAAGATCCGCCGAGTAATTCTGGCGCGTTGCGCGGACGATGCTTGGATACACCTCTGTCGAGCTTGCCGACGGTGCCAAGCTTATGAAGCGGCAACTCCCTTGAATTGATTACAGGGTCCCCAAACATCTCCACAAAAATCGACTGCGCGAGTCGGTCGAGCTGGGCCAAGGCTTCACGGCGCTTGGTGCGCAGGGCGTCGGCTTTGTCGAGGATGGCGGCGATGCGGCGTTGTTCGGACAACGGTGGAGTCGGAACCGGATACCGCCAAAACTCACTCATCACCATCCTCGGCATCTTCGCGCCAGCGACGACTGTGTTGGCAAAGTTGAGAAACTCAGATGACCTGAGAAAGTAGGCCAAGTATGAAGGTAAGACTTTCTCGGGATTACACCTGAGTGGAACCAATTCGGTGGTTGCGACGCCATCCTCGTCTGCCACCACAACCTTGTTCAAATACGGACGCAACTTTGAATACAGCACAGTGCCAGCTGTAAACGGATAGGTTGATGGTCCAAGTTTGTTGGGTGGCACCCTGATTTTTTCGAGGATGCGACCAGAATCGGGCTCAATCTGGTCGAGATTTAGATTCCAGACCTCGTCGTCGTCTTGATTACCTCGCATCTTGTCATCAAGTACCAAGTCCGCGAGTGGAAGACATTCGAAACCACTCACTTCAACATCCCCTCAAGCTCCGCCATCCCCGCCTGAATCTCATCCTCCAGCTGCCTGAGCTTGGCCAGAATCTCCAGCGGGTGTTCGTGCTCCACCGCTTGGTGCACCACTTCCTTGTAGCGGTTGATGCTCAGGTCGTAGCCCTGCGCCGCAATGTCGGCCTTGGGCACGCAGAAGCTTTGCGCGGTGCGCGGGCGCTCGCGCTCGGTGGTGTCGCGCTGCGCCCAGCGGGTGAGCGCATCGGGCAGGTTGTTCTTGGTGTGTTCGGCCTCGGTCAGCGGCTGGGCGGGGGAAGGCCCCAGCTTGTTTTCGTCGAGCAGCGGCTGGCGCTTGTCGTCTAGGCTCCAGCCGTCGGCCTGCATGTCGTAGAACCAGACTTGTTCCGTGCCGCCCGAGTTGGTTTTGGTGAAGAACAAAATGGCGGTGGACACGCCCGCATAGGGCTTGAAGGCGCCAGCGGGCAATGACACCACGCCATCGAGCTTGTGGTCTTCCACCAGCATGCGGCGCAGTTCTTTGTGCGCCTTGCTGGAGCCAAACAGCACGCCATCGGGCACCACCACGGCGGCCCGCCCGCCGGGCTTGAGCAGCCGCAGGAACAAGGCCATGAACAACAGCTCGGTCTTCTTGGTCTTGACGATGCTCAGCAAGTCTTTGGCGGTGTTCTCGTAGTCTAGGCTGCCGGCAAAGGGCGGGTTGGCCAGGATGAGGCTGTACTTCTCTTCGTCCGCCTCGTGGTCCTGGGCGAGGGAGTCTTTGTACCGGATGTCAGGGTTGTCCACCCCGTGCAGTGCCATGTTCATGCTGCCGATGCGCAGCATGGTGTTGTCGAAGTCGTAGCCATGGAACATGCCATGGTGGAAGTGCGCCCGGGCCGACGTGTCGTTGAAGAGCGTGGGGTGCTTGTCGCGCAGGTATTCGCCGGCCGCCACCAGGAAGCCACAGGTACCACTGGCCGGGTCGCAAATCACATCCTTGGGCGTCGGTGCAGTCATGGCCACCATCAGCTTGATGATGTGTCGGGGCGTGCGGAACTGACCGTTCTGACCGGCTGAGGCAATCTTGCCCAGCATGTACTCGTACAGGTCGCCCTTGGTGTCGCGGTCTTCCATGGGCACGTGGTCCAGCATGTCCACCACCTTGGCCAGCAGGCCGGGTGTTGGAATGGTGAACCGGGCATCCTTCATGTGCTGGCTGTAGGTGGAGCCGTCACCGCCCATGTTGCGCAGAAAGGGGAACACTCGCTCGCCCACCACCGTGAACATTTCCGCCGGGGCGAAGTTCTTGAAGCGGGACCAGCGCAGGTCGTCGTAGCTGCGGCCCACCGCATCTTTGCCCTCAGGGAAGATGCGCTTGGCCATGGGCTGCTTCAGCAGCAGGGCCTTGCTTTCTTCCAGAGTGTGAGCGTCGTCTAGGCGGCGGATGAACAGCAGGTAGGTGATTTGCTCCAGCACCTCCATGGGGTTGGAGATGCCGCCCGACCAGAAGGCGTTCCAGATGGCGTCGATTTGGCTGCGGATGTCGCTGGTGAGCATGGGGTCCCTGAATCAAAGGTCGGCTAGGGATTGGCTAGGCCACCCTAGAATGAATGCCAACCATGATAGCGCCATGTTGCCTTACGCGGCCTTTGGCGCGCAAAACAAAGAACCCATAAGTTTCTCAACTTATGGGTCCCGTTTCTCAGCTTATGCGTTCACCTACACCACCGCTCAAACGTCGATATTCGCCGCGCGCAGCGCGTTGTGCTCGATGAAGGCGCGCCGCGGCTCGACTTCGTCGCCCATGAGGGTGCTAAAGACGCGGTCGGCCTCGATCGCGTCTTCGATGCGCACTTGCAGCAGGCGCCGCACCGCCGGGTCCATGGTGGTTTCCCACAGTTGCTCGGGGTTCATCTCGCCTAGGCCTTTGTAGCGCTGGCGCGCGCTGCCGCGCTCGGCTTCGGCCAGCAGCCACTGCATGGCGCTGCGGAAATCGGACACTTTTTCTTCTTTGCGCCGCTCGCCTTCGCCGCGCCGCACCGTGGCGCCCTCAGTCAGCAGGCCGGCAAAGGTCTGCGCCGCATCGGCCAGCGCGGCGTAGTCGGCACCGTGCACGAAGTCTTGCGTGACCACGCTGCTGCGCACGTTGCCGTGGTGGCGTCGGCTGATGCGCAGCAGCGGTTTGTCGCTGCGCGCATCGAACTCGGCCGTGACTTCGGCCGGCACGCCGGTGCTGCTCAGGGCGCGCAGGGCGCTTTGCAAGGCGCTGGCGCTGGCGCTGGCTTGCTCCATGTCGTCGAGCGCCAGCGCCACGCCGCTGGCCATGGCGCGCAGGGCCTCGGCGTCCATGAAGGCGCTCAGGCGCGCGATCACCGCTTCGGCCACTTGGTGCCGGCGCGCCAGCTCGGCCAGCGTCTCGCCCTCGAGCGTGCGCCCCGGCTCGCCACCGGTGTGGATGGCGGCGTCGCGCAGCGCGATGCGCAGCAAGTAGGCGTCGAGCGCGGCCGCGTCTTTGAGGTACAGCTCTTCTTTGCCGCTCTTGACCTTGTACAGCGGCGGCTGGGCGATGTAAATGTGGCCGCGCTCGACCAGCTCGGGCATCTGGCGGTAAAAGAAGGTGAGCAGCAGGGTGCGGATGTGGGCGCCATCGACGTCGGCGTCGGTCATGATGATGATGCGGTGGTAGCGCAGTTTGCCGACGTTGAAATCGTCCGAGCCGCTTTTGGCCTTGGGGTTGAACTCGTCGGCGGCGCTGGATTTGCCGATGCCGGTGCCTAGCGCCGTAATCAGGGTCAGGATTTCGTTGCTGGCGAGCAGCTTTTCATAGCGCGCTTTCTCGACGTTGAGGATCTTGCCGCGCAAGGGCAAAATGGCTTGGAACTTGCGGTCCCGCCCCTGTTTGGCGCTGCCGCCGGCGCTGTCGCCCTCGACGATGTAGATCTCGCACAGGGCCGGGTCTTTTTCTTGGCAGTCGGCCAGTTTGCCGGGCAGCCCGAGGCCGTCGAGCACGCCTTTGCGCCGCGTGAGTTCGCGCGCCTTGCGCGCCGCCTCGCGCGCCCGCGCCGCATCCACGATCTTGCCGCACAGCAGCTTGGCATCTTGCGGCCGCTCTTCGAGGTACTCGGTCAGCGCCTTGGCCACGATGTCTTCGACCGGTGCGCGCACCTCGGAGCTCACCAGCTTGTCTTTGGTCTGGCTGCTGAACTTGGGTTCGGGCACCTTGACCGAGAGCACGCAGCACAGGCCTTCGCGCATGTCGTCGCCGCTGACTTCGACCTTGGCCTTTTTGGCCACTTCGTTTTGCTCGATGTATTTGCCGATGACGCGCGTCATGGCGGCGCGCAGCCCGGTCAGGTGGCTGCCGCCGTCGCGCTGCGGGATGTTGTTGGTGAAGCACAACACGTTTTCGTTGTAGCTCTCGTTCCACTGCATCGCCACCTCGACGCCGATTTCGGTGCCGGGGATGCCGCCGTAACTCTCGGCCGGGCGCGCGCCGCTGGCGTAAAAGGCGTTGGGGTGCAACACTTTTTTGCCGGCGTTGATGAACTCGACGAAGCCCTTGACGCCGCCGGCGCCAGAAAAATCGTCCTGCTTGCCGCTGCGTTCGTCGTGCAAGCGGATGCGCACCCCGTGGTTGAGAAAGCTGAGCTCGCGCAGCCGCTTGGCCAAAATCTCGTAGTGAAAATCGGCGTTTTGCTGAAAGATCTCGCTGTCGGGCAGGAAGTGCACCTCGGTGCCGCGCTTTTCGGTGACGCCGCTGCGGCGCATCGGCGACACTTCCACGCCGTCGATGGTTTCCACTAGGCGCTGCTGCACCTCGCCGCGGGCAAATTCGAGCTGGTGCACGCGGCCGTCGCGGCGCACCGTCAGGCGCAGCCAGCGGCTCAGGGCGTTGACGCAGCTCACGCCCACGCCGTGCAAACCGCCCGAGACCTTGTAGCTGTTTTGGTTGAACTTGCCGCCGGCGTGCAGCTCGGTGAGCGCGATCTCGGCCGCGCTGCGCTTGGGCTCGTGCTTGTCGTCCCACTTGATGCCGGTGGGGATGCCGCGCCCGTTGTCGGTGACGCTGATCGAGTTGTCGGTGTGGATGGTGACGACGATGTCGTCGCAATAACCGGCCAGCGCCTCGTCGATCGAGTTGTCCACCACCTCGAACACTAGGTGGTGCAAGCCGGTGCCGTCGGAGGTGTCGCCGATGTACATGCCGGGGCGTTTGCGCACCGCCTCCAGCCCCTCGAGGATCTGGATCGAGCCCTCGCCGTAGCCGGCGCTGCTCGCCGAGGCCGCGGGCTCGAGGGATTCGGGCGCAGTGGGGTCTGGCTGGGCGGGGGGGAAATCGGGATTCATCAATCAACTCTCATCAAAGGCGCAGCCCGCACGTGGGCGGGCAGGTCAGGCAAAGCGGTCAGGCACGGGGTAGCGGTTGCAGCGCGGGCAGCGGCATCAGATGCGCATCGGCATCACCACGTATTTGTAGCTTTCGTGCTCGGGGATGGTGAGCAGCGCCGAGGCGTTGCTGTCGGCCAGTTCGAGGCGCACCATCTCTTGCGCCATGCTCGACAAGCCCTCGATCAGGTAGCTGACGTTGAAGCCCATTTCCATCATCGGGCCTTGGTACTCGATGTCGAGCTCGTCGAGCGCCTCTTCTTGTTCGGCGTTGTGCGCCACCAGCCGCAGCACGCCGGGCTCAAGGCTCAGGCGCACGCCCTTGAACTTGTCGCTGGTCATGAGGGCGGCGCGCTGCAACGCCGCCAGCAGCGGCTGGCGCCCCAGCAGCAGCACGTGCGGGTGTTGCTGCGGGATGACGCGCTGGTAGTCGGGGAACTTGCCCTCGACCAGTTTGCTGATGAACTCCAGCGCGCCAAAGCTGAAGCGCGCCTGGTTGGAGGCAAATTGCAGCTCCACGTCGCCCTCGGCTTGCGAGAGCAAGCGCTGCAGCTCCAACACCGTCTTGCGCGGCAAAATCACCTCTTGCTTGGGCACCTCGACCTCGAGCGCGGCGCTGGAAAAAGCCAGCCGGTGGCCGTCGGTGGCCACCAGACTGAGCGTTTTGCCTTCGGCCACGAACAAGATGCCGTTGAGGTAGTAGCGGATGTCTTGCACCGCCATGGCAAAAGACACCTGGCCCAACAGGCTCTTGAACACCTTTTGCGGCACGCTGAACGCCGGGCCAAAGCTGGGGGCCTGCTGCACCAGCGGAAAGTCTTCGGCCGGCAAGGTTTGCAGGGTGAAGCGCGACTTGCCGCCCTTGAGCACCAGCTTGCTCTGCTGCGCCTCGATCGTCACTTTTTGCTCGGGCGGCAGGGTGCGCAAAATGTCGATCAGCTTGCGCGCGCCCACCGTGGTGGCGTAGGTGCCGGCGTCGCCGCCGAGCTCGGCTTGGGTGCGGATCTGGATTTCGAGGTCGCTGGTGGTCAGCTGCACCAAGCCATCCTCTTTGCGCAGCAGCACATTGGCCAGCACCGGCATGGTGTGGCGGCGCTCCACGATGCCAGACACCGCTTGCAGAGCGGCCAACAGCTTGTCTTGGGTCGATTGCACAACGATCATGGGCGGGCTTTCGGTTCGGTTCGGTTCGTTTCGGTAAAGGGCGAAGGCTACGGAGCTAGCGCGCCTCGGGCGGGGCCGCAACGCGAATTGTTGCAGGTTTGCAAAACGGGGCGGTGGCGGCGCGGGCGGGCATGGGCGTTGAATTTTGCATCGGCGCCGCTCAACCTTTGAGGGTCTGCTCGAGCACGTGCAGCTGCTGGTTGAGCTCGCTCAGGGTCTGGCGCTCGGCGGCGATCTTGCGCACCGCGTGCAGCACCGTGGTGTGGTCGCGCCCGCCAAAGAGCTCGCCGATTTCGGGCAGGCTCTTTTGCGTCAGCTCCTTGGCCAGAAACATGGCGATCTGGCGCGGCCGGGCGATGTTGGCCGGGCGCTTGCGCGAGTACATGTCGGCGACCTTGATCTTGTAAAAGTCGGCCACGGTTTTTTGGATGTTCTCGACCGAGATCTGCCGGTTCTGGATGCTGAGCAAGTCGCGCAGCGCCTCGCGCGCCAGCGCGATCGACACCTCTTTGTGGTTGAAGCGCGAGTAGGCCAAAATTTTGCGCAACGCGCCTTCGAGCTCGCGCACGTTGGAGCGCACGTTCTTGGCCACGAAAAAAGCCACATCTTCGGGCAGCGCCGCCGCTTCGGCCTCGGCCTTGCTGAGCAAAATGGCCACGCGCATTTCCAGCTCGGGCGGCTCGATGGCCACCGTCAGGCCGGCGTCGAAGCGCGACACCAGCCGCTCGTGGATGTCGGTCAGGCCCTTGGGGTAGGTGTCGCTGGTCATGACGATGTGGCTTTTTTTGGCCAGCAGCGCCTCGAAGGCGTTGAAAAACTCCTCTTGGGTGCGCTCTTTGTTGGCAAAAAACTGCACGTCGTCGATCAGCAGCAAATCGAGCGAGTGGTAGCGCGCCTTGAACTCGTCGAAGGTCTTGCGCTGGTACGACTTGACCACGTCGGTCACAAACTGCTCGGCGTGGATGTAGAGCACCTTGGCCGCCGCACGCCCAGCCAGCAACTGGTTGCCGATGGCGTGCATCAGGTGCGTTTTGCCCAAACCCACGCCGCCGTAAATGAACAAGGGGTTGTAGAGCTGGCCCGGGTGGTGCGCCACGTGCATGGCCGCCGCGCGCGCCATGCGGTTGGCCGTGCCCTCGACCAGGGTGGCAAAAGTCAGCCCGCCATTGAGCCGGTGCGTGGGCTCGGGCAGCTTGGCCTTGGCAGCAGTGGGGGCAGCGAAGGCGGGCTCGGCTTGCGCATCGGCCGACCCATCAGCAGAGATCCATAGCGGCTCAGACTGCAGTGACTGCGGCGTGTTCGATGAAGCAGGCGGGGCGGCTTTGCGCACCCCCGGGCGGCTGGCCAGCACCAGTTCGAGCGCGACCGGCTGGCCCGCCACCGCCTGCAGCGCCGCGGCGATGCGGGCGGCGTATTGGTTGCGGATGCAGTCGAGCTTGAAGCGGCTGGGCAGCACCAAGGTGACCGAGTCGGCCGTCTGCGACACCTGCGCCGCCAAAGGGCGGATCCAGGTGTTGAACTGCTGCGCCGGCAACTCATTCGCCAGCCGCTGCACGCAGGCCGACCACAAAGCCTCCGCAGGCTCCGAGACTTCGGGCGGAATCAAAACGAGGGACATGGAGGGGCAGTGAATTCGAAACGCTGGCCAGCGCGACGAGCGGCCAAGCTGTGAAGGTGCATTGTAGCCGCGCCCTCAAGTTATCCACATGCGGGTTTCTGCGCAGCGCCCAAGCTGGGGCCGGGGCCGGGGCTGGGGTAGGCCGGGGTGAGGAATCGGAGCCTGCGACTGACGAACCCCCGTACCACCCAAGGCTGGCCGGGGCTGGGGTAGGCCGGGGTGAGGAATCGGAGCCTGCGACTGACGAACCCCG
>Ga0208491_10063_pt1 | contig 38734 bp, 38 predicted proteins | sample SubbioCSW11_NovA_FD_184819 | JGI IMG/M metagenome (GOLD analysis project Ga0208491, IMG submission 184819) | Serpentinite rock and fluid subsurface biosphere microbial communities from McLaughlin Reserve, California, USA - CR11_CSW11_NovA (SPAdes) | ecosystem: Environmental > Terrestrial > Deep...
TTGATTTGTTTGGCTCATTTTTCTTGCATTTCGCTTGTCCGGTTCAAAAGCTTAACCCCTCATGGGTTGCCTTCGCCTCGACAAAACAATTTATTCGCATCGTTTTAACAATGCTTACTTCGCATGGCGTTTCCTGTTTAGTTTTCAAAGAACATCCCGCTCTGCTTGTCTATCTCGCTCAACAGGAACTTTATTATACCAGCTTTTCACTGTCCGTGCAAGCACCATTTTGTGAGACGCCGATATGCTGTTTCTTGTTCAGTTCGCTGCGACACAAGTCATATCCTAACATGTTTGCTGACCTTTGTCAATAAATATAATTGACCGCGTGCACGGACTGTGATAAAAACAAATTACCATAAATCATCTATCTTTACAGGAACTGCATAAGTCGTGTATATTTAATTGAGCGACATCAAAGAAAGGTGGTTATTTCTGCAATCGTGTTCAATTCAATCCATAAACATTTTTTCTGCAAAATACTTTTATTATTGAGGAGACGATAGGATGGACATGCCAGAATTTTTGTATCTGGTAAGTTTTCTTTTAACAATTTTGGTGGCTTTTTTGTTTCTTCGTTACATTTATTGGGGATTCATCTCCAGAAGATATTACTGGAAAAAACTTGATCTTCTCTCAGCCCAAAAGGTGATGGAAGAAGCTGAGAAAAATAATCTGCCTGTTCCCCGCTTCTCCGTGATGATTCCGGCTCGAGACGAAGCAGAGGTTATCGCCAACACTATTGAACACTTGGCTGCGCTTAACTACCCTCACAATCTATACGAAATCGTTGTAATTACCGATGGAAAAGAACTTGACTCTAAAAAGAATGATATCAATAAAATCACAACCCAAGATGTTGTGGAAGAAAAGATCAGAGAATTTGCCACCCGAGATAATGTGCCTACATTGAAAAACGTGGTCGTCCCTTATGACTTTGAAGGACGAATTGATGGGATATGTTTAGGCAGGGAAGTGACTTCCACAAAAGCGCGAGCATTGAATTACGGGTTACAATTCATCTGTGCTAAAACAACTATCTGCAGTTTTTTTGATGCGGAAAGCAGACCTGAGAAAAATATTCTGCTTCATCTAGCTAACCGCTACATTGCCACAGCGGGCAAACAAAAATTATGGCAGGGACCTGTCTTTCAGGTGCGCAACTTCTACCAGCTTGGCCCGCTTAATAAAGTGATCGCTCTATATCAGGCGTTGGCCCATGAATGGTATTTGCCTATTCTTATGCGACATATCCCTTTTCTTGGCGGAACAAATCTGCATGTCGAGCATAAGCTCCTGCTGAGAATTGGCGGATACGACCATTCTATTCTTTCTGAGGATTTAGAGCTTGGTGTGCGTGCTTACCTTGAAACCGGGGAATGGCCTGAGTATATCCCTCTTGTCAGCACTGAACAAACGCCTGCTACTTACAAGGCATACTATCGCCAACGCTTACGCTGGGGCAGCGGACACCTGCAGGTTTTTGACAAATTGAGTTCTGCCAAGGGTTATCCAAATCACATACGCTTGCCGCTTTTACGCACTTTGTTTTGGAAGGGGCATGCACAGTGGTATCTTTATCAGGCGCTCGCGCTGGTTCCTTTAATATTTTTCATCTTGGTTTCGCAAGGCAAGGTGGAGCCGAACATGATACCGGAGGCAGTCCGCTCAACTTTCTCTCTGTTCGCACCTCTCTATTTTAGCTTCACATTCTATCTGTTTTACAGGTATCGCAAGTATATCAACTTCTCAGTCGCACCAAGTGGTTTTCTGCGCTTCTTGCCGGTGCTCCAGCTGGCAGTCCTGCCCATAGTCGGCTTTTTCATCATCTTGCCCTTTACATCAGCATTGGCGCTCAGGGCTTTACACCGCCAGCCTAAAGTTTGGGTGAAAACCCCTCGTACTCAAGAAGTTCGCACAAAAACCATCTCCTGAGGTCCTAAGCACTGTAGAACCTTTATACAAACTACATGTTTGCTTTTAGCTTTCATAATAAAAACGGCACGATAAAATCAGTGCCGTTTTTATTATAGCATAGGAAATTATATCTTTCAGGGAAGCTACGATCCTATGCTTGGGGGTTTGTAAGGGGCGCGCCCCGGGCGGGTTTGAAACCCGCCCCTACTAAAAGGTGCTCAGGGCCCGCAGGCCCGCCGAAGGGGCGGCAGCCCCTAGCGGATAAAAAAGACGCGTCAACTGAAAGAAAACGCGAAGCGTCTTTTTTATTGCCGAGGATCTGTTTTGCCTGTCAACTATCTCAAGATCACGACTGAAACTCCATAATTGTTAGCTATTTTATGTTCAAAATCCTCCAGAGCTTTGCACATTCCCACCAGTTCTCTTTTTCTGTTTGACCATTGCTCTCCCGTAGCAAATGTTCTTACTATTCCTTTCATGCTGCTCTCGCCAAGACACCTTATGACTGCCGCTTTGATACTGCCTCCTACGCCGGTGGAACCATAACCATGTATAAGAATTACTGCTTTATAACCTTGACGCTTATATGTTGTCAGAGAGTTTTTCATCCTTTGGATAGCGATTTCAACCGTAGGCATCTCACTTTCCAAATTTACCTCCGCTACTTTCTTTTGCATCATCATCACTCCTCAGAAGACGCTACGCGTTTCCCATATAATTTCCTGCTACAAAAATTCCCCTCCCCTGGAGGGGTGCCCGCAAGGGCGGGGTGGTCGCATACCGCCTCAAACTCACAGAACACAATTTTTTATCCGCTTATACATATTATCCTTTTCATGCCTGCTTTAGCAAGCATTTTAGCAAAGTCGAGCCTTTTCCCAATGCCGCAGGTCTTCTTTGGTTCAAAGCTTACGACCGCTGTAGCAACAAGTAGCGAGAAAGATAACCCACTTGGCAAGCACTTTTAACTGTAGCAAGAAAGTCGTTTAAAAACGCTTGGATGGTAAGAGGCAACTAGACAAACCATTCAGCGTTGCGAGTTTTACCGGCAACATGGTATAATGAAACGATTTATGACAAGATTAAGAAGAGAGGTTTTCCATGGAAAATATCAGCAAACTGCGCGCCGTCTTAGCTATTCTAACTACTACTCTACTCTGGGGTTTATCTTATACCAGCACAAAAGTGTTGCTTGATTCACTCCTGCCGATTCAGATTGCTTTTTTTCGCATGATCCTTGCAGCATTAGTTCTTGGCGCTATTTTCTTCGTGACAAAAAAAAGTTTCGTCCACGTAGTTGACATGCCACGGATTATTGCTGGGGGTGCATTCGGCATATTTCTATATTTTATCTTTGAGAATAATGGCCTGCGCTTCACTACTGCCGGAACCGGCTCTTTGATTATTGCTACAATACCAGTGATAAATGTCATGGCGGGTGCTATTTTTTTACATGAAAAAGCCAGCCTTTCACGCTGGCTTGGTGTATTTCTATCTTTCGTGGGGGTTTTTCTGATTATCCGTTCAGGCAGCGAAGGAGCGCTGTCACTGGTCAATTTAAAAGGCAATCTCTTAATCTTTGGGGCCGCCTGTTCGTGGGTAGTATACACCCGCATCAACGAACCTCTCATGCAGAAGTATGACAGCATTTCCATCAACCTTCAACAATCACTTGTGGGCATGATCCTGCTGGGTATTTTCGCTTTGCCTGCAGGCGTAGATATTGGCGTATTGCGCGGGGCTGTGCTCTTTAACCTGGCATATCTCGGCATTTTCTGTTCTGCCGTCGCCTACTTTTTATATCTTTACGCTCTAAAAACGCTAGGGAGCGCCACCATTACCAGTTTTCTTAACTTGGTGCCTGTTTTCGGTGTGTTGGGAGGGGCTGTCATTTTACAAGAGTCACTGGTGGCAGGACAGTTATTGGGAGGCGTCATCGTCATTGCCGGGGTGAGCCTGGTTTCTATGACCGGCAAACCAACTGCAAAATTGGCACCTGAAAATATTGTCGCTGTGGCTAAGCAATAAAAAGGGTATGCAGTCCACCCAAAGAACTAACCACGCATCGGTATCAAAAATATAAGTACAAGCACAAAAAATACGACAACAATGTAAAACATCTTAACAGCAACTCCCTTAGCTCGTCGATATTCTTCATCCTTGCCCACTACATAGTAATATACGGCGAGAACTGCGGCCACAAGAAAGATCAAACCTACAAACCAAATAAGAAACATAGGAAGCATAAAAAAAGGCGCTATCAAGGTCATTTTTCTTGACCTCCTTTCAATATGTACATTGTATAACATTATCATGACGGCTTCAAGCTGTTGAAACAAACAGCCAATTTTGCATCAACAAACAAGTTGCCCGAAATCTTCATTCTACAGGGAAAGGCAACGGGACCGTCTGCCCCGCTGGAAACTGTAGGTCGATAACAGTATCCGGCACATCACCGGGATAGATGGCATCAACAATCGGAATCATACTGGAAACCTTAGTTGTCCTCGATAAAAAAGGAATAACAATTTCGACTTCTGCTTGGATGTTAAAGTAAATTTTGTGACGCACTTGGTTAATCCCCGCTTCTTCAAACTGATCAACGACGGAAGTATTCACAAAACCGACTGGTATCAGTGTGATTTGTATCCGGGGACCTAAGCCAGCGAGCAAGTTGCTGCCTAGTATCTGCCCAATTGGGATGTGAATTCTCTCCCCTTTTAGAGCGGCAAGCGCTTTCTGTGCCTCCAAGGTGGTTTCCGCCAGCAACTTGTTTACCGCCATAATATTTGTCTGCGCCATAACAATTCTGCCTTCCCTGTTTTTTTCCAGATGAATCAAGTCCTGATAAAAAACGTCGCGTGCAAATTTTTCCCTAACCGCTTCGTTAATCGCCTCAGTAGCAATAATATTTGCACGAGCACTTGCTATCGATAAGATGGCAGGACGCATACTTTGCTCAATAAACATAAAGAGACGGATTACAGTAAATAAAAAAGCTGCTAAAACAAAAAAAACAATCGCTTGCCGGCTGATATTTACCCTGCGGCCCAGCATTACATCACCATCCCCATACATTATATGCAAAGGATAGCGAAAGGTGCATGTTAAAAAATATCTTCCTCTGAAAACGATGAAGTGAAAAGGGGCGAGTAAGGTGCAACCGCCTAAACCCTTCTACATTGTTGCCATTCCTGACGGCGTCATTATGACTGAACTTTTAAGATTGCAAAAACTTATTTCCCGCAAATTCAAGATGTATACCGAACCCTATCCTACTCTGCACCTTACCGTAGGGGTACTTAACCGCAGCCAAGAACTTGAACTTGCCGTTCCGGTATTGCGAGGGATGTTCAGTTCTTTGTCCCCTTTCTCTGTGCGAATTCAAGGGAAGAGCTGTTTTAAAGCACCTTTCCTCTCGGTGGGGGTAGACATTCAATCTCAACCACTCAGTTACTTGGCGGGAAAACTTGAGGGCACTCTTTTGAAAGCTGGGTTTTCCCCACATTCTTTCTCACGCTGGGATTTCCATATCAGCCTTGTAAGCCCCCATTTTGCGGGCAGACAATGGAGCAACACTGAGTTCAACCAAGCTTGTGAAATCGTGAAAAAACATGCCCCAACGGGAACAGCCCATGTCTCTAAGCTGGAACTATGGGCGCCTGATTTTCCGCCGCTAAATATTTTGGGGCAGTTTGCGCTAGAAGGCACAGACATTTGAATAATAAAAACAAAACAGGGACTGAAGAGCTATCCCTGTTTTTCCGAAAATCCGCACGCAGTGGACAGATTTATTTTATCTTTATAAATTTGCGTTTTCCGGCCTGAATGACGGTGCCGGCTGCAGTAGAAATCTTAGCTTCAATTTCATCTACCTTTTCATCGTTTACTTTTACCCCGCCCTGTTGGATTAGCCTTCTAGCCTCACTGCTGCTCGCTGCCATGTTGGCAAAAGTGAGCAGCTTCAACAAACTAACCTTACTCCCCTCAGCAATAGGAGAAATATCAATTTCCGGTATATCATTTGGCAGATTGCCCTGCTGGAAGATATTTTTAAATTCCGCCTCCGCCTGTTCTGCCGCTTCTTTGCCGTGATAAAGCTGAACAATCCTGCGGGCCAAACGAAGTTTGGCATCGCGAGGGTGGAGGGACCCATCTGCTAGAGATTTTTCTACTTCTGCTACTTGCCCCATGGTGTAGTCGGTAGCAAGTTTATAGTATTCCGGCATCAGCCGGTCAGACATAGACATTGCTTTGCCAAACATTTGACTTGGTTCCTCAGTGATGCCAATATAATTTTTCAAAGATTTGCTCATTTTCTGAGTGCCGTCTAGGCCGACAAGAATAGGCATCATAATGCAAACCTGTGGGGCTTGGCCGTACTCACGCTGCAAATGGCGACCCATCAACAAATTAAATTTTTGTTCTGTAGCGCCAAATTCAACATCAGCGCGCAGGAATACAGAGTCATATCCCTGCATCAAGGGATAAAAAAATTCGTGAATGCCAATTGGCTGCTGCTCTCTATAACGCTTAGAAAAATCTTCTCGTTCCAACATCCGAGCCACGTTGTAGCAGGCAGCCAATTTTATCACATCGGCAAAATTCAACTTGGCAAGCCATTCGCTGTTAAAAACAAGCTCTGTTTTAACTGGGTCTAGAATTTTAAATACCTGCTCACGGTAAGTGGCGGCGTTTTGCAGTACTTCTTCGTCTGTCAGTTGTCGGCGCGCCTCGGACCGGCCTGTCGGATCGCCTATGCGACCGGTAAAATCACCCAGGATAATAATGACATGATGTCCCAATTCCTGAAATTCACGGAGTTTATGTAAGACAACAGCATGTCCCAGGTGCAAATCAGGCGCTGAAGGATCCAGCCCCAACTTTACACGAAGAGGCTTTCCCGTCGAGACAGAATAGTTAAGTTTTTTTAGCAACTCTTCTTCTGCGATGATTTCTACCGTATTATTCTTAATAATTTCAAATTGTTGCAAGACGTTCAAGCTAACCACCCCCATCTGCCAAAGCTACGGCTTCCTGCTCAAATTCTCATTTATTCTACCACATGGAAGTCTTGTTTGCAAAGCGTTTTCAACAACGCGAGAATTTGTTCGTTTACCGTAATCTGCTGCTTGTGATATAATTATGGCATAATTAAGCGCTGTAAGGGAGGGAGAAAATTATGACCCCGCATAACAATAACCAAAGAAAGATAACGGCAGGCGGCAAGCATAACGAAAAGAAGAAATCACGCAAAAAAAGGCTTATCCGTTTTGCCTTAATCTCATGTGTATTGCTTTTTTTAGCTTCGGCTTCCGCTACATATCATGTGGTTTCCGCTTATTTGGCTGAAGTCCCTGAATGGGATCCGGAAAGACTTCTCCCGTCGCAAACATCATTTATGTACGATAGAGACGGCGTTCTGATTTCACGGCTTCTGGGGACACAAAACAGAATCCCAGTTGAGCTAAGTCAGATCTCTCCAGACCTGATTAATGCTTTTATTGCCATTGAAGATGCGCGCTTTTTTGAACATCCCGGTTTGGACATACGCGGGATTATGCGTGCCGTCTATAGCAATCTGTTTAGGAGTTCCGGCCCTCTGCAGGGCGGCAGCACCATTCCTCAGCAACTAATAAAAAATGCATTTTTTGACCCAAGAGATCGTACTATGCGGCGAAAAATCCAGGAGCTTTATCTTACTTACCGACTGGAGCGAACGTTCACAAAAGACGAAATCTTATCTATGTATCTTAACTTTATTTTCTTCGATTTCAATGCCTACGGCGTGGAGGCGGCGGCACAAACATATTTTGGCAAAAGCTCCCGAGAAGTGACTTTGGCGGAGGCGGCCATCCTGGCTGGCATTCCTAATCTGCCGGGCAGATATTCTCCCTGGCGCAACATAGCTGAAGCAAAAAGCAGACAAGGCTTAGTGCTCTCCCGCATGGTTGATTTAGGAATGATTACCGAAGAAGATGCGACAAAAGCTCGTGAAGAAGAACTGGCACTGGTCGAAAGACCTGAACAGTTGATGCCCTTTCCTTGGTTCAGCAATCAAGTTTTAGAAGATGCCCACAATATTTTGGCCGAGACATCTCAATTTGCCACTTTAAGTGCCGGCGAAATTTGGGATGTGCTCTATGGCGGCGGTCTGCACATTTATACCACGCTTGACAGGGAAAAACAGGCCTTCATTGAAGAAACGATTGATAATGATGCCCTGTACCCTAGAATTCGCAATGACGACCACTTATCACCTGTTCAAGCGGCGGTAATTGTGGCAGAACCCGCCACCGGCCATATTGTTGCCATGTCAGGCGGCCGTGACCATGACCCTGAAACAAATGGCATGAACCGCGCCATAAGAGGTCAGAGGCCGGCCGGCTCCACACTAAAACCCATTCTGGCTTACGCGCCGGCATTTAACGAAGGAATCGCCAGCCCCGGCTCCATTATTGACGATGCCCCGGGCGAATGGGGTAATTTTCGACCCACTAACTACAACCCCCGAGAATATAACGGTCTGGTGACGAACCGTTATAGCCTTTTACGCTCCCTTAATTTGCCTGCCGTCCGCCTTTTTCAGCAAGTGGGCATTTCCAAAGGGAAAGAGTACGCGGAACGGATGGGTATTGCTAATCTGCCTCCTGAAAACGAACTGGGAATTGTCCTGGGAGGCGGCGGGACCGGCTTTAGTGTTTATGAGGTAGCACAAGCTTTTGCCGTGTTGGCTAATGAGGGTGTCCGCACCGACTTTGCCACCATTACAAAGATTACTGACAGCGAGGGAAAAATAATTTATGAAAACAAACTAAAGGGTGAAGATGTTCTCAGCCCCGAAGCTGCCTGGCTCACCACAGATGTTTTAAAAGATGCGGTGCTCCGCGGAACTGCAGCCGGTGTCCGCATCGGTCGCCCGCTAGCTGCCAAAACCGGAACCAGCGATTTATCCCGCGATGTTTGGCTGGCTGCCTACACACCTGACTATGTGACGGTATTTTGGCTGGGCCGTGACAGGTGGCCCGATAAAACAACTGATGGCAATTTCTCTTCAGGTCGACATACCAATCCCTTCATGAACCCCATCCTGAAATTTATTCACCGAGAACTCCCCGAGAGAGATTTTACAAGACCTGACAACTTGGTAAAAGTAACTGTCTGTAGCAAAAGCGGCCTGCGCCCCGGAACCAACTGTCCTCCTGAACATCTCGCCTCCGACTGGTTTTTGCCGCGTAATGTCCCCACTCAGACCTGCGATATCCATGTGGAGCTGGAAATTTCTACTCAGTCTGGCTTGCTGGCCGGTCAGTTTTGCCCCGAGAATGTGCGGGAAAAGAGAGTTTTTCTCGACCGTCCGCCTTTTATAACCACCACGGACAGCTGGCGTGGCGGCGCCGGCCTCAGGCCGGCAGATGCGGCACTAATGCCCCCCTCGAGAGTTTGTCCGCTGCATACCTTCAGACCTGATATGCCTCAGAATTTAGAGGCTGCCGTAGACGAGGAAGGAAACTTAACGTTAACTTGGACGGTAGTCAGCAATGCACGCGGCTACTTCATTTACCGCAGGGATCCTGGGTCGGGCAGTTTCGAATTATTAAATGAGCATGAAACAGACAAGCTTAATTTTACAGATCAAGGGTTGATCCCCGGATACTATAGTTACCAGGTACTTGCTATCAGCGCAGAAGGAGTAAGCTCGGAAAGGGCTTCAATAAGTGTAACGGTGCAAGATTTATCACAGCAACCGCAGACACAGCAGCCAGAAAATCCCGATTCATCATCAAACAATGGAAATGACACTAGAAGTAATCGCGGCAATAATAGAAATTAGAGAATTCCCCGACGTCCTGAAACGTCGGGGAATTCTCTGTAGTGTAGGGTAATTCCCCCTTTACCCTTGCGGGGTGTTCAGGAACGAAGTTCCGCCCTTAATTTAACTACCGTGGCTCCCGTACCGCCTTCACTAGGTTGCCCTATGCGCATAGACTCCACGCAGTCATGACCTTGTAAATACTGCTTGAGTCCGGCCCGCAAGCGCCCAGTCCCTTTCCCATGAATAAGGCGCACTTCTTGCAGCCCGGCCACAGTCGCTTCCGCCAAGTAATCATCTACTTTTATTTCCGCCTCATCAAGCGTAAGTCCACGCAAATCTAGCTCCCGGGACAGGGAACTGCGTCCCATCGGTAAAGGTGATAGCGTTTGCCGGTTGTCCAGTTTTTTCGCAGGCTGTCTTAAAGAAAGATCGCTTACTTCCACCTGCACTCTTATTGCCCCCATTTGAACCTGCACCTGCCGCCCGGTTTTATGCACTACGGTACCCTGCTGTCCCAAACTGTGAACATAGACACCCATCCCGATCATCACTTCCGCCGCTGCCAACCTTTTTTCCGGCGACACAGGCAGAGCCAAATCAGCTATGAATCCTTCTAATCCCTGCAGTCTTTCAGCGGCGTCATCAATTTCCGCGGTTAAAATCTGTCTGTCCGCTTCAACCTTTCTGCGCAAATCCTTTAATAACTGTTGGGCTTCACGCTTAGCTCTAATGACCGTTTCCTGTGCTTCCCGGCGAGCAGATTCCAAAATGTCTGCTTTTTTCCTCACCAGCTCTTCTTTTTCTGCTTTTGCCTGCAGAAACAATAGCTCTGCCCGTTTTTTATCGTCCTGGGCTTGGTTAGATGCCAACTCCATCCTGCGCCGGTCTGCCACAAGATCCGCTACAGTTTCTTCAAACCGCACTTCTTCATTAGAAAGAAAATCATAGCCGCGGCTAATGATCTCCTCGGGCAAACCTAAACGTCGTGCGATATTAAAAGCATTGCTCACCCCGGGTATGCCTACCATTAACTGGTATGTAGGCCGCAAAGTGGCCACGTCAAAAGCTACTGAAGCATTATCCATCCCCTCTGTGAGATAAGCAAAAGCCTTTAAGCGGCTATAATGTGTGGTAGCCACAGTCACTGCGCCGGCACTATGCAAATACTCCAAAATAGCCATCGCTAAACCCGCGCCTTCGGTAGGATCGGTCCCTGCTCCCACCTCATCCAAAAGGACCAGTGAGCCTGGTGCAAGATTTCCGATAATTTCTATGATATTCTTCAGATGCCCAGAAAACGTAGAAAGCGACTGGCTGATGTCCTGTTCATCGCCAATGTCTGCAAAAACCCAGGGAAAAACTGCTAACTCAGTCCCTGCTCCCGCCGGCACATGCAAACCGCTTTGGGCCATTAGCGTAAGCAAACCAACTGTCTTTAACGTCACAGTTTTTCCGCCGGTGTTCGGACCGGTGATCACCAGCGTACGCAGGCACTCTCCCATTTCCAATGAGATGGGAACCACCTCACCTGTCAGAAGAGGATGCCTGCCTGCATTAAGTTTAATAAATCCGCGGCTATTTAAGCTAGGCTCCACAGCTTTTTGTGCCAAGCTAAGCCTGCCCTTTGCTCGGATGAAATCACATTCACCGTAAAAGTTTAAAGAAAGCTGCAATGCTGTTTGCTCGGCACCAATCCACTGCGATAAGCGAACTAAAATACTTTCCCGCTCCCGCTCCTGCAGCCGTCTGTTAACTGTCAATTTATTATTGGCTTCTACTGCCCACATCGGCTCAATAAAAAGGGTGGCTCCGCTGGAAGATTGGTCATGAACTATACCGGGCACTTGCGCCCGGTACTCCAGTCGCACAGGGATAACCAGGCGATCCCCACGCACCGTAATTAGATTTTCCTGTAAATATTTCTGCTGCATCGGATTTTTGATAAACTTATCAAACCGTTCACGCAAATCCCTTTCACCCGCAGTAATCGCACGCCGTAACCGCAGCAGCTCCGGGCTGGCGTCGTCACGCAGCCGTCCGTCCTCATTCAAGGAGCGCTTTAGTTCTTCCCGCAGCAGCGGCAGCGCGTCCATTCTTTCCGCCAAGCCAGCTAGAATAGGGAAATCTGCTGTTTCTTTAAAATAAAGTTTTAGCTTGGCGACTGCATTAAGCAAGCTGACAACAGACTGCAACTGCTCTTCCCCAAGCATGCTGCCACGCGCGGCATACTCCAACAGGCGTCGCAGATCACCAATAACTTCCAACTCTAGTTGACGACGTGTCAGCAATGAAACCGCCTCTGTAGTTTCCTTCTGCCAACGTTCTGCCAATAAAGGATCGTCTGTAGGAAGCAGATCCTCAGCCAGCTCTTTACCCATAGCCGTAACCGTCTGCGCCGACAGGAGAGCGCGTATCTTGTCAAATTCCAGCAATCTAATTTCTCTCTCCACAAACCTCACCTCCCTAAAAATTCTAATAAAAAAACAACCGTGCTTTATACACGGTTAAGCTATAATTAGAGCAGAACAGGATTCTCACGCATCAGGAAATGTAGCATTTGTTGATAGACGACAGGCCAGATATCCATAATGTGTGACGCCGCCACAGAGTTTTCCAGTGCCTTTTCCCAAAATGGCGTAGCAATTAGATTGGCTACTGCTACCAGAATCAAAGCAAAAAGCATGCCTTTTAATAGACCTAACCCTAACCCGCCTAAGGCATTTACTGTGCCTAGTACCGGCAGGGAAAAAAAGCTGTGCGCCATCCCTGCCAGCAGCCGGAAAAACATACGCACCAAAAAGAACAGAAGAGCAAAGCCAAAGAGGCGCAGAAGAATGTCACCCAAGACAAGGCCAAACGGTGTAGGATTATTAACCCAGGCAGGGAGCAAACGAAAAAAAGGCAGGTAACTGTCAAGAAGCAGGACAAACTGGCTGCCGTAACGCAGCGCTACCAAATACGAGGCAAAAACGGCTGCCACGTCAAAAAACTGGCGGACAAGCCCTCGCCGCCAACCCATAATGGCAGAAAAAAGCAAGATAAAAATAATCAAAATATCCAACCAATTGCTCATCGCGTTGTTTTCTGATCGAGAATGGTTTCGAGTTCCTGTAATTCTTTGCGCAGCAAAAACAGTTCATCCGCCAGATTAATAGCAGTCAGCACAGCGATTCTGCTGATTCCCAACCTACTGTTAGTCTGCCCGATTTGCCTCATTTTTTCATCCACGTAATGAGCTGCCCGCTTCATATAATCAGGAGTTGCAGACCCCCTCATGGTGTAATCCTCACCATAAATTTTTACATGGACACGATTTTTAGGTTCCGTTTGGGTCAAGGCAACCGACCTCCCCATCTTTTATCCCTCTATTATTCGCCTCAATCTGACAATTTCCCTTCTCCTGAACGCTGTATTGCCGTTATCGGCGCAAACTGGCAGAAAACCTGGCAGCCAGGGCTTCTTCGATATTTTGGTGCTGACGCGCTACCACTTCGTCACTCAGCGTCCTAAGCTTATCGCGGTACTTGACAGCAAAAGCCAAGCTGCGACATCCTGTCGGAATTTGAGGCCCTCGATACAAGTCAAACAAGTTTACTTCTTCCACCAGCGAGCCGCCGGCCTCGCGTATTAGGCTAATAACCTCCGCAGCGCTGACCGCATCAGGCACGACAATTGCCATATCCCGCAGCATAGCCGGATAGCGCGGCAACGCAACATATTCAGGATACAAATTTGCGCGTGATAACACGGCCTGCAAATCAAGCTCTGTCATATATACCGACTTATCAATGTCATATCTTTCTGCCACATCAGGGTGGATTTTGCCTAGCCAGCCAACTTCTTCACCAGCTAATACAATACTTGCGCTCTGACCAGGCTGGCACCAAGGAATTTCCGCCGGCAGATATGTTGCCGACTTACTGCCTAGTCGCGCAAAAATTGTCTCTACCGTCCCTTTAATGTCAAAAAAATCTGTTACCAACGGTTTTTGCAGCCAGTGCTCTCCCGGGAACGCCCCGGTTATAGCAATTCCCAAAACGGTGCGTTCGTCAGCAGAACTCTCGGGCAACTCCCGGGCAAAATAGACTGAACCTTGCTCAAACAGCATTAGGTCGTGCTGATTTCGGTTTTTATTGTAAGCGATGGTCGATAATAAGCCGCTAACTAATTGTGTCCGCATCACACTTTGCTCTTCCGATAACGGATTGGCTAGGTGAATTGCCTGGCGCAGCCGGCTATTTGCCGGTATTTGGAGCTTTTCCGCATCCTGCGGACTGATAAATGAGTAATTGATCACTTCCGCGAAGCCGCAAGACTGCAGTGTCTGCTTTGTTTTTTTCAGCAGCTGCTGCCTGTCTGTAAGTCTGCCCTGAGTCATGGCGCCGGTAGGTAGTGTGCTGCCAATTTTATGATAGCCATGAATTCGCGCCACTTCTTCAATCAGATCGACTTCCAGCAGCAAATCCTGACGACGGGTAGGAACAGTCACATGTAGTTGAGTTCCTTCGCCCACAAAGAACCCTTGTCGACGAAAAATCAAAGCCATCTCCAACTGGGAAATCTCCAAACCAATCAGCTTCCGCGCCCTCTCAGGACGAAGTCGAATTTGATTCGGGTAGCGTGGAGCAACATATTCATCAACCACTTGCCCATCTAGGCAGCCGATACCCAACAATTCTATCAAGCGTGAAGCCCTCAGGATTGCCTCGGTGCAACCGTTGACGTCCACTCCTTTTTCAAAGCGTTGCTGTGCTTCGGAATAAAGACCCAGACTGCGGCCTGTGCGACGGATAGAGGTGGGATCAAAATGAGCCGACTCCAATAAAACGCTTGTTGTTTTCGCAGTCACTTCCGTTGCCAAACCACCCATCACCCCTGCTATGGCTATGGGCCGCAACGCATCAGCAATCAGCAGCATCTCTCCTGTTAACGGTCGCTCCACATTGTCAAGCGTAACAAGAAACTCATTTTCAAAGGCAAGCCGTACATCAATCCTACCCTCTGCAAGTGTGGCATAATCAAAGGCATGTAACGGTTGTCCCCATTCCCACATTACATAGTTAGTCACATCGACGATATTGTTGATCGGACGTACCCCGGCCTGCAGCAAGCGAACCTGCATCCAAAGCGGAGATAGAGCAATGCGTACATCTCGCACCAACAACCCCGCATAGCGGGCACATAATTTCGGATCTTTAATGCTAATCCTTGGTGCCTGAGAAGATAACGGCAAAATGTTAGCGGTAATATTTGGCATCTGCACCGGTTTTCCTGTCAGGGAGGCCACCTCATGTGCAACCCCCAGCAAACCCAAGCAATCCGCACGGTTAGGCGTAAGCCCCAGAACAAGAATCGGGTCCATTAAGTAAAGAGCTTCTGCCAGTGATTGGCCGAGCGGTGTATTCTCGTCTAAGATAAGAATACCTTCCGCATTGGGATTTAGAGCAAGGCCGAGTTCTGCAGCGGAACAAAGCATACCTGCAGATTCCACACCTCGCAGTCTAGCTCTCTTAATCTGCAAATTTCCGGGCAACACAGCTCCCGGCTTAGCAAGAGGCACCCTGTCTCCGGGCTGCATATTGGCAATACCTGCTACCACAGTATGCTCCTCTACTCCGTCCCATACACGGGCCACAAACAGCTTGTCAGCTTCAGGATGCTTTTCCACCGTCAGCACTTCGGCAACTACCACCCCGCTAAAATCCACCTTCAGCGTTGTGATTTCTTCCACTTCAATGCCGGCATTAGTCAGGACATTCGCCAATTCCTGAGCCGTCAACTCTATCTCGATAAAATCCTTTAACCATGTATATGGCACACGCACGCCAGTTCCTCCTTTGCTTGCCTGCTCAGCTGAATTGCCGTAGCATACGAATATCATTACTAAAAAACATCCGCAGATCGCCAATCCCGTATTTCAGCATGGCAACACGCTCCACGCCCATGCCAAACGCATAAGCAGTATACTCTTCCGGATCGTATCCGGACAACTCCAGCACCCGAGGGTGTACCATGCCTGAACCGAGAATTTCAATCCAGCCACTATCTTTACAGACACGACAACCCTGGCCGCCGCAAATCACACAAGCAATATCTACTTCCGCACTCGGTTCAGTGAACGGGAAGAAACTGGGGCGTAATCGTACCTGCTGCTTCGGTCCAAACATCTGACGAGCAAACAAAAGCAAAGTGCCTTTTAAATCGGAAAGGGAAATATCACGGTCAATCACCAACCCCTCAACCTGGTGAAACATTGGGGAATGGGTAGCATCATCATCGCGTCTGTATACTTTTCCCGGCGCAATTATCCGTACCGGCACCTGCGGTGCCAACTCTTCCATGGTCCTGATCTGCACCGGTGATGTGTGGGTACGCAGCAAAACCTCCGGCCGTATATAAAAAGAATCCTGCATCTCCCGTGCCGGATGCTCCCTGGGAATATTCAGCGCCTCAAAATTATAATATTCTGTCTCAATTTCCGGACCCTCTTTAATAGTAAAACCCATCCCGAGGAAAATTTCGGCAATTTCATCCATGATCAGTGTCAGAGGATGTAAATGGCCGATCATGGGCGGCTTACCGGGCAGTGTCACATCTACCTGCTCATCAGCCATTGCCTTGCGGCGAGCCGTACTGCGCAGCTCTTCTTCACGCGCGGTAAAAAGATTCGTCAATTCATCCCTAAGCTGATTCGCCAAGCCTCCCACCAGCGGACGTTCTTCCGGCGGCAGCTGTCCCATTCCACGCAAAAGGGAAGTCATCTCTCCTTTTTTGCCCAGAAAACGGACTTGAACTTGTTTTAATTCATCTTCTGTCTGCACTGCAGCAATTTCTGCAACGGCTTGGTTATGTATTTCCTGAAGTTTTTTCTGCACGGAACGCCTTCACTCCCTTTTCTAACAAGCAATGGAATAAAAAATATCGCCCCAAAAAAGGGACGAAAGCAAACTTCCGCAGCATCAGACATGCTGAACAGACACGCCAATCACTCTTGTTCTGTACCGGAGGCTCCGCAGCTTGGCGCACGTACTCGTCCCATCATTGCCTTTAGCCTCTTCTGCTTGTCACCATCTGCTTATACAAAAGATATGCTGTTACAGAACCGGTTCTTTCAAAAAACCGCCAAAACAGGTCAGCATTAAACATCGCAGACCACTCCTTATTCATGGAATGGGACTGCCTTCATTATAGCACAGGCAAGAAGATGATTCAAGAAATCTTCTGTATTAAGCTTTAATCCTTTTGTAGACCAAATACTATATGTATATGTATAAATATGTCAAGATACAAGCAGGCTAAGCAGAGCTGATTATGTATGTTAATCCGATTATCAGGTATTATATCGCAGGAATTGTCCGCATTGTGAAAAACAGAATGGCAGGAGGCTGACAAGCAATGAATACAAAGTTTATACGCCACAGGAAGCAACTGGATAAAATGAAAAAAGAACTGCTTGACCAGATGGATGTAACGGAGGGCTTGCAGGAGCACCAGGGGTTGCGGGATGCAACACAGGAACTTTCTGTCATCGACAACCATCCGGCCGACATCGCCAGTGAAAATTATGAGCGGGCCAAAGATATTTCACTGCACGAGAAAAACTTGCTGATTCTGAGGAAGGTGGACAAAGCGCTGGAAAGAATGGATCTGGGTCTCTACGGTGTCTGCGAAAATTGCGGGAAAACAATTCCCGCTGACCGGCTTGACGCCATTCCCTACGCTGAGTTCTGTATTCACTGCAAACGCAAAACGGAGGTTCCCCCGCACAATTATCCCAGGCCCATTGAGGAACTAAGCCTGCCGTTTGCCCGCTCCTATATGGGGGATAAAGATTATACGGGCTATGACGGCGAGGATGCGTGGCAGGACGTAGCTCAGTACAACAAGCTAAACCATGTTTATTACGAAGAAACGAACGATGAAAATGATGAAACAAACGGTGCCGTTGAAGATACGGATCGCATCTCGAACGAAGAATACCGCGATCAGCTTCCTGACTAGTTTTCCCTACATATTTCTGAAAAACATGAAGGCCGCAAACTCCTTTATTCATGGGAGTTACGGCCTCTTTTTCAGTTTATTTGCTGTCAAAGGCAGGATTATAGCACAGGCAAGAAGATGATTCAAGAAATCTTCTGTATTTCCCTAAAGCTTTCGGCGCTGACGAGCGGCTTCAAAAAAAATAACAGACATAGCAACGGCAGCATTAAGCGATTCCACTGCTGCGGCAAGCGGAATCGCAACCCATGCGTCGGCAGCTTCCGCCACGACAGGCGAAACTCCCGCTCCTTCGTTGCCGATTACTACCGCAGCCGGCACAGACCAGTCAAAGCAGTTGTAGGAAATAGCAGACGTCGCGGCGGCGGCAACCAGCGGAATCTGCCGCAGTCGCAGTTCACATAACAGTTCGGCAGTCGTTGCCTCCACTACCGGCATAGCAAAATGGGCCCCCATAGCCGCGCGTAGAGTCTTTGGATTAGCGCTGTCCACCGTTCCCGGCAACAGCACTGCGCCGGAGGCACCGGCGGCAAGCGCCGAGCGCAACATCGTTCCCAAATTCCCCGGATCCTGCACAGCGTCAACCACTAAAATAAGCGGTGCAGAGCCGACAAAAAGCTCTGTCAATGCATAGCCGGGCTTTTCAGTGATGGCAATGATTCCCTGCGGAGAATCTGTAAAAGCTGTGCCATCAAAAAGTTTTTCTGCCACACGGACAATTAAAATGTTTCCTAAGAGCGGCAAAAGAAAAGGGAACTTGTCCATCTCTACATCTTCCCTCAGAAGAATTAAGCGAGGAACAGAACCTCGGGAAAGAGCATCGCTAACCAGCTTGATGCCCTCAAGCGGCAGCAGCTTCAGCTCATCACGTACTTGTCTCTTCTTTAGGCTGCGGTATAGCTTTAGATATTGATTTTGGGCGCTTTCTATCACAGAAGACATGCTAGGATTCGCCCATTCTTTGCAGACTAGTGTTTTCTCCTACCATAATCAGCAAATCTCCGGCTTGAATTCTGTCGGAGGCGCCTGGCGATACGCTGATATTTTTGTCAGCCGTACGGATAGCCAAGACATTTACGCCGAATTTTGCACGAAAATCCAACTCCTTTAAAGACTTTCCCACCATTTCAGCAGTTGCGATAAACTCCACGATGCTAAAGTCAGGCGACAGCTCGATAAAATCAAGCACATTAGCGGCTGCCAGATTATTGGCTACACGGATACCCATATCACGTTCAGGGAAAACAATTCTATCTGCGCCAATTTTTTGCAATACTTTACCATGCTGCTCAGTTAGTGCTTTGGTAACAATTTGCTTTACGCCCATCTCTTTTAGCACCAGGGTAGTAAGAATGCTAGCCTGAATATCTTGTCCGATGGCCACTATAACCACATCAAAATTGCTAATCCCTAGCGATTTCAGCGCTGTTTCACTAGTGGAGTCGGCCACAACCGCATGAGTAACTTTGTCCACAATTCCATCAATCCTGGACTCGCTAGTATCGATGGCTAGGACATCATAGCCCATTTCATACAGCTTTGCTGCAACGCTGGCACCAAAACGTCCGATTCCAATCACCGCAAACTGTCTAGCCTTCACAGAATTCACTCCTTTAACCGATCATGATTCTCTCTTCAGGATATTTAACAGGCGCCTTCTGCATTCTCTTCGCTAACGAGAACACGAGTGTCAGCGGACCCACTCTGCCGGCAAACATGACTATAATAATAATCATACGGCCGGCGGGGGAAAGCTCAGGCGTGATCCCGGTAGAGAGCCCCACTGTACCAAAAGCTGACATAACTTCAAAGAGCATATCTAGTAATGAGCCTCCCTCAGTAATGAGTAAGGCAAAAGTAGCAAGAAAAACCAGAAAAAAAGAAATCATCGCAATGGAAAGAGCGCGACGTAAAATTTCAACCGGAATCTGCTTGCTATAGACGAGCGGAAACTCTCTTCCCCGAATAGTGGAAATCACCGCCACCACCAGCGCGCCAAACGTGGTCGTCTTTATCCCGCCGCCGGTTGAGGCGGGAGAAGCGCCAATGAACATTAAACCAATTATAAGAAAAAGTGTATAAGGAAAAAGTCCGTCCATTGGCAAAGAATTAAACCCGGCCGTTCTTGGCGTCGCCGCAGTAAAGAAAGCGTTTACAATTTTATTGCCTAGAGTAAGCTGCCCAAGCGTGGCGGGGTTGTTGTATTCCAAAGCAAAGATAGCCACGGTAGGCAGCAATAACAAAATAGCTGTGATTAATAGCACCATTTTCGTATGGAGCGAATATCGAACAAACCGGCGCTTCTGATGAACCTCCATAATTACAGTAAAACCCAGACCCCCAAAGATGAACAAACCGGCGATTGTCAAGAGAATCACCGGATCGTAGACATATGGGGTCAAACTGGCAAATCCGCCTACCAGGTCAAAGCCGGCATTGCAGAAGGCTGAGACGGCATGAAAAACCGCGTAAAAAAGGCCCGTCCACAAACCATATTGAGGAATAAATCTTGTACTTAACAACAATGCACCAATGGCTTCAATAGCGAAAGTCAGCAGCACAACTCTAAAGACAAGCCTGATCAGATCCTGCTGGGAAATCTGATTCATCGCCTCCTGGATCACCAGTCGTTCCCGCAAAGTAATTTTCTTGCCCAAGATAATAAATACCAAGGTGGCGGCAGTCATAAATCCCAATCCGCCAATCTGAATCAAGAACAGAATCACCGTCTGTCCAAACCTCGTAAAATATGTACCGGTATCTACCACAACTAGTCCGGTTACGCACACGGCGGAAGTCGCTGTAAACAAAGCGTCCAAAAACGGGATTCGCCCGGTGTGAGTGGCGGCAGGCAGTGAGAGCAAAATGGCGCCAAGCAAAATGAGAGCAGCAAAACCGCCTACCAAAATTTTTGGCGGCGATACTTTGCGTGCCTGAAACGGATTGAGATACAAAGCTCCTGTCACCTCCTAAAAGGCGAAGCCAGAAGCAAAAACTTCTGACTCTAAAGATTGTTAAATATTCTTATTACAGGTTTTCTTTAGCAACACCAATTAATTGACTGAAACTTTCCGTATCATTGACAGCCAGCTCAGCAAGCATTTTGCGGTTAATATCGACGCCGGCACGCTTCAGCCCATTAATTAGGCGACTGTAAGACATCCCATTCACCCGGGCAGCTGCGTTAATCCTGGCAATCCACAGCCTTCTGTAATCCCTCTTTAAATTGCGGCGGTCGCGGTAAGCATAAGCAAGCGACTTCATTACTGCCTGGTTAGCTGTGCGGAACAATTTACTCTTAGCGCCAAAATAACCTTTGGCAAGCTTGATTACTTTCTTATGACGCGCCCGGCCGGTCACGCCCCGTTTAACCCTTGGCATGGGAAAACCCTCCTTGCATTGTTGTATTCTTTAGTATGTGTTTGCGTTTAGTTTGGCAACATCCTGGCCACACGCCTGGTGTCTGAGGCGCTGACCAAAGTATTTTTACGCAGCCGACGCTTGCGGCCAGGAGTTTTTTTCTCCAGAATATGTCGCGCATAAGCATGGCTACGCTTAAATTTGCCGGTTCCCGTTTTTTTGAAGCGCTTGGCGGCGCCACGGTGTGTCTTCATCTTAGGCATAGCAAGTTTCCCTCCTAGTTCGATTTCGGCGTCAGAATCATTATCATGTTCCGTCCTTCCACCTTAGGGACACGTTCCACATTGCCCAGGTCTTCCACTTCCTTCGCCATCCGCAGAAGCAGTTTCTGACCCATTTCAGGGTGGGTAATTTCCCGGCCTCTAAACATTACGGTAGCCTTTACTTTATCTCCCGCTTCCAGAAACCGACGGGCATTTTTCAGTTTCACGTTAAAGTCATTGTCTTCAATATTAGGACGGACCTTAACTTCCTTGACAGTAATAATCTTCTGGTTTTTGCGGGCTTCTTTCTCCCGCTTGCTCTGTTCAAACTTGTATTTCCCAAAATCCATGATACGGCAGACAGGCGGTTTGGCAGCAAGAGACATAGCCACGAGGTCAAGATTCTTCTCAGCGGCCAAACGTAACGCTTCTTTCAATGGCATAATCCCCAACTGAGCACCATCCGTGTCAACCACCCGGACTTCCCGGGCACGGATTTGTTCATTAACAAGTAAGTCCTTGCTAATCTTGCATCACCTCCAAAAAAATAATTAGCACCAGTATTGCGCAGGAAGCTCTTTATGGTTTCCTCTGCAACGGGAATAACGCAGGCGAATCCACCTGCGTTCATCTTCAACAAAAAATACGCTCACTTAATCTGGCGATTATTGTTGACCCATGGGGCTCTGCCTTAGGGTGAGAAGCGGTGGCTTCTTCTTAGGTCAACTCAATATAACATAATCCAAGCAAGAAGTCAACGGCGCTTTTCCTGAATGTCAAGCTTAATTTTTGCAATAAACTCCTCGATCTTCATTGTGCCGGCTTCGCCTGATGTGCGCTCTCTTACAGCTACAGTTCCGGCAGCTTCTTCCTTTTCCCCCACAACCAACATGTAAGGAACTTTTTGCAATTGCGCCTCGCGAATTTTGTAGCCAACCTTTTCATTGCGCAAATCGGCTTCCACCCGGACGCCTGCTGCCCATAGCCTGGCAGCCACATCCTTAGCATATTGATGAAACTTCTCCGTAATCGGCAGCACCGCTACCTGCTGGGGCGACAACCAAACAGGGAAAGCTCCGGCAAAATGCTCAATCAGCACCGCCATAAACCGCTCAATAGAGCCATATATCACCCGATGAATCACCGCTGGCCTATGCTTCTGCCCATCTTCACCCACATAGTTTAAATCAAACTTCTCCGGCATCTGAAAGTCAAGCTGAATAGTACCGCATTGCCAGGTCCGGCCGATAGAATCTTTAAGGTGGAAATCAATTTTAGGTCCGTAAAAGGCCCCGTCTCCCGCATTAACTAAATAAGTAATCTTCCGCTCTTCCAGCACATCGCGCAGCGCAGCGGTGGCAATCTCCCACATCTCAGCCGAGCCCATGGCCTTTTCCGGCTTAGTGGACAGTTCCACGTGATATTCAAAACCAAAAAGATGGTACATTCTATCTGTCAGTTCTATTACTCTCGCCACTTCGTCCTTAATTTGTGACGGCAGCATAAAAATATGAGCATCATCCTGGGTAAAGGCTCGCACACGCATTAAACCGTGCAATGCGCCTGATAGTTCGTGGCGGTGCACAAGTCCCAGCTCTGCCATGCGAATTGGCAAATCCCGGTAGGAATGCATTTTTGTTTTAAACAGTAACATAGCCCCTGGACAATTCATCGGCTTAACTGCAAAATCCTGCTCCTCAATACGTGTGAAATACATATTTTCTTTATAATGCGCCCAGTGACCTGAACGCTCCCACAACACCCTGTTTAAAATTATCGGAGTCTTAATCTCCTCATAGCCGGCTTGGCGGTGCTCCTCACGCCAGTAGGCTTCCAGTCCATTGCGAATAACCATTCCCCTTGGGTGCAGCAATGGGAAACCAGGACCTTCCTCCTGAATACTGAATAAATCGAGTTCACGGCCCAACTTGCGATGGTCACGCTTTTTTGCTTCTTCCAGCCGATGCAGGTATTCATCCAAAAGCGCTCTCTTTGGAAAAGAGGTGCCGTAAATCCTTTGCAGCATCGGATTCTTTTCACTGCCGCGCCAGTAAGCACCCGCTAAGTTTAATAGTTTTACCACTTTCACTTTGCCTGTAGAAGGCAAATGGGGTCCGGCACATAAATCTACAAAGTCTCCGCAACGGTAACAACTAATCACCGCATCTGCCGGCAAATCTCGGACCAGTTCGACTTTATAACCTTCGCCTAATTTTTCAAAATAAGACGCCGCTTCTTCCCGACTCAGCTCAAAACGTTCCAACGGCAAATCCTCTTTGATTATCTTTGCCATTTCCGCCTCAATCTTCTCTAAATCAGACGGCACAAATGACTCACTGTAATCGAAATCATAATAGTAGCCGTCTTTGATGGCAGGGCCAATCCCCAATTTCACATCTGCAAACAGGCGTTTCACCGCCTGAGCTAGGATATGACTGGATGTATGACGATAAACTTCCGCCCCTTCGTCGTCATCAAAAAGCAAAAAACGCACTTCGGCTTCTCCAGGCAAAACTGCTGACAAATCTCTGACAACATTGTTTACTTTTGCGGCTGTCGCATCTTTTTTCAGGCGGCCGCCCAGTTCATAGGCAATATCGGCCACGCGGGCACCTTCGGGATATTCCCGCACAGAACCATCCGTTAATGTCACCTTAGGCAAAATTCACCACTCCATTCTCCGTAAAATTACTTCACAGGCACAATCACTGACTCTTGCCAGCTCAAAGCATCAAGCAAGCCAGAACACCAGCAACGCCTGCATCAAACCAATCAAAAAACCAAGAACTGCTCCAAACAATTCAATCTGCTTCAGTTCACTTCTGGCCACACTTAGCACAATCTCCTCCACCGCGAGCAGGGGTAATGCATTAATCTTTCCTTCTACGATAGCGCGTACATCCACCTGCTCCCGCATGTGAGTGACAAGCAATTCGACCATTCGCGGGAATTGATGCGCAACTTCAGTCGTCACCAAATCGCTCAACCTCTGACTAAGAGTATGACGCACAGACTTGGGCAGCACCCCTATTTTTTCTGCGCACCAGCGATCGACTGCAATACAAACCAGCCGCTCCAATTCCTGCTGGATAGACGGCATGTCCAGTTGTTCCGCCAACTCGTCCACAGAAAACAGCTGCTCTGCTACCACTTCTCCAACAGTGTAGGCAATCTGCCCTCTGCGTTTGGGAATAAGCCCCTGAAAGGTAAGAGGTCCTAAGCGAAACGGTTGTAACGGCCGGAAAAGCAGACGAATCGCTAATACATTAGTAACCCAGCCAATCACCGCACCGGTCAAAGGCAAAAGAACAAAAATCATTCGCTCTCTCCTTTCATACTTCATTTTACCACAAATGCAGAAAAGAAAAATAGAGCGCTGCGATTGCGGCGCTCTATTTTTCTTTTAATGTAAGATAGATATTCTCACTCAGGCAGAGCTTACAACGCCTGCAAAAGGTCACCCTGCTCTCAAAGACATGTTTTAGTGTTTCCGCTGCCTTAGGATATAAGTTATATATCTGTTTATGCAGCACCACGCGACGCGGAGCCGCACTAATCAACATACTCACCAACTGGTTTTCAACGTCTGCGGCACTGTCGCAGACGCCCCACTGAATATCTTGCCGGCACTGCTCCACCGGCTTAAAATGCTGGTCAAGGAGCAGAACAAACCCTAATTTATCCAGTGTCACATGCACTAGCTTAATTTTTGGCTCCTGCAGTGCCATAAAATATTTTAGTAATTCAATAAATTCCTGGTATTCCTTTTCCCAGAGGAAATCATCCACAGCTCTGTCAACATTCCTGCGCAAAAATTCAAGCCAAGTCCGCAAACGAAAAAGAATAAACCCGTGTAAATTTAAATATTGTCTTCGTGCTAGATAAACCTCCAATGCCTCCCGCACTTCTCCAAAAAGTTGCTCTCCCGGCTCTTTGGTTCGCTCGCTTTCATAATGCTTTACTGCCAGCAATAAAATTTCCCGTCGCTCATGACGGGGAAAATAAAAATATGATTGCCCAACTATTTCTTCAAGATAGTGACTGGCCTGTTCCTCCATTATAAAAATTGCCAGGTTTTCGGCTAAAATTTTACTAAACAGCTCCTGCTGTTCAAGTTCAGCACCTTGACTGTTTTCAATCTTACAAAACAAATGAGGCCACTGATTGATCAGCTTCTCTACGAAGCTTATTTGCCAGCCCATTTTACGAAAAAAAAACATCCCTACTCCCAGCTTTTCCGGCAGATCAGGCGTCTTATGTTTTACGGCAATTGCATATAGGGACATTGGCACCTCCTCCTTCCCTAGTATTATATGATTGAGAAAAAAATTGTATACTTTAAACCAAGGTGCCCTTCATTCATGCGTATTGGAAAGGCTTCGCCGCCCATCCCGGACACACCCAAAAGAAAAGACGTGCTACGCACGTCTTTTCTTTAATGCTTAGGCCTGAATGTGGCGCAATCTGTCTCTTCCGTATCTGAAGCATCCTGAGGCTGGATCTCAATCGAAGAAGCAAGACAATGCTCTCCTTTATCCCAATACTCACAAGTGTTTACGATACATTTTACCCTTGTAATCGGACTTGACTCTTTTGAAACGCGCATCTATTATCCTCCTTAAAATATAATACTGGAGTTATGCTTTACTGCTTTTGCTTTGATTATACTTGAGAAAAATATTTTTACTGCATAACAGATTTATCACGATTTCTCAATATAATTTTGCAGAATATTGTGCAAGAAGATTGGCTTCAAACTTGCTATTTTCCCTTTTTTCTGTTATAGTTACTATGCATTCAGAAATAATCGGGTCGTTAGCTCAGGGGGAGAGCACTACCTTGACACGGTAGGGGCCAGTGGTTCAAATCCACTACGACCCACCATAAAAAAGTAAGCCTGTCATTACTGACAGGTTATTTTATTGCGTATTTAATTGCATATGAGGGGAATTTTATTCTTTAGCCCTTTCCAAGACGAATAAAATCTGACCTTCCTGTACAATATCGTTAAGTTTAAAAACAATTTCACTGATCTGTGCGTCATAGGGCGCGACGACAGTAGTTTCCATCTTCATCGCTTCGATATTAGCAATTTCTTCGCCTTTGCTGACAATATCTCCCACTTTTAACTGGCCGCGCTTTGGATTGCCTTGACGCCAAACTGTACCGTTAATTGGTGAGGGAACATCCTTTTCGCCCTTTGCCATCCTTGTTTCTGCCCTTTTTACCCTAGGCGTCGTGACAGTATAAACCCGAGTCTTGTTATTTACACGCATGACAACGTGAACCAATCCCTCATGCTCACCGCCAATGGAAACAAGCTCAATACAAAAAGGCTTACCTTCAATTTCAAATTCCACTTTATCGCCTGGCTTTTTCAGCCCTTCGCGCCAAACCTTGGTAGGCAATACATATGGCGCCTCGCCAAAGCGTTCTTTAAATTCAACGTATTCCACAGTATCTTTCGGGTGCATCAAATAGAGAATAAACTCTTCCTCAGAAGGATGTCGACCAATTTCAGCGCCCAAAACACTTCGTGCGGCAGTCAAGTCTTCATCCTCCAGCGAGTCTAACGGAGAGGCGTCTTCTCTATTTTGCAGCGCTTGAGTATACTCAGCGCCAAAAGCACTTTTATAGACCCATTCGGCAGGCCAACCGATGGGAAGCCGACCATAACGGCCCAGGAGCAGATTCTTAAAGTCACCCGGTGCATTCGCAAAAAGTCGCAGCAACTCCTTCTGTTCCTCTTGCTCCAAAGCTGAGAAATTTTGTTCTTTATCAACAAACTTTTTGAGCAGGGCAATCAGGTGCCGTACGCCCACTTCGCCCTTTTCCTTGGCGTATTTATTGACCATCCCGCTACAGGTAGTCCAGGTAATCTGTGAACCGGGAGTGACATCAAAATAATGGATCATCTGATTATAAAATGACATTACGGTAAGGATAGCAGGCATTAAGTGTAAAAACCCGCCCTGTTGTGCCTGTTCAAAAGAACTGGGAAACGCACCCCCCGGCATTCTGTGCGCAAGCACACCATGATCAAAGCCTTTAAACGGCGACTCTGCCCATTCATACTGACTTATCCATTCCCTCACCTTTTGCACCGCTTCTTCCGCCACAGCACGATTAAGATGCACAGGAATACCCGATTCTTCTAAATAGGCCTGCACACTAAGAATAGGAGGCTGACCATAAAAACGAGTCAGTGAATCCTCCTCCACATCAACAATCTGAGCTCCCGAGCGGACAGCTGCTAACAAAGCGGGCATGGCTAAACCGTCTGTAGTATGACGATGATATTGAACTACCAGTTCAGGGTATGCCGACTTAATACTGTCTACCAAGTTGGCAATACGTTTGGGACTACCTACGCCAGCCATATCTTTAATCACTAAAATGATTTCTTCAGTGCCACCGCAAAGAGCAACAATTTCCCGTACTAGACTGAGATAATACTCATCTGACGCCCAAGCAGCCTGAGTGAAAGAAAGCGTAGGCGCAAACAGCTTGCCACGTCTCATTATCACATCTGCCACTACACGCATGTTGCGAATGTCGTTTAAGAAGGAAAAGCAGCGCCAGACATCAATATCAACAGCAGAAACCACATATTCTATAACATTGCGAGGGTAGGGTCGATAACCCCAGAGACTTGCTTCCCGTACCAGCGTTTGTAATAGCACATTAGGCATTTTCTCACGCAGACTGCGAAGCTCAACAAAGGGACTCTCTCTCCGGCTCATAATCCCTACATGCCAGCGGGCTCCTCCATGGCATTCCGCACTAAAGAGACCCATCTCATTGTAAAAAGGAGCCAATTCGGCCAAATCGTGATGCCGCAGCCGGTTCTTATAATCGGATTGGCCGGCATCGCGCATCCCGGTGGATGTGAGACATACCCCCGGCAGTTCACGAACAGCCTTTGTGATTTCCCGGGGCGTCATTCCAGGCTTAACAAGAATATTATGCATCATAATTTTTCCCTCACATCCAGGCTTGCGGACCGAGGGCGGATATTTCCGCCACAAACCGGGCCACTTTTAGCGCTTCGTCTTCATGGTCTACCTCAACAAAGGTTGCTACCAAATCACGCATGTTTTCCTCGATAAATCGGGTAGAGAATTCACCCGCAATAAAGGACGGGTGCCGGATAATGCTTAAAAGCAGCGGAGCTAAGGTCTTAACCCCTTCAACCCTCAAGTTGCGGCTCAGCGACCGATCCATAACGCGGATCGCATCAGCCCGATCTGCGCCGGCTGACATCACTAACATAATAAGCGAGTCATAATATGATGGGATATCTGCCCCTTCATAAACACCGGAAGAGATTCGCACACCGGGACCGTGCGGTTCATGCAGTCGGCTTATTCTCCCAAATGAGGGGCTGAAGGTGCGGGGATCCTCCGCATTAAGTCTCGCTTCCATTGCCCAACGGTTAGGCCTGATATCATTCTGAACAAAAGGCAACTTCTTGCCCATTGACACATCCAGCATAATCCCGACAATATCAAGACCTGTAATCAGTTCCGTAATGCCATGTTCCACCTGCAGACGAGTGTTTACTTCCAAAAAATAATACTTCTGCGTGGCAGAATCAAAAAGAAACTCTACCGTTCCTGCAGTTGAGTAGCCAATTTGCCTCATCAGCGCCACTGCCTTACCACAAATTTCCTGCCTTAACTCTTCGCTAAGTGAAGGAGATGGCGCCTCCTCAATGATTTTCTGATTGCGTCGCTGCAGAGTACATTCTCGCTCATAAAGATGGACAACATTACCAAACTTGTCTGCCACAATTTGCACTTCAATATGGCGCCCACGCTCAATATATTTTTCCACCAGTACTTTGTTATTGCCAAACGACTTTTGCGCCTCTGAGCGCACTTGCGCCAGCGCCCTAGTCAGTTCAGCCTCGGACTCCACTTTGACCATCCCTTTACCGCCGCCTCCGGCGGCTGCCTTGATAATTATGGGGTAGGCCACGTCTTTATCCCGAAGCCAGCGGGTAATATCTTCTTCCGTATTAACTATGTTAATCCCAGGGATGGTCGGCACATTAACTTTTTCCACAATTTCCTTCGCTTTAATTTTATCACCCATGTCCCTGATTACATTAGGTTCAGGTCCAATCCAAGTTAGCCCGGCAGCAAGAACACGCCTGGCAAATTCATCATTCTCGGCCAAAAAACCCCATCCGGGGTGGACAGCATCAGCTTTGCTTTTCAGTGCCGCGTCAATAATTTTATCCATATTCAAATAAGACTCACCGGGCGGTGCATCACCGATATGCACCGCAGAATCAGCCACCGCCACATGACGAGCCAAGCGATCGGGAGTGCTGTAAACAGCGGTAGTCTGGATTTTACGGTCAATACAGGTATGCATAACTCGTACCGCCGGCACACCCCGATTAGCTACCAAAACTTTATTTATAGCTTTTAGCATAACCACAACACCTCTTCCTTTGTTTTGCCGGCAATGAAAATAAACATCCTGGTCTTGATCAAGCAAATAAATTTGGAGAAGTAACCAGTACCGGCAGTTTTGGAAAACATGGGGGAAAATAGCTGCTAAAAAGTCCGGCATATATGTAGCGAACACATATACCGGACTGCATGTAACCGATATCACTATCCGCTAGATGCCCTCCGTAACTACTCTCTTGAAAATTTCCATTACGTAAGATAATAAAGCAAAAACAAGCAAATTTCAAGTATATTTTTCTGATTTATGAACGGAAAGTGCATAACTTCACAACTTAAATTGCGAAAAAGTTTTGCTTTAAGCTTGGTTAGCAGCCGGTTCGGTATACATTTTAATTTGAGTTGCGCGACCATAAAGGAGCAAAGTATCTCCCGGCAACAAAATATCATCACCTCGCGGCGTATGGGTGACATTGCCATTGCGGTTAATGGATAAAACAATAATACCACAGTCTTGCAACCGAGTTTCCTTCAATGTACGGTTTGACAGCGGCGCATCCTCACTAGTCAAAACTACTTCAGAAACAGTATATTCATCAAAGTTAAATAAGGCCTCCTCACTTAACTGACAAAAATCCGACCTTTTCTCTAAATTTTTCTCTAAATACCCTTCAAAGAAGGTAATAAATCTGGGATTACGTAAAAAGAAGAAAAGCAAAAGGAGAATGACGCCAAACAAGAGAATATCTTTAATTCCTCCCAGTCCGACATTTAGGATGCTGACAATGATGGAGATAACGAAAGCAAGCGCGATAGGACCGCTGATCATCAGCGCCATCAGCAATTTTCCGCCTGACCGGATGCCCGGTAATTAGCTCTGATTCTACTGTGGTATAGCCATTTGCAGAAATGATGGAAACGGCTTGAAACTGAGCCGTATCACGATCCAAGCCGGTCAACTTAAACATAACTGTGGCAATCTCTATAATCAGAAAAATAAGCACAAAAATCAGAAATAGCAATGCAAGCTCTATCCCCACAACAGCCGCCTCCACTAACTTTTTTACTGACACGAAAGCTTTTCTAAAACTATACCACAGGCGTTACTGCGCTACAAGCTTCCCCTTCCGATAAACTGTAAGGAGTGATTGAGAATGAATTACGAAACTCCCCTATACCGGCCGCCAAGCGAGGCACAAAGCCTGATTCTGCAAGCAACTATTGGTTGTTCACACAATGCCTGTACTTTTTGTTCTATGTATAGCAAGAAAAAATTTCGCGTTCGCAGCCTGGAGGAAGTCTATGAGGATATCAGTTGGGCCAGAGCCAACTACGGCAAGGTGCAACGTATTTTTCTGGCTGATGGTGATGCGCTGGCCATGGAAACTGAGGCATTACTAGCCATCCTCAAAAAGCTGACAGATTCATTTCCGGAAGCGGAGCGCATCTCCATCTATGCCGGCCCGAAAAATATTCTAGCCAAAACAGAACAAGAACTGGTTGCTATTCGTCAAGCCGGCATAAAACTGGCTTATTTTGGCCTGGAAAGCGGAGATGCCGAGGTGCTCCAAGCAGTTAAGAAGGGGGTTACCCCCCAGGAAATGATAAAAGCAGCAAGCAAAGTGCGCGCTGCCGGGATAGAGCTTTCACTTACAGTAATCCTAGGACTCGGCGGCAAAAAACATTCCCGTCAACACGCACTGCACACAGCCGAGGTCGTTTCCCAAATCGACCCGGAATACCTGGCAGCGCTCACACTGATGACAGAAAAGAGCACTCCACTTGCCGCGAGAATTGCTGGCGGTGAATTTTCGTTGCTCTCTCCACGCGAAGTGCTGTTGGAGCTAAAAATGATGCTTGCCTGCCTGGAAGTTAAGAATTGCCTCTTTCGTTCTAACCATGCCTCTAATTATTTTGCCGTCGGCGGCTTGCTGCCACTTGACAAGGAACGGTTATTAGCAGAAACTGAGCAGGCCTTAGGTGACTATCTGCTGCTCAAAAATGAATATTTACGGGGACTTTAAGCTTCGCATAGCTGTAAAAAATATTAAAAAGTTATGTTTTTAAACACTCCTCCCGGGCAAACTAAAAATAGTGATTTAACGTCAAAACAAAGAGGATTTTACTATGAAAATAAGAGACAGATTCATTTTAGGGATCGCCTGCGGACTAGCGGGCAACGTGATTAAAATGTCGTTAATGTCATTTGCAAAGAAGAAAAACTGGGCTGAAATAACAGGACAGGAAAAATCGGCAGGGATGCTCCTTCCTGCGCACCAGGCATACAGCTCCTCCGGAAAAATAGTAGGGATTGTAGCCGATAATGTTGTGGCTACTATCCTTGGCGTGGGCACAGTATACATGCTTGCCTTCACCGGCAAAGATAAAGCGCTAATAAAAGGCTTGGCATTCGGTGAGGCTACGTGGGTCAGCTTATACGGCGTTCTCTCTACCATGGGGGCTACCCTAGTAGGACCTTTGTCGCCGAAAACTGTCCTTAGTGAAATGGTTGGCCACGCAGTCTTTGGCGCTGCTGCCGCACTGACAGCAACTACTCTGGGCGATCCAGCCCTTTTTCCGCAGAATAAGCAGCTACCTAACTCCGCGCCTTACCCTTCGGTTAAGCTAAGCGACTTCACGACGCCAAAATGACTGCTTGCCACTACACGCCCAGCAGGCGACTAATTCCCGCAGCTCTTTTCCTCCCTCGCGGATAACCTGCGCATAGATTCAGCCAGAACGACCCCAAAGATGACGGCTTCAACTTTATAAACAAATACTGTGTCGGAATTAATGGGAATCATGGGGGAGAGTTTAAAGAGTGTTGCCGCAGCATGAACTCCAAACCACACCGCAACGCCAAAAACGATGCCCTTAAAGAAAAGATATTTGTCGGTTACGATAATCAGCCAGAAGGCAAACAAACTCCCTAAAAGACCGGCGAAAAACAGCTTGCCTGCTTGTCCGACCAGAGCCTGAGGAACAGTTTCGTGTTGATGACCGAATAGCAATGCTGCCGCCCAATCTAAATATAATAAATCAACAATCCCAATTTGTTTGGAAATGTAATTTATGATACACATAGTCACACCTGCTACCGTTCCGGCGATGAAGCCGTTTGTAAACCTGTCGTTCATCTCTCTCATCCCTCCATTGCCATTATTCTGAACCGGCTTCAAGATTCTATACGTTTGCCAAAAGTATCCAATGCCTGCCCGGATTGGCTGGACGGTTTTAACAATCTTAAGCAAGAAGACCACCCATGAGAGTGGTCTTGCTTTTTTCAAAAGTGACTGATTTTTGTAAGTGCCGAAGAACAGCAACAAAGTAATGTTTTGTTTATTTGAGTAACTTGGGGTAGTCTGTTTTGCCGTTGACTACACGATAAATGTAGACGCCTTCACCAAACACTCTATAGATGCAGACGTATACGGGAGTAATAAGTAGCTTTCGGTATCCACTTTCAGCAAGTATGGGATCGGGATGCGTCTGTCCCATAAGCGGAAAATATGCCAGGCGACCAATTATTTCCTCGATTTCCCCCGTGATATTCCTCACGGAGTTAACGCCGACCTTTTCGAGATGGTATCTGGCAATATCAAGGACATCCTCTCTTGCCGGCGCGAGGTAGATCAGCTTACTTTTCGGCGGCTGCATAAAGAGCCTCCAACTCCGCATGAAGCTGCTCCGGGGTATAAGTGGGCATGCCGTTCAGACGCGCGATTTCTGCCTCGTATACCTTGTCTCTGTGACGAAACATTTTTTCCCTTTCCTCAAAAGCGTCTATACTCAGAACGACGAGATCCGCCTCACCTTTATTAGTGATGATGATTGGCTCACCTGTCTTTCTTGCAAGCTCAGATATTTGCGTATACTCATTCCTCAATGATGTTGACGGTTTAATGTTCATTACGTCATCCCCTTTCTCTGATAGTATTATATCAGGAGTATGATAGGTATGCAATGCCATCGAGCAAACGCTCCTGCCGGGCACATTCAGAAAAAAAAACACCCATAAGGTTGGTTTTACACCTGTTTTGCACCTATTGAAAGATATTAGACGATTTGGCTACATAATTTACATTGGACAGGTTGTCTATATAATAAGATATTACACTAGACACCTATTCTCACTGAAACCCGCCCGAAAAGGAGTCGTCCTGCGACACCCCCCAAATTTCCCTCCCCTGGAGGGGTGCCCGCAAGGGCGGGGTGGTCGCGTGGACGAGTGGGACAAATCACCTGTCCCTCTTAGGGGTGTCCCCCTAGGAGTGCCAATGGGAGAGGGTCAGGGTGCGGGCAGATTGAGGTTCCAAGTCTCTTACATGTTAGGGAATAAAGGTGCTGATTATTGCAATTCCTTGCCATTTTCGTTATCATATAAACGAAAGGGTGATGATGATGAGTATTGTTTATCCCCTCGATGAGATTCGCAGCCGTTTGAAACCTGTCTTTGACGCGGCGCCTGTTTACAAGGCCGTACTATTTGGCTCCTACGCAAAAGGCAAGGCCACCGAGAGCAGCGATATCGATATCGTCATAGACAGCCGCGGCGAGCTTCTTAACATTGAATTTTACGGTGTTTTGGAGGATATAACTGAAACATTGGGCAAAAAGGTTGACCTTTTTGAAATCACCGAAATCAAACAAAACTCCCTCATCTACATTGAAATTCAAAATGAAGGGGTATTGCTCTATGACAGGCAAGGATAGGATTATCTTGCAAAAAATTACTGGTTATGCCAAAGAAACCGGTGAATATATTCAAGGTATGACGTATGATGCTTTTATGCAGGACAGAAAAACCATCGCAGCGTCTGCGTTTTGCGTCAGTCAGATCGGAGAACTTACTAATGATGTCAGCGAAAGCACACAATCAGCCCATCCGTAAATTCCGTGGCGCAGCATCAGGGATGCGTAACAGGATTGTTCACGACTACGAAAATGTCGACCTTGCCGTTTTATGGGGAACCATTACCAAAAGCCTTCCGATATTGATAGAAAGCATAAACGCCTTGCTGGCCTCGGAAACGGAATCTAACTCCACCCTTTTACCTGAAAACGAAAATAATGGCACCATACAACTTTACAACCCGCCTGTTTCGGCAGGTTTTTTCATGCCCAACTGCAGGAAATACTAAAAAAAGACTGCATAATCCGCCCGCAAAGCATGATTACACAATCTCGCTGTTAATCAGTGTGGTGCCGAAGACCGGGGTCGAACCGGTACGGGCTAAAAGCCCGAGGGATTTTAAGTCCCTTGCGTCTGCCTGTTCCGCCACTCCGGCGCTTTAAAAAAATAAATGGAGGCGACACCCGGATTTGAACCGGGGGATAAAGGATTTGCAGTCCTCTGCCTTACCACTTGGCTATGTCGCCCTGCCTGCTTTATTGATAACAATGCCTTCGGCTTAAATAAGGCACGAAGCACATTCTTCAGCTAATTGATAATGGAGCGGAAGACGGGATTCGAACCCGCGACCCTCGCCTTGGCAAGGCGATGCTCTACCACTGAGCTACTTCCGCATGGTGCCGAGACCCAGAATTGAACTGGGGACACGCGGATTTTCAGTCCGCTGCTCTACCTACTGAGCTATCTCGGCGCTAAATATTATGGCGGAGCTGACGGGATTCGAACCCGCGGTCTCCTGCGTGACAGGCAGGCATGTTAGGCCTCTACACCACAGCTCCGGACTCTTGGCGCTTTTCTAGTATACACAACAGGCATTAAAAAGTCAACAACCTAAAATTTACTTGTGAATCGACTACTCCTTTTCCCTTTCCAGCGAGTAATAGATCAAGCTCTGCAGCTCAATAGTCAAATCTGCATTATGAATGTGCACATTTGCCGGAGCGCGCAGCTTAGTGGGAGCAAAATTTAAAATAGCAGTAATTCCGTTTTCCACCAGCAAATCAACCACCTCTTGAGCCACTTCAGCCGGCACAGTAATCATGGAAACTTTAATGCCTTGCTCTTTAATCAGCAGCGGCAAGTCCTCCATGGGTTGTACTTTTATGCCGAGAATCTCGTTATCCAGCTCATCAGGATTAGCGTCAAAAATACCGGCTATTTCCACATAAGGGTTTTTCAGGATGTTATAGCGGGTAAGCGCCTTGCCTAGATGGCCGGAACCTACAACAACAATTCTGATTTGTTTATCCAGCCCGGTAATCTTCAACAGCTTTTCTCGCAGATAACTTGTGTTGTAACCGGTGCCGCGTGTGCCGAAAGCTCCAAAAGTAGCGAGGTCTTTTCTAATCTGTTCCGCTGTAAAGCCTGTTTCGTCACTAAGGACTCGTGAGGAAATAATATCCACATCCCTGCGGATTAAATTGTCCAGAATGCGTAAGTAAACCGGCAACCTTTTAATAAGAGATTTTGAGGTTTTTGAGCCCTTTTTATCCTTCACTGGCGGATTTTGCGGTTTTTTCTCTCGCGGCATTCAACTTTCCCCCTCAAATCTAAAAATTATTGTTCAGACAAATATCTGTCCGTCTGCTGCCGACAAAAATGCCGCCGACAAACTTGTTAATATTTTAACACACACTGCAAAATAAAGTACATTGTTTTTTTCAGAACCGTCTATCCACAATAAAGTTGCCAAGTTTCCTTAGTGTTTCCCGATTGGGGTGGAAAGGGAGCCTGCCGACGTTTTTGTTTGCCTGCTGAACAAAGCCGACGGCAACGGCTTGTACATATTCGAGGCACTTGCTAGCTTTCAATTCCTGAGTTATTCTCGCAATAAATTGGTCATCAATTTGACGACGGGAAATTTTTGCAGTAAATTCTTCCCTATAAGGCGATATGTTAAGCAGATGCAAGACCGGCAAGGTAAGTATCCCCTGGCGCAAATCTTCGCCCACCGGCTTGCCGGTTACTTCTTCGCTGCCGAGGAAATCAAGCAAATCATCAACAATTTGAAAAGCCATGCCTAAATGAAAACCGTATTCAGAAAGCGCGGCCATACTTTCATTATCCGCACCCGATACTAAGCCGGCACAGCTGGTGCATGCACTAAAAAAACGAGCTGTTTTTTTTGAAATTCGTTCATAATAATCGGCATAGCTAATGTCGGCGCGGTAACATTCCTGCTGCTGCTGAATTTCACCCTCGCTAATTTCCTTTACCAGGGCAGCCATCTTCCTTAAAACATCAATATTACCGTAAGCTGCCAGCAAACTAAATGCTTCCGCAAAGAGATAATCTCCGGTAAGAACTGCTGTCTGTTGTCCCCAAACCGCATTAATTGTCTGGTTACCACGGCGCTTTACCGAACAGTCCACAACATCATCATGAACAAGGGTTGCCGTATGGATCAGCTCGATGGCTAAAGCCACCGGCAGGTGAGCCGCAGACTCTTCTCCCCAAAAACCCAAGGCTAGATAAAAAAGTGCCGGTCGAATTCGCTTGCCTGATGAACACAATAAATGGTCGTTAATTTTCTCCATTGGGTACCCGGCAGAGCCTAATATTGTTGTTAGCCCCTCTTCCAGCTGTCTAAGAGGTACTAAATTTTCATCACACATCTCTATATTTTTCAATGAGATCCACCACCTAACTAGCACGGCACAACGCTAGGAACCTATTCAAGATTAATATTTGATTTCCTCTTTTATTTTTCCCTAAATTTTGCATTTTGCTGTCGAAAATGGTATTCTAGCAAATGAGGTGGAGCCGTTATGAATCTAGAGCTGCAAAAATTTAAAGAAACGCTATTAACAGCACTGATTAACGCCGGTGCCGGTGCCGCAGGAATTGCCGATCTGACAGCAGCCGAAAAAGCAATTCAGTTGCATGCAGATCCGCGTTTGGCACGCTTCCAGCGCGCCGTCTCTTTCATTATCCCCTTCCCCCGCTCAATTATCGAGGAACTGCAGGAAGGACCTTCTAACACTTATCTGCACTACTACCGTGCCGTTAATACGCTGATTGATGACTTGTCCATCCGCCTCTCAACCATGCTAGAGGTGCGAGGCTACGAGACTTTCCCGGTACCTTCTTCGCAGCGAACGGGGACAGATCGCTTAAACAGCATTTTTCCTCATCGGATCGCAGCATATTTGGCAGGAATGGGCTGGATAGGCAAAAGCGGTTGTCTTATCACTCAGGCGCACGGCCCCCGCGTACGACTGGGGACAGTATTAACCAGCGCGCCGTTGCCGCCCGACAAACCTCTTGATCTCATCTGCGGCAACTGCAGCTTATGTATGAAAGAATGTCCAGCCCAAGCCATCGAAGGAGTTATCTTCACACCAGACACACCTTTAGCAGAGCGGCTCAAACCTGAACTTTGTGATCAATATCAAAACAAGGTGCGTGACCGCTTCGGCAAACGGGTCTGCGGTTTATGTCTAGCGGCATGTCCTATTGGCAAGCCTGCCTTAAAGCCGCGTAATAGCTAGCAAAAATGGCGGATTGTTTTTCTGGTTAATCAAGCGATACTCCAGCACAGTAAACAACTGCTGCGGCAGTGCCGCAGAAAACTCCCACACTTTTTCCCATTCCTCTCTTCCTCCCTCATGGCCCGTGTAAACCAAAATGGTGATGATGCCACCTATGTTTAGTTGTTTTGCGGCGAAACAAAGCGCGGTAACTGTAGATTCTGGCTTAGTTACAATGGTATGGTCGCCATGAGGCAGATAACCGAGATTAAACATGACTGCATCAAACGCCGCCTGACTGTAATCTGCCATTTTGGCGTGACTGTCTTCGACAACTCTGACTCTTTCCAGCAGTCCCTTTGCTGCCAGTCTTTCTCGTGTGGCGGCAATAGCCTGCGGCTGAATATCAAATGCCAGCACCGACCCATCCCGACCCACCAATTCAGCAAGGAATACGGTATCGTGCCCATTGCCGCTGGTGGCATCAACGGCACAGCCCCCCACCTTGAGGCTTCTGCTGATTAACTCCCTAGCGAATAATAGTGGTTTTTGCAGCACTATGAGCACCCCCCCCCCCC
>Ga0208491_10064_pt1 | contig 38389 bp, 36 predicted proteins | sample SubbioCSW11_NovA_FD_184819 | JGI IMG/M metagenome (GOLD analysis project Ga0208491, IMG submission 184819) | Serpentinite rock and fluid subsurface biosphere microbial communities from McLaughlin Reserve, California, USA - CR11_CSW11_NovA (SPAdes) | ecosystem: Environmental > Terrestrial > Deep...
GGCACCTGCACCTCGATCAAAACGCCCACCGGCATGGGTTCGCTCACCCCCATCCGTTCCTGATCCGGGCGCGCTAAGTGGCCGCTATGGATGCGACACAAAATGCCGCACCTGCCAATCCCGGCACCGGGCTTGGCGCAGGGTTGGGGGCGGGCTTGGGCGCAGGTTTGGGCGCGGGCTTGGGCCTGAAGCCGCAACATTACGATGCCGCCTGTGCCCTGCCCTCGAGCCGCGCCAGCGGCCTGTGGTTCGAGGTGCACCCAGAGAACTACTTGGTCGAGGGCGGGCCACGGCTGGCGTGGCTGGAGGCGGTGCGCGAGCGCTATCCGCTGTCGCTGCACGGGGTGTCGATGTCCCTTGCCGGCCCCGATGAGCCCGATGTGCAGCACCTAGAGCGCTTGGCCGCGCTGTGCGAACGGGTGCAGCCGGCGCTGGTGTCGGAGCATCTGGCGTGGTCGGTGCTGGATGGGCATTACGCCCCCGATCTGCTGCCGATCTTGCGCAACCGCCAAGCGCTGACGCGGCTGGAGCGGCGCATCGACCAGGTGCAGGAGCGCTTGCAGCGGCGCATCGCGATCGAAAACCCCTCACACTACCTGCGGCTGCCGGGGCACGAGTGGGAGGAGGCCGATTTTCTGAACACGCTGGCGCGGCGCAGCGGCTGCGGCCTGCTGCTGGACGTGAACAACGTGTGCGTCTCGGCGCACAACCTCGGCTTCGACCCGTGGCCGCTGCTGTGCGCCTTTGACCCCGATGCGGTGCTCGAGATTCATCTGGCAGGCCATCAAGCCGACCCCCTGATCGGTGAGGCGCTGTGGGTGGATGCGCACGCGACGCCGGTGTCGGAGGGCGTCTGGCGGCTCTACCAGCGCCTGATCGAGCGCATCGGGCCGCGCCCCACCCTGATCGAGCGCGATGGCGACGTGCCAGCCTTTGACGAGCTGCTGCAGGAGCGCGAGCGCGCTCAGCGCGGGCTGCAGGCCGCTGGCTGGCAGGCGGCGCAGGCAGCAGGATTGCCCGGTATGGCTTTGGCCGGGGCCGCACGGGGCAGGCAAGCGTTTCGACTGGGAGCGACCCATGCAGCAGCTTGATTTGAACAGCTTCCAGCACGCCTTCTGGGCGGCGCTGTGGGCGCCGGAGCCGCTAGCCAACGCTGCGGCCGGGCTTCAAACCCGGCCCGACTGGCAAACCCAGCCCGGTTGGCGGGTCTATCGCAACACAGTGCTCAAGGGCTGCGTGGATGCGCTGCAAGCCAACTTCCCAGCCGTGCAGACCCTCATCGGCGAAGCGTGTTTTAGCGCCTGCGCGATCGAATATGTGCACGCGCAGCCGCCCAGCGACAGCCGGCTGCTGCACTACGGCGAGGGTTTTGCGGATTTTTTGGCGCAGTGCGAAGCCGTGCGCGGCTTGCCCTACCTGCCCGGTGTGGCGCGGCTGGACCGGCTCTGGAGCCAAAGCCACGCCGCCGCCGATGCCCCGCACCTGTGGCCCGAAAATTTGCAGGCCCTGGCGGTGACCGATCTGGCCGAGCGGCGCCTGCACCTGCACCCGGCCACGCGCTGGGCCTGGTTTGCCGAGTTGCCCATCGGCAGCCTCTGGCGTGCCGCGCGCGAGCACTGGGACGACCCCAATCCGCCGCACTGGCAGGGCGACGGCCTGCTGTTTGCGCGCGCTGCAACCGGGGCGGTGCAGTGGCAACCGCTGAGCGCATCGGGTGCCGCCTTGCTTGCCGCCTGCGCCCAAGGTCACTCTTTGGGGGTGGCAATGGCGGCGGCACTCGAGGTCCAGCCGGACACCCACCACAGCCCCGACCCGCATCCGGCCCAGACCTTGCACACCTTGCTCAGCCTAGGCGCTTTTTGCCAACCCCCCAACACCAAGCCATGCACATGAACACCCAAGCCAGAGCAACGCATCTGAACACCCATGCCATTACCGATAGTCTGGAGCGCTGGATCAGCCACGCGCTCATCGCCTTGGCCTGCCGCTTTGGCTTGGCCGGGATTTTCTGGTTCTCGGGCCGCACCAAGGTCGATGGCTGGTTGCAAGTCAACGAGTCGGCGCTGCTGTTGTTCGAGCACGAATTCGCCCTGCCACTGATCCCGCCGCTGTGGGCCGCGCACTTGGCCACCTACGCCGAACACCTGTTGCCGCTGCTGCTGGTGCTGGGTTTGGGCACGCGCTGGGCCGCGCTGGGCCTGTTGTGCATGACGGCGGTGATTCAGTTCTGGGTCTACCCAGACGCTTGGCCGACCCATTTGACTTGGGCCGCGGCGCTGCTTTACCTGCTGGGCCGCGGCGCCGGGAGGTACTCGCTCGACCACTGGTTGTGGGGCCGGGGGCTGAGAGGCTGAGCGGGGCAGGTGGTTTAAGGGCTTGTGGGGGCGGCAAGCGACTTATTCGGGCTTTGCTGCGCCCTTGGCCGCCGCCAGCGCCGCACCCAGCAGCGCCAGCCCTTCGTCGAGCAGGGCATCGGAGGCGGTGAGCGGCACCAAGATGCGGATCACGTTGGCGTACAGGCCACACGAGAGCAGCACCAGCCCGCGCGCCAGCGCTTCGGCACAGACGCGGCGTGTGAGTTCGGGGTCGGGCTGGCGCTGGCTGGGGTGGGAGGCGGGGTGTGCGGCGGAATGTGCAGCGGGCTCGGGCGCAAACAGCTCGATCGCCAGCATGGCCCCTAGGCCGCGCACATCGCCGATTTCGGGGTGCAGCGCTGCCAGCGCCTGCAAGCCGGCGCGCAGCCGCGCTCCCACGGCTTGCGCGCGCGGCAACAGCTGCTCTTGCTCGAACACGTCGAGCACCGCCAGCGCGGCCGCGCAGGCCAGCGGGTGCCCGGCGTAGGTGCCGCCCAAGCCGCCGGGGGCGGGGGCGTCCATCAGGTCGGCGCGGCCGATCACGGCCGACAGCGGAAAGCCGCCAGCCATCGACTTGGCCATGGTGATCAGGTCGGGGCAGGCCTGCGGCCCCCACTGCTCGCACGCCAGCCAGGTGCCGGTGCGGCCGGCGCCGGTCTGGATTTCGTCGGCGATGAGCACGATGCCGTGCTGGTCGCACAGCGCGCGCAGGGCTTGGGCAAACTCGGGTGGGGCCACGTAAAAGCCGCCTTCGCCCTGCACCGGCTCGAGAATGATAGCAGCCACGCGCGCGGGCTCGAGGTCGTACTTGAACAGGTGGTCGAGCGAGCGCAGCGCGTCGGCCACGCTCACGCCGTGCAGCGGGTTGGGGAATTCGGCGTGGTAAATCTCGGCCGGAAAAGGCCCAAAGCCGCTTTTGTAGGGCGCCACCTTGCCGGTGAGCGCCATCCCGAGCAGGGTGCGGCCATGAAAGCCGCCGCCAAAGGCGATCACCGCCGAGCGCTTGGTGGCGGCGCGCGCGATCTTGACCGCGTTTTCAACCGCCTCGGCCCCGGTGGAAAGGAAAAAGGCTTTTTTGGCAAAGTCTCCCGGCGCGAGGGCAATCAGGCGCTCGGCCAGCTCCACGTAGGGCTCGTAGGCCAGCACCTGAAAGCAGGTGTGGTGGTACTGGTCGAGCTGCGCCTTGACCGCCTGCACGATGCGCGGGTGCCGGTGCCCGGTGTTGAGCACGGCGATGCCGCCCGCAAAGTCGATGTAGCGCTGGCCTTGCACGTCCCAGACTTCGGCGTTGTCGGCGCGCTCGACGAACACCTCGTAGGTCTGGCCCAGCCCAGCGGGCAGGGCGGCGCGGCGGCGCGCCATCAGCGCGGCGTTGGTGGCTGGGGTGGTGGGGGTGGCGGGTGCGGTGCTGGACGGGGTGTTCATGCGGGGTTGCGGGTGGAGCGGTGGTCGGGGCTGCGGGTCGGGCTGCGGACGGGTCGCGATTCGCAAGGGCGGCGTGCGCTCGGGCAGAGGGGCCTCAAACGTCCCAAGTCGAGCCGTGTTCGGGCACCAGCGCGCTCCAGCGCAGCTCGGTTTCGATGCGGCGGCGCAGCGTGTCGGCGGCCTCGGGCTCGCCGTGGATGACAAAGGCGCGTTGCGGCTGGCCGGGAATGGCGCGCAGCCAGTTCAGCAGCTGCGGCGCGTCGGCGTGCGCCGACGAGGCGTGCAGTTGCAGAACCTCGGCGCGCACCGGCCAGTCTTGGCCGTGGATGCGCAGGCTGCTGCCACCCTGGGCAAGCGTGGCCCCGCGCGTACCGGCGGCCTGAAAGCCGGTGAGCAGCACCAAGTTGCGGTGGTCGCCCAAATACAACTGCAGGTGGTGCAGCACGCGGCCACCGGTGGCCATGCCGCTGGCCGACAGGATGATTTTCGGGCCGTGCTGGCGCGCAATGGCCTTCGACTGGTCGGCGCTGCGCGTCATGGTGGCGGCGCGCGCCATGGCGCTGCATTCGGCCGCGCTCAGGCGGTGCTCGCCCAGGTGCTGGGCAAACAGTTCGGTGCTCTCGATCGCCATCGGGCTGTCGAGGTACACCGGCAGCGACTCTGGGATGCGCCCCTGCTGCTTGAGCACGACGATGGCGTGCAGCAGCGCCTGCGCGCGCCCGACCGCAAACACCGGGGCGACCACGGTGCCGCCCCGTGCCGCCACGCGCTGCAGCGGCCCGGCCATTTCATCGACCAGGTTCTCGCTGGGGTGCTCGCGGTTGCCATAGGTGGATTCGACGAACACCGCATCCGCCCCCGGTGGGGCTTCGGGCGGGAACATGAGCAGGTCGTCGCAGCGCCCGAGGTCGCCGGAAAACAGCAGCCGCCGCCCCCCGACTTCGAGGTACAGGCTGGAAGCGCCCAAAATATGTCCGGCGCCATGGAAACGCGCCTGCCAGCCCGGCAGCGGCTCGAAAAGCCGAAGCGGCGCCACGCTGTGCAGCTGCTTGAGGCACTTGCGCGCGTCTTGCTCGGTGTAGAGCGGCAGCGCCGGCTGGTGTTTGGAAAAACCCTTGCGGTTGGCGAACTGGGCGTCTTCTTCTTGGATGTGGCCGCTGTCGGGCAGCAGGATGCGGCACAGGTCGCGCGTGCCCGGCGTGCACCAGACCGGGCCGCGGTAGCCTTGGCGCACCAGCAGCGGCAGGTAGCCGCTGTGGTCGAGGTGCGCGTGCGTGAGGGCCACGGCGTCGATGCCGCCAAGCGCCACGGGCAGTGCGGCCCAGTTGCGCAGCCGCAGCTGCTTATAGCCCTGAAACAGGCCGCAATCGACCAGCAGGCTGCGGCCCGCGTGCTGCACCAAAAACTTGGAGCCGGTGACCGTGCCGGCGCCGCCCAGGAAAGTGACTTGGACGCTCATGCGCCCATTTGATCACAAAATCAGGAGAAAAAAGCCTTGGCTTTCTCGAACCAGCCCTTGTCGTTCGGGCTGTGTTTGTTGCCGTTTTTCTGGAACGATTCGTCGAGCTCGCGCAGCAGCCGGCGCTGGTGTTCGGTGAGCTTGACCGGGGTTTCGACGTTGACGTGGCAGTACAGATCGCCCGGGTAGCTCGAGCGCACGCCCTTGATGCCGCGCCCGCGCAAGCGAAAGGTCTTGCCGTGCTGGGTGCCTTCGGGGATGTCGATGTTGGCTTTGCCGGTCAGCGTGGGCACGGCGATCTCGCCGCCCAGCGCCGCGGTGGTGATGCTCACCGGCACGTGGCAGTGCAGGTCGTCGCCCTCGCGTTCGAACAAGTCGTGCTTGCGCAGCCGGATTTCGATGTACAGATCGCCCGCCGGGCCGCCGTTGCGTCCGGGCTCGCCGTTGCCGCTGGAGCGGATGCGCATGCCGTCGTCGATGCCGGGTGGGATCTTGATTTCGAGCTTTTTGAACTTCTTGACCTTGCCTTGGCCACCGCAGGCGGTGCAGGGCTCGGGGATGATCTTGCCGCTGCCGTGGCAGTGCGGGCAGGTTTGCTGCACGCTGAAAAAACCCTGCCGCATTTGCACCACGCCAGCGCCGTTGCAGGTCGGGCAGGTTTTGACGCTGGTGCCCGGCTTGGCGCCGCTGCCGTTGCAGGTGCCGCAGTCGTCCCAGCTCGGGATGCGGATTTCGGCGTCTTTGCCGTTGGCGGCTTCTTCGAGCGTGACCTCCATCGCGTACGACAGATCGCTGCCGCGATAGACCTGCCGCCCGCGCCCGGCGCCGGCGCGTTGGCCGCCAAAAATATCGCCAAAAATGTCACCAAAGGACTCGGAAAAGCCGCCAAAACCTTCGGTCCCGCCACCGGGGCCGCGCATGTTTGGATCGACGCCGGCGTGGCCATACTGGTCGTAGGCGGCGCGCTTTTGCGCATCGCTCAGCATCTCGTAGGCCTCTTTGGCCTCTTTGAACTTTTCTTCGGCTGCCTTGGCCGCTGCACCCTGATTGCGGTCGGGGTGGTGCTTCATCGCCAGCTTGCGATAGGCTTTTTTGATGTCTTCGTCGCTGGCGCTCTTGGGCACGCCCAGGATCTCGTAAAAATCGCGTTTGGCCATTTGGGTACCCGGTTGGTCATGCAGCGCAAACGCCGCGCCCGGGCGGTGGAGGCCCTGAGTCGCGGCGGCGCGCCTGCTGCGTGGCCGCGCTCGGGGCGCGGCACTACAGCGATGGATCAATCCTTCTTGACTTCTTTCACTTCGGCGTCGATCACGTCGCTGTCGGCGGCGGAGCGCGAACCACCCGCGCCCGCTGCGTCGCCGCCAGCGCCGGCCGCACCAGCGGCCCCTGCCGCCGCTGCGCTGGCTTGCTGGTCGGCGTACATTTTCTCACCCAGCTTCTGGCTCGCGGTCATCAGGTCGGCGCTGCGGGCTTCGATGGCGGCCTTGTCCTCGCCCTTGACGGCTTCTTCAACCGCCTTGATCGAGGCTTCGATCGACTCTTTTTCGGCCGCCTCGAGCTTGTCGCCGTACTCTTTCAGGCTCTTGCGCACCGAACTGACCAAGGCGTCGGCTTGGTTGCGCGCCTGCACCAGTTCCACTTTTTTGTGGTCTTCGGCGGCGTTGAGCTCGGCGTCTTTGACCATGCTCTGGATTTCGGCCTCGGTCAGGCCCGAGTTGGCCTTGATCGTGATTTTGTTCTCTTTGCCGGTGCCTTTGTCTTTGGCGCCCACGTGCAAAATGCCGTTGGCGTCGATGTCAAAGCTCACCTCGATCTGCGGCAGGCCGCGCGGTGCCGGCGGGATGCCCTCGAGGTTGAACTCGCCCAGCAGCTTGTTGCCGGCGGCGATTTCGCGCTCGCCCTGAAACACCTTGATCGTCACCGCCGGCTGGTTGTCGTCGGCGGTGGAGAACACCTGCGCAAACTTGGTCGGGATGGTGGTGTTCTTGCTGATCATCTTGGTCATCACGCCGCCCATGGTCTCGATGCCCAGCGACAGCGGCGTGACGTCGAGCAGCAGCACGTCGGTGCGCTCGCCCGAGAGCACCTGGCCCTGGATCGCAGCGCCCACGGCCACCGCCTCGTCGGGGTTGACGTCTTTGCGCGGCTCTTTGCCAAAGAACTCTTTGACCTTTTCTTGCACCCGGGGCATGCGCGTCATGCCGCCGACCAGAATCACGTCGTCGATCTGGCCCACGCTCACGCCCGCGTCTTTGATGGCGGTGCGGCACGGCGCGATGGTGCGCTCGATCAGCTCATCGACCAGCGCTTCGAGCTTGGCGCGGGTGAGCTTGATGTTGAGGTGCCGCGGGCCCGAGGCGTCGGCGGTGATGTAGGGCAGGTTGAGGTCGGTCTGGGTCGAGTTGGAGAGCTCGATCTTGGCCTTTTCGGCCGCTTCCTTGAGGCGCTGCAGCGCCAGCACGTCTTTGGTCAGATCGACGCCTTGTTCTTTCTTGAACTCGGTCACGATGTAGTCGATGATGCGCTGGTCGAAGTCTTCGCCACCCAAGAAGGTGTCGCCGTTGGTCGAGAGCACTTCGAACTGTTTTTCGCCGTCGAGGTCGGCGATCTCGATGATCGAGATGTCGAAGGTGCCGCCGCCGAGGTCATAGACCGCGATCTTGCGGTCGCCCTTGCCGTGCTTGTCGAGGCCAAAGGCGAGCGCGGCGGCGGTGGGTTCGTTGATGATGCGCTTGACATCGAGCCCGGCGATGCGCCCGGCGTCTTTGGTGGCTTGGCGCTGGCTGTCGTTGAAGTAGGCCGGCACCGTGATCACGGCTTCGGTGACGCTTTCGCCGAGGTAGTCTTCGGCGGTTTTCTTCATCTTGCGCAAAATTTCGGCGCTCACCTGCTGTGCTGCCAGCTTCTTGCCGCGCACCTCCACCCAAGCGTCGCCGTTGTCGGCACGCACGATGCTGTAGGGCATCAGACCGATGTCTTTTTGCACCTCTTTTTCTTCAAACTTGCGCCCGATCAGGCGCTTGACGGCATAGACCGTGTTCTTGGGGTTGGTCACGGCCTGGCGCTTGGCCGAGGCGCCAACCAGAATCTCGCCGTCCTCTTGATAGGCGACGATGGAGGGCGTGGTGCGCGCGCCCTCGCTGTTTTCGATCACGCGCGTGCTGTTGCCTTCCATGACCGAGACGCACGAGTTGGTGGTGCCCAGGTCGATGCCGATGATTTTGCCCATGTGTGGCTCCTAGAGTCTGAAAATGCTGAAATAAAAACGACTGCGGCGCAGATGTGGCCGATGGGCCGGATTTCAAGCGCTGCGCTTTGGCGATCTTGTTTTGGGGTATGAAAAACGGCTTATTTGGGCGCCGTGACGGTGACCATGGCCGGGCGCAGCACGCGCTCGGCGATCAAGTAACCTTTTTGCAGCACCGCCACCACGGTGTTGGGCTCTTGCCCGGGGGCCGCCACCACGCCGATGGCTTGGTGCTGGTGCGGGTCGAAGCGCTTGCCGGCCTCGGGCGCGATCGGCTGCACCTTGTGGCGCGCCAGCGCGCTTTGCAGCTGCAGCAGCGTGGCCTCGGCCCCTTGGCGTATCTGCTGCGCCGTGGCCTCTTGCACCGCCAGCCCGGCTTCCAGGCTGTCAAGCACCGGCAACAGGCTTTCGGCAAAGCCCTCGACGGCAAATTTGCGCACTTTGCTCACCTCTTCGTCGGTGCGCCGGCGCAGGTTCTCCATCTCGGCTTTGCTGCGCAAATACTGCTCGGCCAGTTCTGCATTTTGGGCCTGCAGGCGCGCCAGTTCCAGCGCTTGGTTGGTTTGCAAGTCGGCGGCGTCGGCAGCCGCAGCCGCCTCGGCTTCTTCGGGCGAAATCGGGGCGTAGGGGGCGCTGGGCGCAGGGGCGGCGGGCTCGGGGCGGTGGTAGGTGGGGTCTGAATGGGCTGACATGGCGGCTGGTGCGAGGGGTGTTGCGCGCGACGCGGCTTTGGTGCTAGTTGAAGGTGAGAGTGAGAACTCTGCCTGAGTATGGGGCGCGGGATCGCGCTTTCAAGGGCTGGTAGGCAAAAAATCCCCACCTGGCGCGGGCAGGTTCTGCTCAAACCGCACCGATTGTGCCCTAAGGGGCGTGGCAGGGCAAAATCGAAAACCGCTTTTGGGCCACGATTTCCTCGCGCGCGCTGGAGGCGGCGGGCGGGCCGGATGCGCTCTTGCTTAGGCGTCCTGCGGCCGCAATGGCGCTGCGAGCGCACCCGGTCCCCCCGCTTGGGCTGCGGCGGGCGAGCTGGGAACGCTCTTGCTTATGCGTCCTGCGGCCGCAATGGCGCTGCGAACGCACCCAGCCCACCCGCCGCCGCCCGGCTATGATGCGCGGCGCACACCAAAGTCTGACCCATGCCGACCGACCACGCCCACCCGATCGACTGGCCCGCCGCCTCCAGCCCCATGCTGCACATCGAGGCCGGGGTGGCCACCCTTACCTTGAACCGCCCGGCGCAGCGCAACAGCTTGAGCGATGCCGATTTGCAGGTGCTCCTGCAGCACTTAGACAGCATCGAGGCCGATGCAGCGGTGCGCGTGCTGGTGCTGGCGGCGCGGGTGCAGCCGCCGCGGTCGGTGTTCAGTGCCGGCTACCACATGGGCGGCTTTGAGGCCGATGCCAGCCAAGGGCCGCAAGGCTTTGAGCGCGTGTGCGCGGCGCTGGCGCGCGTGCGCCCGGTGACGCTGTGCGCGCTCAACGGCAGCGTCTATGGCGGCGCCACCGATTTGGCGCTGGCGTGCGATTTTCGGCTCGGGGTGCAGGGCATGGAACTGCGCATGCCGGCGGCCGCGCTCGGGCTGCACTACTGCGCCGGCGGCTTGCAGCGCTTTGTGGCGCGGCTTGGGCTGGGTGCGGCGCGGCGCATATTCTTGCTGGCGCAGCCCTTGAGCGCCGACGAACTGCTGCGCCTAGGCTACCTCGATGCCTTGGTGGCGCCCGAGGCGCTGCCCACCGAGGTGGCGCGCTGGTGCCACAGCCTGGTGCAACTGGCCCCACTGGCCCTGCAAGGCATGAAGCAAAGCCTGCAAGAAATCGCCTTGGGCGAGCACAACGCCACCGCATGGCGCGAACGCGAGGCCCATACCCAGCGCAGCGCCGACTTTGCCGAAGGGCGCGCCGCCTTTGCGCAGCGGCGCCCGGCGGTGTTTCTGGGGCGCTGAACGCCACCGGGCCGCACCTGCGGCCGCTTCAGCCCGACTCCGTCTGCTGGCGGACGGTTGCCACCCGAAAAACCGGCGGTCTGGATTGGGTGGCACGCGTGCGGGTTGCTGCGGGTCGAGCGCCCAGCAGGCGGCGCGCAAGCACGGATGGCGTGTCACGACGTCCGTCTGCAATCAGGTAAACGATGACTTGGCTGCCTGTGACACGGTCAATCAGGCGATACGGCTTGAAAAAGGTCTGGCGGTATTCTTTGCTGCCTCCTCCTCAAACGATGTAGGTATGGACGAGGCCGATGGCGGCGCAGGCGCCGATCACTTTAATGACGTCCTGCTTGTACTTCCACAGCGCGATGAAGGCCGCCACCGAGATCAGTGCGTAGAACCACTCGAAGCCGCCGGAGAACGGCGCGGCCTCGGTGGCATGGGGGAAGATCACGTACCAGCCGAAAATGAGCGCCAAGTTGAGGATCACGCCCACCACGGCGGCGGTGATGCCGGTGAGCGGCGCGGTGAACTTCAGGTCGCCATGGGTGGATTCCACCAGTGGGGCGCCGGCCAAGATGAACACGAAGCTGGGCAGAAAGGTGAAGAAGGTGGCCACCGAGGCGCCCGCGAATCCGGCCAGCAGCAAGGCATCCGGCCCGAAGATCTCCTTGGTCCAGGCGCCGACGAAGCCGACGAAGGACGCCACCATGACGAGCGGCCCCGGCATGGTCTGAACCAAGGCCAGGCCGTCGATCATCTGAGTGCCGGTGAGCCACTGGTAGTGTTCCACGCCGCCCTGATAGACGAAGGGCAGCACCGCGTAGGCGCCGCCGAAGGTGACCAGCGCGGCCTTGGTGAAGAACTCGCCCATGTCGTTCAGGGTGCCGGCCGGCAGCATCAACATGGCCGCAGTCCAGAGCGCCAGCGCCACCACCAGGAGGGTGATGAGATAGGACCAGCGAAAGCGCGTATGGGCGATGGGCGGCGTGTCGTCGTCGATCAGCGCCGGGCCGTATTGCTTGTTGCTGGCGCCGTGGCCGCCGCCCACCTTGAACTTGTCCGGCATGAGCTTGCCGCCCAAGGCGCCCAGCAGTCCTGCTGCTAGGACGATGTAGGGGAAGGGAATCTTCAAGGCGAAGATGGCGATGAACGACAACGCGGCCATGGCCCACAGCACGTAGTTCTTCAGCGCGCGCGAGCCGATGCGCCAAGCGGCGAACGCCACGATGGCCACCACCGCCGGCTTGATGCCATTGAACACCCCCTGCACAAAGGTGAGGTCACCGAAGACCAGGTAGACGTAGGTGAGCGCCGCTAGGATGAAGAAAGATGGCAGCACGAACAGGACACCGGCGACGATGCCCCCCCAAGTGCGGTGCAGCAGCCAGCCGATGTAAATGGCGAGCTGCTGCGCCTCAGGACCGGGCAGCAGCATGCAGTAGTTGAGCGCATGCAGGAAACGGTGTTCGGAGATCCAGCGGCGTTTCTCCACCAGCTCCTGATGCATGATGGCGATCTGCCCGGCGGGGCCGCCGAAGCTGATGAAACCGAGCTTGAGCCAGTATAAGAAGGCCTCCCGGAACGTGGGGTGGGCAGGGCGCAACTGCGCGGTGTGTGCTGTGGTCGGATCGTTCACGTGGTCTTGTCCTCGTAACTCTTGAGTAGCCAGTCAAAGACTTCGCACGCGCGGGCAAGCAGCGTGTCGTCGTCGGGTTCAGATGCCCGCAAGCCGGCGAGCAGCGATTCGATGCCCAGCGCTTCCGCGACCGGGAGTCCCCCCACATCCAGGCAATGCACGAGCTCGCCCAGACGTACCAGCGCGGGGGCGGAATCAAGTCCGAAACTCGCCAGCAGCGTCTCGAAGGTGACCTTGGAGCCCACGTGGCTGAAGGCCGCGCCGTCGAAATCGAAGCCGAGCCAGCCGTCCCGGCAGTCGGCCGGCGAGCCGAGCCAGACGATGCGCGCGTCCGAGTCGATGAACCGCCGGATCAGCCAGGCCGAAGCGAGTCGGTCCACCCACGGACGCGCCCGCGTGGCCCAGGTCCGGCCTTGATAATCGGCGCGGTTCAGCCGCGGAATGTCCGCCTGCCGGGCGGTCGGCTCGTCGGCAGACACGCGACGGGTGATCGCGTCGCGCAGGTCGTCCAGCAGGCTCAAAGTCTGCCGCTGCGCCTCGCCTGGGAAGAAGTCGATGCGCGTCACCTGCTCGAAGCGGCGCACAAGCGGCTGGAGCTTGCGCGCGGCAGCTGCGACATCCAGGGAAGCCTGGCTCCGTCCGAGCTCTTTGATCTCCTCGGCGATGCAGGCGTACTCCGCGCCCCGGTCGAACAGGGCGCGCAGCGCGGCCTCCTGGGCTTCGTCACACCCCGAGAGTCGATAGACCTCGCCGCTGCCACCCACTTCCAACGCCTGCGCCGCCACTTCGTCCAGCGTCGCAGCACGGTCTGCCGAGTCGGGCAGCAGATAGACCCCGTCGCGCAACGTCGCGCAGCCCAGCGCTTTGACAGAACGCCAGACGCGCATGCGGCCGGTCGATGCCTTGGTGGGCAGGCTGACGAAAAGAGCGAGGTGGCTCAAGGAAGGCTCCTTGGTTGATTGTCGGTGTACTGTGTATTATGTTACAACTTGTTATATATCCAACAATTCTGCTGGGGGCAATTTAAGGCATGGGTCTGGAGTCACCTAGCACCGTGCAAGACGCCACTACTAGGCTTGTAGGCTTGTCGCGCAGAATCCGTTCGCGCGGATTCATGGGCAGGCGAGATCAGGCGGCTGCTCTTGCATTGGAGCGGAGGGGCTGCGGCCAGGTTGTCCCCTGCGCCAACCGGATATTCCCCCGTGGGGACGAAAGGCGGATTCGTGCCCCCGATATTCAGCGCCTGTTCGAACATTTGCACCAGCGCATCAAAAAATGCCTGCGTCACGGGCCGTGCAGAAAAAACTTGTTGTCCTTGCTGGCGGCGTACAGGTCTTGCACCAGCCCCAGCACCTGATCGGGCGCCATCTGCTTGAGCAGCCGGTCGAAGTCGCTTTCGAAGGCTCTAGGGTGCTCCCTGTGGATCGTGACTTCATGGGGATAGCCTGAATGATGCCAATTAGCGAGATCGTTCTGTGAAAGTGCTCAAGCCAGTTCGATGCGCAGGTTTTTGCCCAAGGCCTTCGCAGCGCTGGTGAGCGTCGTCAGCGTCAGGCTGGTGTCGGTCTCGTCCAGAAGCCGATTCAGCGCCGCCCGGCTGGTGTGCATCTTCTGCGACAGCGCGGTCTTGCTCAAGTGCTGGGCTTTCATCTCTTGCGCGATCTGCCAAGCGACGACCCGCTTGATCGCCACGGATCAGCCCACGATTTCCTCGCGCGCTGGCGGCGGCGGGCGGGCCGGATAAGCTCTTGCGGCCACGCCCCCGGCACCGTCTACCGTGCCAACGCCTTGAGCGTGTTCTGACCCTGCGGGCAGACTTGAAGGATCAACTCGCGCGCGGCGTGCTGGGTGAGGGTGCTGGGGCGTTGGGCGCTGCAGGCCAGCGCGACCGGTATGCGCAGTGCCGGCGGGCCGATCGCACGCATGGCAAAGGCCGCAGGCCGGCCCGATGCCGCCACCGCATGGCGCGGCAACACGGCGCAGCCCAAGCCGTCGGCAACCAGATCGAGAATGGCGGCAACGCCGTCGATCTCGAGCGCGATGCGCGGGCGCAGGCCGAGCTTGGCCAGTTCCACCTCCACGTGCATGCGCAGCGCGTTGGGGCGGGTGGGGATGAGCAGCGGCAGCTGGGCCAGTTCGGCCAAGGGCAGCGGGGCAGGGTGCGGGGCAAGGGTTGGGGATGTTGCCCCAGATGGCGCATGGGGCTCAGCCTCGGGGTGGGCTTGCACCAGCATCAGCTCTTCGTCGAACAGGGGTTGCAACTCAAGCTCGGGCAGCGGCTGCGCGTTGTAGAGCAGCGCCAGATCCAGCCGGCCATTGAGCAGCGCGTCTTGCATGCTCACCGACAGCCCCTCGGTGATCGAGAGCCGGGCTTGCGGCAGTTGCTGGCGAAAGCGGCGCGTGAGCGGCACCGCAACCAGCCGCGCCAGCGAAGGCGGCAACCCGATGGCGACCCGCCCGGCCAAGGTGCCGCGCACCCGACCGAGCTCTTCGCGCGCCCGCTCCACCTGGTGCAGGATGCCGCGCCCGTGCTCGAGCAGCAGTTGCCCGGCTTCGGTGGGCACCGCGCCGCGGCCGTTGCGCAGCAGCAGGCTTTGGCGCAGCTCCACTTCGAGCAGCCGCACCTGCCGGCTCAAAGCCGGTTGCGCCACTTGCAGCGCCGCAGCGGCCTTGGTGAAGCTGCCCAATTCCGCGACGCGGACGAAGTAGCCGAGTTGTTTCAAGTCCATAGGCAGATTTTAGATAGCCTTCAGCCTGAAATGCCAATTTTTTATATCAGCTAGCGCCGTGCGCCCGCTTGCCGGCACCGCCCGTGCGCAACATAATCGACCTCGATACACATTCAGCCTTCACCCCCCTGCGCACACCCTCTGCCCATGGCGCAAACCATTCGCGCGATTTCTTCGATGGCCACCCGGCTGCTGCTGGCCGATTTGGCGCGCGACTATCAGGCCCAATCGGGGCTGGAGCTGCGGCTCGAGTCGGTCGGGGGTGTCGATGCGGCGCGTCGGGTGCAAGCAGGCGAAGCTTTCGACGCCGTGCTGCTGGCTGCCGATGCCATCGAGCGCCTGATCGCCAGCGGCCACGTGCGCCCCGACAGCCGGATCGACTGGGTGCGCAGCCCGGTGGCGCTGGCGGTGCGCGCCGGTGCGCCGCAGCCCGACGTGGGCAGCGAAGCGGCGCTGCGCCAAGCGGTGCAGGCGGCGCGCAGCCTCGGGGTTTCCACCGGGCCCAGCGGCACGGCGCTGCTGCAGCTGTTCGAGCGCTGGGGCCTGCTGGAGGCGCTGCGCCCGCGCATCATCACGCCGCCACCCGGGGTGCCCGTGGGCAGCCTGGTGGCCAGCGGCGCGGTGGAGCTGGGTTTTCAGCAGCTGAGCGAGTTGCTGCCCCTGCCGGGCATCACCCTGCTGGGCACCCTCCCGCCGGGTTGCGCGATCGAAACCGTTTTTTCCGCTGGGGTGTGCGCGACCAGCGCGCAGCCCGATGCGGTGCGCGCCTACCTGGATTTTTTGGCCTCACCGGCCAGCGCCGACTGCAAGCGCCGCCACGGCATGATGCCGCTTTGAGCCCAGCTTTCGCCAAACCCACCCATCACCCCCACACCCCCAATACCGCCCGCCGACCATGCACCCCAACCCTGCGCGACCGCCCCTGATCATCGACGTCCACGGCCACTACACCACCGCGCCGCCGGCGCTCGGGGCTTGGCGCGATTTGCAGATGGCTGCCCTCAAAGACCCGTCTATCGTGGCCGACCCCAAGGCGTTGAAGATCAGCGACGACGAAATCCGCGAGACCATCGAGCTCAACCAGTTGGCCAAGATGCGCGAGCGCGGCAGCGACCTGACCCTCTTTAGCCCGCGCGCCAGCTTCATGGCGCACCACGTGGGCGATCTGCGCACCTCTTCCGACTGGGCCGCGATCTGCAACGAACTGTGCGCGCGCGTGAGCCAGCTGTACCCCCAGCACTTCGTGCCGGTGGCCATGCTGCCGCAGTCGCCTGGCGTCGATCCGGCCACCTGCATCCCCGAGCTCGAGCGCTGCGTGCGCGACTACGGCTGCGTGGGCATCAACCTCAACCCAGACCCCTCCGGCGGGCACTGGAACAGCCCGCCTCTGACCGACCGCCACTGGTACCCGATCTACGAAAAAATGGTCGAGCACGAGCTGCCGGCCATGATCCACGTCAGCACCAGTTGCAACGCTTGCTTCCACACCACCGGCGCGCACTACATCAACGCCGACACCACCGCCTTCATGCAGCTGCTCCAAGGCGATCTGTTTGCCGACTTCCCCACCCTCAAGTTCCTCATCCCGCACGGCGGCGGGGCCGCGCCCTACCACTGGGGCCGCTACCGGGGCCTGGCGCAGGAGCTGAAAAAACCGCTGCTGCAACAGCACCTGCTGGGCAACGTGTTTTTTGACACCTGCGTCTATCACCAGCCGGGCATCGATTTGCTGACCAAGGTGATTCCCGTGGACAACATCCTGTTTGCCAGCGAGATGATCGGCGCCGTGCGCGGCATCGACCCCGAAACCGGCCACCACTACGACGACACCAAGCGCTACGTGACGGCCACGCCCAACCTCACCGAGGAGCAGCGCTTCAAGGTCTTCGAGGGCAACGCGCGCCGGGTGTTCAAGCGCCTAGACGCGGCTCTCAAGCAGAAAGGACTGTGAGATGTACGAACTTGGCGTCGTTTACCGCCACATCACCCGCGCCGACCGGGCCGTGGCCGACCAACTGGCTGCCCTGGGTTCGGCCACCGTGCACGAGGCCATGGGCCGCGTGGGCCTGATGAAGCCCTACATGCGCCCCATCCAGCAAGACGTGCATGTGTCCGGCACTGCGGTGACCGTGCTGCTGCAACCCGGCGACAACTGGATGATGCACGTGGCCGCCGAGCAGTTGCAGCCCGGCGACATCGTGGTGGCCACCGTCACCGCCGATTGCAGCGACGGCTACTTCGGCGACCTGCTGGCCAGCAGCTTCATGGCGCGCGGCGCACGCGGCCTGATCATCGAAGCCGGAGTGCGCGACACCAAGACCCTGCGCGAGATGCGGTTCCCGGTGTGGAGCCGCTACGTGTCGTCCAAGGGCACCATCAAGGCCACGCCGGGTTCAGTGAACATCCCCATCGTGTGCGCCGGCGCCTACGTGACGCCGGGCGATGTGATCGTGGCCGACGACGACGGCGTGGTCTGCGTGCCCAAGGCCCTGGCGGCGAAAACGCTGGCCGAGGCACAGAAGCGCGAAGCCAACGAAGGCGCCAAGCGCGACCAGCTGGCGGCTGGGGTGCTGGGGCTGGACATGTACAAAATGCGCGAGCCATTGGCGGCGGCCGGGGTGCGGTATGTGGATTGAGCCGCCCCTGGAGCAGCACCCATGAGCAAACCCACCTCGGGTGACTACACCAAAACCCCCGGCTGGCTCGACTGGTTCACCGGCCCCAGCAAGCCACGGTTCCAGTTGCCGCCCGGCAGCGTGGACGCCCACTGCCACGTCTTCGGCCCCGGCGCGCACTTTCCCTACGCACCCGAGCGCAAATACACCCCCTGCGACGCCAGCAAAGAGCAACTGTTTGCCCTGCGCGACCACTTGGGCTTTGCGCGCAACGTGATCGTGCAAGCCACCTGCCACGGCGCCGACAACCGCGCCTTGGTGGATGCCTGCCTGGCCAGCGGCGGCAAGGCGCGCGGCGTGGCCACGGTGCGGCGCAGCGTCACCGACGAGGAACTGCAAGCCCTGCATGAGGCTGGCGTGCGCGGGGTGCGCTTCAACTTCGTCAAGCGTTTGGTGGATTTCACGCCCAAGGACGAGCTGCTGGAGATCGCCGGTCGCATCGCCAAGCTGGGCTGGCACGTGGTCATCTACTTCGAGGCGGTCGATCTGCCCGAGCTGTGGGATTTCTTCACCAGCCTGCCCACCACCGTGGTGGTGGATCACATGGGCCGCCCCGATGTGCGCCTGCCCGTGGACGGGCCGCAGTTTGGGCTGTTCCTCCGGTTGATGCGCGAGCACCGCAACGTGTGGTGCAAAGTGAGCTGCCCCGAGCGACTCTCCTTGACCGGTCCGAATGCGCTCGACGGCGAACCGAATGCCTACCGCGACGTGGTGCCCTTTGCGCGCAAGGTGGTAGAGGCATTCCCCGACCGCGTGCTCTGGGGCACCGACTGGCCGCACCCGAACCTCAAAGACCACATGCCCGACGACGGCCTGCTGGTCGATTTCATCCCGCACATCGCGCCCACACCCGAATTGCAGCGCCAGCTGCTGGTGGACAACCCGATGCGCCTCTACTGGGCAGATCAGTGATGCCCCCACGCTTGTCGCTGCGCGCCTGCGCTGCCCCCCGAGGGCGAGCGAATCGCCTTGGGGCGGCCCGGCAGCGCTTCATTTTTCCGTGAGGTGTACCCATGGCTCTGGACAAACCCTATCAAGACGTGCCCGGCACCATCATCTTTGATGCCGAGCAAAGCCGCAAGGGCTACTGGCTCAACCAGTTCTGCATGAGCCTGATGAAGGCCGAGAACCGCGAGCGCTTCAAGGCCGACGAGCGCGCCTACCTCGACGACTGGCCCATGACCGAGGAGCAAAAACAGGCCGTGCTGGCGCGCGACCTCAACTGGTGCATGCGCACCGGCGGCAACATCTACTTTCTGGCCAAAATCGGCGCCACCGACGGCAAAAGCTTCCAGCAAATGGCCGGCTCCATGACCGGCATGAGCGAGCAGGAATACCGCGACATGATGGTCAAGGGCGGCCGCTCGATCCAAGGCAACCGCTACCCGGGCGAAGACGGCGACGCACAGCCCCACCGCCAACCGCAAGGGGCCGCCCACCAAACCCAGCAGAAAGGCAGCTGAACCATGGCCCGCATCACCGCCTCGGTCTATACCTCGCACGTGCCCGCCATCGGCGTGGCCATCGACCAGCACAAAACCCAAGAAGACTACTGGAAGCCGGTTTTCGCGGGCTACGTGCAATCCAAGCAGTGGATACGAGAGAACCCGCCCGACGTCATCTTTCTGGTCTATAACGACCACGCCACCGCCTTCAGCCTCGACCTCATCCCCACCTTCGCCATCGGCACCGCGGCCCAATTCCAGCCCGCCGACGAAGGCTGGGGGCCGCGCCCGGTGCCGGTGGTCAAGGGGCACCCGGAACTGGCGGCGCACATCGCGCAGTCGGTCATCCAGCAGGACTTCGACCTCACCCTCGTCAACAAAATGGAGGTGGATCACGGCCTGACGGTGCCGCTGTCGCTGCTGTTCGGCGAGCGCGATCCGATCCAAGGCGCCTGGCCCTGCCCGGTGATCCCGTTCGCCGTCAACGTGGTGCAGTACCCGGCGCCCTCGGGGTGGCGCTGCTTTGCGCTCGGTCAGGCCATCCGCAAGGCCATCGAGAGCTACGACGCGCCGCTGAACGTGCAAATCTGGGGCACCGGGGGCATGAGCCACCAGTTGCAGGGCGCACGCGCCGGCCTGATCAACCGCGAGTGGGACCAAGCCTGGCTCGATCAAATGATCGCCGACCCGGCCGCCTGCGCCGCCAGGCCGCACATCGACTACGTGCGCGAGGCCGGCAGCGAAGGCATCGAACTGGTGATGTGGCTGATCGCACGCGGCGCCATGCCCGACGTGACCGACGGCCGCTCGATGGGCCCGCCGCCCCGCGTGCGCCACCGCTTTTATCACGTGCCCGCAAGCAACACGGCCGTTGGCCACTTGGTTCTAGAACCCGCCTGAAGGAAACCCCAGCCATGACCCTCAAAGTCGCCCTCGCCGGTGCCGGCGCATTCGGCATCAAGCACCTGGACGCCATCGCCAAAATCGATCAAGTCGAAGTCGTTTCGCTTATCAGCCGCGACCTGGAAAAAACCCGGCAAGTGGCCGCTCAGTACGGCATCGCGCACGTGGGCACCGAATTGGCCGATGCGCTCAAGCTCAAGGAAGTGGATGCCGTCATCCTGTGCACCCCGACGCAGATGCACGCCGAGCAAGCGCTGGCCTGCCTGCGGGCGGGCAAGCACGTGCAGGTCGAAATCCCGCTGGCCGACAGCCTCAAGGGCGCAGAGGCGGTGCTGGCCTTGCAGCAGCAGACCGGTCTGGTGGCGATGTGCGGCCACACGCGCCGTTTCAACCCCAGCCACCAGTACGTGCACCAGAAAATCGAGGCCGGGCAGTTCAACCTCCAGCAGATGGATGTGCAGACCTATTTTTTCCGGCGCAGCAACATGAACGCGCTCGGCCAGCCACGCAGCTGGACCGACCACCTGCTCTGGCACCACGCCGCGCACACGGTGGATTTGTTTGCTTGGCAGTGCGGCGCCCCCATCGTCAAAGCCAACGCCCTGCAAGGCCCGATCCACCCCCAGCTGGGCATCGCGATGGACATGTCGATCCAGCTCCTGGCCGCCAACGGCGCCCTCTGCACCCTGTCGTTGAGCTTCAACAACGACGGCCCGCTGGGCACCTTCTTTCGCTACATCGGCGACAGCGCCACCTACCTGGCGCGCTACGACGACCTGTACAACGGCAAGGACGAGAAGATCGACGTCAGCCAAGTCGATGTGTCGATGAACGGCATCGAGCTGCAAGACCGCGAGTTCTTCGCCGCCATCCGCGAAGGCCGCGAACCCAAAGCCAGCGTGGCCCAGGTGCTGCCGTGCTACCGCGTGCTGCACCAGTTGGAGCAGCAGTTGCAGGGCTAGGGCCTATAAACTTGCTGCAACGGGCTTGGGCCCAGACAAGCCCGGGGCGGTTGGATTTTTTAGTCGGCGCGCGGCAGCGGATGTATGGGCTCGCTGGGGTCGTCGCGCTGATAAACCTTGCGCAGCAGCCTGATCAGGGTGTGGCGTTCCTCTGGCGTCAATTGGGTGACGGCTTCGGATTCCAGCGTTGACACCACTTGTTGGGTTTGCGCTTGCAGTTGCTCACCCGCTGCGGTGGCATACAGCCCTTGGGCGCGCCGGTCATTGGGGTGGGGCCGTTTTTCAATCAGCCCGCGCGCTTGCATCTGGCGGATCATGCCCACCAGGTTGGGCGGCAGAATGGCCAACATCGAACTGAGCTGTCGGGACGTGATGCCGGGGTTATGGGTGATCAGCGTCAAGACCGAAAAATCGACCACCCGCAAGCCGTAAGGCGCCATGCGCTCCATGAACACCCCGATCACGGCCAAGGCCGCCCGACGGGCGTTGTAGCCGATCAGGCTTTCGAGAAAGGCGTTGTCGATGGCGGTGGGTATCTCCACCGGGGAAAGGCAGGTGGCTTCGGTGGACGCTTCAAGCACAGTGGACATAGGCCGGATGTTACCCCGAGGCAGCGCTCACTTGGAGCACCATGCGCTGGTTGATCGAGCCCTTGTCGGTGATTTCACCCCGGTCGATGGATGGCGGCTCGGCCAACAACAGGGCGCGGGCGATGCGGGTAGCGCTGCCCGTGGCAGACTGGGCCAGTTGATCGACCAGTTGCTGGAAATGGCTGCGCACTGCGGGGTGGTTCAGCACGTCTGGCCAAGGCGCGTGGGGTGGCAAAGCGCTCAACGCCCTGACGTGCGGACTCGGGAAGATCAAGGCGCCCACTTCGCCACGGTTCAGGCCAGTGAGCACGACATCTTGCACATAAGGCGAGCCGGCGGCAATTACCTTGGCGCGCATCGGGCCGACGCTGACAAAGGTGCCGGTGCTGAGCTTGAAGTCTTCGGCGATGCGGCCATCGAAACGCAAGCCTTTGTGCACGTTGGCCGGGTCGATCCAGGCCACGGCGTCGCCGCTGCAAAAAAATCCTTCGTCGTCAAAAGCCTGTGCGGTGGCTTCGGGGCTGCGCCAATAGCCGGGGGTGATGTTCGGGCCTTTGTAGCGGATTTCGGTCTTGCCGTCGGTCTCGATCAGCTTGATTTCGAGCCCTGGGCCGGGCACCCCCAGATCGCCGGCTTGCACGTCGCTGCTGTTGACCGACAAGGCGAACGGCCCAGATTCCGTCATGCCCAAGCCCGTTCCCATGACGATGCGCTCCCCGATCTCCCGTTCCTGCACCGCGTGCAGGGCATCCCAGATGGGCTGCGAGAGCGCCGCAGCCGCGTAAAAGAACATGCGCACTTGGCTGAGCAGGTTCTGGCGCAGCACGGCATCGGTTTGCATGACCTCGGCGATCACTTCAAAGCCGGTGGGGACGTTGAAGTACACCGTAGGGGCTATCTCGCGCAGGTTGCGCAGCGTCTCGCCCATCAGCGCCGGCACGGGCTTGCCCTCGTCGATGTAGAGCGTGCCGCCGTTGTACAGCACCATGCCGAAGTTGTGGTTGCCGCCAAAGGTGTGGTTCCAGGGCAGCCAGTCAACCAGCACCAGCGGCTCCATGGCCAGCGGGGTCAAAAACTGACGCATCTGTTGCTGGTTGGCGCACCACATGCGCTGGGTGTTGATGACGGCCTTGGGCAGCTTGGTCGAGCCCGAGGTGAAGAGGAATTTGGCGATCGTGTCTGGTCCGACCTTGGCGTAGGCTGCGTCCACAGCAGCCGTGGGCTCGGTCGCCATGAGCCGATCGAAACGCATCCATTGGCCGTCTGCGCGCTGAAAGCGCCCCGGATGCGTCAGCACGATCGGGCAATCGGCTGGCACGGTGGCCCGCAGGGCGTCGGCATATCGGTCTCCGTCGCTGGCAAACACCAGGCCGGGCGTGAGCGTGGCCAGCACGTGTTTGAGTTTGCCGAAGTCGGTGCTGAGGGTCGAATAGGCCGGCGAAGTCGAGCAATAGGGGATACCAACGTACAGGCACGCCAAGGCAAGCAGTGCATGCTCCAGATCGTTTTCGCTCAGAATGACGACCGGGCGCTGCGCGCTCAGCTTGTGTTGCAGCAGCGCTTGCCCGATGCGGCGCGCACCCGCCAGCGCTTGCGCAAAAGTCAGGTGCTGCCAGTCGCCCAACGCCCCGTCGGGCAGGCGCTCGCGGCGGGCAAACAGGGTGCGATCGGGTGCCGTCTGCACCCAGTGTAGGAGTCGCTCGCCCATGGTGCGGGCGTAGGGCTGCAACTCGGCCTCGCTGCGCAGATAGCGCACGCCTTGGGCGCCTTCCCGCACCCGCACTTGGCTCACACCGAACGCCACCGCACGGTAACGCGGCTTGCTGGTGGGTGTGCTCATGATTTTTGCACTTTGCTGGCGCGTCCTTCGAGAAAAGCCCTGACCCGCTCTTTGGCTTCGGGTGCAGATTGGGCGATGGCCGCCATCAGGGCCTCGGTCATCAGGCCGTGGTCGGCGCTTTGCTCGGCAATTCGTGGCAGCACGTGGGTCAGGGCAAAGTTGGTGGCCGGCGTGTTGAGGGCAATCTTTTCTGCCAGCTCCAGCGCCTTGTCCAAGGCTTGGCCAGCGGGCACCAGATACTGAGCAAAGCCCGCCCGCTCGCCTTCTTGGGCGTTGTAGACGCGGCCGGTCAGCATCATGTCGGTCATGCGCGCCACGCCGACCAGTCGCGGCACGCGCACCGATCCGCCACCACCGACAAAAATACCCCGCGAGCCCTCGGGCAGTGCGTAGAAGGCCGATTCATCGGCCACGCGGATGTGGGCCGCGCAGGCCAGTTCGAGCCCACCGCCCACAACGGCTCCGTGCAAGGCCGCGACCACTGGCACGCGGCCAAACTGCACCGCATCCAGCGCCTTGTGCCACATCCGGGAGTGGTGCATGCCCTCGACCGCGTTGCGCTCGCTCAGTTCGCTCAGGTCCAGCCCCGCGCTGAAATGGCTGCCGTCTCCCGCGATCACGGCCGCTTTGATGTCGGGGCCAAAGCCCTCGAAAGCCTGGCGCAAGCCCATCACCAGCCCATCGTTGATGGCGTTGCGCTTGGCCGCACGGGTGAGCCGCACGATGGCCACGGCGCCCCGCAGTTCCAGAGAGAGATCGGCAGAAAGGGCGGTGATTGACATGGGGTCTCCTTGCTTGAGCGATGAAATCTGGTTATAGTATATAAATAAAAATCGCCAATCACAACGGGCTCAAGGGTTATCCCATGGGCCGATTGACGCCAACCACTGGAGACCCATCCGATGAAAACCTTTGCCCATCGTTTTGCCCACGCTTGGCTGCTCGACGGGGTGCGCACGCCCATGGTGGACTATTGCGGAGCCTTTGGCGACATCTCGCCGACCGACATGGGCATCAAGGTGGCACGCGCCGTGATCGAGCGCGCCGGTGTGGCGGCCAGCGATGTGGACTCTGTCATCACCGGATCGATGGCGCAGGCCGATTTCGATGCCTACATGCTGCCTCGCCACATCGGCCTCTACGCCGGGGTGCCGCTGTCGACGCCAGCCATTTTGGTGCAGCGCATCTGTGGCACCGGCTTTGAGCTTTTGCGCCAAGCAGCCGATCAGATCGCCTTGGGTTATGCCGACCTGGCGCTGGTGGTGGGCGCCGAGTCGATGACGCGCAACCCGATTGCCGCTTACAACCACCGCACGGGTTTCAAGCTGGGAGCACCGGTGGGTTTCAAGGATTTTTTGATGGAAGCGCTGATCGACACCGCGGTGCCGGTGACGATGATCGAAACCGCCGAAAACCTGGCCCGCCTATACGGCATCAGTCGGGACGACGTTGACCGCTACGCCTGCCGCTCGTTCGAGCTTGCGCTCAAAGCCCAGGCCGATGGCTTTTTGGCTGGCGAGATCGTGCCGGTGCAGTCCGAGACCTTTGCACTGGCCGGTTACCACCCGCGCGGCATCCGTTTGCCACGCAAGGTGGCGCAGGTGGCGCAAGACACCCACCCGCGGCCGTCACCGGTGGACGCGCTGGCCCAGCTGCGCACCGTTTATGAAGGCGGTGTGCAGACGGCAGGCAACAGCTCGGCCTTGGTCGATGGGGCCGCGGGGGCGCTGGTGGCCAGCGACGCTTACGTGCAGCGCCATGCCCTCAAGCCGCTGGCGCGGCTGGTGGGTGCCGCCGCCGTGGGGGTGGCGCCAGAAATCATGGGCATAGGCCCGGCCCCGGCCATTCGTGCCTTGCTCGAGCGCTGCGGGCTGTCCCTAAACGACATCGACTTGTTCGAGATCAACGAGGCCCAAGGCGCACAGACCATTGCGGTGGAGCGCGAGCTGGGGCTGGATCGCAACCAGCTCAATGTCAACGGGGGCGCCATTGCCCTGGGCCATCCACTGGCGGCAACCGGGTTGCGCCTGACGATTACCCTGGCGCGCGAGCTCAGGCGCCGTGGTTTGCGCTATGGGGTGGCCTCTGCCTGTGTGGGCGGCGGCCAAGGGATGGCCCTGCTTGTGGAAGTCTGATTGCAACGTTCACTATGTTTCGGAGACAAACATGAAAATCATCACCGCCGACGAAGCGGGCGCCCTGATTCCCGACGAAGCCACCATTTTCTTGGGCGGTTTGGCGGTGACCGGGTTAGCCGAAGAGGTGTTGCACGGCCTCGAGCGCACCTTTTTGCAGACCGGCCATCCGCGCCAGCTCAGCACTTGGGCCTGTGGCGCGATCGGCAATTCTGGCGCGGCCGGCATGAAGCACTTTGCCCACCCAGGCATGATCAAGCGGGTGGTGGCCGGTCATTTCGGTCAGACCGGCAAAGAAATGATGAAGATGGTTTTCGATGGCGAAGTCGAGGCCTACAACTTCCCCCAAGGCTCTTTATCGCACCTCACGCGGCAGATTGCCAACCGTTCGCCGGGCTTGCTGACCCAAGTGGGTCTGGGTACATTTGTCGATCCCCGGCTGGAGGGCGGCAAGATGAACCGCCGTTCGACGCAAGACCTGGTCAAACGGGTTCAGTTTGAGGGGCAGGAGTGGCTGTATTACGCGCCACCAAAAATCGACGTCGCCATCATTCGCGGCACCTTGTCCGATGAGCGGGGCAACATCACGCTGGACAAAGAAGGCATGCTGCTGGAACAGTTGTCGATCGCCCAAGCGGCCAAGCGCTGCGGGGGCATCGTGATCTGTCAGGTCGAGGCCGTGGTGCAGGCCGGCAGCTTGCACCCGAAGTCGGTGAAGGTGCCGGGCATGCTGGTCGATTACGTGGTCATCGGCCAACCCGAAAACCACATGCAGAGCATTGCCACGCAGTTCAATCCCGCCTTGTGCGGCGATGTGCAGGTGCCGGTGGACCATTTGCAGCCCATGCCGCTGGACGAGCGCAAGGTGATCGCGCGCCGTGCGGCCATGGAGCTCACCCCCGGGGCCGTCACGAACCTCGGGATCGGCATTCCGGCCGGCATTCCGACCGTGGCGGCCGAAGAGGGGGTTTCGGACCTGCTCATGCTCTCGATCGAATCGGGTGTCAATGGGGGCATTCCCGCGCAGCTGGGCGATTTCGGTCTGGCTTACAACGCCGAATCGATCATCGAGCAAAGCGCCCAGTTTGATTTTTACGACGGCGGCGGGCTGGCGGCTAGCTTTTTGGGTTTGGCCCAGACAGACGCCCATGGCAACGTCAACGTGAGCAAATTCAACGGCCGACCTGTGGGCTGCGGTGGCTTCATCAACATCACCCGCGCAACCAAAAAGCTGGTGTTCTGCGGCAGTTTCACCGCCGCAGGGCTGGCGGTCAAGGTGGGGGAGGGCAGGCTCACCATCGTGCAAGAGGGCAAAGCCCGCAAGTTCATTGACCAAGTCGAGCAAATCACTTTTAACGGCCACGATGCCGCCTTGCGGCAGCAGGACGTGGTTTTCATCACCGAGCGCGCTGTCTTTCGCTTGCGCGAAGGCGGTCTGGAGCTGACAGAAATTGCGCCAGGTGTCGATCTGGAGCGGGATGTGCTGGCGCACATGGCTTTCCGGCCCATCATCAAGGATTTGAAGACCATGGACCCCGGCATCTTCAGTGAACGGTGGGGCGGGCTCGGCGCTCACCTGGGGCGCTGAAGGCCCAACTGCCGCTCAGCCTCCCAGCCTCTCAGAGCTCCAAAACCAAGCGAGGGCTGAGGGCGCGCGAGCAGCAGGGCAAAAACCGATCGTTGGCCGCGCGTTCCTCGTCGGTGAGGTACTGGTCGCGATGATCCGGCGTGCCGGCGCGCACACCCGTCAGGCAGGTGCCACAGACCCCCTGTTCGCACGACATGGGGATGTCCAGCCCAGCGGCGAGCAGCGCGGCCAACGCGCTCTGGTGCGCTTGAACGGGGATTACGCGGCCAGAGCTGGCCAGCTGGAGTTCAAAAGCCCCTTGGTTGGCGCTGGCCACCGGGGCGGCGCCAAAGTATTCGCGGTGTAGGCGATTTTCGGGCCAACCCGCATCACGGCCTGCTTGCAGCACGGCATCGATGAACCCTTGCGGGCCGCACACATACAGATGCGTGCCAGCGGGTGCTTGGCGGATGGTGGCGGCGATGTCCAACTTCTGCATCGGCTCGCCATCATCGTAATGGTGCTGCACCTGGGCGGCAAAGGGGGAACTGGCCAAGGTGTCGAGGAATGGCGTGCGTGCCCGCGAACGGGTGCAAAAGTGCAGCTCAAAGGGCTGCCCGGTTTGGAAAAGCGCTTGCGCCATGGCCCATAGCGGCGTGATACCGATGCCGCCCGCCAGCAACAGATGAAAAGGCGCTTGGGCGTCGAGCGGAAAATGGTTGCGCGGCGGGCTGATGGCCAGGGCGGTTCCCACTAGAAGGTGCGCATGCACGGCTTGGGAGCCGCCACGGCTGGCCGGATCGCGCAGCACGGCAATTCGGTAGCAGCTTTCTCCGCCCGGCGGGTTGCAAAGCGAGTAGGGCCGCACCAGCCCCCCCGGCAGATGCACATCGATGTGGGCGCCGGCAGCAAAAGCAGGCAGCGCATTGCCGTCCTCTGGCACCAGGTCCAGGCTGACGATGTCTAGGGCCTCGATGCGCCGCGCAGCCACGCGCACGGCGATCAAATCCAGCTTCATCATGCCACGACGCCTTGTTCGGCGGCCAGCCAGCGGTCGATGACCTTGCGCGACTGCACGCCCCCGGCGTCGATGTTGAGCATCAGCAGCTTGCGCTCGGGGTGTGCGCTCAGGTTCTTTTGCTGACGCTCCAGCATTTCTAGGTCTTCAGCGAAGATCTTGCCTTGGCCTTCGCGGATTTTTTCGGTCAGCTCTGGGTCGGTCGGTTTGAACCGGCGCGCCATGCCCCAGAAGTAATGCATCGAGGTCGCGGTTTCGGGTGTGATGAAGTCCACCACCCAACTGGCTGCCTTGACCGCATCGGGCGCGTGATAGCCCCCGTTGCCGGCCAGCGCCACGCCCACTTCGATCATCACGTGGCTGGGCGGCGTGAAATGGCAGATTTGCCAGCGGTCAACCGGCCGATCGTCGGGCAGCCCGTTCAGGCGCAAAGCCATTTGCCAAAAGGGCGGGGCCTCGATCCCCTCCATGTAGCGCTCGGTGATGACATGGTCGCCTGCGACACGGGTTTGACAGGGCGCTTCGTCTATTTCTTTCTGCCCGATGCTGTTGCTGTGCACGTAGGTTTCGCGCGTCAGGTCCATCAGGTTGTCGATCATCAACCGGTAGTCGCAGCCGATGTGATACAGCCCGCCGCCGTAGCCGAAAGCCGGGTTGCCCAGCCACTCGAACTGGGGAATCAGCGCCACATCGGCCTGGCTGGGGTGGCCCGGCCACACCCACACGAAGCCATGCGCCTCATGCACCGGGTAACTGGCGATGGCCGGAAAACTCCGCACGCGTTGACACGGCATCGAGGCCGTCTTGCCGTCACCCCCCATGGCCAAGCCGTGGTAGCCGCACACCAAGGTGTCGCCTTGCACAAAGCCCAGCGACAGCGGCGCACCCCGATGGGGGCAAAAATCTTCAACGGCTGCGACCTGCCCGCTGGACTGGCGGAAAAAAGCCATCGCCTTGTTGCAGATGCGACGACCCAGCGGGCGCGTGCTGCCTATCTCATGGCTGCGCGCAGCCACATACCAGGTGTTGAGCGGGTACATGTGAGTGATGACAGAAAGGGGCTGCTTTTACTCGGCCGTAATGCCCGCTTGCCGGATGAATTGCCCAAAGCGGTTGCGGTCGCTCGTCATGCGTTCGGCAAACGCCTGACGGCTCAAGGCCATGGGTTCAGCGCCCATGGCGCGTATCGCTTCTTGCACCCGTGTGTTTGTCAGCGTGCGGTTGACTTCTTGGTGCAGCCGGTCGAGCAAGGGGGCGGGTGTACCGCTGGGCATGTAAATGCCAAACAGCGTATCCACGTCAAAACCGGTGAAGCCGGATTCCGCCAGGGTGGGGACGTTGGGAAACTGTGCTGCTCGCGCCGGGCTGCCCACGCCCAAAAGCCGCAAACGGCCCGCGGCGGCATGGGGCAGGCCAGGGCAGGAGTCGAACATGAACTGAATCTCGCCACTCAGCAAGGCGGCCAAGGCGGGCGCTGTACCACGATAAGGCACGTGCGATGCCTGGAGCCCTGCCTGACGCAGCATCATCTCGGCCGCTAGGTGGGGTGAGCTGCCCTGGCCGTTGGAGCCGTAGTTGAGACGAGTGGGGTTGGCACGGATGTGAGCCACCAGCTCTTGAACGTTGTTGGCGGGTACCGAAGGATGCACCATCAGGAACAGGGACAGCCGCGCGACCGAGGCCAGCGGAATCACGTCGCGCTCGGCATCGAACGGCATCTGGCTAAAGAGGAAGGGGTTGGAGCTCATGGTGCTGCCCGGGCTGAACAGCATCGTGTAGCCATCTGCCGCAGAGCGCGCGGCCTCGGAAGCGCCGAGGTTGCCCGATGCCCCCGCGCGGTTGACCACTACCACCGGTTGACCCAGCGATTCGGCGAGCACCGCCGCGATCGGGCGCGCGATGGCGTCCGAGCTGCCGCCTGCGGGGAAGTTGACCATCAAGCGTATCGAGCGGCTGGGCCAGCTCGACTGGGCCCAGGCGGGCATCGTGGCTGCGCTGAGGGCCAGCCCCGCGCCTAGGGCGAGGGCGTGGCGACGATTCAGCTGGGGTGGGCGATGGGTCATGGGTTGCTCCTGGTGCGGATTTATGGGGCTTTGCGGCTGCCGTCCGACTTGACGTGCAGATGGTTGTGCAGCTTAATTGAAGAATAGTTATATTTCATCAGTGTTTTCCCGGAGCGCAAGCGGTGTTTTTTGGCCAGCCGGTGCCGGGCCGGGCGATGGCCTACTGCGCAGGCACGCGATCAGCGCATCAACAGCGCCATGAGCAGCAGCAGCGCCAGCAGCGCCGCTCCGGCCACGGGCAGGCGGCGCAGTTGGCGCTCTTCGAGCCACAGGGTGCGCGGCCAGCGGTGTGCCGGGGTGGGGCTGGGGCCGCGGTAGCGGTCCAGCTGCGCCGACAGCGCCAGCATGGCGAGCCAAAAGCGCTGCAGCGGCGCTTCGATCAGGCCCAGCAGGTCGCCGGGGGTGATCTGGGGCGGGGTGCGTAAGGGCTGGCTGTGGCTGCTGTGCGGGCGGCCCGTCAGGGTGTAGCCCGACCAGTGCAGCGCAGCCCCAGCCAGCGCCGCACCGAGCAGCAGCGGCAGCATTGCCAGGGCAAAGCTCAGGGCTGGGAAGGCCAGCGCGGGCGCTGCGGCGAATGGCGGCGGCAGACCCGGCGGCGCGATGCCCAAAAACACCAGCAGACCGGGCACGCCCAAGGCGAGCGAAGCCAGCAGCAGCGCCAGCCAAGGCGCGCGCAGCGTGGGGGTGGCGTGCCCGCTGGCGGGGGCAGCGGTGCTGGTGGTGCCTGGTGCAGAGGTGGCAGCGGTGGTTGCTGTGCCCCCTGTGATTGCTGTGGCTACTGTGTTCGCGGTTATCGCTGAGTCTGCATGAGCATGGGCTTGGGCGTGGGGCTCTGCCTGCGGGTGCGCCTGCAGCCACAGCAGGCGCAGCATCAGCAGCGTGGTACCGAGGGCGCCGATGGGCAGCAGCCAAGTGAGCGCTTCGGGCCACGGGGCGGGCAGGCTGGAGAGCGCCTGCTTGAGCCCGTCTTTGGCCCAAAAGCCGCTGCTCAGGGGCAGGCCGGCCAGTGCCAAGGCGGGCAGGGCTTGCATGGCCAGTGCCCAGCGCCGCGCCGCGCCCGTGGCCTGCGCCAGCGCCGCCACACCCAAGAACAGGGTGCCCTTGGCCAGCCCGTGGTGCAAGGCGTAGAGCGCCAGCGCCGGGGCCAGCGCCGGCCAAGCGCCGGGGTGGAGCAGCGCCGCACCGATGCCCAGCGTCATGAACCCCATCTGGCTGATGCTGGAATAGGCCAGCAACACCTTGGGCTGGCGCTGGGTGAGGCCGATCAGCACCGCGATCAGCGCCGCCAGCAGCCCCAGCAGCAGCGCCGCCGCACCCAGCAGCGGCCAAGGCTCGGCGCCCAGGGGCAAGAAACGCATCCAGCCCAGCAGCCCGACCTTGATCATCACGCCCGAGAGCACAGCGCTGGCCGGGGTGGGCGCCACCGGGTGCGCCAGCGGCAGCCACAGGTGCAGCCCCAGCACCCCGGCCTTGACGCCGAATCCCAAAAAAATCAGCGCCGTGGCCAAGCTGGCGTGCTGCCCACCGTTGCCCGCCAGCGGCAAGGCAAGAGATTCGCTGCCGGCCACGCGCAGCAGCAGCCCGGCCAGCAGCAGCGCCTCGCCCAGCACCGCCATGATCAAATAAACCCGACCGGCGCGCCAAGCGGCGGCGCTGCGCGCATGCACCACCAGGCCGTAAGCGGCAAAGCTCATCAGGGCAAAACCGGCATAGAAGCCGATGGCGTCTTGGGCCACGATCAGCCACAGGTTGCCGCTCAGCGCTGCCAGCCAAAAGCCCCACAGCGCGTGGCGCCGATCGTCGTGGCGGTGATAGCGGTGCGCGGCCCAACCGGCTAGGCTCCACAACAAGCCCGCGAGCAGCAAAAAGACGGTGCCTAGGCCGTCGAGCCCAAAGTGCAGGCCCAACAGCAGCTGCGGCCATTCCAGCGCCGAGGGCGGTGCGGCGGGCGCGGCCAAGCTCACCGCGGGGCCGGTCAGGTCAGCGCCTAGGGTAGCGTACACGGCTGCATACAGGGCAACCAGCAGCGCCGGCACGGCCGCCCAAGGAGACAGCGCGGCCGCCAAGGCACGGCTGCGTCGCCACAGCAGCAGCAGGATCAGCAGCAGCGGAAACAGGGGCAGCAGCGGCAGCCACGGCAGCGGCACGGCAGCCAGCGCAAGGGTGCTGCTCATGGCAGGTACTCGGTGGTGGCGATGAACCGCACCCAATCCAGCGGGCTCAGCGGTACCCCGGCCGCCAGACCGGCCAGCAGCGCCAGCGCCGCCGCGCAGAGCGTGGGCAGCAGCAGCAAGAGGGTGGCGTCGCCGGTGCGGGGTGGCGGGGCGGCGTCGTCGGCCACGGTCGGATGCGCGTGCGGCGGATAGGCTTGTCGGGCTTCATGGGTAGCATGGTCCGCATGGGCTTCGTGCGGCCAGCTCGGTGGCGGGGCCTCGAACCAAGCCAAGCGCAGAATCGGCAAAAAGTAGGCCGCGTTGAGCAGGCTCGAAAACAGCAGCACCGCCAGCACCCAGCCCAAGCCGGCTTCGATCGCCCCCAGCCCCAGATACCACTTGCTGATGAAGCCCGCCACCGGGGGCACGCCGATCATCCCCAGCGCGCCGACGGTGAAGGCGGCCGTGGTCCAAGGCATGCGCTGCCCGATGCCGGCCATTTGGCTGATGCGGTGCACGCCCAAGGTTTCGGCGTAGTTGCCGGCGCAGAAAAACAGCGTGATCTTCATGAGGCCTTGGTGCACCAAATGCACCAGCCCACCGATGGTGCCGGCTGGGCCAAACAGCGCCACCCCGAGCACGATGTACGAGACCTGGCTCACGGTCGAGTAGGCTAGGCGGCGTTTCAGGTCGTCTTGCGCGAGCGCGCGCAAGGAGCCAAAAATAATGGTGATCGAAGCCACGATGGCCAGCGGCAGCAGCACGCCCAGGCTGTGGGCAAACTCGATCCCGAACACCTCGTAGACCACGCGCACGATGCCAAAGGCACCGGCCTTGACCACCGCCACCGCGTGCAGCAGCGCCGACACCGGGGCTGGGGCCACCATGGCGTGCGGCAGCCAGCCGTGCATCGGGGCCAGCGCAGCTTTCACGCCCAAGCCGGCGATGAACAAGGCAAAAATCCCCACCAGCATCCACGGCGCCATGCCTGCGGTGGCATCCAGCGCCAGCAAGGCACCCCCGGCCCGAAACTCCACCGGCCCCACCAGCGTCTGCAACCAGACGATGGCGGCCAGCAGCACCACCCCGCCGCCCAAGGTGTAAGCCAGGTAGCGCGCACCGGCTTGCAGCACCTGCGGGGTGCCGCGGTGCACCACCAGCGGGTAGGTGGCCAGCGTGAGCAGTTCGTAGAACAAAAAGAAGGTGAGCAGATTGCCCGACAGCGCGATGCCCACGGTGGCGGTCACGCACAGGCTGAAAAAACCAAAAAACCGGCTGCGGTTGGGCGAGTGCTCAAGGTAGCCGATGGCATAGATGGTGGTGAGCAGCCACAGCACCGCCGACAGGGTGACGAACAGCAGCCCGAGCGGGTCGGCGCGCAGCAGCAGTTCGTGCCCGGGCAGGAAAGGCAGGCGCAGCTCGTAGCTGATGCCCTGCTGCGTGCCCCACACCATGGCCGCCACGCACGCCAGCTTGAGCACGGCGGCACCCAAGTTGAGCGCGCTGCGCCAGCCCACGCTGCGCTCGGGCAGGAAAAATATGATCAACCCAGCCACCAGCGAGCTGGCCAGGGTCAGGGGCAGCAGCCAGTCGTTCATGCGCCGCCCCAGGGCCCCAACAGGGCGTCGGCCGCCAGCCAGTCGCTAAAGGCGGCGGCACCGAAGCCGCCGAAGGCCGCCAGCAGCGCCAGCGCCAGCGCGCACAGCGATAGCCGCTGCGGCAAGGGCGCGCGCGCCTCAAAGGCTTCGGAAGCCGGCAAAAAAGCCAGACGCAACACCCGAAACACATAGGCCGCGCTGAGCAAGGTGCCGCCCAGCAGCCACAGCAACCAGGGCCACTGGTCGGCCAGTAGGGCGGCTTGCATCATCTGCCACTTGGCGGCAAAACCCAGGCTGGGGGGCAGGCCGATCAGGCTCACGCCGGCCAGCGTGAGCGCGGCGAAGGCCAGCGGCTCGCGCGCCACCGCGCCGCGCAGGCTGGCCAGATCGTCGCGCCCAGCCGACAGCACCAGCACCCCGGCGGCCAAAAACATGGCGGCCTTGGCCAGCCCATGCGCCAGCAGGTGCAGCACCGTGGCCTCGAGCGCCAGCGCCGCACCCAAGCCACCCGGCAGCAGCCAAGCCAGCGGCAGGAACAGGTAGCCCACTTGGGCGACGCTGGAGTAGGCGATCAGCATCTTGATTTTGCGCTGCGTCAGGGCCAGCACCGAACCCCAGACGCTGGCCACCAGCCCCAGCAGCGCCAGCAGCAGCCCAAGCAGGGCTAGGTCCAGCACCGGGGCAAACTCCAGCCAAAAGCGGAGCAAAATCAGCAGCGTGACCTTGAGCACCAGCGCCGACAGCAGCGCGCTTACCGGTGTAACGGCGTTGCCGTGCGCCGCCGGCAGCCAAAAGTGCAGCGGCGCCAGTGCGGTTTTGATCGCCATGGCCACCAGCACCAGCGCCAAAGCCAGTTTGGCGGCCCAAGTGGAGCTGCCGCTTGCAGCCAGGTGTGCCCCGACCGAATCCAGCGCCAAGCTGCCCGTGCTGGTATAGAGCAGCACCACGGCGAGCAAATAGAGGTTCGAGGCCAGCAGGGCCGCCAGCAGGTAGCGCAGCGCCGCCGCCAGCGCCGTGCTCTGCCCAGTGAGGGCGGTGAGACCCACGGCGGCCAGCCCGACCAGCTCCAGCGCCACAAAGAGGTTGAACAGATCGGCCGACAGATAGCCAGCGTTCAGGCCCGCCCACAGCATCCAAGCCAGGGGCCAGAAGCGCCGCGCCAGCTCAGAGCCGTGCGCGAAGTAGGCTTGGGCGTAGAGCAGCACCGCCACATAGACCAGCAGCGTGAGCACCAGCATGGCCTGCGCCAGTCGGTCGGCGTGCAGCCCAATTCCCAGCGGCGCCGCCCAGCCGCCCAGCGCAGCGCGCAGCGGCTCGGGGCTGGCGAGCACGCCGGCGACCAAGCCCACCATGACGACGGTGCCCAGCACCTGCAGCGCCGCGCTGGCGCGCTCGGGCAGCGCATACACGCTCAGCCCCACGAGCAGCGGCCACAACACCAGCAGGGGCAGCAGCAGGCCTTCAGTCATCGCGCGCAGTGTCCCGGTCTTCGGGCAGTTCGGTCTGGCCGGTGAGCTCGAAGTAGCGCCGCGCCAGCCGCACGCCCAGCGCCGTGGCGGCAATGGCGATCACGATTCCGGTCAGGATCAGCGCCTGCGCCACCGGGTCGGCCACGCCGCTGGGGCCGGGCGGGCGCAGCGCCAGCAGCAGCACAAAGATGCCGCTGCCCATGACGTTGAAGGCCAGCAGTTTGCGCAAAATCGAGGGCGCCAGCAGCATGCCCAGCAACCCAAACAGCACCAGCGCGCTGCCCGTGGGCAACCAGACCGAAACCCCGGCCGACCACAGGCCCGACACCCCTTCCCACCCCGTGCTCAAAGCAGCACCCCAAGCCTCAATCATGCCGCCTTGCTCCCGCCGAACAGCGCCACCAGCGTGGCGGCGATCGAGACCATGAGCGCGGCCTCGATGGTCAGCACCAGCGCCTTGGTCCAGCCGGCCGGGTAGGCCAGCGCCGCCCCGGCCAATGCCCCGGCCACCACACCGACGAGGATGAACACCGCCAAACCCAGCGCCAGCACGGGCGGCCGCGTGAAGTGCGACTGCGAATCCAGCGGCAGGCTGGCAAAGCGCGCCAGCAGCACCGCGCCGGCCAGCACCGCACCGGCCTGAAAGGCGCCGCCGCTGCGGCTCGACCCCGCCCACAGCAGATACACCGCCACCAGCAGCGCCAGCGGCACCGTGAGCGCTGCCACCCGCGCCAGCACCGGATCGTGCGGCAGCGGCCGATGGAGCGGGGCCGGCGCCGCCTGCACCGCCAGCGCAGCCACCAGCAGCACCGCGATTTCGAGCAGCGTGTCGTAGGCGCGAAAAGACAGCAGCACAGCCGTGACCGGGTGCGCGATCTCGGCTTGGGGCAGGGCCTGCGCCACAGCTTGGGTGGCGGCGCCAGCCAGCGGCTCGATGCCCAGCACGGCCAGCAGCAGCAGGGCGGCGCAAGCCAGCGCCAGCGCCCCGACCGTCCAGCGCGGCCGCGAGCGCTGCGGCCGTGGCCAAGGCAGGCGCGGCTCGGGGGTGCGGGCGCTGCCGATGCGGCGGGATTCAAACTCGCTCGCCGCCAGCAGCAGCAAGGCCCCGGCCACCCCGGCGCCGATGGCGGCTTCGGCCAGCGCCACATCGGGCGCGCCCAAACGCACCCAAACCAGCGCCAGCAACAAGCCAAAGGCGATGAACAGCACGCTGCCGATCTGCACCGAGCGCGCCAGCAGGGCCGCGCCGGCCAGCAGCAGCAAGGCCAAGGCCAGCAGCAGGTCGAGGGCGTTCATGGGGCGGCTTTGGGGGCTTGAGGCCCAGAATGGGGCACAGATGCGGGCACCGGCAGCGTGCTGAGGCCGCTGTGGCCATTGTGGCCGTTGCCCGCTGCGCCTTGCGATTCCAGCAGGCAGCGGCGCGCGATCAAGTAGCCCGAAGCCGCGCTGGCGGCCAGCGCCAGCAGCCAGATCAGCCCGATCTGCGCCGCCGCGGCCCACGATTCGGCGTGCAGCAGCAGCGCCAGCGCGGCCAGCCCGAGCCCGAGGTTGTCGGCCTTGGTCAGGGCGTGGATGCGGCTTAAAGTGTCGGGCAGGCGCAGCAGGCCGAGCGTGCCGGCGCTAAAAAACAGCGCCGCCAGCGCCAGCAGCAGCCAGGTGAGGGCCTCAAGCACGGTGCCGCTCCGGGCGCAGCCGCGCATAAGCCACGGCGGCCAGCAAGCCGAGCAAGGCAAACACCAGCGCCACGTCGCGCAGCGAGGGCCAGCCTTGCAGCGCCGCCAGCGTGAGCAGCAGCGCCACGCCGGTGCTGCCCAGCAGTTGCGCCGCCAGCAGGCGGTCCGTCAGGCCTGGGCCGCGCAGCACGCGCAGCAGCCCGAGCGCCAAGTTGAGCACCAGCACCAAGGCGAACAGGGTCAGGGCCAGCGGGAGGGTGGGGGGCAGGGTTTCCATGGCGGTGGCAGGTGTTAAAAAATCAGGGCTTGCGCGGTGGCGCGGGTGCCGCCGCGAGCGCGGGCTCTTGGGTGGGTGCAGGGGCGAGCTTGGGCGCGGATGCGGGCGAGGGCGATGGCGCGGATGCGTACAAGGCTGCGATCAACCCCTCCAGGTGCCGCACCTCGGCCTCGATGGGCAGACGCGTGTCGAGTGCGTGCAGCGTCAGACGGCCACCTTCGAGCCGCGCCGCCAGAGTGCCAGGCATCAGGCTCACCAGCAGCACCAGCAGCACCTGCTGGCCCTCGCTGGGCAGGTGCAGCTCCAGCTCCAGCAGGCCCGGTTGCAGCGGCATGCGCGGGGTGCAGACGCGCCGCGTCACGTCCAGCGCGCCCAGCAGCGACTGCCAGACAAACACCCCGAGCAGGCGCAACAGGGCGCGCCAGCGCAGCCGGGGGCCGGGCGCGGCATCGCTGTGCAGGCCGGGCCGGATGGAGGCTGAGCCCACCAGCGGGGTGCAGCGCCGCCGCGCCCACAAGGCCAAAGCCAGTGCCAGCGCCCCCAGCGCCCAGCCGTCGGCCCCCGGCCAGACCCCGGGCTGGCGCAACAGCAGCAGCCAGACCAGACCCAGAACACAGGCAGGCAGAATCAAGCTGCGCCAGCCCATGCGCAAACGCGCTAGCAAAACCAAATCGATTCCTCGCTCATGAAGGCAGGCGCATCGCAGTCGTGCACCTGCGCTTCATTATAGAGGGGGTGTAGGGCTGTATGGCGGGTTGAACGGGCTGGTTTGGCTGCTTAAGCCAGCGCGCTTGGGGCAAGTCTGCCGTTACCCCCAGCAGGCCGCGCACAAGCCCGGTGCTTTGTCGCAGAAGCTTTAGTGCGCGCGCTGCGGTGGGTTCGGGCGGTGCGATTGGCGCAGTTGCTGTGCCGCCTGCACCATGCGTTGCAGGGCTGGCCTGACCTCTGGCCACTGGCGCGTTTTGAGTCCGCAATCGGGGTTGACCCAAAGGCGTTCGGGCGCGATGCGCTGGGCCGCGCTGCGCAGCAGCGCCACCATGCGCTCGACTTCGGGTTGGTTGGGGGAGTGGATGTCGTAAACCCCCGGGCCGATGGCGTTGGGGTAGTCGTAGCGCTCGAAGGCTTCGAGCAAATCCAGTGCCGAGCGGGCGGTCTCGATGGTGATGACGTCGGCATCGAGGCGGGCAATGTGCTCGATGATGTCATTGAACTCGGCATAGCACATGTGGGTGTGGATCTGCGT
>Ga0208491_10065_pt1 | contig 38088 bp, 35 predicted proteins | sample SubbioCSW11_NovA_FD_184819 | JGI IMG/M metagenome (GOLD analysis project Ga0208491, IMG submission 184819) | Serpentinite rock and fluid subsurface biosphere microbial communities from McLaughlin Reserve, California, USA - CR11_CSW11_NovA (SPAdes) | ecosystem: Environmental > Terrestrial > Deep...
CTAGTGCGTTTTGTTTCTCTTTCGTCACTCTCCCAGGGACCGGTCCCTGGCGGCGAATGCTACAAAATGTGCTGACCCGGAGTTGGCTGCTATGAAGAGATTCTGTTCTTCGGCGAAGTTGGCTACTATAACTCCGTTCGTTGCACTCACTGGGTTAGGCCGACAGTAGGTCTCCGCCAGACTAATTTTTATTCTTACCAGTTGTTTATTACTAGCTTTACCAGACTAATTTTTACCCCCCGGATCCGAGGAAGCTTTGAGCCCTTGGGTTCGGCTGTTTTTCCTCGATAGCTCAATGGTAGAGCAACCGGCTGTTAACCGGTAGGTTGTAGGTTCGAATCCTACTCGGGGAGCCAAATAAAGCCTTGCAGTCAATCTGCAAGGCTTTATTTGGACTTTAGGCAAAAAACACTTTATGAAGTTGGCTGTTAACCGGTAGGTTGCGGCGAATGCTACAAAATGTGCTGACCCGGAATTAAGTGCTATGAAGAGATTCTGTTCATCGGTGAAGTTAGCTACTGTAACTCCGTTCGTTGCACTCACTGGGTTAGGCCCCGGCGAATGCTACAAAATGTGCTGACCTGGAATTAAGTACTATGAAGAGAAAAAGCAGGAGAGCTAGGCGCTGCGGCTCACAGCGCATAGGGAAGATTAGCAGGTTTGCTATACCGTTCGTATTCTTCTACCAGCTGTGTGATGATTTTTTTGACTGGGCTGATTTCTTTAATGCGATGGAAGAATTCGCCTGAGAAGACAAGGCCGTTTTCAACGTCTCCGTCAACCGCCTTTTCAAGAGCATCCAGGATGCAGAAACTATGAGAACAGTGTTTCAGGCAAGAGTTACATTTTTGCACTCCCAGTTGTTTTTTCGCAGCTAATCGTTCAGTTAAAGCATTGCGAATGGCCCGTCCTGGAAGGCCGACCGGACTATCAATCAACACCGAATCTTCCGGGGCGCTGGTCAAGTAAAGCTCTTTAAATTTAGGGCTAGCCTCGCACTCATCACTGGCGACAAAACGGGTGGCCATCTGCACGCCATCCGCACCCGCTTTCAGTGCGCGGGCAATATCGTGACCGTCCATAATGCCGCCGGCAGCAATAACCGGGATACGGACGGTGCCGACAATTTCCTTTAAAAGGTCATAAACAGATCTGTCTGTCCCTAAATGTCCGCCAGCCTCTTTCCCTTCGGCGATCACCGCAGCAGCGCCCATTTTTTCCGCCAGTTTCGCTACCCTGGCAGATGATACCATGGAGAGAATAGGAATGTTCGTTTCCTTTCCCCAGGCAAAAATGTCACGTGAAAACCCGGCGCCGGATACGATGAAATCAACCTTTTCTCTCATAGCCGCTTTTACCAGTTGAGCAAACTGTGCTGCGGCAAAAAGTACGTTTACGCCGATTATCCCCGCTGTTAAACGGCGGGCCTTTCTGATTTCTTCCTGTAAGGCCTGCACAGCAAGCCCTGTGCCGGCAATCGTGCCTATGCCGCCTTCATTTGCTACTGCAGCAGCTAGGGTAGCCGTAGAAACACGCACAGCCATGCCGCCCTGAATAATGGGAAGTTTTGCTTTTATATTCTCAATGGTTAGCTGAGGCAACAAACGAATCACAATCCTCTCAATATTTAAGTAAATCGTCTTTCAGGCAGTTAATAAAATTATACACCATAGAAATAAAAAGTAAAACAGAAATTGAGTTTTTCCATTGTGATTGTCTATGAATAGCAGAATATAATAGCCAGAAATCACATTATCTGGGGCTTTAATTTTTACGGGGCCTGTTATAAGATAGACTAGTAGACTATTTGAGCGGATGCTGGAGGTGGCTAAATGCTAAAGAAGGCTTTTTCTTTGTTATTGACGGTGCTTCTCCTGACTAGTCTGGCAGGGTGCGGCGGCAGGGAAGACAGTTTCCCTGATAAAGGCTCAGCTGGAGATGGAACGATTAATCCTCCTGCTCAGACTGACGAAGCTGCTGAGATTGATGCTTGGGTTGAAAGATCGCTTCCTATGTTTCTTGCCCAATCGAGAGAGCTTGGGGGCACACAATACTTACTTGTTACTTATGGGTCAAGGAACGACGGCTCTGCAGTGGAAATCACCGCTGTCGATGTCCAGCCCGAGCGGGTGGAAGTAACCGTGCAATTTACAGCGTCCGCTCCAGGTCAGCAAGGGGTCGGTACTGTTGAATATCCATATGCATTGCGGGAAATTCCCGCCACAGGTTTGCCTGCCGTCTTTGTGGCTCGGGGGGCCGAGGAATATCTGCCTCAGCTGCACGGGCTTGACTATCTCCAGCCGATTGTGGCGCAGTCACCTGGTATTAAGATTTTTTCGCCGGCACCCGCAGATATAGTAGAGCGGAGCTTGACTGTGAGCGGTGTGGGAAACGTTTTCGAAGGGAATATTCAGTACAAGCTGTTGACAGAAAATGAGATTGTGCTTGTCAGCGGATTTACAACTGCGGCCATGGGCGACTGGCGGTTTTTTTCCATTGATTTAGTTATAGATGAACTTGTTGCGGTCGAAGGACCAATTTTGCTCAGACTTTACACGTATAGCGCAAAAGACGGTTCTGTGCAGGAGCTGGTTGATATTCCTCTCACATTAATGCTGAAAGAGTAAATTAGTGATTGACAGGGCGAAAATATTCAGACTATAATAGTTACGCGTGTTATAGCGTTTGCGGCTTAATGATGCGCGTTACTTAGCGGAAGCAGTTTTACAAAAAAGAAAATGGAGGGGAAAAAATGAAAAGAAAGTTAAGCCTCGTTTTAGTGGTTACGATGGTGCTCTCGTTGGCCTTGACCGGCTGCGGCGGCAACCAGCCACAGGCACCGGCTGCGCCTGCCGCGCCGGAGGAGATTAAAATCGGCTCTGTGTTTCCTGTTACCGGCGCTATTGCTACCTTTGGACAGTCTTCGTTGAATGGCACGCAGTTAGCTTTTGAGGAAATTAATAACGCCGGCGGTGTGCTGGGCGGCAGAAAGCTTGTTCTTATTAATGAGGATAACCAGAGCAAAACAGAGGAAACCGCAACAGCATTCCAGAAGTTGATTACTCAGGATGAGGTTTCGGCTATTTTGGGTTCTGTGGCCAGCAGTCATTCTTTGGCCGGTGCACCAATTGCCCAAGCTGCGGGGATTCCTATGCTCTCCCCCACATCTACCAATCCCCGCGTAACTGAAGTAGGAGATTTCATTTTCCGGGCATGTTTTATTGACCCTTTCCAGGGACAAGTAATGGCAAAATTTGCTTTAGAAACTTTGGGAGTCACGACTGCCGCTATGCTCGTCGAGCAGGATAGTGATTATTCCAAAGGTTTGGCCGCTTATTTCAAAAAAGCTTTTGAAGCCGGCGGCGGCACAATTGTTGCTGAGGAAGGTTACAAGAGCACAGATACTGACTTCTCAGCCATTCTGACAAGGGTGAAGGCAGCTAACCCCGCCGTTGTTTTTGTGCCGGCTTACTACGGTACTGTCGGCCCCATCCTGCGCCAGGCTCAAGCTGCTGAAATTGATGCAGTATTTTTGGGCGGAGACGGCTGGGATTCCGATAAACTGTTTGAACTGGCAGGTGATGCAGCTAATGGCGGTTTCTTCTCTAACCATTACTCCCCCGATGCCGGTACGCCCGAAGTTGAAGCATTCCTTGCCGCTTATCAAGCCAAGTTTAACGCAGTTCCCGATGCTCTTGCTGCGTTAGCCTATGATGCCGCTTATATGTTGGCGCAAGCCATTGAGGAAGCCGGCTCTGTTGAAGGTGTTGCCATTCGCGACGCATTGGCTGCCATTAACTTTACAGGTGTTAGCGGCAGTGTGACTTTTGATGAAAATCGCAACCCGGTTAAGAGTGCCGTTATTATCGAAATCAGAGACGGCAAGCAAGTTTACAAGGCTACAGTAAATCCGTAGGACATTATGGGTGCTCAAATGGGGGGGGCGCGGGAGCGCACCCCCCATTTTGAGGCTCATTAATCGAGGAGTGAATAGTTTTGACCATAACCCAACAGATTTTGCAGCAACTTATTAACGGGATCTCCTTGGGCAGCGTATACGCGTTGATGGCGCTTGGTTATACCATGGTTTATGGCATTATCAAGCTGATTAACTTTGCCCACGGCGAAGTTTTTATGATCGGCGCTTTTATCGGCTTTTTTTCTATTACTAAGCTAGGCATGGACTTTTTCCCAGCGATGTTTACCGCGATGATTTTTTGCGCCATTCTCGGTATTTTGATGGAACGTTTGGCGTATAAGCCGTTACGCAATGCGCATCGGGTAGCTGCTTTGATGACGGCGGTTGGTTTGTCGATGCTTTTTCAAAACCTGGCGTTGGCACACAGTTGGATCGGTGCCTCGGCAAAAGGCTTTCCTCAGGTATTTCCCTTGCAAAGATTTCAGTTAATGGAGAACGTGAACATTTCTTCTGATCGAATTTTAACTTTGGCTATTGCAATTTTTCTGATGATTGCCTTGCAGTTTATTGTTCATAAAACCATAATGGGGAAAGCGATGCGGGCCGTCTCCTTAGACAAAGATGCGGCTCGCTTAATGGGAATAAATGTGGATAAAACAATTTCGTTCACATTTGCTTTGGGTTCAAGTCTTGCTGCCGCGGCCGGCGTGCTCTTTGCTTTAAACTATGGAATTGTTGTCTATCAGATGGGGCTTCTCCCCGGTCTTAAGGCCTTTGTTGCCGCTGTTTTGGGCGGGATCGGTATTATTCCCGGTGCTATGGTAGGCGGTCTGTTGCTGGGCGTAACCGAATCGGCCGTCAGTGCCGCCGGAGGTTCTATGTTTCGCGACGCGGTAGCTTTTGCCGCGCTGATTATCATGCTGTTAGTTAAGCCGACCGGCCTCTTTGGCAAAAACGTCAGGGAGAAGGTGTAGTTCATGGCTAAACGTTTTAGCGCCTTGTTACAGTTTGCACTGGTTCTGGCTCTGGGGTATGCCATCCAAATGGCGATGGATGCAGGCATGATTAACCGCTATTATGCTCATGTTATGACGGTAATGGCTATTTTTGTGGTCGGAGCCGTCAGCTTGAATTTGATTAATGGTATTTGCGGCCAGTTCTCTTTGGGACATGCCGGCTTTATGGCAGTAGGCGCATATACCGCTGCCATCATTACAAAAAACCCAGACTTGATTCTGCCGGCTATTTTCACCGGAAATGTCCGTTTTATTTTAGCTACCTTGTTGGGTGGGATGACGGCCGCTTTTGTCGGCTTCCTGGTAGGTTTGCCGTCCCTGCGCTTACGAGGTGATTATTTGGCAATTGTTACTCTCGGTTTCGGTGAGATTATCCGCATTCTTCTGCTAAATTGGGATTTTGTCGGCGGAGCGAGCGGTTACTTCGGCCTTGTCAGGCATACAAATTTCTTTGCTGCTTTCCTGCTCTCGATTATTACCATTACCATTATTCGCAACTTTATCCAGTCGTCCCATGGCAGAGCCTGCGTTTCTATCAGAGAGGATGAAATTGCGGCGGAAACCATGGGGGTACCCACCACCCGTTATAAGGTTATCGCTTTTGTGATTGCCTCTTTTTTTGCCGGCACTGCCGGTTCCATGATGGCTCATTTGACGCAGATGGTCACACCAGCCTCATTTACCTTTATCCTTTCTATTGAACTATTGCTGATGGTGGTGCTCGGTGGATTGGGGAGCATAACAGGTTCCATTGGCGCCGCTATTTTCTTGACCTATGCGGCGGAGGCTCTTCGTGCCTTTAGAGCTTATCGCATGATTCTCTATTCTTTGCTGCTGATTTTAATTATGCTTTTCCGCCCGAAAGGGTTGCTGGGCACCCAGGAGTTGTCTTACGGCTTGTTGAAGGAGAGTTTCAAAAGCCTGCGGACACGCTGGCAGCGAAAAAAGAATGATGACATCACGGCGGCTGCCGAATAGGAGGCACTGACATGGCTGTGCTCGAAACTATAAATCTGACTATCCGCTTTGGCGGGCTGACTGCAGTCAGCAAGTTTAATATTTCTCTGGAAGAGGGAGAACTTGTGGGCCTGATTGGCCCAAATGGCGCTGGCAAGACGACGGCATTTAACATGCTCACCGGCGTTTACCAGCCGAGCGAAGGAACAATCGCCTTTTGTGACGCGCCGCTTTGTTCGGCGACAAAAGCGTTGCAGCCCTATCAAATCACGAGAAGAGGCATTGCCCGCACCTTCCAGAATATCCGCTTGTTTAAAGAGCTGTCAGTTCTTGATAATGTGAAAATTGCTTATCATCAGAACGTCAAATATGGTCTTTTACCGGCGTTCCTGCATACTGGACGGTATCACGCCGAGGAAGTGGAAATTGAAGAGAAAGCTATCGAATTGTTGAAAATATTTGGTTTGGATACAAAGAAGTCTGAGAGGGCAAAAAACTTGCCGTACGGAGAGCAGCGCCGCTTAGAAGTTGCTCGGGCACTGGCCACAAATCCTAAACTATTGTTACTGGACGAGCCTGCCGCCGGGATGAATCCCCAGGAAACACAACAGTTAATGGAATTGATCAATTTCATCCGCAAACAGTTTTCCCTGACTATTCTGCTGATTGAGCATGATATGGCGCTAGTAATGGGTGTGTGTGAGCGGATTTATGTGTTGGACTACGGAAAGATTATTGCCCATGGCACACCGACGGAAATTCGCCGTAATCCCAAAGTTATTGAGGCCTACCTCGGGGAGGAGTTGGTCCATGCTTAAAGTTGAGAATCTCCAAGTTTATTATGATGCGATTCATGCCATTAAAGGAGTTTCACTTGAAGTCTCTCAAGGTGAGATTGTGACGCTAATCGGTGCTAATGGAGCGGGAAAGACTACAATTTTGCGGACCATTTCCGGCTTGGAAAAAGCCAGGGAAGGGAAAATTGAGTATCTGGGCAGGGATATTGCCTCCCAACAAGCCCACGATATTGTTAAAATAGGCATCTCACAAGTCCCTGAGGGGCGTCGAGTTTTTACAAATATGTCTGTCACCGAAAACCTGGAGTTGGGAGCATATCTTTCCAAAGATAGAAAGGCGAAGGCAGATAGTCTCAAGCGGGTTTTTGAGCACTTCCCGCGGCTTTATGAGCGGCGCACCCAGATTGCCGGTACACTTTCCGGCGGCGAGCAACAAATGTTGGCTATGGGGCGCGCGCTGATGTCTAAGCCGAAACTGATGATGTTGGATGAGCCTTCTATGGGGTTGGCGCCAATCCTCGTCCGGCAAATTTTCTCTATCATTAAAGAAATCCATAAAGAGGGAACGACTATTTTGCTGATTGAACAGAATGCCAATATGGCACTTTCTATTGCCGACCGGGGCTATGTTTTGGAAACCGGCAAAATTGTGATGCAGGGTTCAGTGCAAGAACTGTTGGCAAGTGAAGAGATTAAAAATGCTTATCTTGGTGGGGAAGCTGCTCATAGTTAACTTTAAGTGAAAACTGTGGCGGTCGCTGGGTTCAGCGGCCGTTTTAGTTGTGTAGGCTGAAGGGCTGCTTTAACCGATAAGAAGTGGGGTGCTTATTATAAATTCGTTGGAAAGGCGCCACAGACTTCTCTTATGCTTAAAAGATGAAGCGGGACCGGTGACCGGCACATGTTTAGCCGAACTGCTTACTGTAAGCCGGCAGGTGATTGTGCAGGATATTGCTATTCTAAGAGCCGGCGGTGCACAAATTCTTGCCACGCCGCAGGGGTACCTCTTAAACGCAGCCGTAAGGGACGGGGGCTTGCAGACAGTAGTTGCCTGCTGTCATGATGGAGGGCAAATCGAGGAAGAAATCGGCACTATTGTTGACTATGGCGGAAAACTGTTGGATGTGATTGTAGAGCATCCGCTCTACGGCGAGTTGCGGGGAAATTTAATGATTGCTAATCGTCGTGATTTAGCTCTTTTTTTAGCTCAGTTGCTCAAGACGGCGGCAAAACCATTGTCCGCCTTGACCGGCGGGGTCCACTTGCATACTATTGAGGCGGCGGATCAGGCTGTGCTGGATGAAATAAGGGAGGCATTACTGAGGAAAGGGTTTTTGCTTAGCTGACTTGTATTGACAGTTGACAAGACAGGTGCCCCATGGCATAATGAAGGGCAAATACGGGAGAGGATGTTTTTTATGCAGGAGCAAAAGAAGCACTTGCTGGAGAGGCTCCGAGAGCTAAAGGAACAGAGAAACGCCATAATTTTGGCGCATAACTATCAAATCGGCGAAGTACAGGATGCGGCCGATTATGTGGGTGACTCATTTGGTTTGAGCCGGATAGCCGCCAACACGGATGCCGATGTGATTGTTTTCTGCGGCGTTCATTTCATGGCGGAAGGAGCAGCCATCCTCGCGCCGGAGAAGACTGTCTTATTGCCGGAAATTTTAGCCGGCTGCCCCATGGCGGAAATGATTACGGCGGAAGCGCTGCGCGATAAAAAGAAAGAATATCCGGAAGCAACTGTTGTCGCCTATGTTAACACTTCGGCTGCGGTAAAGGCGGAGAGTGATATTTGCGTTACTTCATCAAATGCGGTGGCCGTGGTAAATTCTTTAGCTGCAGCAGAAATTCTGTTCGTTCCTGACATGAATCTAGGCAGTTTTGTAGCTGACAGAACCGACAAACGGGTTATTCTCTGGGAAGGCTATTGTATAACACACCATCGTGTGCGGGCCGCTGATGTGACGCAGGCGCGGGAAAGACATCCTGATGCGCTGGTGGTAGTCCATCCAGAATGCCGTCCGGAAGTGGTGAAAGCGGCAGACTATGCTTTTTCCACCGGCGGAATTTTGGATTTTGCCCGCAATTCCCGGGAGAAAAAGCTGATTATTGGCACCGAAATGGGACTCATTCATCGTCTGCAAAGAGAGAATCCTGAAAAAGAATTTTATTTGCTCCATCAGGGGCTGGTTTGTCCTAACATGAAATATACTAATCTGGAAAAAGTGGTGACGGCGTTGGAGAAAATGCAGCCTGTCATTACGGTTTCCGCCAGCGTACGCGAAAGGGCGCGCCAGGCCCTTGAGCGAATGTTGGCTGTAAGCTGAGGGTGAAGTGATGGGAATAAGGATTAATAGTAAGCGGTCTGAATTCGATGTGTTGGTGGTTGGCAGCGGGATTGCCGGTCTCTTTGCGGCGCGGAAAGCAGCAAAATTTGCTCGTGTGTGCCTTGTGACTAAGGGGCTGCTTTCTGATACGAATACTTGGCTGGCCCAAGGCGGGATTGCGGCTGCCGTCGGTGAAGATGACAGTCCTGAGGAGCATCTGGCAGATACATTGGCGGCAGGTGCCGGAGCATGCAATGCGGAGGCTGTGGCAATTTTGGTAGAGGAAGGGCCTCGTTGTATTCAGGAACTGCTTGAACTCGGAACCCCTTTTGACTGTGAAGGTGAGCAGTTGGCTCTGACCAGGGAAGGGGCGCATCATAGAAGCAGGGTGCTCCATTGCGGCGGAGACGCTACCGGGCGTCTGATCCAGCAAACATTGCAGGAGCAGCTTTTATCCTGCCCTGGCTTGACTGTGCGGGAACATGTTTTTGTCAGTGATTTACTTGTGCGGGACGGAACCGTCTGTGGTGTGCGCACATTGAATGGTGAAATGCTTTATGCCGGAGCGGTGATTTTAGCTACCGGTGGGTTGGGGCAGGTGTTTTCCAGAACTACAAATCCCGCTGTAGCCACCGGAGATGGGGTGGCTATGGCTTACCGAGCCGGTGCCAGGATGGCAGATTTGGAGTTTGTGCAGTTTCACCCTACAGTTTTCCAGGGGCAAAACGAGCGGGAAACCTTCTTAATCTCTGAGGCGGTGCGCGGTGAGGGAGCAGTGCTGCGCAACAAACAGGGAAAACGTTTTATGGACAGTTATCACGCCTTGGCCGAACTCGGTCCGCGGGATGTGGTAGCGCGCGCTATTTTGGCACAAATGAAAAAACAGAACGGTTTTCCCGTCTGGCTGGATATTACTCATCAAGGGCGAGCATTTTTGCAAAAGCGATTTCCTACCATTTATGAGAAAGCGAGACAACGGGGGCTGGACCCGGCCAAGGACTGGCTGCCCATCTCACCGGCTGCGCATTATGCAATGGGCGGAATTGCCACAGGCCTAAATGGTGAAGCAAGTTTGCCGGGTCTGTTTGCTTGCGGGGAAGCGGCCTGCAGCGGTGTTCACGGAGCCAACAGGCTGGCAAGCAACTCTCTCTTGGAAGGGCTTGTCTTTGCCGACCGGGCCGTGAGAGCTATAGAAAAAGATGGGAAGCAGCTTCCGTCCGGCCTGCCAACCGTAAAGGAGCAGCATATCGGTATCGGCCGTTTGGCAGAGGCGGAAAAAATTAGGCTAAAGCTTCGCAAACGGATGTTTGAAGATGCCGGTTTAATCAGGGACGGACAAGCGCTTACCGGTTTGCAATCCGAGCTGGAAAGTTTGGTTAAGGAATTACCTGCCGGCGGAACGAACCAAAGGCTTTGGGAAACTATCAATCTGTTGACTGTGGCTCAACTGATCGTCTCCGGAGCGCTTTGGCGCAGAGAAAGCCGCGGTGGGCATTATCGTACCGACTACCCGAATGCGGATCAAGCTTACGGAAGAAACTTGGTATCTGCTAAGGAGGACGAACTTCGTGCACCCATTGCAGTATAGGCGGCTAGTTGGCGACGCTCTGGCAGAAGACCTGCTTTACGGCGACAGAACTACAGACAGCATTTTTTCAACGGAAATAGCCGCTGCGGAACTGTTTGCAAAAGAAACAGGGATTGTGGCCGGCTTGCCTCTGTTTATGGAAGTGTTCGCTCAAGTAGACCAAGCTGTGGCGTGCGAATTATTTTGCACTGACGGCAGCCATGTTGCGGCGGGAGAGCGCTTGGCAATAGTGAGAGGTCGAATCGCTTCAATCCTAAAGGGCGAACGGACAGCCCTAAATTTTATGCAACGAATGTCGGGGATTGCTACAATGACAGGGGCGGCAGTTCAAGCGGTGGCAGGGACTGCCGCCAAAATCGTCGATACACGTAAAACCACGCCGGGGTGGAGGGTGCTGGAAAAGTATGCCGTACGTCTGGGCGGCGGTGAGAACCATCGCTTTAACTTGGCAGATCTGGTGATGATTAAAGACAACCATATTAAGGGGGCCGGCTCTATCAGTGAAGCTGTGGCCAGAGTCAGAGCGCAAGCCGGTTTTGCGTTAAAAATTGAGGTTGAGGCTGCCAGCTTAGCCGATGTTCGTGAAGCCCTGGCTTGCGGGGTAGAAATCATCATGCTGGACAATATGACGGTAAGTAAAATGCGGGAAGCAGTATTACTTGTGGATAGGCGCACATTGCTTGAAGCCTCAGGCGGTATTGGCACCGAAAAATTGCGTGAAGTGGCGGAAACAGGAGTAGATTTAATTTCGCTGGGTTATCTTACGCACAGTTGCCGCGCGTTGGATTTATCGCTAAAGTTGCAATAACTGGAAGTAAGGAGAAAGTCACGTTGCGTGCGGAGGGAGCATCTGTTAAAATATAGATGCACCTTAAAGTAGCAGGAGGCGAAGCGATTGACGCGGCAGGATAGAATATATGATATGTTGGTGCTAGGCGGCGGTCCCGCAGGGTTTACGGCAGCCATTTATGCTTCACGTTCTCGGCTTTCAGTGTTAGTAATCGAGCAAATGCTCTCCGGCGGACAGATCGCTACCACAGACAAGATGGAAAACTACCCCGGTTTTCCAGGAGGAATTAGCGGCTTTGAGTTTGGCCAACTCCTGGAGGAACAGGCTCGTAACTTTGGTACGGAAATGGTCCTGGCTACAGTGGAAGCAGTTTCTCTGCACGGTGAGATTAAAGAAGTGAAAACTTCTGAGGGAACTTTCCGCGGGCGGACGCTGCTGTTGACAACTGGAACACGTTCGCGGCCGTTGAATGTGCCGGGGGAGAAGGAGCTGAAGGGTAAGGGCGTTTCCTATTGCGTTACTTGTGACGGCGCTTTTTTCACCGACCGAAATGTGATGGTCGTGGGCGGCGGCGACTCAGCTCTGGAAGAAGCTTTAGTGCTTACCAAGTTTGCAAAAAAAGTTTATTTGGTACATCGTCGACAGGAGTTGCGCGCCATCGGCCTTTTACAGGAAAGGGCTCGGGCAAACCCTAAAATTGAACTTATCCTTAATGCTGAAGTACAAAAAATCAACGGAGCAGAACGGGTAGAGAGTGTAACTCTGTATAATCAAGTGCAGAATAAAGAATGGGACTTGCAGGTAGACGGGATTTTTATGTATGTGGGTCTTGTGCCAAACACCGAATTTCTGTCTGGTCAGCTTGAACAGAGTGAAGATGGATATATTATTACTAATGATGAGATGAAGACTTCTGTGACCGGAGTTTTTGCGGCGGGTGACATTCGGGTAAAAAAACTGCGACAGGTCGTGACTGCCGTGGCCGATGGCGCAATTGCCGCTGTAGGCGCCGCCAGATATTTTGATGAAAATTAAGTAAAGGGAGGACAAGAAATGAGCGATTATGTTATGGAAATCAGCGATGCTAATTTTGCAGACGAGGTATTAAAGTCAACTGTTCCGGTAGTTGTCGACTTTTGGGCAGCATGGTGCGGCCCGTGTCGCATGATGGCTCCTGTGCTGGATGAGGTGGCTCGGGAGTTGGAGGGTAAAGCAAAAATCGTCAAGGTGAATGTAGATAAAAATCGTACTACTGCCGGCAACTACAAAATTATGAGCATTCCTACATTAATGTTTTTTAAGGGTGGGCAATCGCTAGGTAATCAGGTAGGCTTTGTTTCTAAAGAGCAATTGCATAAAAAGATACAGGAATACTTCGAGGTTTAGATGTCATTTCGCGATGCAAATAATTGCCTGATATTTCGTGTCTAGAGGACGGTTTTTAGCTGTCCTCATTTTTTATGCCAGGAAATTTTATGGTTTCCAACGCAATGGGAGGTATCGAGGGACAGCATTCCTTTCGGACGGGTTTCAAACCCGCCCTTCTAATGGACAAGACGCGAGGGAGAGGGGATCTGTTGGAGGTGATGATTCCCGGCGGCAGGGCTATACTTTTTTAGGCAGGGAGTGTATACTTTTTTTAAAAGAACTTTGCGAGAAGTGAGGAATGTTTGCTATGCTTCTGAACGAAGAGTTGTGCCGCCGCAGAGATGTGCTGCAAGAAAAATTACAGCTACTTGAGCTGGACGGAGTTCTGCTGGCTCAGAATATGTCTTTATATTATTATACGGGCACATTGCAGTGTCAGTATGCGTATATCCCGGCAGAAGGAGAAGTTTACGGTTTGATACGCAAAAATATGCTGCGGGGCAAACAGGAGGCTGGAGTGCCGTTACTGCCGCTGAGCAGCTTTTCTGGTTTACCCGCACTGCTGGCAGAAGCCGGATACCTGCCTAAGCGCCTTGGCCTAGAGTTAGACGTGCTCCCTGCTTCCATCTACTTTCGTTTAAGAGAAGCATTTCACGGAGCAGAGTTCAGCGATTCAAGCAGTATCGTCCGTGAAGCGCGACAGGTAAAATCGGCTTATGAGCTGGAGCAGATAATAGAGGCAGCACGGCAGGTAGACTTGCTCCATGCCCAAGTGCCGGCATTGCTTCAGGAGGGCCGGCAGGAACTGGAAATAGCTGCCGAATGTGAGTCAATTTTAAGGAAACTCGGACATCAGGGTTTTACCAGGATGCGCGGCTTCAGGCAGGAAATGTTTTTTGGCCATTTGCTTAGCGGTCAAGCCGGGGCAGCTGCCAGTTTTCTCGACAGTCCCACGGGGGGCATGGGTGTTTCCGTGGCAGGCTCACAAGGGGCGGGTCATAGACTGATCAGGAGAGGTGAACCGCTGACTGTTGATTATTGCGGTGTTTATAATGGCTACGGTGTAGACCAGACGCGTCTTTATTCCATAGGCTCCCTGGATAGCCAGCTAAGCATAGCGTTTGAAGCTGCTTTAGCAGTTCAGGAAGCAGTATCAGCTTTATTAAAGCCAGGGGTGACGGGCGGAGAAATTTACCTTGAGGCTCTGCGTGTGGCGAAAGAATTTGCTCTGGCTGATTATTTTATGGGGGTTGGCGATACGCAAGCCAAATATGTCGGTCACGGCTTGGGGCTGGAGTTTGATGAATTTCCTATTTTGGCTAAAGGTTCGCAGCACTTGCTGGCAGAAAATATGGTTGTTGCCGTCGAGCCGAAATTTACATTTCCCGCTAAGGGAGTAGTAGGAATTGAAAATACTTGGCAGGTGTTAAAAGAGAGGCCAAGAAAAATCAGCATTACTGCCGATACGCATATAGTGCTTTAATTGCCAAAAGCGGAACGTCCGTCGTTCCGCTTTTGGCTTAGCAATAGTTATTTTTTTTTGCTTTCATCCCGAGCACAGTTCTTTTTATTAGCATCATTAAAAGGTTCATTAGCGAATTCCACACTGTCTGTAACCTTGCTGATGTTACAGTTTTGCGTAAGCTTACTGTTTTTGTTTTTCAGTTCTTTTTTATTCTTTTTGTCTTTTTCCACGCCGTTTTCACCACCTTTTTTTCTGAACTGATTATAGTGTGTGCACTTGAAGCGCCATTCATGCTGGAACAAATCTATGTTTTTGTGGGAAAATAGCGTTGCTTGCCAAGAATTACTTTTCTGTTATTCTGTTATAATAACTTGCAGGAATTAGCAAAAATAAAAAGAATGGTAAGATATTAGCTGGCAAACGGAGAAATTGAATGCGGAAGCACTTTAAAAAACAAGGCAGCAGGGAGGAAATAGAGCATGAAACTGACATTTTGTGGCGGTGCCAGAACGGTGACCGGCTCCTCCATTTTGTTGGAAGCAGCAGGAAAAAAAATTTTGCTTGACTGCGGTCTGTTTCAAGGAGGACGGCGGCTGCGTGAAAGAAACTTTAGCGAATATGCGTATAATCCGGCTGAAATTGATTTTGTTATTCTCTCACATGCCCATATTGATCATTCAGGACTATTGCCGCGATTGGTGAAAGATGGTTTTCGCGGCCAAGTGCTATCCACCTTTGCCACTGCAGATTTGAGCAAGATAATGTTGCCAGATAGCGCTCATATTCATGTCATTGAAGCAGAGTGGCAAAATAAAAAAAACAGAAGAGCCGGCCGGCTTGAGGTTGAGCCTCTCTACACTGTGGAAGACGCTGAAGAAGCGCTGAAATATTTTACTGCTATCGATTATTATGAGCCGTTTCGCCTGTCAGAGGAAATTGTTATAAAATTTTTTGACGCAGGGCATATCCTTGGCTCTGCCATTACAGAAATTGCGATCACCGAAAACGGCACTCAGGCAAAACTGGTATTTTCAGGCGATTTGGGCAAATCCAAACAACCTATTATCAGGGACCCTGATGTGATCGAGGAAGCCGATTATCTGATTATTGAGGGGACGTATGGTACCCGGGAGCATGAGGAAGAAGATCAAAAATTAGAAATTTTGCAAAGCGTGATAAATGAGACTGTCTCTCGTCAGGGGAATATTGTCGTTCCTTCTTTTGCCGTAGGACGTACACAGGAAATGCTTTATTTTCTCAGCAAGCTGATAAGTGCAAACAAGATTCCCAATCTTCCTATTTATATTGATAGTCCGCTGGCCATCTCCGCAACGGAAATTTTTTCTCGGCATCCGGAATGTTTTGATGTGGGTATGCGGCAGCTACTGCTTAGAGGGCAGGACCCATTTCATTTTCCGGAAGCTATTTTTACACAGACTGCTGAGGAATCGCAGCGGATTAACCGTCAGCCCGGCGGCGCTATGATTATCTCTGCCAGTGGGATGGCAGAAGCCGGGCGAATTAAACATCATTTGAGGCATAACCTCTGGCGCAAGGAATCTACCGTTCTTTTTGTAGGGTACCAAGCGGAAGGGACGCTGGGGCGCCGGATTCGGGATGGTGCAAAGAAAGTACGGATATTTGGTGAGGAAATTATGGTGCGAGCCCGTGTCATTGCGATAGACGGCTTTTCGGCCCATGCTGATCGGACAGAACTGCTATCTTGGCTTAACAAGTTTCAGAAAAAGCCTAAACAGGTTATCTTATTTCATGGAGAGGAAGATGTCTTGACAGCGTTCTCTGCTGAAATTGAATCTTCCTACGGAGTATCCACCTACATTCCTCAGTACCTGGAAACTTTGGAGTTGCAGCCTGGGATTGTGGAGCTTAAAACGACAGCATCTGCGCTTGTCCGTTTGAAGGCTCGTGAGATGATGCAGGAATGGCAAGAGCTAGCCAATGAGTTTACCGAGCGCTTAGAGTCGGCACTTCTGGACGAAGAGGATGAGGAAGGTCTGCTGGAGTTAGAAAAAGAGCTTAATGCAGTCAAGAATTGCATTACCGATTACTTTTAATTGGGGGGACTAGAATGATCCAGGAGTGGGATGTGCAGTCAATTCTGCCGCACCGTTATCCGTTTTTGTTGGTAGACAGAATATTGGAGGTGGTGCCCGGGGAGCGGGTTAAAGGAATAAAGAATGTGACAATTAATGAACCATTTTTCCAGGGACACTTTCCTGGTTATCCGGTTATGCCGGGTGTGTTAATTGTGGAGGCAATGGCTCAAGTCGGTGCTTTTGCGATCCTAAGTTTGGAATGCAACAAAGGGAAAAGGTTGCTCTTTACCGGCATTGACAATCTGCGCTTTAAAAAACAGGTGTTTCCCGGGGATACGCTGCTCCTCGAGATGGTAATTACAAAAATCCGCGGTTCTATTGGCAAAGGGCTTAGCACAGCTACGGTAGATGGGAAAGTGGCTGTGACCGGAGAATTAATGTTTGCCATGTTGGATAAAAATATGACAGACAAAAACATCACCGAAAAAAATATTTGACAACCCTATCCATATCCATTATTATTTAAGCTGTGATTGTCGAACTGAATACTCTTATCAAGAGAGGTGGAGGGACTGGCCCGATGAAACCCGGCAACCGGACGTAGCGCGTTAACGGTGCCAATTCCAACAGGATTAACATCCTGGTAGATAGGAGAGGTTGTTTGCGAAAAGAACCTCTTGCATCCAAAGAGGTTTTTTTGTTGCAAATTGTGTAAACTAACCCAAGGAGGAGATTAGATGACTAAAGATTTTCTCTTTACATCGGAGTCGGTAACGGAGGGACATCCAGATAAAGTATCGGATCAGATTTCAGATGCTATTCTTGATGCTATTTTGGAAAGGGATCCGCAGGCACGGGTAGCTGCAGAGACGGCTGTAACCACCGGTTTAGTGCTGGTAGCCGGTGAAATCACCACATCTTGTTATGTGGATATTCCCAAAATTGTTCGTAACACCGTTAAGGAAATAGGTTATACCAGAGCTAAGTTTGGTTTTGACGGTGACACTTGCGCAGTTCTCATCTCTATTGATGAACAGTCTCCCGATATTGCCATGGGAGTAAACCGCTGCCTTGAAGCTAAGGCAGGGGAATACAGCGAAGAAGAAATGGATGCCATTGGGGCCGGCGACCAGGGGATGATGTTTGGCTATGCCTGTAATGAAACGCCTGAATTGATGCCGCTGCCTATTGCTATGGCTCACAAACTGGCAAGACGGCTGGCGGAAGTCCGCAAGAACAAAACCCTTCCCTATCTGCGGCCCGACGGTAAGACTCAGGTAACGGTAAAGTATGAGAAGGGCAAGCCGGTAGCGATTAGCACTGTTGTAGTTTCTGCGCAGCATCATGAGGATGTGTCTCTGGAAAAGATTAAAAGCGATGTGCTAGAAAATGTGGTCACCGGGATTATCCCCGCTCAGTATCTAAGCAGCGAAACCCGCTATTTTGTTAATCCCACCGGCCGTTTCGTCGTAGGCGGCCCGCAGGGAGACGCCGGCCTGACAGGTCGGAAAATTATTGTTGATACCTATGGCGGCTACGCCCGCCATGGAGGCGGTGCCTTTTCCGGCAAAGATCCGACTAAAGTTGATCGTTCTGCGGCATATGCCGCTCGCTATGTGGCCAAGAATTTGGTGGCTGCCGGTTTGGCGGACAAGTGTGAGGTTCAGCTGGCTTACGCTATCGGCGTAGCACGTCCCCTTTCGCTGATGGTAGATACTTTTGGTACCGCTAAAATTTCGGAAGAGAAAATCGTGGCTCTTGTCAACAAGCATTTCGACCTGCGTCCCGCCGCTATTATCCAAGCGTTGGGGTTGCGTCAGCCTATTTACAAGCAGATTGCCGCCTATGGCCATTTTGGCAGGGAGGACCTAGGTTTGTCATGGGAGAGAACGGATAAGGCCGAGCTGCTTAAAGACGAAGCCGGTCTCTAGCTGCAGGATTACCAGCAGAAGAAGCTTTAGTTAAACACAGTCACAAGGTGTCTCAAAGTAACATTTGAGGCATCTTTTTTTTTGGGATGAGGCAGCCTAGCATTGCGTGCAGGCTACGATTTACTGACAGGAAGGATGGCTGGGAGAGGTTGCTTCAGCAATCCCCTCTCCCTCTGGGAGAGGGCTAGGGTGAGGGAGTGAATCAGCACAGATATTACCCTCTCCACCCTCTGGGGGGAGAGGGCTAGGGTGAGGGGGGAAGATCTTTCCTTTTGGATGAGGCAGCCTTGTACAGCTGCTTCGCTCGCACGTTTTCGCAGCTACGAACCGTCATTCTTGCTGACATGCCAAAACCTCCGGGCAGATTGCAAGTGAACCATTGGCATGTCTTAACGCTGCGAATTCCGGTTCGCTTAGCGCTGCTGCCACTTAACGCTCGCTTCCGCATTCTGTGCAAGTCTATGCTCGCTCCAGTATTCCGTTCAATTCTACAGGAAGGATGGCTGGGAGAGGTTGCTTCAGCAATCCCCTCTCCCTCTGGGAGAGGGCTAGGGTGAGGGAGTGAATCAAATCCACGAAAACCGTCCCTGCGGTGCATTGAGTTAGAAACTTTACTCTTTCTGCAGTGGTTAAATCTTGATTTTTGGTGTCCTTTCCCTATTCTGAACAGGTCGGAGAAAGAAACTCTGGCTTTGCCTAGGACAAAAGTGATCCTCTATACTGAGAATTGCTACGGCAAAGGAGGGGGGTGTAAAGATGGCTATTATTCTGGAAAAAAACTTTACTCGTTGTCAGGTTAGTTTGCAAGACGGTACAGATGAGCAAGGAAATCCAATTCTTGTCAATCGGCTGTTTGGAAGAATTTTTCCCGACACAACACATCAGGATTTGTACGATGTGGTGCAAGCTATCATGGGTTTACAGGAATTGCCTGTCCGCACAATCCGTCGTTTGGATGACGGAGAACTAGTAGTAGTGTAGACTTTCAGGCCCTCACCCTAACCCTCTCCCAGAGGGAGAGGGGATTTGTTAGGCACTCTCCCAGAGGGAGAGGGGATTTGTTGGGCATTGAGAGGGGACTGTGGTGGCAATTTTCAGTGTAGATTGGCAGAAATTTATCTAGGAGGTGAAAACTTATGGAAACTACGCTGCAGTTAGTATTTCTTAATCAGGAAGCCTCCTCCTTCACAGTCAATCTGGCTAATCCCAGAGCAAATTTGACGGTGGCGGATGTGACGGCAGTAATGGATTTGATATTGGCAAAAAATATCTTCCGCAGCACCGGGGGTATGCTAACGGCGAAAGTCAGGGCTCGCCTCGTGTCGCGAGATACGGTGGACCTTGTGACATTCGCCTAGGCAACGGGAGGCTATCGCCTCCCGTACATAAGCACAGAACAAATGTTTGCCCTTTATTAGCAGGAAATAGTTGTTTTGTGTGGAATATCATCAGGCGGAGGGGAAAATATGGCCTGTCTGGAAGGAACCCTGGAGCGGATTACATATTATAACGAGGAAACACTTTTTCTGGTAGCGCGGTTATCTTGCGAGCAGGATGTCGTCAATACTATTATTGGCAATATGCCGCGTTTCGCTGTGGGCGAGCGCTTAATTGTGCAGGGTGAATGGTTTCAGCACAAAGATTTTGGCCGTCAGTTTAAAGTGGAAAAATATGAAGTTGTCAAGCCTCAGAATGAAAAAGGTATTCGCAATTTTCTGTCCTCCGGTTTGCTTAAGGGGGTCGGTCCTTCGACTGCAGCGAAAATAGTAGAATATTTCGGGCTTGATGCTTTGAATGTAATCGAAAAAGAGCCGGAGCGGCTTTGCGAAATAGACGGAATCGGCGAGAAGAAAGCGGCTATGATAAGCGAAAGCTTGGCGGAACGCCAGGAAGTGATGAGGGTTATGACTTTTTTGCAGGGACATGGTGTGAGCACAGGTTACGCCACCCGGATTTACCGAAAATATGGAGACGATACCGTGGCTAAAGTAAGTGAAAATCCCTACCGCTTAGCAGAGGATGTGTTCGGAGTCGGCTTTAAGACGGCGGATAAAATTTCGCTGGAGATGGGACTTGCTCACGATTCTCCTCACCGCATCCGGGCTGCCTTGCTCTTTTTGCTCAGAGAAGCGCAGGACGAAGGGCATGTCTTTCTGCCTGTGGAGCTGCTATTGCAAAAGACAGGACAACTGCTTGTGAGCGAAGCGTATCGCCTGCCGGAGGAGGCAGTGCAAAAACAGCTGGAGCGCTTGGTGCGGGAGGGCGATTTAGTTCAGGAGCTCACGGAAGAAGGTGCGGCAGTATATCAGCCTATTCTTTGGCAGGCAGAACGTTATGCGGCAGTCAAGCTTTCGGAGCTGGCAAGTCAACAGTTGTCGCTCCAGCCCCTTAGCATATCTCAGTTGGAGGCCGGCCAAATCAGGCTGGCTTCTGCTCAGCAGGAAGCAGTCCGTATGGCTCTGGAAACAGGCTTATTGGTTATAACAGGGGGGCCGGGTACCGGAAAAACGACCACAATCCGCTCATTGCTTGCGCTTTTTTGGCAGCATGGCCTCGAAGTAATGTTGGCAGCGCCTACAGGCAGAGCGGCAAAGCGCATGACGGAAGCCAGTGGTATGGAGGCCAAAACAATCCACCGTTTATTGGAATATGCACAGGTTGAAGGGGAGGGGTTCACCTTTCAGCGCAACGAAGATAGGCCATTGAAGGCTCATGCGATAATTGTGGATGAAGTTTCTATGGTTGATCTTTCATTGTTTTGCGCTCTGCTTAAAGCTATTCCATTAAGTTGCAAACTGATTTTGGTGGGTGATATGGATCAGCTGCCCTCTGTCGGCCCCGGCAATGTCTTGCGCGATATTATCGCTTCCGGTGCGGTGCCGGTTGTAAAGCTTGATACGGTTTTCCGCCAGTCGGGTGAAAGTGCCATTATTGCCAACGCACACTTGGTAAATAGCGGGCAAATGCCGGATATAAGCGGTCAAGCCAAAGATTTTTTCTTCATTAATGAGAGCGAACCGGAGAAAATTCTCGATGCTATCTTGACATTGTGCAGTCGGCGGCTGCCTAATTATAAAAATAATGATGCCATTGACGATATTCAGGTACTCTCTCCTATGCGGCGCAATCTGCTGGGAGTGGACAATTTAAATATTCGCTTGCAGGCAGAACTAAATCAGCCTCACCACGCTAAACCTGAATTGCGGGGAAGAGGCTCCACTTTTCGCTTAGGTGATAAAGTGATGCAAATCCGGAATAATTACCAAAAAGAAGTATTTAACGGTGACATGGGACGCATCAGTTATATCAATCAGGATGACGGCGAGCTGACTGTCCGCTATCCAGATATAAGCGGAGCGAGAGAGGTAACTTATGACCAAGCGGAGTTAGACGAGCTTTCATTATCCTATGCAGTTTCTGTGCATAAAAGTCAGGGCAGTGAATATCCTGTCGTTATTTTGCCGGTGGTGACCCAGCATTATATTTTGCTGCAGCGCAATTTGCTCTACACAGCCATTACCAGAGCTAAAGAACTTGTTGTGCTGATCGGGACAAAAAAAGCGCTGGCAATCGCAGTTCGTAACAACAAGGTTGAAGCGCGTTATACCAGGCTTGCAGCCAGGCTGGCTGAAAAAAGATAGTCTGGGGGATAAATAATGAACTTATTTAAACCTTTGTTGGATTTGTTTTTTCCGCCTGGTTGTGTGTTTTGCGCTGGCAGAGTGGGGGAGGGAGCTACGGCACTCTTGATTTGCAGCCAGTGTCTTGCCCAAGTACCTGCTCCTGAAACCTGTTGTTTTAAATGTGCACAACCATTGGCTGCGGAGCAGGAGAGTTGTCCGCAGTGCAGTGGGTTGACGTTTGCTTTCAGAGGTGCTTGCACAGTGCACGCCTACAGAGGGTCAGTCAAGATAGCCATTCACAACTATAAATATAACGGAAGAAAAGAAATGGCAAGAACACTAGGCGGATTGATGGCGCAGCAAATTAGGCGAAGTGGCTGGCCAAAAACGGAGGCGATTGTGCCGGTGCCGCTGCATCACAGCAAAATGTTGGAGCGTGGCTATGACCAAGCACTGCTGCTCGCGCAGGTGGTAGCTGCCGAATTGCGCTTGCCGCTAAAAACAGTTCTGCAGAGAAAGAGTGCGACGCCCAGCCAGACAAAGCTTTTTGCCAGAGAACGCTGGGAAAATGTCTCGCAGGCTTTTGAGCTTGCGCCAGGACAAGCCTTGCCGGCGCGCCTGCTCTTGGTTGATGATTTGCTAACCACAGGCGCCACTGCACATTTTGCCACGCAGACCCTCTTGGCAGGCGGTGCTAAAGAAGTTTATCTGGCTGTGGTGGGCCGGTAGCTAATTTATTTTTTTGTTAATCTTTCCAGTGCAGGATTTTACTGCTGCTGGGGTAAATACTAATTATAAGCTGGAAGGGAGTTGAGCCCATGAAATTGTCTATACGCGGCAAGAATATTGAGGTAACTGACGCGTTGAGAGAACATGTGCAAAAAAGGATTGGCAAGATAGACAAATATTTTGCTGCGGATGCAGATGCCCAGGTCACGCTTTCGGTAGAACGAGGCCTGCATAAAGTGGAAGTTACTGCCGGGGTAAACGGTTTGCTGCTTCGGGCTGAAGAGGATACCGCTGATATGTATGCTTCCATTGATTTGGTGGTCGATAAGCTAGAGAGACAGATTGCCAAATATAAAACCCGCATTAACAGGAAATCACGTCAGGGCGGCGGAATCAGAGAATTAAGCCACTTGCCCAAGGTAGATGAGGAAGACGAGTTTGCAGTTATCAGGAGAAAGCGTTTTGGGGTGAAGCCCATGCCGGTGGAAGAAGCTATTCTCCAGATGAATCTGCTTGGGCACGATTTTTATGTTTTCGCCAATGGGGAAAACGATGAAGTAAATGTGGTATATCGCAGAAAAGACGGTAAATATGGCTTGATCGAACCGACGCTGAAATAGCTAGACAAAAAACTACCCCTTTGCGGAGCCGGGATAACGGTGTAAAATACGTGAAGGGGTAGTTTTTTGTTAGGAGGTAAAAGATGAAATCCAAACTGGATGTGGTAATTTTTGAAGGGAATCAGACGAACAGTCCGGTGGAGGAATTGTTGGTATGCGCCCGTCACGCCGCACTTCATGATAATTTAAGAAAAATCCTGGCTCTGCCGGATGTGAACAGAGTGTTTCTGGTGACGAACCGGCCGGAATTGTCTCTTTGGGCGGACGAGCGGATTTGTCCGGTACTAAATAATACAGCTCCGGCAGATTTTCATTTCGGCCGCGAACTTTTAGGTTTGGTGGAACGCTACCGCCTTAAAGCCGTCTTATGTCTTGGGGGCGCTGCCGTACCCCTCATCACTCCAGCTGAATTGACTGATGCGGTGCGGTCGGTGCTAGGCAAAGAAGGGCGCTATGTGACAAACAATGTGCAGTCTGCCGATATGTTGGCTTTTAACCCGACGACAGTGTTAAAGCATTACCCGCTCCCTGCTACAGACAATGCGCTCGTCTTGCTTTTGCGCTACGCCGCAGGCTTTGAACAGTGCCTGTTGCCGACCACGCTGGGGACACAGTTTGATATTGACACTCCCACCGACTTGCTCGTTTTAGCCGATTCCCCTTTTGGCGGCCCGGCATTGCGAACAGCCCTCTCTGCGCTGCAGCTTAATACTGACAGCATTAAGCTGCTAAAGGAAGTGCTGCGAGGCCAATATCCCGATGTGGCCCTGATCGGCCGCGTCGGCGCACCGGCCATAGCCCTGCTTAATCAGAATTTTAAAGTAAGGCTGCGTGTGTTTTCCGAAGAGCGAGGCATGAAATCTTTGGGTCGGCTGGAGAGAAATCAAGTGGTATCCTTGTTGGGCTACTGGCTGGAAGAAATTGGTCCGGCTCGGTTTTTTGGTTTTTTGGAAAGAACGGTGCAGGCAGCTTTGATTGATACGCGGGTGATTTTTGCCCATTTGAAAAAGCCGCTGAGCGATGCCGATCGCTTCTACTCCGATTTAGGCCTGCATGAACGGGTAGAGGATGAATTTGTGCGGGAATTTACCCGGGAAGCCGCCCAGTGCGCCATTCCGATTTTGCTGGGTGGACACTCTTTGGTTTCAGGTTGTGTCTGGGCGTTGGTGGAAGAAATAGGCTGCTTATTATCATGACCGCAGAGAATAAAGAAGGATTTTCTGTTAACTGGTCGAACTATAGTTAAAGATACTAATATAGCAAATTAATGACAGGGTCCTAGACTTCGGCGGGAATAAGTAAAACAACAAAAGAGAGGGAGGGTTGGTATTGGCCGATGTTCCGAAAGAGATTAGGCTTTCCGACTGCGAAAATTTAATTAAACAGATACGCGACGTAATTTCGGTAAATATCGTCCTTGGCGCAAACAAAGAAATTGATGAAATACACGTCTTGGCGGAAGATACACGGAATGCCAAGCAGTTAGTGCGGGATATTGAAACGCTGCTGCGTGTTGAGCAGGGCATCGCTTTAGATCATAAAAAAATCTCAATTGTGCAGTTGAACAAGGAACATACCTTCTTTCAGGGAAAGCGCTTTAAGTTTTCCGCCATTCAGTATTCCCTCCAGGGAACAAAGATCGAAGCGATGGTTGAGCTTACTTCCGCGAAACGAACTTGTCAGGGAAGAAGCTGCGGCGTTAATTCCAGCAGTAATCGTCTGCGCCTCTTTGCCGAGGCCACTATTTCGGCTGTCGGCGAGTTTCTTGAAGCAGGGAGCGCCGTTTTTCTGGAAGATGTGGCTCTTTATCATCTGGGGCGGCGCAGCCTGATTGCAACCACGCTGCTCTACACCCAAGGCCCGCTGGAAGAATGTTTGGTTGGCACGGCGCTTGTTAAACAGGATGAAAAAGAAGCTGTGGTGAGAGCCACTCTTGCCGCTTTAAACCGGCGCGTCTCTACCGCTATTTGACATCTACATAGTAAAAAAAGGGGCCGACACCTTTTCCCCAGAGCGGAGCGGTTTGCCTGTCGCCATGTAGCGGAGCGCGGCAGAGGATACCGCAAAGGGGGATTTTCAAAATGGCAAAAGTTATTCGTGCAATCGTTGCCCTGGGCACGTTGGTGCTCGCTGGTGGTGCAAACATTAGAGGTTGGTGGTAGAATTAACTTTGTCGGCCCTTTTTTTTATATTTGGAGGAAACTGTCATGTCGTTTAAAGAAGAGCCGCTTGAGGTAAAAATCTATGTCAGCGCCGTTATTTTCGCGGCCGCGCTCTTTCTTGCGCTGCATAATCCGCTGGGGTTCCTCAGCTTGTCGGCAATCTTTTTTATAATTTTATACTTACTGCTGGAAAATGTTGATGTTACCCTGCCGAATAACAAAGGCTCCGTTTCTGTTGGTTATGCCGCCAGTTTAGCGATAACTCTTTTATTTGGGCCCGGTGCGGCGGCATGGGGTAATTTTGCCACAATTTTGCATAAGCGCACATGGGAGCACCGCAAGGCGCTGCATAAGCCTTTATTCAATGTGGCTCAGTTAACTCTCGCCGCCGGCGGCGCCGGCTATGCCTATCAGTTTTTCGGCGGTATAACCGGACAAGTTGCGCTGCTGCGTGATTTTCATGCGATCATGATGAGCATTTTAGTTTACTTTTTTATTAATTTTGTGCTGGTAATGGGTATATTTTATTTAGCGCAAAGGATGTCATTCTTCAACGTCTGGTTTATCGTTTTCAGATGGGTTATCCCCAATTATTTAGCGGTATCGCCTCTGGGTGTATTAATTGCCGCAATTTACGTCAGCATGGGTATTCCGGCAGTCGTTCTTTTAATGATCCCGCTGATGCTGGCGCGTCATACCTATGCCCTCTATATGGAGATGCGTAGCCAACATATCAGCACAATCAAAGCGCTGACAAAAGCGATTGACGCTAAAGACCATTATACCCACGGCCATTCCGAGCGGGTGGCGGAGCATGCCGTCGCTATCGCAGCAGAGATGAAGCTGCCGGAAGATTTTCAGGAGAAGCTGGAGTATCTGGCGCTGATGCATGATATCGGTAAAATCAGTACTCCCGAAACAATCTTAAATAAGCCGAGCAAACTCTCAGACGAGGAGTTTATTTTAATCCGCAATCATCCCGAGGTCGGGGCGGAAATTATTAAGGACATTAAGTTTATCGGCGCACATGCCGATATTGTGCGCCATCATCACGAGCGGATTGACGGGGGCGGCTATCCCGGCGGCATTACGGGCGAGAAAATTTCGCTTGGCGCGAAGATTTTGTGTGTGGCCGACGCCTTTGACGCTATGACTTCAGCGCGGATATATAGTACGCCAAAAAGCAAGCAGGAGGCGGTCGCCGAGCTTGAGCGCTGTTGCAACACGCAGTTCTGCCAGGATGTGGTGAAAGCCTTTGTGAAAGTGCTGCGAAGGAGAGGTGAAATCAGTTGATCCTGGTAGGTGTGATTTTGGCGGTGGCTGTAGCACTGCTGCGGGGCGGGAAATTAGAGCGGCTAAGTGATTTGGGCTTAAAGCTGCTGCCGCTTGCCTGGTTGGTGCTGGTGCTGCGCTCGCTGGTGGCCGTGCTGGAAAGCCGGGGCATGCCTTGGGCGCCGTGGCTGCAGGTCGTGGCATATCTTATTTTGCTTGGGGTTTTGTGGTTAAATCTGGCCGCGCCGGGCATGAAGCTCTTTGCCTTAGGCAGTCTCTTGAATTTTCTGGCAATCGTGGCAAACGGCGGGGCGATGCCCGTCTCCCCCGGCGCCTTAGCCTTTCTCGGAATGAGTGTGACGCCTACCGGAACACATACTCTTTTGACTCCAGAGAGCCGGTTACCGTTTTTAACCGATATTATTCCGCTCTGGATGCCCTACCCCCAGGTGATTAGTGTGGGTGATATTGTGCTTGTTGCCGGGATGTTCTTGTTTATCCAGCAGAGGATGCTCGCCGGGGGCAGACTTGTTTCAGCCGAGAAATAATGATAAAATAAGTTTGGATTCTGCAAGGGAACCGCCAGGTTCCTTTTGTATTATAAATATTGGAGGTTTTAGGCATGCGCGGCCTGATAGCCAAACTGCTTGGTGATGTAAACCAACGTGAAATCCGCAAGGTGAACTCCCTGGTCGAGAAGATTAATCTGTTTGAGGAAGAGATTAAAGCGTTGCCGACAGATGCCTTGTGCGCTAAAACGGCGGAATTTAGAGAGCGCTTAAATATTGCCCTAGGGGAGCAGCGTCAGCAGTTGGCTGAACTGAAAGCAGCGTTACCTCCTAATGCGGACGCCCTGGAACAACGGGAATTGGCAGATGCGGAAAAAGAACTGTTTAAAGCAGAGCAGGCTGCGCTCTTGGAGCTTTTGCCGGAGGCTTTCGCTGTCGTGCGGGAAGCCGGCCGCAGAGTGCTGGGCATGCGCCATTTTGATGTGCAGCTCTTGGGCGGTATTATTCTGCATCAGGGGCGGATTGCGGAGATGAAAACCGGCGAGGGAAAAACGCTGGTGGCCACTTTGCCGGCCTATCTCAACGCCCTGACCGGCCGCGGTGTACATATTGTTACTGTAAATGATTATTTGGCGACACGCGACCGGGAATGGATGGGGCCGCTTTATGAGGCTTTAGGTTTGTCGGTCGGCTTGATTGTCCACGGGCTGGAACAGCAAGAGCGACGCGTTGCCTATGACGCCGATATTACCTATGGCACAAATAACGAGTTCGGTTTCGACTATCTGCGCGAGAATATGGTGCTTTACCAGGAGAATCTGGTGCAAAGACAGTTATATTTTTCAATCGTGGACGAAGTCGACAGCATCTTAATTGATGAAGCGAGAACGCCGCTGATAATCTCCGGACAAATGAAAACGGAAGAGAAGCAGCATGACGACTATGCCCGCATTGACGGTGCGGTGCGGCGGCTGAAGCAGGATACCCATTTTGAAGTTGACGAGAAGGCTCACTCAGTGACTTTAAGCGATGAAGGCGAGCGTCAAATAGAAATATTATTGGCTGAGAAAGGTCTTTATGGGGAAGAAGATATCGTCTATGAAGATGTGGAAGAGGAACAGGTCTTGGAAACCGCTCAGACTCAGCACAGAAGCATCATTAAAAAGAAAGTAGAGAACGCGCTGCGAGCTCACAGTCTGATGAAGCGGGACAAAGACTATGTTGTCACAGAGGGACAGATTATTATTGTCGATGAATTTACCGGCCGTCTGATGTACGGTCGCCGCTATAGTGATGGGTTGCATCAAGCCATAGAGGCCAAAGAACGGGTAAAAGTGGCTAAGGAAAGTATGACGCTGGCCTCCATCACCTTCCAGAATTATTTCCGCATGTATAAAAAATTAGCCGGCATGACGGGGACGGCTGCTACAGAGGAGGCGGAATTTCAAAGCATCTACGGCATGGATGTAGTTGCTATCCCCACAAATAAACCCATGGTGCGTCAAGATTTGTCGGACGTGATTTATAAAACGAAGCGCGGCAAATTTCGCTGGGTTGTGGAGGAAATTATTGAGCGCCATAAAACCGGCCAGCCCATGTTGGTAGGAACGATCTCCATTGAAACATCGGAAGAATTAAGTCGCAATTTACAGAAGCGCGGAGTGCGGCACGAAGTGCTAAACGCCAAACATCATGAACGCGAAGCTAAAATAATCGCCCAGGCGGGACGGCTTGGTGCGGTAACGATTGCTACAAACATGGCGGGACGCGGCACAGATATTTTGCTGGGCGGCAATCCTGAATCTCTGGCGGAAGACGTTTTTTTGGCGGAATATGGTTGTTGCCCGGAAGAATATGGCGGCAGAACGGGTCTGACTGAACGCGAAAAAGACGACGCTCATACTCGTTATGAGAAGTTGCTGGAGAAATACAGGGAAGAGACGCGTTTGGAGCGGGAAAAGGTAATTAGCGCCGGCGGTCTCCATATTTTAGGAACAGAACGGCACGAATCACGGCGCATCGACAATCAGCTGCGCGGCCGTTCCGGGCGGCAAGGCGATCCCGGCTCCAGCCAGTTTTATATCTCGCTGGAAGATGATCTGATGCGTCTCTTTGGCGGTGACAATATTTACGGCATCATGGAAAAGCTGGGATTAGACGAAGATACGCCTATCGACCATCCGTTAATCAGCCGGGCGATTGAGTCTGCCCAGAAGAAAGTGGAAAACCGCAACTTTGAAATCCGTAAGCACATTTTAGAATACGACAATGTGATTAATGAGCAGCGGGAAGTGATCTACGGTCAGCGCCGCCGGGTGCTGGAAGGGGAGAGCTTGCGCGGCACGGTGCTGGAATGGCTGCCCGAACTGGTAAACGATGCGCTGGCGCAATATGCCAGCGACAAAGTGTATGACGACGAATGGGATCTGGAAGGGTTGCTGACCTGGGCTGAAGGAATTTTTCTGTCACATCGGCGCCTGAAGAAAGCTGACCTGGAGGGCAAAAGCAAGGAAGAGCTGCATGAGCTTTTTCTCAACCAGGCTCTTGATGCCTACAGTGGGCGGGAAGAAAAAATCGGCGTAGAGACTATGCGTGAATTGGAACGCGTAGTGATTCTTCGCACTGTTGACTCCAAGTGGATGTCCCATATTGACAGTATGGATGAACTGCGGCATGGTGTGGGGCTGAGGGCCTACGGACAGCGTAACCCATTGGTAGAGTACAAATATGAAGCGCATAACATGTTTACTGAAATGATTCACGCCATTAAGGAGGAGTCGGTAAGTTTGCTTTACCGCATCCAGGTTGCGGCACCGCCGCAACGCCAAGCAGTGGCGGTAACAGATGATACGCCCTCCAGTCTTGGCTCTGCAGCTCATGCGCCGTCGCGTGCGGTTAAGAAGGTAGGCCGGAATGACCCGTGTCCATGCGGAAGCGGGAAAAAACATAAAAAATGTTGTTGGAAGTAGGTGCAAGATGTCTGCGGAAATTAAAAATGCTTACAAGGAGCTGTGCGAGCGTCTTACCGAAATGAGTGTTTCCCTTTGACGTCGCTCAAAAGAGTGAACTTATCCAGAAGTTGACGGAAGACTCGGGTCGCGTGGAGTTTTGGTCCGATGCCGAAAAAGCGCAAAAAAATATCCAGCAGTTGAAGGCGTTGCGCGATGATGTGGAACCGATAGAGGCTGCGCGCCGGATGCTGGATGACTTGGACGTGACCATTACGCTTGCGGCAGAAGAAGATGACGCAGACCTGTGGGTCGATGCGGCAGAAAACCTGACTTCCCTGGCTTTGGAAATTGGCAGGCTGGAGTTAGCCGTGCTCTTTAGGGGGCGTTATGATGACCATAATGCCATCGTCGCCATTCACCCCGGCGCCGGGGGCACTGAGTCGCAAGACTGGGCGGCCATGCTGGTGCGGATGTATACCCGCTGGGCGGAGAGGAAAAATTATCAAGTGGAAATTATGGACCTGCTTCCCGGAGACGAGGCAGGAGTTAAAAGTGCCACACTTTTAATAAAAGGGAAAAACGCTTACGGGTATCTTAAGGCGGAGCGCGGCGTTCATCGTCTGGTGCGTATTTCCCCCTTTGACGCCGCAAGCCGGCGCCACACCTCTTTTGCTTCTCTAGATGTTTTGCCGGAGGTGGAAGAGGGGGAGCAAGATGTGGAGATTAAGCAAGAAGATTTGAAGATTGATACCTACCGCTCGAGCGGGGCCGGCGGACAACACGTTAATACTACCGATTCAGCAGTGCGGATTACCCATCTGCCCACCGGCTTTGTCGTCACCTGTCAAAATGAGCGTTCGCAGCATGCCAACAGAGATCGTGCAATGAAGATGTTGCGCGCTAAGCTGGCCGATTTGCAGCAGCGCCAACAACTGGAGGAAATGAGCAGTATTCGTGGGGAACAAAAGGAAATTGCCTGGGGGAGCCAGATCCGTTCCTATGTGTTTCAACCATACACCATGGTGAAAGACCATCGCAGCGGCGTGGAAATAGGGAATATTAACGCAGTAATGGATGGCGAGCTGGAGGAGTTGATTGAGTCTTACCTGCGGCAGACAGCGGGGAAGCAAAGGTAAGGGAGGAGGTGCAGGCATGGCCAAGTATCAGGCTGGTAAAGAATATGCCGTCGTCCTGCTGGGCACTACCTTAGTGGCCGCCGCCTTTCAATTATTTCTTGTGCCTAACCAAATTGCCGCCGGCGGAATCAGCGGCTTAGGAGTCATTCTCTTTCATCTCTTTGGGCTGCCGGTGGGACTGACCATCTTTTTTCTAAATCTGCCGTTATTTATTTTGGCAGCCCGCTTGTTTGGCAGCAGTTTTATTGCTCGCGGCCTCTTTGGTGCTATTGCTCTGTCGCTTATGGTTGAACTGCTGGTATTTCTGCCGGCGGTGACGAAAGATCTCCTGCTGGCCTCTCTTTACGGTGGGGCCTTGATGGGTGTGGGCGTTGCCCTTGTCTTTCGCGCAAGAGGCTCCACGGGTGGCACGGTTTTAGCGGCTCAGGTATTAAACAAGCTGTTCGGCTTTACGATGGGCCAAAGTCTGCTCAGTGTTGATTTTTTAGTAATTGTTTTGGCCGGTATTGTTTTTAGTTTAGAACTTGCCATGTATGCGCTAATCTCACTGTTTGTGAGCAGCAGGGTGATTGACCTTGTGCAGGAAGGAATCAGCAGCAGTAAAGCGGCCCTGATAATTTCTTCGAATACAGAGATAATTGCCGATAAAATTCTCCTGGACCTAAATCGCGGAGCCACCATCCTTTCCGGCAGAGGTGCCTATACAGGAAACTCACGTGAGATGGTGCTGACAGTAGTTTCCCAGTCAGAGGTACAGCGTCTGAAAACTATAGTGCAGGAAGTGGATCAGCGGGCCTTTGTCATTTTGGGTAACGCCCATGAGGTGCTGGGCGAGGGCTTTAAGGTGACTAAGCTGCGAAAGGCAGATTTAAGCAATTAGTCTGAATTTACAGGAATTCATTTTGGATGGAAGCTAGGGAGGCGGGGTCGAAGGGGCGGGTGCCAAGCGCTGTCTGATCGTGTGCCAAGGCGGGGATGCGGGATTCAAAGGTGGCGCGTGGGACGTTGTAGAAGATGCCAAGCGGGATCTGGTCGCCCCATTCTCTCGCAAGTGTTAAGGCGGCGTTCCAGTCTGTCTGCTCATGCTGTTGCGGGAAGTAGACCCTTTTTTTATACCAGGCATAGGTGTTCACTTTATTGAATGAAACACAGGGCTGTAAAATATCGATTAGTGCATAGCCGCGAAATTCCAGCGCCTGTTTCATCGTTGTCATCAGGTGTTCTTTTTCCCCCGAGAAGCAACGAGCCACAAATCCGGCTCCCATCACCAGCGCAACGGCCAGCGGATTGAAGGCTGGCAAAATCACGCCTGATGTTTGAATCGTCGTCCTCATCCCCTCGTCACTCGTCGGGCTCGCTTGCCCTTTGGTGAGGCCATACACTTGGTTATTATGGACAAAATGAGCTAAGTCGGGGTTGCGGCGAATCGTATGAATGAAATGGTTGCCCCCTTCGCCATAAGTATCACCATCGCCGGATTCTACGATGACTTTTAGGGAAGTATTGGCAATTTTTGCTCCTACCGCGGGCGGCAGTGCACGGCCGTGCAAGCCGTTAAAACCGTTTACCCGGAGATAATGCGGTATTTTTGCCGCCTGACCGATTCCGGAACAGAGCAGAATGCGGTGAGGCGCCAATTTTAGTTGGGCCAGTGCTTCAGCTAACGCTTCACGGATGGCGAAATTACCGCACCCCGCACACCAAGCCGTGTCTTTGCTTAAATAGTCGGCAGCTTTACACATTGCGTTCTACCTCCCGCACAATTTCGTTGGCCAAAAACGGACGTCCGTCAAACTTCAAAATCGCCCTATCTGCCACCAGTCCGGTTTCCCGGCGTATCAACGCGGAAAACTGACCGGTGGCATTGTTTTCTACGCAAATTTTTTGTTTGAAATGCAAAAAAAGTGTTTTAATTGAAGAGGCGGGCAGCGGCCAAAGGTCGGCGAAGTGCAGATGGCTGGCGCGAACATGCTTATTTTGTAAAATTATACAGGCTTCCCTCAATGCTCCATAAGTCGAGCCCCAGCCGATTAAAAGCACTTCGCCAGACTGATCGCCGAAAAGGTTAGGCTCCTCCATTTCCTGGGCCAAGCTTTCCAGTTTGCGCAGCCGCTTTTCTGTCATGCGGCGCCTTGTTTCAGCATCCTCAATAATATGACCGTCTTCATCATGCTCATCACTGTCAGCCAGTACTGTTTCGTGAGGAAATTGACCGGGCAGCGCGCGCGGGGAAACGCCGCTGGCTGTGTAGCGGTAACGACGGTAAGGTTTTGTTAGGGTTTCAGCTGTCAGCAGATGGCGGTCATAACAGAGTTTGCCAAAATCAAATGGCGGGACTGTTCTCGCAGTATCGGCAAAGTGTTGGTCGGAAAGGAAGATGACAGGAATTTGATATTTCTCTGCCAAGTCGAATGCTTTGTTAAGACGGAAGAAAGCATCTTCAATATGTGTTGCCGACAATATGGCTCTGGGAAATTCCCCATGACCGGCATGCAAGACAAACTCCAAATCCCCCTGCTCCGTTCTTGTGGGCAGCCCAGTGGCAGGGCCTGGTCTCATGGCCATGACAATTACGAGCGGAGTCTCTGTCATGCCGGCCAGGGAAACTCCTTCCACCATTAGCGAGAAACCGCCTCCTGATGTGCAGGTTAAGGCTCTGGCTCCGCTAAAAGCTGCGCCCAGCACCATGTTGACGGCGGCGATCTCGTCTTCCGCCTGTTCAACCACCACGCCGTGGGACTCCTGTTTTTCAGCCAGGTAAGCCATAATGCCAGTGGCTGGTGTCATGGGATAAGCTGCGAGGAAGCGGCAACCGCTGGCCAGCGCAGCCATCCCCAGTGTTTGGTTGCCGTCTAAATAAAGTTGACGCTCACTTTTTTTGCTCTGCGGCAGGCTAAAGCAGCCGTCACAATACTTGGCAGCTGCGCTGTAGCCTAAGTGCAGAGCAGTAATATTTTGCGCCGCCAGTTCAGGATTGAAGTTTTCTAAGAGAAGCGTTTCCACTAATGACGTATCTTGGCTTAGCAGCGCTAACACTGCTCCAACTGCAACGGTGTTAGCCATAATTTTGTTGCCGGCCTTTATTGACAAGGATTCCAGCGGGAGTGGCACAAGGTTGCCGGTATCCGTCGTGATACTGAAAAGATCCGGGTCATAAATAATTTTGCCGTTTTCCGCCAGTAATTGTCGGTGCAAGCTGTATGTTTCTTCATTTAAAGCAACCAGCAACTGAGTGACATCTTCGGCCATCCAGGGTGTTTCTGCCGCGATGCGCAGGCGGGTAAAATTATGTCCTCCGCGAACCCGGGACATATAATCCTTTGCGGTCAGCACGCCAAAACCGGCTCGTGCCAGTGCCTTCCCCAGCAGGTGGGCAATAGTCTCCATGCCTTGCCCGGCTGCGCCTCCAATCAAAATGTTCATTGTCTTCACTCCTTTGCTCTAAGTTAATTATGTTTTTGCAGGCCCTCACCCTCAACTTATCCCTCACCCTACCCCTCACCCTAACCCTCTCCCGGAGGGAGAGGGGACTTAATAGTTGGGAGGGAGAGGGGCTTAATAGTTTTTACTGCTTCGCCTAGGAGCATCAATTTCCCTTTCTGGCATGAGTTGACAAATTAAGCAAAAACCGTAGATAATAACAAACTTTTTGTAAAAAAAATGCCTAATTAAAAAGGTTTTTCTAAATAACTGTCGAACTTATGTCAAGTACGGGCAGAAAATTATAATTATTGATTAAGCTTATTAGCTTAAATAAATATCTCAGGTGGAATGGAGTGGCATCATGATCGAATTTCAACGCGTCTCCATGGCCTATCCAAATGGCGTAACTGCGTTGAAGAGTATCAATTTGTCAGTTGAGCAAGGTGAATTTGTTTTTCTGGTGGGAGAGAGCGGGGCTGGCAAGTCTACGCTAATCCGTCTTTTATGCCGTGAGCTTCTGCCTACAGAGGGCAGTATTAGAGTACAGGGGCGGGACATTGCCCGACTGAAGCGACGGGAAGTACCGTTTTTTCGCCGCAACATTGGCGTGGTTTTTCAGGATTTCCGCTTGCTGGAAAACCGCACTGTTTATGAAAACGTGGCTTTTGCTATGCAGGTAGTGGGGGCGACGGGAAGAGATATTCGCAGGAGAGTGCCGGATGCTCTGCAGTTGGTTGGTTTGGCAGCAAAAGCGAAGATGAAACCGCTGGAACTGTCAGGCGGAGAACAACAGCGGGTCTGTTTGGCGCGCGCTATTGTCAATCAGCCTTCGTTAATTATTGCCGATGAACCTACCGGGAATTTGGATCCCAGAACCTCAATGGGGATTATGGATGCTCTGAAATCCATCAATATTCGTGGCACAACCGTCATTATGGCTTCGCATGATAAAGAGATTGTGGACGCAATGCGACAGCGGGTGCTCGTGCTGGACGGTGGGAAAGTGGTTCGTGACGAACGAAGGGGAGTTTACTGCCAACATGCTAATTAGAAATTGGCTGCACTACATAAGAGAAGCATTTAGCAGTGTCTACCGCAACGGCTGGATGAGCTTTGCCTCCATTGGTGTTGTGGCTGTCACTTTATTTATCCTGGGCAGTTTTATCTTGCTGAACATTAACGTGGAGTATATTGCCGAGGATGTTAAACAACAGGTGGAGATTGTCGCTTTTGTTGAGGAGTCGCTGGCGGCTGATGAAGTGGACTTGCTCCGTGTCTCCCTAATTCGCATGGAAAAAGTGGAAGAAGTTCGTTTCGTTTCTCGCGAAGATGCGCTGGAGCGCTTGAAAGAAGAGTTTGGTCCGTTGGTAGAAGGGTTTGAAGGGAGAGAGCGCAATCCGCTGCGCGATTCGTTTGAAATTCGTGCCATTATCCCGGAAGACATCCCGGCTTTGGCTAAAGAGGTGGCTGAATTGCCCGGCATTGCCAGAGTAGATTACGGCAGGGGCGTAGTCGAGCAACTCTTTAGCATTACAGGCGTAGTAAGGTTGATTGGCATAGCCTTCATGATTGGGCTGGCACTGACGGCAATGTTTTTAATCGCCAATACGATTAAGCTTACAGTAAACGCCCGCGCCAAAGAGATTATGATAATGAAATACGTGGGTGCCACTGAGTGGTTTGTACGTTGGCCGTTCTTGATCGAGGGTGTACTGCTTGGTTTTTTTGGTGCGCTGCTGCCCACAGTTCTTTTGATGCTTGTCTACAGTGAGGCTGTGGCCTGGACAAGCTTAAATCTGCATTTTTTGCCTCTTGTCTCACCCGGTATGGTTATTATGGAACTGGCTCAGCTTTTACTCGTACTTGGCACTGTTATCGGCGGAATTGGCAGTCTTGTCTCCATGCGGCGGTTCTTAAAAGTTTAAAGTTTGGGAGTGATGGCTTTGTCTAAATGGAGAAAGGGAATAATTTTAATGATGGCGGCTTTTTTGCTGTTTAACAGTATCTTGCCCGTTTTTGCCAATCAGATCACTGAAAGACAGGAAGAACTAGGCTCGGTACGTGCCGATATCAATCAGCGGAGGAAAGAGCTCCAGCAAAACAGAGCTGAACAGGACAAGGTGCTGTCGGAAATTCGTCAGTTGGAGTCGGAAATAAAGGCAACTCAGCGGGAGATCACCTCGCTTGCCGATAGAATCAGTACAACGGAAAACAGGATTGCTGAAAATGAGGTAAACCTGACGGAAGCGGAAATACAGATCAAAGAAATGGAGGGCCTGCTGGCCACTCGTTTGCGTGCCATCCATGAAAATGGCAGTATTAGTTATCTGGAAGTCCTCTTTAGCAGCGCCTCTTTTGCCGAGTTCCTAAGCCGGTTTAATGATTTGCAGTTAATTATTGCCGAAGACAGAGTGCTTTTAACTGAATTTCAGTCGGAGCGGGAACGGATTGCGGGAATAAAGGTTGCTTTGGAGGAAAAGCGTCTGGAATTGCATGTCATGCGTGAGCAAAATATTGCAGAAATCAGTAATTTGGAGAAAAAACAGGCGGAGCAACAACAATTGCAGGCCGCGCTTGACGCAGAGCATGAGGAAATGGAAAAAGTTGTTCGTCAGATGGAGCAGGAAGCCAGCCAGATTGAAAGAATTATTAGACAGATGCAGGCAGCACAGCGCCGCTCCAGGCAAACAAGGACTGCTTATCGCGGTTCCGGGCAAATGGCTTGGCCGGTACCGGAGTTTGGCCCCGCATGGATCACTTCGCGTTTCGGCTTCCGTGTCAATCCGTTTAGCGGAGCTCCGGGTGCTTGGCATGGCGGAGTAGATATCGGTATTCCGCATTCACGTTTCCCCCGTAACAGAAACGGCGAGCCGGTGCACGCGGTAGCTGCCGATGCGGGCGTTGCCCATATTTTCCCGATGAGGGGCGGTTACGGAAACATGGTGATTATTGACCATGGAGATGGGATCGCTACCCTCTACGCTCATCTAGATAGTATTCTGGTGGGAAATCAAGTCAGTGTCTCGCGCGGACAGGCAATAGGTGTAGTAGGCACTACCGGTTTGTCTACCGGTCCGCATCTTCACTTTGAGGTGCATGTTAACGGCAGTCGGGTAGAACCGTTAGCTTTTATCAGATAGCTGGCTATTGCAAAGGAGCTAAGAATTACCTGCTAAGCTGAATAGCCCTCTCCCACTGGGAGAGGGCAGGGTGAGGGATATTTTCGTCCCTTTTATCAGCATGTGCATCATTTAACCCTTTCCTCCCTAAAGGATGGAGAGGGTATTTTGTTTTCGCCCTCGCCCTCGCCCTCGCCCTAACCCTCACCCTAACCCTCTCCCAGAGGGAGAGGGGATTTGTGAAGGAAGGGAGAGGGGAATTGTAGAGAGGGTGAGGGGAATTAACGTGCCCTCGCCCCCCTTAGGGGGGAGAGGGTTAGGGT
>Ga0208491_10066_pt1 | contig 37319 bp, 34 predicted proteins | sample SubbioCSW11_NovA_FD_184819 | JGI IMG/M metagenome (GOLD analysis project Ga0208491, IMG submission 184819) | Serpentinite rock and fluid subsurface biosphere microbial communities from McLaughlin Reserve, California, USA - CR11_CSW11_NovA (SPAdes) | ecosystem: Environmental > Terrestrial > Deep...
CCCCGGCGCTTTGCGCCACCCCTCCACAGGAGGGGAATCGTTTTGATATAATTTCCTGGTATAAAAGGAAGCTACGCGTTTCATCCAATCGGGTTTCAAACCCGCCCGAAAAGGCTGCCACCCCTAAGCACCTGTCATTCGGCAAACAAACACATTTTCCCCGCCGGCAGGCTGTTAATTTTTGTCAATATTTCCTGGGAAATGTCAGCGCACCACCAAATTCAACAGTTTATCGGGAACAATGATGGCTTTAAGCAGCTGCTGACCTGCCATTGCCTGGGTAACCTTTTCGTCAGCCAAGGCTCGCTCCTGCATTGCCGTCGCGTCGAGTCCTGCCGGAATGATCAGCCTGCCTCGTACTTTGCCGTTTATCTGCACAACAATTTCCACATTTTCCGCCCGCAAAATTTGCGCGTCATACTCCGGCCATGCCTGCAGATGCACACTTTCTTCTTTCCCCAGCCTGGCCCACATTTCCTCTGCTAAGTGGGGGGCAAAAGGCGCCAGAATTAAAGTCAGCATTTCCAGCACTTCCGCCAACACAGCTCTGTCGATATCGGCTTCCTTTTCGTTAAGATAGACATACGCCGCATTTACAGCTTCCATCACCGCGGAAATTGCCGTATTAAAGTTAAAGCGTAGCTCTATATCATCAGTAACTTTTTTCAGTGCCAGATGGAAGGCACGGCGAAGCGCCAACGCTGACTCAGCGGGAGCGGCAGATGCCACGTTTTCTGACCGCACGATCTCGGCGTAGCCATCGACCAGCCGCCAGACGCGCTTCAAAAAGCGATAGCATCCTTCCACTCCTCGCTCATTCCAGTCCAAATCCTTTTCCGGCGGCGCGGCAAAGAGAATAAACAGGCGGCCTGTGTCGGCACCATATTTTTTGATTATTTCATCGGGACTTACTACATTGCCTTTTGATTTGGACATTTTCGCGCCGTCTTTATTAACCATCCCTTGAGCCAGCAAACGGGAAAAAGGCTCCACCGCCTGAGTCAGGCCGGCATCATGGAGCACCTTTGTAAAGAAACGGGCATAGAGCAAATGTAAAATGGCGTGTTCAATCCCGCCGATATACTGGTCGACCGGCATCCAGGCATCGCTTTTCTCCCGCGCAAAGGCTTGCTCCGCATTTTTTGGATCTGTGTAGCGGAAAAAATACCAGGACGAGCAGATAAATGTATCCATCGTATCAGTTTCCCGCCGCGCATCAGCGCCGCAGAGCGGACATTCAACGTGTAAAAAAGCGGCATGCTGCTCAAGCGGTGACCGTCCGCCGGCTTTAAAGACGACATCCTCCGGCAGCAGCACCGGCAAATCCTTCTCCGGCACCGGCACTGTACCACAGCTTTCACAGTAAATAATAGGAATTGGGGCACCCCAATAACGCTGCCGGGAAATCAGCCAGTCCCGCAGGCGATAGCTTGTTTTGCCCTCGCCCCAGCCCTTTTCTTTTAAGTAGGCAGTAATTGCTTGTCCGCCTTCTCCGCTAGCCATGCCGGTAAAGTGAGCGGAATTAACTAACACGCCTTGAGCAAGATAAGCTTCCGTCATTTCCGCCGCATTAAGGTCATCATCCAGCGGAGAAATAACAACCCGGATAGGTAAATTATATTTTTTAGCAAATTCAAAGTCGCGCCCGTCATGAGCCGGCACCCCCATCACCGCGCCGGTGCCATAACCCATCAGAACGTAATTGCCAACTAAAATCGGCACTTCCTCGCCGGTTACCGGATTTAGGCAATAAGCGCCGGTGAAAACACCTTCTTTGACCATCTCTGTGGAGGAGCGGGCCACCTCAGTCAGCTTTCTTGTTCGCGCCACCAAGTCACGCACGGCAGCTTCCTGCTCCGCCCCGCCAATAAGCTCGTCAAGTAACGGATGTTCCGCCGCCAGCACGAGATATGTGACGCCATAAAGCGTATCGGGGCGGGTCGTAAATACCGGCAACTCGAAAGTTTTGCCCTTGACCGGGAAACGGATCTCCGCCCCCTCACTTTTGCCGATCCAGTTTTCCTGCATGACCCGCACCCGTTCGGGCCAACCCGAAAGCAGGCGCAAATCAGCTAGTAATCGCTCGGCATAATCCGTTATCTTTAAAAACCACTGCTCTAGATCTTTGACTGCCACAATTTCGCCGCAGCGCCAGCAGCCGCCTTCTTCCACCTGTTCGTTGGCCAACACTGTGGCGCATTGCGGACACCAGTTTACCGCCGCCTTTTTCTTATATGCCAGATTGCGCTGGTAAAAAAAGAGAAAGAGCCACTGTGTCCACTTATAATAGTCCGGAGCGCAGGTAGTCACTTCCCGCTCCCAGTCATAGCTAATCCCCAGTGCCTTCTGCTGTTTTTTCATCGCCGCAATGTTTTCGTAGGTCCACTTGGCCGGATGAACCTGATGCTCAATGGCCGCGTTTTCCGCCGGCAACCCAAAGGCATCCCAGCCCATGGGATGTAAGACATCATAGCCCCGCATCGTCAAAAATCTAGCCAACACATCACCGATGGAGTAGACACGCATATGGCCCATATGCAATTTGCCGGAGGGATAAGGGAACATCTCCAGCAAGTAATACTTTTTTGCTCCGCCTTCAACCGTTTTATAAAAACCATGTTCTTCCCAGTATTTCTGCCATTTCGGCTCAATAACTGCCGGATTATAATCCACTTTCCTGCCTCCCATACAGATAAAATCTTTTTTCATTATATCCGATTTACAGCAAAAAGGAAATCGTACGCAGCTTATCTGCGATCAATCAATAGTCAATTTGGTATAATCTTAATAAAAAATAAAAGATTAATCGCGATGATTCATTTGCAATTATCTGGCAGGTTTTTCCTGAGAGATGAGGAACTAAAATTTTAAGAAAAGTGGAGGTGAAAAAATTGATTCTAAAAAAGTTAAGCATCTTCCTCCTGATTTTAACAACCTTTACAATCCTCACAACAGGCTGCGGCAGGAGCGCCCCGGCGCAGCCGCCTGCACAAAACGGTCCGTCGCCGGACGTGGCGGCCGCATTAGTGGAGGGTCGTTGCGCCCGCTGCCATACACTCGATAAAGTATACCGCGAGCGGAACGCCCAGCTTTGGCCTGGGATTGTCACCAGGATGGTTAACATGTCTCCAGGGCTGCTGACAGACGATGAGTATAACTTGGTGGTCGAATACCTGCAAGAAAACTACGGAAAATAGAGAATTGTGCAGACTAACCCTCACCCTAGCCCTCTCCCAGAGGGAGAGGGGAGTTTGTTGAGCAGGAGAGGGGGTTGCGGCGGCCATTCTCAGACTAGCAAAGCAGAAAATTTCTTGCAGAAAAAAACTTCATGGGGTGACTTGCATCACAGCAAAGTGATTGGCAAATTGTTAAACTGGACTCAACTCCAAAATATACGAGTGAGAGGTGTTTTAATTGAGTATGTTCTGTAACCAGTGTGAACAAACTGCCAAAGGAGTCGGCTGTACCACCCATGGTGTTTGCGGCAAAGATGCTGATGTGGCAGCGCTGCAGGATCTTTTGCTCCATGCTCTGATGGGCCTGTCCATCTACGCAGACGAAGCGCGCAAAAACGGCATTACAGACGAACCTGCCAACCGCTTTACAGCAAAAGCCATCTTCTCCACGCTCACCAATGTGGACTTTGACCCGGAGAAATTCCAGCAACGCATCAGCGAAACGGTATCGCTCCGCAAACAGCTAAAAGCAAAAGTCGGCAATCTTGCTTTTGAGCATCCTGCAGCAAACTTTACTCCTGCAACAGACATCCCCGGTCTGGTAGAGCAAGGCAAAAAAGTAGGGCTGCTTGCTGACGAGGAAACGGACGCCGACATCCGCTCGTTGCAGCAAATTCTCCGCTTCGGCGTAAAAGGCGTGGCTGCTTATGCTGATCACGCCGCAGTGCTTGGTCAGGAGGATGATAAAGTTTACGCATATCTGCATGAAGCTCTCATCGCCCTGACAAGAAATGACCTGGGGATAAACGACTTGCTTGGCCTAGTCTTAAAGTGCGGCGAAATGAACTTGCGTGCCATGGAATTGCTCGATGCCGGCAACACCGGCACATACGGCCACCCCGTACCGACTGAAGTGCCGCTGGGACATCTTGCGGGCAAAGCCATCCTCATCTCAGGCCATGACTTAAAAGATCTGGATGAACTGCTGAAACAGACGGCAGGCAAAAATATCAACGTCTATACCCATGGTGAAATGCTGCCCACCCACGGCTACCCTGAACTGAAAAAATATCAGCATTTCTATGGACATTATGGCACTGCCTGGCAGAATCAGCAGAAAGAGTTTGCTAACTTCCCGGGTGCGATTCTGATGACGACCAACTGCCTGCAAAAACCACAAGGCAGCTACCTGGACTATATCTTCACCACCGGAAATGTCGGCTGGCCGGGCGCCAAGCATGTGGACAATTATGATTTCACCCCGGTGATAGAAAAAGCGTTGGCAATGCAGGGTTTCCCCACAGACGAAGTGGGTGACGGCGTGCTGGTAGGCTTTGGACGAAACACTGTGCTGGGTGTGGCACCAAAAGTAATTGACGCGGTAAAAAGCGGCGACATCAAGCACTTCTTTTTGGTAGGCGGCTGCGACGGCGCTAAACCGGGTCGCAGTTACTACAGCGATTTTGTGGAGAAGGCTCCCAAAGACACGGTGATCCTGACACTGGCCTGTGGCAAGTTCCGCTTCTTTGACAAGAAGTTGGGCGATATCGGCGGCATTCCCAGGCTGTTGGATGTGGGCCAGTGCAACGACTCTTATTCTGCCATCCAAATAGCTCTTGCCCTGGCTAACGCCTTTGAATGCGACGTCAATGAACTCCCCCTGACACTCGTTCTTTCCTGGTATGAGCAGAAGGCGGTGGCAATTTTACTGACACTCCTCCACCTAGGACTGAAAGACATCTATATCGGACCCAGCCTGCCAGCCTTTATTAGCCCCAATGTACTGAACGTGCTGGTGGAAAAATTCAACCTTCATCCCATCTCCACCCCGGAAAATGACCTTGCGCAAATCTTAGGCTAAACAGCTATACTGAAAACTCCCTTTCCCACCCCCCATTATATCCCCTCTCCCTCTGGGAGAGGGGATATAATAAAATGGGACAAGGGGACAGGTGATTTGTCCCAGATTGCAAACATTAACTGCAAACATTAACTGATTGAGAAGATTTAAATAACTGGACTACCTAACTATCTACTCTCCAGATTTGTTGTGTTCACATCAGCGCTGTGGTAGAATCGGTGACAAGTGACGCTTATCCCTCCTTTGACGAATTGCCTCGGCTACTCCTCCCAACGCCATGGTTATGGCAGCAGGGAATTATACTTTTTTTGACTTTGTCCGAGTCGGGGTACCCCTGCAGATTTTCATTGCTCTGATTACAGTATTCATTCTGACTCTGTTTTTTCCTTTTTAACACAAAGAGTAACTATTCATTCAGCATCAGGCTGAGCGGGCTAAACTCTGCTCCGCCCCTAAAAACCGTGAACTTTCACGGTTTTTTCGTAAGCTACGGTGTTTTTGGGACAAATCACCTGTCCCCTTGTCCCATTCCCCTCTCCCTCACAAAAAAAGGGACGTAACGAAACTTTAGTTTCGCTACGTCCCTTTTTTTGTGCTACTTTATGAGAGAAAAAACTTTGCGCTCTTGCCTTACCAGGTAGCCGTCAATGGTGCGCTGAATTTTTCTGCCGCCTGTCCGTGGACTTTCAACTTCCAGGAGCGCAGGTCAAGTGCCGCTAAAAGTTTTTCCGCCGCCCGTACCGGGTCAGTCTCCCAGATAAAATGGCCGCCGAAAACATCATGCGCAATCTGCAGAAGGATTCCATTGACCAAGTCGCTGCCAAGCACAGGCGGGATAACACCTACATGAACAGGCAAGCCCATGGCCACATTCCAGGAACCGATCGAGAGGGATTTCTCCGTCATCGCCTCCGGTGCGCTGGCCACAAAAGGAATTTTAGGCAGATCGACACCTAAGTCGTCAGCTATGGCAGTCGCCAAGTCGGCTGCCCTGGTGTTGTCCACACAAGAACCCATGTGGAAAACGAGCGGCAAGCCGCCTTGCAGCTTTCCTTCATTTGCCTGCTCCAGACGCCGAATGAAAGATTTAAGACCTTCTCCCGCATAACTATCAACCGCATCGGGAGCAAGCAGGCCCAGCTTAGCATAGGCGCCGGCGGCACAGCCGGTGGCCAACAGCAAGACGTTTTCTTTTGCAAGTGCTTTGGCAATCGTCAGATAGTTATTATCCTGTGTCGTCTTTAAATTATTGCAGCCGGCAAACAGCGCTACGCCCCGCAGCTCACCACTCTTTAGCGCCTCGGTCAACACTCTGACGGGAAGATCCGGATTTATAGCGGCAAATAACTCGTAGAGTGCCTCCAGACTAAACCCTGCCACAACCTGTTTCTTTACTGACGGGATAAAGCAAGGCGAGCCTACTCTTTCCCGATAAGAGGCAATAGCCAGGCGAATAACTTCCTTAGCCTTTTCCAACGCCTGCTCCGTGGTGAAATCCACAAAATGCGAACCGGGAATGCGCGCGTTCTGGGAAGTTGTGACAATCTTCGTTTTAAAACACTCCGCTACCGCCTGGATACTAGGCATTATGCATTGCACGTCTACCACCATTACATCAAGCGCCCCCGTCATGATGGGCAACTCTTGCGACATAAAGTTGGTTGCAAGCGGTACCCCCTGGCGCATCAGAACCTCATTGCCTGTACAGCAAACACCCATGAGCTGGATGCCCGCAGCACCTGCATCTCGCGCCTCTTCATCCAAATCGCGCGCTGCCATCACAATCAATTCCGACAAGAGGGGGTTGTGGCCATGGACGGCTATATTAACCTTCTGCTCGTCTATCACGCCTAAGTTTGCCTCGGTGTAAATCGGAGCTGGAACACCAAAGAGGATATCAGATAGGTCAGTACCCACATGCATGCCTGCAAAATCAGCCAAGGCCGCCTCCAGCGTCTTAAAGATAAGGCTGACCGGGTCGGCATCCATCCCCAGATGGGTTTGGCTCATAGCCGTGGCGACTGTGTCGAAAATACTTGTGGGCAAAATATCTGTTTCCTGAAATATCCTGAACCTGCCGGCGGTAACCGTTTTCTCCACCCACTGCAGGTGGCCGTCCGCCAGGCGGCTGTACTCAGCTAAACAAAGAGCTACCAGCTCGCGCAGGATATCCATGTCGTCCCGCCCGACGGTGGTGATGCCCATTCTTGTAGCCACAGCCTTCAGTTTTTGCGGACTGGCAATGCCGTAGTCTTTACCGGCGCGCCCTTCAACCACAGCCTTTAAGGTGAGCAGGATGTGCTTTGCGTGGTCTGAATGGGCCGCCGTGCCGCCCAGTACGGAACGAAGCAGGTTGCGCGCTACAATGGTATAAGCTGTTGCACCACAGACCCCTTTAGGAGCCGAAGAAGTAATCTGACACGGGCCCTGGATACAGATGCGGCAGCAAATTCCGGAATCTCCGTAACGACATTGCGGCTGTTGCGCCAAGTAACGTTGATAAGCAGTATCAACAGGCATAACTGTGGCCAGCATGGCTGTAACGGCAGGATCCGCGCTTCTGCGCCGATCTTCTGCAATACTGGCAGCCATGTCCACTCCTTCGCGGTGCAGCTCGCCCGCAAAATGCAGTACGGTATCTTTTAACTCCCTGTCCATTTTCATGCTGCCGGTGCAGGGATAGTTGTGCCATCTATTGCCAACTACTTCATGCAACTTCTCATCATCAGGCACGCCCGCCAAGTTATGCGCCACAAAGTAGGCAGCCCCGCAGGGGGAACTCTGCACAACCCTGGCTTCCTGGATCACCCCGTCCATCTTCCTGATAGCAAACAAGGGGAAGCCTATGCGAAAATGGCGGATAAACTTGTTAACTTCCGGATGAGCCTCGTTCTCCCGCAGGGCACAAAAAGGTTTGGGAAAGATGATTTCCAAGTCTGTCCCCTTAGCCTTCTGTTCCACCTGCCTGCGGGCACCACCCTGCAGCCAGAGCGGATCCTCCAGCGGCACAACCAGCGCCTTCACCCCCGCCTGGAGACAAAGCTCCGGCAGGGAGAGAAGGATGTCCTGATGCAAGTTAATGGCCAGCACAGTATGCACACCACTAAATTGCGAGGCGGGCGGCAGGTACTGAAGCGGGTCATCTTCCAACATGACCGGCAGGTTATCAGGCTGCTCCCAAACAACGGCGATATCACGGGAATAGTTCAAATCGTACTGACGACGACACTCAGTGCAGTCTGTACATCCGGTGCAGAACTTTTCCACATCGCGCAAATGACTGAGAACTTTTAAGCCGAAGGCTCCACTATACAAAAATGCTATTTTCACTTTGGCTGCCCCCTTAGAGATTACCAAGCAGACTATGCAACATTCTCCCGACGCTTTTTCAGCTCGTTTAGGTACTTAGGCAGGTCGCCCGCTTCCCTTGGTCCCACAAGAATTTCCCAATCAGGCAGTTCTTCTTCCAAATCGCCTTTGATGCGAGCGACATAGCCGGGAAGAACCAACTGCTTGTGTGTCACTTTATCGGCCAAAGCCTGCTTTTTAACCATTTCCGCAATTGTTTCCGGGCCGAAGGTACCTGTTGACCAAGCCGCCAGTACACACAAGCCGCCGGTATCTTGACAAAGCAGGAAGACAGGCAGTTTGCTGTTTTCCGCTTCGCCGGCGACAGCGTAATATGTCAGGGCAAAATTGGTAGTGACAAGCACTGCGGCGCTCTCGTCAGCCTCGTTAAAACCGTAGACTTTGCTCTCTACAGTGGGCGGCACGCGCGGGTCGGTATAAATATCCTGACGCACCGTCAGCAAGGCCTGGAAATTTTCAGTGGAGATATCATCCAGGACAATAACGCCGGCGTATTTAGCTACGCCTGCGATAGCCAATAGCATCTGCTGTTCTTTATCAGCTGTTACTCTGGCAGCGAGGAACAAGGTCGGGAAGCCAAAAGGTCTGAATTTGTGGAGCAGGGCGGCACGATGGATCACCGTCTGATCGAGCACAAGCTCGGCCAGGCTGCTGGAACCGGGGTCGAGTACCAGGTTTTCCAGACCGGCATCCTTCAGCTTGCCGACCAAATCTGCCAGATTAGCCAAGCCGTCAGCGCTGGCGCAGACGGCCGCACTTTTAGCCAAGTGAGGAACAACTTGCGCATAATTGGCGTCAGTAACACAAACCAACGGGTTTCTTGACTTGCTTGCCTCATAAGCCGGCAACAAAACATCAGGCTCTGCCGCCAGCAGAATCAGACCGGCATCAGTCTCGGCCATTACCTTTTGCACCAGTTGCAGATATTTTCCGCTGTCGGCGCTGGTATGGCTTAGAGCGACTAAATCGAAGCGGGAAATCTTGTCCAAGCGTTCAAACTGCCAGCCAATCTTGGCAATTTTAGCAGAGCAAGATGCCTCCTCTTCCCCGTCCGCAATCAACAGTGCCATGCCGGGAGCACGGAAAAATGTCTTCTGGTGACGAAACATGACTTCCTCTTCACCGATAGCCACTTGCCGGGCACCTTGGCCGATAAAAACCTGCCTGATTGGCGGCTGCAGCATATCTTCCAGCTGCAGCCGCGCCTCGGCGGAAAGGTAAGTGCACTTATCGAGCGTGATTCCGGCATTGGCCAATTTCATCGCAAAAGCGAAACAGGTGGCCAAACCGCATTCCTTACAATTTTTTTTGCCGTTTTCCGGCAACATTTTCTGAATGTCTGAAGCTTTGACAGGCATAAAAATCCTCCTTTACGGCAACCTTAGAGGCGCCCGGCATTCTGCATAAATTCAGTCAATTCATCCACATTCTGGACATCCTTCTCTGTCGCAATTTTGGCAAGCAGCTCTTCAGACACACTTTCCCGCGCCAGTTCTTTGAGAGTGGAAGTCATCCAGGCTACGCGGTTAAAACCGCCGTCAGCAATCAGAAACTTGGGAGAGGTAAGGTACTGGACGCCGATGCCAAGATACCCTTCGTTCTGTTTGCCGCCGCTTGACATGCCGGCCAAGGTGGAAAACGGATCACCGATTACGGTTGAGCCCACAAAATCTCTGGAAACTATTCCAAAGCCGTCCACTTCCGGGATATAGAAGACAATTGCTTCAAAGCAACCACATGATGTGTGCGGGAAAGAGAGGGCGCTGTGCAAGCTGAACTGCGTAGTTTCACCCATGGAACGCTCGGCTACCACTTCGTTGACGTTATCATAACCGATGCCTTCTTCATCAATAAGATTGCCTTTGGGGATAGCAAACTGCGCGCCTTCCGGATCTACCTTGGTAGCCGCCCGGCCGTCAAACCAGTTGATAGCACCGCAGAGAGAAATGCGCTCCGGGGTGATGATGCAGACATGGGTAGGGGCAAAACTCTGGCAGAGCACGCAGCCGTAAAATTCTTCTACGTCTTCTTCGCGCAAGCCTTTGACTTTGGCATCCCTTTCCTTGTAGACTTTTAACGCCTCAGTCAGTAGTTCCTGCACCTTAGCAGGGTCGGTGACAAATTCAATCGACATTTTCTCGATAACCGGCAGTTCAGCCGTAAATAGGTCAATTAAAATCCGTCCGATCTCTTCCAGGGAATTTAATCCTTTTTTGAAGGCATTTTTGTGAATTCTAATCCAGATGTCATAGCGCTGCGCCATATGAAAGACGCCTTCAATATAGTTGATATACTGATGGACACGCCTTTCCAACACGGCTTCCAAATCCTTTTCCAGCACTTCACCCGCCACGTCTACCTTGATAAAGATGGGGTTGGAAGAGCCTTCCGGCAAGTCCTTGATATCCGGGCCGGTGACAAAAATTTTATCGTGCTCTACCTCATCTAACCCCTTAACAGTCACCAGTTCACCTTTATGACTAACATCAGGACCACCAAACTCCACATAAAAATCGCTCTTTCTGATTCTCTCTCCCTCATACTGAGGACCTACGTCTGCTGAATACATATTCTATTCCTCCCGCTTGTTTAATATTTTCTACTTGTTCAAAGCTCGTGCTTACGCAGTTCCCAATTCACCGATTACGCCTTCCAAATACCCGCGCCATTTCTCCGTTTTGGTAATTATCGGCACCGCAAAATCAGCATTCGGGTGGCTGCGGCGGCAGATGGCAAATGTTTTCAGGTGCGGCGCGAAATGCTTGAGCGTGGACAAACCGCGCTCCGCCAGGTCGCACCTAACTCCGGTAAACAAAACCAAATCATGGAATCCTTTGCCGCGAACACCCATCCAGTTCTTATCTTTTAGAAAGTGAACTATTTCGATAATGTCATAAGTCGAATCAGGCAGAACTCCCAACTCCATCATCTTTTTCTTAACATGGGCCGTAGCGCAGATAGGAATATTGCGAGATTTGGCAATATCCAAAGCAAAGTCAATTAGCAGCTTATCGCCTACAGGAGAATCGATAACTTCTGCACCAAAAACGTAGAGCGGGTTTGTAGCCTTGTCGATTATGCTTGCCGCCTCTGCCGGTTCAGACACCACCTTGGCCGCTTTAGTGCCGGTCAGGATGTTAACCTTGTAATAAGGCATGGTCATTAACTCAGATGCCACTTAAATCCCCCCTGTTTCAATTATTTAATGGTTGCCTCGATGGGAACTTTAGTCTCATAAGTGCCGATAATAGTCGGCAAAGAAAGAACTGTCTTAGGCTTCCAGCCTACTTCTTTCAGATAGGCGATTACTTCCCGTTTATAGACGATAGGAATCTCCTTTTCTGTCCGAACGAAGTTTTGCAAATCATCAGGCAGACCGCCAATAACCTGCTTGTAAGCAGAAATATAGCTGTTTAGCTTAATAGCGCGGCCGGGAGGCGTGTCGTTGCGACGGAAACACTGTTTAATGATGGTGACCAGCGCTCTTTCTTTCGTCTCTGTCACGAGCATCATGTGTTCCGGCGTAGGCTCTTCTGTGTTTACCACCTGTTTGGTACGGCCATCGATGACATTCCAGTCGCCGGCTTCCTTCTTACTCATGAAAAGACGGCGATATTTGGAGCCATGAGGACCGAGCACTACAGGAATGCCCCAACGCACTGCTCCGGTACCAATTGACAGCGCCTTTTGGGAATAAGGACCCCATACAACGCCGCAGGCGCCGACCCTGTTTAAAATATAGTCGGCCATCAGCTCAAAGTTGGCACGGTTTGGCAGTGTGGCAAAGATGTTGGCGATTTTAATCGCCGCGCCCACCACATGAGCGTTGGAAACACAGGAGCCGACGTTTACAATACAACCGGCGTCAAACTCAGGAATATATTTTTCGTAGATAGTTTTACCGTCCTCATCTTTGCGCATGGACGCAGCCATAGCCGCACAGCCGGAGAGAGTAACGATATATTTGCGCCGAGCCAATTCTTCAGCCAACCAAGCCACGTCATCGATGTCGCCGGGGAAGTTGGAGCAGCCGGCAAACAGGACTACGCCGGGGATAGTACCAAGAACGATAGGAGAGCCAACCTTCCGAATTTCCACATCATGAATCGGACCGCGGCCGGCACGTATCTTATAAGTGTCCGAAGCTGCAGCAGCCTGCATAACTTTTTGGATGGGGATATCATTGACACACGCCTCTTCACATTTAGCGCAGCCGATGCAGCGCAGAAAAACGCTGCCTAACTTAGCGAAATCGCCCTGCCTGGCCTGATTAATGGCTACGTTGATCGGCAAAAGGTTCGGACAAGCCCGGTTGCAAGCCTCACAAGTGCCGCGGCATTTAGCTGAGACAAGCGCCGCTTCTTCCTGAGTCATGATCTTCTTTCTCTCCTGGCGGACAGGCGCCAGCGCCAGCGCGGCCCGCACAATCACTTCAGCCGCCTTTTCCGAATCCAGTATCAGAAACTGCTTTTGGTTCTCAAGCATGTCCTGAAGTATTTCATCCGCCGTCTTTGCCGAGGCTTCTTCCAGTCCGTAACAAATTTTATCCGAGCAGGCAACCATCGCTGCACCCGCTTCGCTGGCCATCTGCGGAATGTCGGTAACGACGCACTGTTCATCGGTTACCACCACGTCAGCCAAACCTGCTTTCAGGAAAAAGCGCTGGCGGGAAAGAGGACCGATAACTTTGGCGCCGCTGTCATAACGGGTCATATCAAGCGCCGTACAGCAAAGCCCCGCAACCTCAACTTTATCATAGAGGTCATGCTGACGCAGATAGTCAACAATCGCATTCGCGGTGACTGCGTTATGACCTACTACTACAATGGTAGGCTTCTTGACATCTATGGCACCCCAACCCAAATCAACCAGAGCCGTATCAGCGATTGATGTGGGCAGGCCGTAGCCGACTATTTGAGCTATGTCAGCCGCTTCCAGCGCCACATGGTCGAGCATGCCGGCGTGAAACGCCTTTGACTCAAAATCGCGATAGCTGCCTTCCTGACCCATATGGGTAGCCGAGACTAAATGAATCATTTCCCGCTCCACATATTCAATGGCTTTGCGCAGATCGCCGAGATTTTCAGGCTTCAAACCCATTACCGTTCTAATAATCGGCGCCTCTACGTTCACTTGACTGCCTAAGTCGATTTTGAAATCTTCGCCGTATTTTTCAATCAAGTGCTCAATCATATGCCGGCCGTGGGCGCCATGAGCAGCTGTGCCCATCAGGGAACAGATGAGAATCCACCTGGCCTGCTGCGCGGCAATATCAATGCCGCATGCGCCTTTCTTATCTCCCGTCAGGTCACACTTGCCAAAAGTACAGAGACAGCACAGGTCGCAAAACGGGGCGTAAAAAGGCTCATAAGTGTCCAAAAGACGGAAATCCCAATTGCGCAGATCTGTCAGTGAAGGCATGGGCGTAGGGCCCACGGGCTCCCACTCATCGTCTGCTCTAATAATTCTTCTAATTTCTTCTTCCCTCAATTTCCCTTTGCTCATTTTCTTTCCTCCCTCTTCTAAGGTTTTAGCTCATCATCGCCTTGACGCGTTGCAAGCTTTCCGGATGGCGTAAAGTCACAATGTCGGCACCAGCCAGTAACAGGGAAAAGGCGGTGGCCGCCTCCCAAACTATTCCTTTGCCGGCGTCCTGGATAGCTTCTTTCGTTTTCCATGCCTCTTTTCCTACCCTGGCAATCAATGGAGACTGCAGAGTTTTATCGTCGTGCACGACGGCGGAGAGACGAATGCGCTCCATGGTTGAGTACGCATACTCAAGGCCATAACCGGCGGCACAAGTCAGCGGGTCGATAACCACCCTATCCAGCGGGAAATACTTGCCCAGCCTGATATTCAGGTCTTTAGCCAGATTGATATCCATGGGAATCTGAGCAATGATGGCATGGCCATGTTCCAGTGCCGCCGAAGCTATCTCTTGATGATTCTCCTTTAATACCGGCCCAATCAGCAGATTCAGACCGCTGCACACCTCTGCCACAACCGGCAAAACGGCAGCGTCTTTCTCCTTCTCTCCCAAACCAAAAACAACCACCGGCACATTTACTGCCTCTGCCACTCTCTTTACACCGGCGGCAATTTCTGCGGCAGGCACATCTTTTTCCATACTGTTTAAAGTAAGAAAGATTAAATCAGCACCAAAGACTTCCGCACTCTTTTTAGCCCACGCCTCAGGAGAAGATTTGACGTCGGCATAAAACTCCTGCAGCCAGGGAGTCCAGTCTGTCGGCTCACTGTCAGACACTTCCAGCGCAAATTTGAGTTGCCCTGTTTTCCCTTCAAAAGAATGGAAGGGAAGTGTGTTTTGTCCACCCGCAACGCTCTTCTTCCCTTCCGAGCCTAACACCAATTCTTTAATCTCACCCGTGTATTTCTCCAGAAAACTCTCTAACATTTTCCCGCCTCCCCCGAAATTTTAGATTTCCAGCCAGGCCGGAGAATACAATTCTCGTCCCATAACAACCCTGGCTGTTTTATAATAATTCCTCTCTGTTTGCGACATGGCTGACATGTCGAGGTCTTGCCCGTCCATTACTTTCAGGATAATATCTATAATTTCTTGCTCTTTCCCCGCATTAAGGGCAACTAGTTCTTTATCGAAGCTGTCCACGATCGCAGAGTACAGACCGGCTTTATTTAAGATTACAATAGCAACCTGATTAATAATGTGACGCAGGTCACGCGGTACACCGTTTGACAGATTAGAAAGACCAATAGTCGATTTTACGCCGGGAGCAATATCAGGCAGCATGCCCACAAATTCAATTACTTCCAAGAAATCGGACTGGCTCACACCGATCGGCAGCATAATCGGGTCAACCCAAATATCTTCGTTAGGGATGCCAATGCTGTTGGCATAGTCGATTGTTTCCATGATTGACTCGGCGCGGGAAGCTGCATCAGAAGGGATCCCGGCATCATTAAGCACTGAAATAACCACATTAGAGCCATACTTTTGCGCTAGGGGCATCATCTTTTCCTTGCTCTCCTGGGTACCGGCGGCGGAATTTATCAGCGGCTTCTGCCGGCAAATAGTCAACCCTGCCTCCATCGCCACAGTGTTCGTAGTGTCAAGCACAAGGGGCAGATCCACAACTTCTTGAATGTTGTTAACAAGCCAACTCATTGTTTCCGTCGGGTTCTTGCGTGCAGGACCGATGTTTAAGTCTATCCAGTGCACACCCGCCTTGACCTGTTCTTTGGCCAATTCCTGCAATGGAAGGGCGTTTCTGCCGGAGAGAGCCTCCGAAACCACCTTGGAGAGAATCTGAATGTTTTCTCCGATTAAAATCATGCTTTTTCCTCCCTTATTTTTCTAAAGCTCTACCTCAAAACCGCTGCTGCGGTATTTCCGCCAAGACTTTTGCCACTATTCGCTAAATTTCGCACAAAAAACATCGGTGACAGAAATTGTAATTTTCAAAAAAAATAACACCTGACACCGGACGGTTTTTATGCACATTAACCCTAATGGACAATCACCCTAATTGTTATTCGACTGCACACTAAAAAATCCTCTTTTTTTTCAGAATTTTTAATAAAACTTCATATATCTATTAGTGTTTTAATTCACACCATCGACATAATTCTTCATTCTAAAAAAAGCGCCGGCAAAAATAAATTTTATTATACTGCAGGGATTATTTTTAGGCGAGAAGAATATACTCAATGAATCTGTCAGAAAATTCAAAATTTACAAACAATAAGGAGGAAGGCCTGATGCAGAACGAAAGCTTAGATGCATTATTGACGAAACAAGCGGTGATCCAGCCAAATGCGGAGCTAATTGCCCAGGGCGCATTTGTCGAGGACTGGCAGGCAGAGCATGCCCGTTCGGTGGCAAACCTTGAATCGTTCTGGGGCGAAGTTGCAAAAGAATATGACTGGTTTGCGCCTTGGGACAAAGTGCTGGAATGGAATTATCCCTATGCAAAATGGTTTGTAAATGCTAAATGCAATATTACCTTTAATGCGCTCGACCGCCATGTAAACAGCAATCGCAAAAATAAGGTGGCGCTATACTGGGAAGGGGAAAACGGCGAAGAGCGGACCTATACTTACCGCCAGCTTCTTTTCTGGGTTAATAAAATGGCTAATGCCCTAAAAAAACTTGGCGTGGAAAGGGGCGACAGAGTCTGTATTTACATGCCCCTGACACCGGAAGGCATTATTTCCATGCTGGCCTGCGCCCGGATTGGCGCAGTCCATAGCGTGGTCTATGCCGGTCTTGGCCCTGTAGCCCTGCGCGACCGCCTTGCCGATGCTCAGGCGAAAATTATTATTTGCGCCGATGTCGGTTTCCGCCGCGGCAAGCCGGTACAATTGAAGAGTATCGTCGACAAAGCCAGGGAAGGCCAAAACTACATTGAGAAAGTCATCGTCTACAGCCGGATGTCGACAGCTGCCGAGCTAAGCCACGATGAAGTGGATTTTGAGGAAATTATCAATGCCGGCTCCCATGATTGTGAGGCTGCGGTAATGGATTCACATGATCTGCTCTTTATTCTCTACACCTCCGGCACCACAGGACGGCCTAAAGGCTGCGCCTTTGCCCACGGAGGCTACATGGTGGGCACCAGTTACATGGGAAAAGCGTTCTTCAATCTATACAAGGACCAGGATATTTACTTCTGCACATCTGATATTGGCTGGATCGTCGGTCACAGCTATATTGTCTACGCCCCCCTGGTGAATGGCTCGACCGTACTTGTGCGGGAAGGAGCCCCTGACTATCCGGACCCCGGAGCAGTCTATCGGCTTATAGAAAAATATGGTGTTACTCGTGTTTTCACCTCTCCGACTCTTGTCAGAATGCTGATGAAATTCGGGGAAGAATGGGCCAACAAATATGACCTATCCTCCCTCCGCCAGTTTAACTGTGCCGGCGAACCGCTAAACCCGGAAGCTTGGTGGTGGGCCTTTAGACACATCTGCGCTGAAGGCAAAGCACATATGGCAGACAATATGTGGCAGACGGAAACGGCAGCACCCTTGGTTTGCTCACCTATCACTCTGCCAATCAAGCCCGGCAAATGTGGCGTGCTGGCCATTGGGATTGACGCCGACGTGGTTGACAACACCGGTGCTTCCGTACCTGTCAACAAGGGGGGCAACTTTGTAGTTAGAAAGCCGTGGCCCAGCATGTTCAGCACCGTTTACGGAGACCCAAAACGTTATGAAGAATACTGGGTCACAATTCCCAATGTTTACCTCAGCGGAGACGTAGCCACCCGCGATGAAGACGGGTACATTATGTTCCTTGGCCGCACCGATGACGTCTTAAATCCTGCCGGTCACCGCATCGGCACTGCTGACGTGGAAAGCGCCCTGGTCAGCCACCCCGCCGTGGCAGAAGCGGCTGTCATCGGCAAGCCGGATCCGGTAAAAGGCGAAGCAATAAAGGGTTTTATCACTCTCCGCATAAGCTTTACCGCTTCGGAAGAACTGGCAAAGGAAATAAAGAACCACGTAAGAGATACACTTGGCCCCATTGCCACACCCTCTGAGCTTGAATTCCGCGACAAACTTCCCAAAACCCGTTCCGGCAAAATTATGCGCCGACTGCTCAAAGCTCAGGAGCTAGGGCTGGAGATTGGCGACGTATCCACACTGGAAGACTAAGGGGAAAAATTCTCCGGAGCTCTAAGCTCCGGCGGTTATTGCTTTTATCGGCTGTCCTAGCACTTTGCATAACCGCAGCTTCTGCAAACCATGCAACCCTCAGCCCTTTCCAGTTGTTGTCCGCATTCGCAGAGCAAACTACCGTCCGTCACTGCTTTTGGTGCACTGCCGTTAATCTTGCCCATCGTCTGGAGAATCTCGTGGGCGATCGCCGAAGCGCAGGACTTACCAGGAGAAATATTTTTCCCCTTACCACGGGCCAGCAGATAAGCCGGGCAAGAATGGGTGCTCTGTAACTGCTCGGCGATCTCCTCGATGGAAACGCCGGCACGAATTGCTAGGCTAACCAGTCTCGACGTAGCCTCAGTATAAACCAAGCAACCTCCATCAGAACCGGTGGTGATAAATGTTTCCATAATTTCACCGCTGTCAGCTTGATAATTTATCGTCAAATATAACTTGCCGCAGCCGGTATCCAGACGATGGGTTACGCCGCTGGCGCTCTTGGGCCGCGGCAATACTTCGCCGTGCCTTAACGCCGACCCTTCCACCCGGCGTTCTTTCTTGCCGACCGTTACCGTTCCTTCCTTGCATCCATCGCGGAATACGGTAACTCCTTTTAACCCCAGTTGATGTGCCAGCTTGTAGCAGCGCGCAATTTCATCTGCCGTAACAGTACTATGCAAGTTAATAGTCTTGCTTACAGCATTGCAGACATACTTCTGCACCGCGGCTTGCATCAATAGGTGATCTTCGGCAGATATTTCCTGAGCGCCTTTAAAAATCCGTGCTACTTCTGAGGGAATCCCTTCTACACCCTGGCATGTGCCGCGCTCGGCCACTTCAGCCAAAACGCTCTCCTCTACCTTATGCTGCAGGCATGCCGCGAGAAAAAGCGGGCTGAACACTTCAAAGTCGCCTGCTACATTAGTCGCCTTCCTGTAGGCGACCGCAAATAAAGGCTCTACGCCATAACCTTCACAGCCTGCCATGGTAGTCACCGAGCCGGTGGGGGCAATAGTTACGCAAGCGGCGTTTCTTCGTTTTTCTTCCGGATAGAAGATGCTGTCCTCCCAATCCGGGAAACAGCTTTTTTCGCTTGCCAGCTCCCGCGATGATTCGATGGCTGTTTCCTGTATTAGCTTTGTTATCTCACCGGCATACATCCTGCCTTCTTCAGAATCATAAGCCAAACCGGCCTTAAGCAAAGCGTCGGCAAGACCGGTAAACCCAAGGCCGATTTTTCGCGTTGCCCTGGTCGCTGCCGTTATTGCCGGTAGGGGATATTCCGCAACATCGATGAGATTATCCAAAAAACGGACGGCAACGGTAACGGTGTCTTTAAGCAGCTCCTCATTTATTCGCCCGCTACCAGAAACCATGCGTGCCAGATTAACGCTCCCGAGCAGACATGACTCTCCGGGAGAAAGAATCTGTTCTCCGCACGGGTTAGTGCAGTTTAACAGGTTCTTCGGCACAGGGTTATTCTTTTGAATAGCGTCCATAAAAATAATACCAGGATCGCCGCAAGCGTGGGCAGCTTCAACTATCATCCCCCACAGCTCAGCGGCAGAAACCACCTCATGCACTTGACCGTTGAAGACAAGAGGCCACTCCAATTCTTTTTCAACCGCCTCCATAAACTCATCCGTAATCCCCACCGAAAGATTGAAATTTGTCAGACTGCCGTTTCGCTTAGCGCTCACAAAATCAAAAATTTCCGGGTGGTCAGCGTTGAGAATACCCATTGACGCTCCGCGCCGCACACCGCCCTGCATAACCATATCAGACGATGCGTTATAGAGCTTGATCAACTCTACCACACCGGATGCCTTGCCTTTGGTGGAATGCACCAGGGAACCTTTTGGTCTTATGCTGCTGAAATTGTATCCTACACCGCCGCCGGACTTAAAAACAAGGGCGGTCGCTGCCAGCGTTTCGTACATCGACTGCAGGCTATCTTCAACGGCCAGAACAAAGCAAGCAGACGGCTGCCAAGGAAGATCTGCCTTCCCCATATTAGCCCAAACGGGGGTTGAAGGAATAAAAAGAAGGCCGCCTATTAAGTCGGCAAACTTTTCTTCCCATTGCTCGTGGTTTTCTTTTTCCGCGCCGGCGGCTACGCCGGCAAGACGCCAAACTGCCTGCTCAAAAGTTTCAATCACGTTGCCGCACTCATCTCGCAACGCATATCGTGCGTCAAAGACTCTTTGTCCTGCGGCGGAAAGCTCTCGCAATGCTTTCTCCCCCTATCCTGTTGCTTGTTCTCCTCTTTGTCAATTATAGGCTTATAAAATTACTATTCTCGCTTTAACGGTGATTATCCTGCACTGAGAGCTTCTAAACCGGGAATAAATGACAAATAATCCTATTAGCGGCTACCATCATAAATTTATATTATGATTAACTTTGCGTAGACTATAACTAATGCGTATCACAAGGAGGAACTCAATGACGAAGAATACGCCGATAACTAAAGACTGGCTGATGATGGGAATCGCGACTGGAGTCGCCGGAACACTGGCTAAAGATTTATTCAATTACGGACTATACAAGAAAAATATCCCGACTGTGCGCTATGCCAGTATTGCGAGCGGCACCATCCTTGGTAAAAGAGCAACATTTGGTATTATACCAAAAAAAGCAAAGACCAGAGGTGAATTAGCGCTTGGCTTAGTTGCCGATATAATTCTTGCCAGCTTTTTTGGCACAACTTTAACACATCTAATCATAAAGAGCCCGCCGGGCAATGAAATTATTAAAGGCATTGCCGGTGGCGGGATTCTTTGGGCAACCACTTTAGGCTTTGGCAACCTTTTAGCTATAGACGGACTGGCTCGCATAAAACCCAACCAGATGGCGTCATTGCTTGGAAGCAGCGCTCTCTTCGGCGGCGTTCAGGGATATTTCCTTGGCAAATATCGAGAAAAGATGATTGAACAATCATATCCAATTATGGTACAGGAAACGAGCGATCTGCAGTTTAGAAAAAAAAGAATGGCAAAGAAACGAGACGAGCAACTGCCTTGACTGTAACTGCCGTAGCCGCCGGCTCTTCCTGAGACAAAGCCTGCTCTGCAATAATAACTATTTTCGAAACTTGAGCCTCAGCCGAGGCTTTCTTTTTTTTCTTCTTCTGTCATCAGTTTTCTTCAAAATAACATATTTTCACATTTTTCCCCAATAATTATTCCACATTAATTCGTTATGATTGATGCTAAGAGAAAAATAGCAGGAGGTTTTTAAATGAAGATATCCAAAAGAGTCATGACCAGGCTGCTTGCAGCAGTAATTATCCTTTCTGCCATAATTGCCACAGTGACTTGGCACGGTACAGCCGCCCAGAGAAGTTCGACTAGCCCGGCAGCAGAAATGACCGCAGTTACCACCCGCGGGGATTTGGAGGTAATTGTATCAGGTTCCGGCACTTTGCAGTCAGAAGTACGGGAAGACGTTCGTGTCTCCCTCAGCGGCAGCATAGTGCGCTTCGATGCCGAAGCAGGTCGCAAAGTCTCCGCAGGTGATATTCTGGCGAAACTTGATGTGCAAGATATGGAGCTGCAACTGGAGAGAAAACGTTTGGATATCGAAATTCAGGAACGGGAGCTGCAAAAGCTTCGTGAAGAAGAAACAGAGGCGGTTCTTACTGCGAGAGAATCCGGTCAAATAGACTGGAATATGCGTGACGGCGATCGTGTCCAGTCGGGAAGCAATATCGCAACCATAACCGACCTGGAATATATAGAAGTGACGGGACGCTTCTCTGCGGCAGATGCTGCCGGCATAACAGAAGGGCAGACGGCTACATTCAGCCTCCCTAATTATTTGCTTGAATTTCCCGGTCAGGTTACTAGTGTCAGCACGATTCCCCGCCCCGGCAATAGCCTGCCCGCTCTGACTGCCTTTTATGAAGTCACGGCCGAATTCGACAATGCGCAGAACCTGCCAAATGGAGTGCGTGGGAGGATGACTGTGCATACATCCTCAGAGAAATTCCAGGCTGCTCAGCCTGCCACCCTTCAGCTTATGGAAGCCACGAATATCCGTGCTCCGCTAGCGGGGACCATCTCCAAACTCCATGTAGACAGCAACTCCATGGTATCGGAAGGAAGGCAGATTGCAGAAATAACCGATTCACAACTAGACAGACAGATTTCTGAGGCAGAGGCACGTTTGCGGCAGTATGATTTCGAATTGAGCTATCTGCTAGCGCAGCAAAGCTCTAGCGCAGTACAGCAGAGCATTTACGGGAGCGGGTCACAGAACCCTAGTGAAGTACAGATTCAGCAGCTGCTGATGGAAATCGGCAATCTAAACGCGGAAATCGACCGACTTTATGATAGACGCTCCTCAGGAAAGCTATCCACTCCGGCGAAGGGCAAATTGCAATGGCAGGTGAAAGAAGGAGATCGCGTTCAGGAAGGCAGTATCATCGCCACAGTGCAACCTCTGGAAAAAATTAACGCTACCGGTATTTTTAGCAAAGAACATGTCAATAAAATCTCCGCAGGGCAAGCGGTGGAATTCTATCTCTTCGAACACGGCATAACCGTTCAGGGGAGAATTTCAAAGATCAGTACAGTCCCAGAGACGGGCGTAGCAGCCGCAGGGCTTGATGCACTTTATGATGTAACTGTGAGAATGAAAAACCCCGGCAATCTGGACACCAATAAAAGTGGTATATTAAAAATTGCTACGGCCTTTGGAGAAAAAAGATCTGTTGAAGCTGTTTCCGCTAATACGGAACCACTAGTACAGCGCGCTCCGCTTAGCGGCACAATCAGTATCTTTGCTGACAATGGCAGCTACGTTGATAAAGGGCAGATTTTAGCGCAAATATCTGATCCCGACAGAGCAGAACAACTGCAACATCAGATTGCCACTGCCGAACTGCGTTTGCGTCAGGCGCGCCTCGACCTTGAAGATATAGTCCGGCAGCAGACAGACCGCAACGATGAAGCTGTGATCACCGCACCGATTAGCGGGACCATCTTGCTCCCCACACAAGCGGCGGGTGTCGGCTCTCATGTTTCCCAAGGAACCATCTTAGCTACAGTGGTGGATTATGAGCGCATGCAGGTGGTCATCCCTGTTGACGAATTGGATGTGGCGAGAATTATTCCGGGACAGTCGGTCCGAATTACAGCGCACGCTCTGCCGGATACAATAATCAAGGGACATGTGCTTAAGATAGCGGAGGAAGGTTCCGACAGAGGAGGAGTATCTGTTTTTAATGTAACAGTCGCGATTGAGGCTACCGATGGCCTGCGCGCGGGGATGACAGTTGAGGCCGACATTTTGGTAAAAAGTTTACAGGATATTCTGCTTATCCCCATTGAATCGGTTACCTCCCAAGGCGGCAAGAGCATTGTCCACCTCCTCACAAACGATGGCGGAACACTTCCGGTGGAAATTCAGGTGGGCGAGAACGACAACTCAAAAATCCAGATTATCTCCGGTTTGGAAGAAGGGCAACAAATCCTTATCCAAGGCTCAACTGCCGGAAGCGTGCCGATGCCCTCGCCCGGCGGAGGAATGTTTGGCGGAATGCGCCAGCAACAGGGGATAGACCAATGATTCAGTTGGAAAACATCAGAAAAACGTATAAAATGGGAGAGATAGAGGTTCATGCGCTGGATGGGATCAGTCTGGTAATTTCCCAGGGCGAAGCGCTGGCCATCGTGGGACCATCCGGATCAGGCAAGTCTACTTTGATGAATATCATCGGCTGCCTTGATACTCCCACCTCAGGAAACTACATTCTCAACGGCCGGGAAGTCAGCCGTCTGTCAAAAAATGAATTGGCGGAAGCACGCAATACACAAATCGGTTTTATTTTTCAAAGCTATAACCTTCTCCCCCGCCAAACCGCGCTGGAAAATGTCGAGCTGCCATTAATCTACAGGGGGCTGCCCGGAAAAATTCGCCGGGAATACGCCGTAGCCGCGTTGGAAATGGTTGGCCTGACCGGCAGGTTGCACCACCGGCCGACGGAACTGTCTGGCGGCCAGCAACAGCGCGTTGCTATCGCCAGGGCGCTCGTCGGAGACTCGCCGGTGATCCTGGCTGACGAGCCAACAGGCAATCTGGACAGTGCCTCCGGACGAGAAGTAATGAATGTTTTAACAAAGCTGCATAGTCAGGGTAAGACACTGGTTCTGATAACTCACGACCCTAACGTTGCCAAACTTTGTGAACGCCAGGTGAGGATTATAGACGGACGCCTTGAAACGGGAGGTGCAAACTGATGGGATTGCTGCAGGCCTTTCGGCTATCTGTCTCAGCGATGCTTGCTAAAAAACTCCGTTCCTTTTTGACGATGCTAGGGGTAATTATCGGCGTATTTTCCGTCGTTGCCCTCATTTCCCTAGGTCAAGGAGCAACCAGCTTAGTAACGGAACAGGTTCAGGCCATAGGCTCTAATTTAATTGTCGTCAACATTACTGGCAGGGGCGCACGGTCAGGCCTAACTCTCGAGGAGGCGCTGGCGCTTGCTTCTAGACCAGGTGTGAGCGCTGTTGCACCAATGCTCTCCGGGCAGGCCACCTATAAATATCAGGCCCAAAATATATCGGCCTCGCTTTCAGGTGTTACGCCTGACTATAACGCTGTCCGCAACCACAACATCGCGTACGGACGCTCTCTCGTGGCTGCAGACTTAGACCATCGTCAGGAAGTTGCCGTTCTGGGCTCTGAAGTGGCACAGGAACTTTTTGGCAGAGAAAACCCTCTTGGCGCAAATATCCGCATCAACGGTAATGCGTTTACCGTTATAGGTGTGCTGGAAGAAAAAGGCGACGGCATCGGCGAATCTAATGACAACAGAGTGCTCATCCCGCTTACAACCGCGCAACGCCTGCTTCGCAATATGAATATTAGCACCATCTATATTCAGGCCGAATCACCGGAGTCGGTTGACCGTGCGGTGGTGTCTGTGGAAGCGTCTCTAAAGCAGATCTTCAGAGACGAAGATGCGTTTGGAGTTTTCAACCAAGCCGATCTTTTGTCCACAGTCAACCAGATAACAGGCACTCTGACCTTAATGCTGGGTGGGATTGCCGCCATTTCCCTTTTAGTCGGCGGGATCGGGATTATGAACATTATGCTCGTCTCCGTAACAGAAAGAACCAGGGAAATCGGCATTTGCAAAGCACTTGGTGCCAAAAAGAAAGACATTCTTTATCAATTTCTGATTGAATCTGCGGTGATCAGCGGCACAGGCGGCCTTATCGGCCTGATGCTCGGTCAGTTGGCTGCCACACTTGTTAACCGCTTCAGCGATTTTCCGACAGCCGTCACTTTTCAGGTTGCTGTTCTGGCACTTGCCTTTTCCGTGGGAGTAGGAATTTTCTTCGGCATTTGGCCGGCCAATAAAGCGGCCGACTTAAATCCGGTCGAAGCTTTGCGGGCACAATAGAAACACAATTGCAAGGAGGAGGAAAAGTGACATTCCGGGTATATTTAGTGGAAGATGAAGCCAATTTAAACAGTTTGCTGGTATCATATTTTGAGCGTGAAGGCTGGAATGTTACACCCTTTCTCACCGGAGAGAGCGCACGCCAAGCCATACCAACCAGCCCCGACCTCTGGATTCTGGATATTATGCTGCCGGATATAGACGGCTATCAGTTAATCTCGGAAATCAAAGAACTTACACCTCATGTGCCGGTGATATTCATCTCCGCCCGGGATGCGGGCCTCGATCGCATTATCGGCCTGGAAAAAGGCAGCGATGATTACCTGCCCAAACCATTCCTGCCCCGTGAGTTGGCTATCCGGGCCAGGAAACTTCTGGAGCGAATGCGTCCCTCTGCTTCTTCCATTGAAGCAACTCATCCCATTACTCTGCCACCTTACCGCATAGAACCACTAAGGCGCATTGTGACCAAAGCCGACGGGCAAATCGAACTGACGGCCAAAGAATTTGATTTGCTGATGCTGTTTGCCGCTCAGCCGGGTCGCGCGTTTTCCCGCGAACAAATCCTAGTGCAAATTTGGGGAGACGCTTACTTCGGCAGCGATCGCGTGGTTGACGATTTGGTCAGAAGGCTGCGCAAAAAAGCGCCCGCATTACACATTGAAACTATTTACGGTTTCGGATACAGGCTGGCATCGGCATGAAAAACAAACCTTTATCCGTCCAAATCTGGCTTTTCCTTGGCGCCACATTGGCAGCCGTTCTGCTTGTGGTGGTGTTGGGGCCGATTGTTTTTCGCGGTTTCTTCATTCCAGACATTTATCAGCTAATCGAAACGTCCCAGGAATCGTTCCTTGCTGATGGATTGCCCGACCCGCAGGAACACTTGCCGCCGGACTCACGAGGTCCGCAGTTGCCACGCATTACGCATTTCTATCTCAGCAAAACAGAAGGAAAAATAAGCCCCCCGCACCTGCACCCGGCCTTTCTCGCCGAGGTAAAGGAAAACGCCGGCTTGCAACGGGAGCAAAGTCGTCGTTATAAAACGCAAGCTGGTGGCGGTGCGAGTTTCTACGTTATTCGTCGTGTTGACGATGATTTTTTAGTCTCTTTTATGAGCGACGTATTTCATGACAACGTTTTTCTGACTCTTTTCCGCCGCCTCATCAAATTAATCCTGCTCATTTTTCTCGTTAGTCTGCTCCCTTCACTTTGGCTGGCAAAATATATTACGCGGCCCCTTGTTGCCCTAGAGGCTCATGTCAGACAAATCGCCAGCCGGGACTGGTCAACACCGATTCAGCTTGACCGCAGCGATGAGATCGGGCGATTGGCTGCATCGGTGGAGTGGATGCGTTCACAGCTCTCCAGCCAGGAACAGGAGCGGCGCATCTTCCTGCAAAATATTTCGCATGAATTAAAGACTCCCGTTATGGTTATTCGCAGCTATGCACGCTCAATTAACGACGGCATCTTCCCTAAGGGAGATATCTACAGCTCGATTGAGGTCATCGAACAAGAAGCAGAACGCTTAGAAAGACGCGTCCGCCAACTTCTTTATCACACCAAACTGGACTATACAGCAGGCAAATTTAATTTAGAACCATTTGCATTAGCAGAGTTAGTTGAAGATATCATTGACAGAATGCGTTGGCGGCGTCCCGAACTGGAATGGAATCTGGAACTTGTCCCTGTCACACTAAACGGCGATCGTGAACAGTGGATGGTGGCACTGGAGAACCTGTTTGACAACCAAATCCGTTTTGCAAAGAAACAAATTGCCGTCTGCCTAACCTCTTATCCTGCCTATGCCGCTTTGAGCATCCAAAACGACGGTCCGCCGATAGACCGCGAAATAAAGAACACCCTTTTCGAACCATACCGCAAAGGGCCAAGCGGTGAATTCGGCCTTGGGCTCTCAATCGTACGCCGTGTCGCAGAAAATCATTCTGCCCAAATCAAGGTTTGCGAAGAAGAAGGCGCTGTTGCCTTCCGCCTGACCATCCCACACAGTCGTTAGCAAATAACAGAATTTTGTCTCCCTCTAGCAGGATTAGTTTTGGCCTATTTCATTCATGAAGCAAAAGAAGAACCGTTCCTACAGCAGTTTTGTGTTATTCATAAACAGCTCAAAGGTGGCCCCGAGAAAAATGGCCGCCTTTCTGCACATCATCATCCTGTGCAAAAATATCTCAAAATACTCCATTTTAGAAGAAATTTTAGTGTCGATGCTTAGCAAAAGGGAAACAAGCTTTTCTTCCCCACACACTGATAATATGGATTCTTCCACAGCGTAATTGACCCTGTCATGGATATCGAAGGTGGCGAAATCCTGGTTTCGCACACGACTGCGTCGCACATCGCTCTTATCCGCCAGGGCAAGCGCAGCAGCTATTGAATTGACAGGAGATCCGTTGCCTTCGTCATGATTGCCGATTGCTGCAACAACTTGGGCTATCTCCGCCGGTTCCATTCCCAGTCGTGTCAGAATGTTAAAAGCGATGAGAGCCCCTGATTGGGCATGCCCATCCCTGTTGACAATATTCCCGATGTCATGCATAAACCCCGCTATTCTTGCCAGCTCTGCTTCCCGTTCACTGTAGCCAAACTCCAGCAAAATATAGGCTGCTGTACAGGCTACCTTATCCACGTGGTTAAAGGCGTGCTCAGTATAGCCCATCAACCCCAGCACCACGTCGCTTTTCTGGATATACGCGCGGATCTCTTCATTGTTTTTGATATCATTATAAGTAGTAAGCTTCATCTTACCCTCCTGCTCTAGTGTGCATGGTATACCTTGGACTTGACTAACATCCTGGTTAAATTTAACCAAAATTTAATCTAACCTTAACCTAATATTTACATATAATGGTTGCAGCAAGACTAGTGACGGCATAAGATGGTATTACAAGCTGAAGCTGTACAACGCGCTGCGGGATGCTCAGAAAGTAGCAAAAGCAACACTTGGCCTGGACGCCCTTAAGTACAAACAAGAATTTCTGGACATTCTCGAAAACAAAAAGCTAAGCACCGTTTTCCAGCCAATCGTCTCACTGTCGTCCGGTGAAATTCTGGGATGGGAGGCACTGACCCGCGGTCCGGAAAACGGCTACTTTCACCGGCCCGACACCCTTTTTGGGTTTGCAGAAGAGCTGGGGTTGCTGTTCGCCCTGGAAAAGGCCTGCCGAGAAAAAGCTGTCAGCAGTATCGGTGGCTTAGACCCTGAACAAAAAGTTTTTCTGAATGTGCATCCCAGAACCATGAGCGACCATAGCTTTGTTAAGGGAGAAACGCTGCAAATATTGCGCAGCCATGGCCTGACCCCCCGTAATATTGTATTTGAAATTACGGAGCGGCACGACATCAAAGACTTCACCTTTTTTAAACAGGTGGTAGAGAACTACCGCAGCCAGGGATACCGTATTGCCATCGACGATGTGGGTGCCGGTTTTTCCGGATTGCAGTCGATTGCCGAGATTCGACCGGATTTCATTAAAATTGACATGTCATTGGTTCGGGATATTGACAGTGATTACAGCAGACAATCAGTTGTGGCCGCTCTGACCAACCTGGCTGATAATATTAACTGCAAGGTTATTGCAGAGGGAATCGAAGCACAAAAAGAGCTAAACACCCTGCTTTTAAAAGGCGTACACTACGCGCAGGGCTATTACCTGGCCCGTCCGCTCTTTCCTAAACCGGCAGTTTCAGGCAACATAATTACTTACATCCGGCACCGTAAAATTACTGGTCTCACCAGCCGGAGCCGTTATTTGAGTATTGGGGATCTGGCAGTGCCGGCACTGGCCGTCAGCGAGAACACATCTGTCGCGATAGTCAGAGAACTGCTCGATGCCACCCGGCAGTCAGACAGCAGTTTAGTTATAGACAAAGGACAAAAGACGATTGGATTAGTCATGCGGCACAACCTCCACCGCATTCTGAGTGCCCGGTATGGCGTGTCCCTCTATTACCAGCGCCCGATCACAACGTTAATGGACCACGCGCCATTAGTACTGGAGAGCTACACGGCTTTGGAGTTGGCGGCTGAACTGGCGATGAACCGTGAGCAGGACAAGCTGTACGATGACCTCGTGGTGGTAGATACCAACGGTGCCCTGGTAGGTGTAGTATCGATACAAAGACTTTTGGAGAAGCTTACCAGGGCGCAAATCGAACTTGCCAAAGGCACGAACCCTTTAACCGGCCTGCCTGGCAATTTGACTATTGATGAAGAACTGTCCAGAAGGGCCCGCCACGCGCCCGTCAGCAGCATAATTTACATTGATCTTGACGAGTTCAAGTCCTATAACGACACCTATGGATTCAAACGCGGTGATCAGATGATTGTGCTGCTCTCCAAAATAATTTTACACTGCACCGGAAAATACGGCGCTGAAGAAGATTTTGTCGGCCACATCGGCGGTGACGACCTGATTGTAATTACCTTGCCGGAATGTGCAACGCAAATCTGCCGGAAGATTGTGCAGCTGTTCGACCGCCTGGTAAGTGGCTGCTTCTCCGCTGAGGACCGGGTCAGGAAAGCGTTTTACGGTCACGACCGTTTTGGCAATCAGGAGTGGTTGTCCCTAACTTCCGTCACTCTGGCTATTGTGGAATGTAAAGAACAAAAGGATTACGGGTCACTGGCGGAGACTGCCGCTCAGCTAAAGAAGCATGTCAAGGCAATACCTGGCAGCATTTTTGTCAGGGATAGACGCGCAAAGAACTAATAGTGCCGTCAAGAGTGCGGCTAAGCACCTTTTTTTCATGGTCATGCTTTCCAGGCAAAGCACTTAATCTTCGCGAATCAGCTTGATTGAAAAAATTTAAAGGGAAACCCGTTTCTCGCAGCGAAGTAAGATATATATTGCAAAAAGCTGCACGCCGCTGATAAAACCCGGTGTCCAGCCCAATAGAAAGGACAGGTGAATTTTCCATGAAAAAGTTACTTAGAGGATTTTGCTTGCTGCTGCTTCTGACGATCTTCTTTGTTTTTACGGCAGGCTGCACCCCAGGTTCTAACCAACAAATAGACGGTGAAAATGGCACGGAAAATGTTAACGGTGAAGAAGAGGAGAAAGAATAGAACACCAGTCATCATAATACAGCTTGCTCTGCTCTAGACCAATAAAGCTGCTCAATTTGAGAATATACGTTTAATATAGTCGGTACTTCCATGAACAATATGATAAACTAAAATCTGGTCGTCAATCACCTGATAAAAACAAAGATATTCGTCCACGATTAATACACGGAAACCTGCCTCAGCAATCATCTTTGCCGGAGGAACATTTCCCATCTCGGGGAAGTCAACAAGACGATCAAGAGCGCCTAAGATGCGGTCTGTTATTCTACGAGCAGAATCAATTCCCACTTTCAGCTTGCGCAAAACTGCAATATCGCGAAGTTCCATCCTCGCCTCATTCAACAGAACGACTTTCTTTTTATGCATTGAAGATGTCCTCTAACTCTCTGCGCAAAGAATCAGTCGTATGGGTCGACAATCCGGCAAGCCGGTTCCTTTCCGCAGCCAGCAAAAGCTGTAGCAGCTTAAGCTCTGCTTCACGTTTTTCAAATGCCTCAATAGACAAAAAAACCATTTCGCCTTCGCCGTTACGCGTAATATAAATCGGCTCATTCTTTTCCTTTGTTAGTTTCACAAGATTATCATAATCATTGCGCAATGTGGAGGAAGACTTAATTATCATGACAACACGCTCCTCTCTGCCTAAAAGCTAGATATGCAGATATTCTGCTATTATTATACGCAGATTTCTTTACAATATCAACTTTCAAACTTGTCATATGCCCCGCGTCTCCTTATCGCCCATTTTGGGAAACAGGCCAATTAAAGCCGATAGAAAAAAGCGATTATGCTAAACACCCCTACAATAAAGTATATGTATCCTAATTTACTTTTATCAAAAACCAAACTTTCTGTTCCATTTAAAAACATGAAGACACCCAATAATAATTGCTGTATCATTATTAAAATATTATCTCTTTCTGAACTCTCAGACATTAAAACTGACCCACTAATAATCAAAATTTTTACTGAGACGATTGCTTTAGCAAAATGAAGCAGTTTTAACTTATTGATTATATTCATTTACTCCAATCTCCTCGGGTTAAAATGTAAGCACCTATGAGGTCTTGGCGGGTCATAGACCGCACCTCCCGCATGTTTTATCAAGCGGACAACCCTTGCAGGACGGCTTTTTCCGGCAATGCTCCTTAGCGTTAATCACGATAAGGGCGTGAAAGCTGTTGTAAACGTCCGCGCTTCGCGGCAAGTTGCCCTCAAAGTACGCCTTGATCTCAGCGTAGCCCTTGCCCGCATTTATCGGATACCGGTTGCAAAGCCGGACAGTGTAAGCGTCAACCACAAAGGTCGGGAAGCTGAAAGCATAGAGCAATATTGAATCAGCAGTTTCCTGCCCGATACCCTTTGTCGAGAGCAGTTCGGAGCGCAGCTTGGTGAGCGACTCCCGCTGAACGGTTAGCGCGTCATAATCGTAATTGACGTACCAAGCCGTGACTGCTTTCAAGTATCCAGCCTTCTGGTTGAAGAAACCCGCAGGACGAATTATCTCCGTCAATTCAGCAAGATCGGCGTTCTCCACAGTATCAGGCGAAAGCTTCTCGCCAAAATTGGCAATTGCCTTCTCGACGTTACTCCACGCCGTGTTCTGAGTCAGCACCGCACCTACGATAACCTCATACGGCGTTTTCGCAGGCCACCAATGCAAATCACCGTAACGGGCAAGGAGTATTTCGTATATAGATATCAGTTCTTCTCCCATCGCGGTCTCCCCTTGTCACATATTGAACCCTTGTATCTCCTCACCTATCTCACAGTGGCAGCCTTTTCTTGTTAAATATCATAGCCGCGCCCACAAACAACACAATAATAATCCCAATTTAAACTAAATTTACCCCCCACACAGAATTTTCGGCAATTAGCTTGACCGGATCGTAGAAACCGAAAATTGAGATTTCCGATAGGACCTTCAAATCGGGCGCGGATCCGCCAAGCATATTCATCAAAAGAAAAGCAATCGGGATTCCCGCCCCAAAACTTAGCGACAGCCTTGCTTCATTGAACAGGCATGAGAAGAAAAAGGCTATCATCATTACCACCATGTTTACTAGTATTGTTGTAACATTGAGTCTGAAAAAGGCGCTTATATTCAGCTCTCCCGGAAACATAGCCTCAGCAGACAGCACACCTACAGCAAATAGCGCTATAAAAAGGATGAGAAGCGATGTGAGCGCGTAGATGCCTTGGGTAACGATGATTTTAACCCTAGGAGTAGGCGTAGATAACAGATAAACGAACGACCCGTTATCTACCATTTTGGCTACGAGAGCATTTCCCAAAATGATGGAGTATACCATCGGAAAGCCAATCATCAGCATTCCATAGAGCCAACTGGCTAGATAAGCTGTCAAATCGGTGACCAAGGCATCAAACCCAAACGCAATCCTTAGCCCTTCAGGAAACGCCTCGATCATACCGATTAGCCCAGCCATATCCTCCGGGTTGTACATGGAAATTACTACGGTCATATACATGGTCAACACACCGAAAAAAATCACCAGCAATATCCAGCTTCTCCTCAGAGTATGTTTGAAAAGGGCTAAGCTCATGGCTGTTTACTCCCCTTTACCGTAATAGTTGATAAAGATGTCCTCAAGAGATTGCTGTTTGACGCTGAGGTTCAGCACTGTAAACTTCGCGGCTGTTTTAACGAAAGAGTCCATTTTTTCGCCCGACACAAAGACTTCAAACACCCCATTCTGCTCAACCCGCATGTCAAATCCTCCGGCTTTTAGAATACCGGCAGCTACATCGGGTTCGCCGGGCCTTAAAACAAAGATCCGGCGCTGTTCGTCTTTGAGCTTTTGCACATTCGCCTGCTCCACTATCCTGCCATCCTTGATAATAAGTACGCTGTCGCACATCTTTTCGACTTGTTCAAAAATATGGCTGGACATAAGAATCGTTTTGCCGTTAGCTTTTTCGCTTAGGATAAGCTCGGCAAAGCGGTTTTGCATGAGAGGGTCAAGCCCGCTCGTCGGTTCATCCAAAATCAAAACTTCGGGATTGTGCATGAAGGCTGCTATGATGCCCAATTTTTGCTTCATCCCCTTGGAAAATTTCTTTATTCTGCCCCTCGGGTCGAGCTCCAACATTTCAAGGAGCAAGTTTTTGCGCTCTGTGCTTTTTGTTCCTCGCATCGCGCTCATAAACGCCAGAAATTCATCCCCGCTCATACCTTCGGGGAAAGATATCTCGCCCGGAATATAACCTAATTTCTTTTGTATCTCCGGCGCTTGCTCAACACAATCTAGATTCCCAACCGAACACTTGCCGCTGTCGGGACGCATAAAGCCGAGCAGCGCTCTGATCGTGGTGGTCTTGCCTGCCCCGTTAGGCCCCAGGTAACCCATCACCGCTCCTTTTGGAACAGTAAAGTTCAGGTCAAATACGCCTTTTCCACTGTGGTAGGTTAGGGTCATTCCTGAAACAGTTATCACAGGCACTCCTCCTGAATTATAACATATTAAGGATCCTAAAATCCGGCATATGATCGGCCATTGCATTAAAATCGCTGTCATTATGTAATAGCGCCAAATCATTGTCAATAGCGGTAAGAGCAATCAGTATATCTAGTGTGCTGCGTGGAGTAATTCCCTTTCGTCGCATATTGAAGTAGAGCTTGGCTGCTCTTTCATAGGTAGCTGCTCCCTGTTCAAGAAAGTAAATGTGTTGCGTTGAAAGATAATCCTTCAGCGTTTGAAATTCTTCTTCATTTCTTGTTCCCTGCAAAACCTCCTGATAAGTATAAGATGATATGCCAAAAGGTATATCCCGGGAAAGAATTTCTTTAAATAGTTCTGTCCTATCATTGTCTTGACCTTTTAGGAACCCGATCAAGACAGAGGTGTCAACTAAAATCATGTTAACGCCCCTTCCTGGCTGCTTTATAATCATAACTATCCGCAAATTGAATTTTACCCCTTAACTCTAACAAATCTTTACGTGTGTGACGCAGTACAAATTCTGAGAGTGCCCTATTTACTACTTCCTTTTTTGTGGATAATCCGGAAACACGCATGGCCTGTTCCATAAGGTTATCATCAATAACAATATTGGTACGCAAATAAATACACCTCCCTATACACATTATATTATGCATAGACGCAATTTGTCAACCGACAATTAACACAGGGGGAACATGAGCTTTTTATTAAGCAGCGAAAGCGTAATTATTGTTCTCAGTTAAGTCTTTTCCCCGTTATTGACCGGATTTTCAAGGAATTAGTGGTATCTATTGCACAGCGTGTAATACAAATGTTATAATATTATTGAGGTGAGAATTATGAAAAAAGTGAAATTGAGAAAAGTGGGTAACAGCTATGGGCTTACACTCCCAAAGGAGTTACTTGAGAAATATAATATTAAAGAAGGCGAAGAGCTTTATGTGGTGGAAAGTAGCTATGGTTTTACCCTGACTCCTTATGATCCTGATTTTGAAGAATGGGCTTCTCCTTTTGATAAAACCAATAAAAAGTACAAGAATGCTCTGAAGGAATTGTCAAAATGAAATCCATCGTGTTTATTCCGAAACACATCATAATTAACTTTCACGAGCAACTAATCAAACTATACGGAGGCACTGCTGGAATACGCGATGAGGGCCTACTCAATTCTGCACTTGAACAGCCCAATGCCATGTTTGGTGGTTCTTATTTGCATAATTCGCTAACTAAAATGGCTGCAGCCTTTGGGTTTCATCTATGCAAGAATCATCCTTTTATTGATGGAAACAAAAGAATAGCGCTAGTTGCTATGGATACCTTCCTGCAGAGGAATGGTTATGAAATATGCGCATCAGAAAAGGAAGCCTATAAAGTTATCATTAAATTAGCATCCGGTGAATTCTCCAAAGAAGAACTTGCTGAATGGTTGGAAAAAAACCTAATTAAACTATAACTTTCAGGCAGCAGCACACACGCAGCGGCATATGGTCAAAAGAATCGGCGTCTTCCGTGTAACTCACTTTCCATATCATACGCCATACCGCCATTGTATCTTTTTCCTGACATCCTCAGACGATACAACCCTTCCCGCTTCCAAGCCGGTGATTCCTTTTTCAATTTCCGCATCAAATTGCTCAGCCGTTAACGCCGAATAATTAAGGGGCACATTCGAAGGCAGACTGACACTGAACGGAATCCCCTTACGTAAAACAACTTGATGCAATCTACAATAATCCCTCGTAACGTCTCTTTCCATATAGAATGCGCCTTATCTCCACCGTCATGTTATTTACAACATAGAACACCAAATAATTTTGCACAATTAAAACCCGATATCCCTTTGCACGAAGCTCGGGATTTTTTAAGAAAGGTGAACGCATAGGCATATCTTCCAAAGCAATAATACTTTCTACAATGTTATCATATGTTTTAAGCGCTGCATCAGGGGAAAGCTCATTGATATAATCTACAACTTCTTTTAAATCCTGCTGAGCTGAAGGAAAAATCATTACATTATATCTTTCCATGGACATTTTCCCTTAAACTTTTAGCGAAAATTTTAAAATCCTCTCCCTTTTCCCCATTTGCAATTCCAGCTTCTGCTTGTAATAGTTTTTCGTACAACTTAACTAAAGCCTGCTGACGCTCATAGAGTTCAATACTCATTACAACCATATCACCCACACCGTTTCTTGTTATGAAGACTGGTTCACGCTCAGCACGACAATACTCAGAAATTTCATTTGCACTATTTCTTAAGTCCGATATCGGTCTAATTTTAGGCATAACTAACACTCCCTGTTATCAATATTTATACCTTAAATATAGCATTATTTTGAGAGCAGCGCAAGGCATCTTTATATAGAGGTAACCCCCAAAGAAACGAGATAAATTATTGCCAATAATCTTTTACGTGTTGGCAACAACACCCAAATGGTTCTCCTGCTTTAAAGTAAGAAGAGATGAAAATTGGATGGTTACGTCGGTATCCTCCTCGACCTCGCCTTAGCTGGCGGCACTACAGCTATCAGGCGTGTTATGGACTTTCGAGCAATTCATCTATAGCAGGCCTCGTAAATCCATATTTCAAAAGGTCTGACTCTTCCGCAGAGCAGGCAGAGCATTGCCGTCCTATAGTGGATGATGGCCTGCTCCTTGCTCATGTCGCATTACCATCGTACGGTTGTTGCACGCTTAGCATAATTATGATAATATTAAGCTAAACATTACCGCGTAATCTATATAATGCGGGATTTCGACAAACAGCTATAATGTGACGTTTCTCCGGGCGGCCTCACTCACTCACCTAGCTTAATTGTTGTTATCAAGTAGTTAAATATTTATAGTTTAGCTATAAGAAACAAAATAGATAAAAACAAAATCATAGGCAATAAACTTATAGTTACTACAAAAACGAAATCGCTATTCTTATGCCCCGACGATTTACTCGTTCTTAGTCCTAATTTATGCCCTTTTATGAGAAATGCAAATACAATAGTAACAATTAGTAAAGAACTCAACTTTCCCAGCCTAAAAGTGAGTACAAACCTTTAAAAATCAAGAAGTTACGCGCACAATAACAACTTCTGCTTTAATGGCAGCGGTATCGTATTCAAAAATGCAGTCATTATTTGATTCGCCATTTCCTGACTGAGCAAAGGAAGCTTTTTGAGAACATCCCGAAGGGCATCGACCATTAACATTAGAGATTGAGAGAGTTTTATGTCTGCTAACTCTTCTCGAAGATAATAAAACAGCTCACCAATCGTTCTATCATCAGTAGCATATCTAGATTCCATTGCCA